>Ga0302176_10000001_pt1 | contig 346949 bp, 313 predicted proteins | sample I_Palsa_E1_1_FD_198787 | JGI IMG/M metagenome (GOLD analysis project Ga0302176, IMG submission 198787) | Peat permafrost microbial communities from Stordalen Mire near Abisko, Sweden - I_Palsa_E1_1 | ecosystem: Environmental > Terrestrial > Soil > Palsa > Peat permafrost | place: Sweden...
TCGGGACATAACGTTCCTCCACAACCGTGTGATCTATGAATCGTCCCAGCATCCACCAACTCCGCGACGAACTTGAGCAGCTTATGCGCGAGCATATCGACACCATGCAGAAACAGACGTTTGTGGGGCTCAGTGCCGAAGAGTTTCGGCGCGAGCAGGAGCGCGTGGAACGGATCCGCGAAGTGTCTGCCGATTTTCTGGAAGCTCTAAAGAACATTTCATCGTAGCGACCTCCCTCCCGTGTTTGCCCGGCCGCCATCAGAGGAAACTGATGCCCCATCCGATAATATGCCTTGACACGCATATGCCTGTATGAGTATATACAGAGAGTGGAATCCGTATTCGAAATCATTGCGGAACCGAACCGCCGCGCAATACTTAGCTTGCTGGTCTCTTCGCAACAGTCAGTTGGGGAGATCGAGCGCCAGCTCCGCATGTCCCAGCCGACCGTTTCTAAGCACCTGCGCGTGCTGCGCGATGCCGGGTTCGTGGAGTCGGCGGTGGACGCACAGCGGCGGCTCTACCGTCTGAAGCCTGAACCACTTCAGGAACTCGATGCATGGCTCGCTCCGTTTCGCCGTCTCTGGTCCGCTCATGTCGATGCTCTTGAACGGCATCTTGACCGCATGGGTAAGACGAGCCCGGATCAATCAAACCCTAGGAAGAAAAAACTAAGGAAGATGACGCGGCCCAAACCGCGAAAGTGAAAAAGGAGAAACGAAATGAAAATCAAAGTGACCAGCGTATATGTGGACGACCAAGCGAAGGCTTTGCGCTTCTACACAGACATATTAGGTTTTACCAAGAAAGCCGATTTCAGTCAGGGTCCGTTTCGCTGGCTGACCGTCGCCTCGCCCGAGGAACCGGAAGGCACGGAGTTGCAACTGGCGCTGAACAGCAACCCCGCGGCCAAAGCATACCAGCAGGCGATCTTCCAGCAGCACCAACCGGCTTCTAATTTCTTTACCGATGACATTAAGGCCGACTATGAGCGGATTAAGGCCGCCGGCGGCGAGTTCACGATGCCGCCCACTGATGTGACCGGTGCGACCATCGCGATGTTGAACGACACCTGCGGCAACCTGATTCAGCTTACACAGTTGGCAAAGTATTAAGGACGGCGCTTCGTCGGGAAAGAAGACAGAGAAGTATGACTGATCGCGCACTCTACACACCGGGTCCCGCCAGCGGGGCTCGGATCCAAAAGGATGGAGAGAAGTGGACGCTCGTTCTCGTAAGAGAACTGCGCCACCCGCCGGAAAAAGTCTGGCAGGCGCTCACAGACCCAAACCACTTGCGCGAGTGGGCTCCCTTTGAAGCGGATGGAAGTCTGGCTGTGGCCGGAACCACCGTGAAGCTCACGACGGTAGCAGCGCCTACGCCACACGTTACCGAAGCGACGGTCACGCGAGCCGACGCTCCAAGTTCGCTTGAGTACAACTGGGGCGACCACGAGATGCGTTGGGAACTCAAACCATCGGGCGGCGGGACGCGTCTGACGCTTTGGACCAACATCGGTCGCCGCTTCATCGCAATGGGCGCGGCGGGTTGGCACATTTGTTTCGATGTGCTGGATCACGTTCTCAGTGGAACTCCCCTCGGCCGCATCGTTGGGGCTGAAGCGATGAAGTTCGGCTGGCAGCGGCTGAACGCGGAGTACGCCAAGCAGTTCGGTATCGAAACGCCCAACAGTCCGCCTCAAGCGGCGGAAAAGTCATGAATTGAGGCGATACCGCCGATAAATTTAAGGAGAAGTCAGTCATGAAAGATTCAACCATACGTTCAATTCTTCGCTGGATTCACATCGTGGTTGCAATTCCGATACTCGGTTATATCTATAGTCCGTTTGAAAAACTTCCAGGCTACGCACCTGCAACTCGGTGTGTTTTCCTTCCTGTAATGATCGTTTCGGGCTTGTGGATGTGGAAAGGGCACGTCGTTCGCCGACTTATTTCGAAGAACTCGGCGAAAGGCGCTGGTTCTTACTCGAACGTATGACCTCGAGGTCACGTGCCGTTCGCGAACTGGGCCGCCGTTGTCTGCGGGAGACTAATTCAGGACGCCCTGGCCATTCCGCTGGCTCCCTGACAACCGGGAAGCACATCGTGCGCATCTGATCTTTGCCGACAACGACATTTTATGCATCGAAAGTGAACATGTGAGCTGTGTATCTGCGGGGGTGCTTTTACTGCTATTTCCTGTGGCGATATTTGCGCAGCTTGCCGTGCAAACGCCCCAGCCTGTTTATGAGGGGCAAACCGTGAGCGCCATCGATCTTATTGGTAATCCTCATCGTGACGTGGATGTTCTCAGGCCTTTGGTCGAGCAGAAAGCTGGCGAGCCCTATTCACAGTCCAAGGTAGAAGCAAGCATTGCCGCGCTTGAGCGCACTGGGCAATTTCCGAGCGTTCAAGTAAATGTTGTCCCGGATTCGGCCGGCCTGCGGCTGAACTTTCTGCTGGAACCTGCCTACTACCTTGGCATAGTGAATTTCCCGGGGGCTGCGAAAATATTCTCGTATACGCAGCTTCTCCAGGTTGCCGATCTTCACGAAGAAGATCCCTATGACAAGAGCCGGGTTTCGATCTCGGAGAAAAACTTGGCCGATTTCGTTCGGCGCAACGGATACTTCCAGGCCGCGGTTCATTCCAGTTCTGAGATCGACGATGCCCACCAGTTGGCGAGTCTCACGTTTTCCGTAAATCTCGGAAAGCAAGCGAAGATAGCCACCATAGCCCTACAGGGGACGAAAGCGGCGGAGACTTCACAACTGCTTCATGTCGTGCGCACTCTTCGTGCCCGGCTGACGGGAGCGCTGCTCAAACCTGGGAAAGCCTACACTCCAGAACGCATCAAGGCCGCAACATCATTAATCAAGCGGACCTTAGCACAGCAGCACCGGCTGGCCAGCAGCGTTCAGGAAAATCCGCCGCAATACAATTCCGAGACGAATCGCGTAGACGTTTCCTTCAAAGTGGAAGTGGGACCGCTCGTCATCGTGCGAGTAACTGGAGCCCGGCTCTCAACGTTCAGATTTTTGTCGGAACGCCAGATTAACAAATTGATCCCCATCTATTCCGAAGGAACCATAGATCGCGATCTGGTACAGGAAGGTGAGCAAAACCTTATCGATTATTTCCAGAAAAAAGGCTACACCGACGCGCAGGTCAAGACCACATACGAAAACCAGCCGGAAAAGATTCTGCTGGTCTACGAAATTGACAAAGGTACGAAGCATAAAGTCGACCGCATTACTTTTCAAGGAAATCAACACGTTCCAGAGCGAGATCTTCTGGCCGCGGTGGTCGTCAAGAAATCTCATTTGTGGTCTCACGGGAGCGCGAGTCAGAAACTGGCGAAGACTAGCGCGGAGAACCTAGAGGCGCTGTATCGCGATCGTGGTTATGAAGAGGTCAAGGTTACGCCGCAGATCATAGAGCAACAGTCCACGATCAGCGTTGTGTTCAATTTTCAAGAGGGCGCTCAAACGCTGGTGCAGAACGTTGAAGTCGTTGGCAACAACAACGTCCCCCGCGAGCAATTGGCCGCACCGGCGGGGTTGGAACTTCGTTCCGGAGCGCCGTTCTCGCCCCGAAAGCTGGCCGACGATCGAAATCGGATTTCTGCGGCTTACCTCAATCGTGGCTATCTCAACGCGGAAGTAAAAGCAGCTGTGAAGCGTGGCGCGCAAGACCCTCACCGCGTAGATGTCACCTACAACGTTACCGAGCACCAGATGGTTCGCGTCAAAGATGTGATTTACCTCGGTCAACAGCACACCAGGCTGTCTTTAATTCAGAAGGCGGCAAAGCTCCCAAGCGAAACGCCAATCAAACGAGGGGACTTGCTGCAGGCGGAGAGCCGTCTGTATGACCTTAATATTTTTGACTGGTCCAGTGTTGGGCCGGTAAAACCCATCACCGATCAAACTGAGGAATCGGTTGTGGTGAAGAACCATGAAGCCAAGCGCAACGAAGTCGTCTACGGATTTGGCTTCGAGGTTTCTCATCGCGGTGGAAACGTTCCCTCCGGAACCGTCGCTGTGCCCGGCGGACCAGTCGTGGGAATCGGGAGCAATCAAATCGCTCCCAGCCAGTCCACTTTTGCCAGCCCGCTCGGATCCGTCGTGTTCAACCGGCGCAACATGAGAGGATTGGCGGAAACCTGGAGCGCCTCGCTTGTGCTTTCGCGGCTTGACCAGCGCTTGCTGACCACCTACGCGCAGCCTCATTTCATCGGTTCGCAGTGGAGTTCGCTCTCCAGTTTTTCGCTGGAACGCACCAGCGAGAACCCGCTTTTTGCTGCCAGCTTGGGAGATCTTTCCTTCCAGCTTGAACGGCTGCTGAACCGCAAGAACAATACTCGCCTGCAGTTTCGCTATGACTTCAACAAAACCGTGTTATCGCATTTACTCGTGCCCGAACTCGTTTTGCCCCAGGATTTGAACGTTCACTTGTCCACGGTTTCTGGGGCGCTGCTGCGCGACACCCGTGATAAGCCTCTGGATGCACACCGCGGCACGTTGGGCGCCCTGAACCTGGGCATCACGCCGACGGATCTCGGTTCCAGTGCAAATTTTGCCAAGCTTACCGGACAGTACGCCATTTACAAGCAAGTTCATTCTGTGGTCTTTGCCAACAGCATGCGGCTGGGTTTGGCAAAATCATTCGACGGCAGTTTTGTTCCGACGAGTCAACTATATTTTTCCGGTGGCGGCTCTTCCCTTCGGGGGTTTCCAATTGATCAAGCCGGTCCACAGCGCATCGTTCCCTTCTGCGATGTTCTCGCGCAGCAGACTGGATGTGTGAACGTCACTGTTCCCTTGGGAGGGCGCGAACTGTTTATCCTGAATTCGGAAGTTCGATTTCCACTTAAGATCACCAAAGTCCTCGGCGGCGTGATCTTCTACGACGGCGGAAACGTTTACAGCGCCATCAGTTTGCCGAACTTCGTCAACAACTACAGCAACACGGTTGGCTTAGGCCTGCGCTACTCAACCCCTATTGGCCCAGTTCGCATCGATGTGGGCCGCAACCTGAATCCGGTTTCTGGAATCAACGCCACACAGTATTACATCACCCTGGGGCAGGCTTTTTAGAGCTAGCTTTTTTAGGAGTAATTTAATGAGCGGGACCAAGCACTGGAGAAAAATCGTCGGCTGGACTCTGGCAAGCATGATTGCTCTGATCGTCATCGGAGCTGTGGCCGGATATTTCTATCTCAGAAGCAGTGGCTTTCAGGAATTCGCGATGCGCAAGATCATCGCTCAAGCGGACGAATCGACCGGCGGCCGTACTCAGATCAGAGCCTTCGATTTCAAGCTATCAACCCTGACCGCACATTTGTACGGCATAGTCATTCGAGGCACAGAGTCGCCAGACTCGCCCCCACTCTTAGCGGTAGACAAGCTCACGGTCGGACTGAAGATCAAATCAATCATTCACCGGCAAATCAGCCTCAGCGATTTGCTGATCGAACATCCCGTAATGCATCTTCAGGTCGACCGCGCTGGCAACAGCAACATTCCGCAATCGCCGACGCAGAACTCCAGCAGTCATACCAGCGTTTTCGAACTCGCGGTTGGGCATGTTGGGCTGAGCCGCGGAGAGATTGACTATAACGACAAAAAAACTCCTCTGGATGCGGACCTTTACAATTTGACGACCGACGTCAGTTTCGAGACGCTGGCGACGCGCTATCGCGGTTCCATCTCCTACGACAGCGGCCGACTCCGTTACGACAAGTACGCGCCCTTGTCTCACAGTTTCAAGGCGAATTTCACAGCCACCCCTTCATCTTTCAAACTTGATTCAGCCGTCGTTACGGTCGCTTCCTCGACGATCAAGCTCACCGCAGAACTGAACAACTTCAGCGCGCCGCAAGTGCAGGGAAATTACGACATTCTGGTGCATTCGCACGATGTGTCTGAGTTGTTGCCCGCTGTCAACCCATCAGGCGATATCGCAACGAAGGGAACGTTCCATTATCAAGAGGCAAGCGATCAACCATTCCTCAGAAGCATTCAGATCGATGGAGAGTTGGGCTCAGATGTTTTGGCGGCCACGATTTCGAATGGACGGCTCGAGGTTCGCCACCTTCGTGGGCAGTATCGAATCGCCAACAGCTCGGTGCATGCAAGTGGGATTGAAGCGGAGACACTTGGCGGCCGCATTATCGCAAGTCTGGATGTGTATCACCTTGACGGCACTCCCACATCTCATTTGCGCGCCAACCTGCGCGGCATCTCACTGAGTGCAGCGCAGCGCATGTTGCACAATCCAGAGCTTGCCCCAGTTGCCCTTGCAGGAACGATCGAGGGCACAACCGAAGCCACCTGGGCTGGTGCCGTAACCAACGCTCATGCCCGCGTGGACTTGGTATTGCGCAGCCCGCAAAGAACAAATGCCAATTCGTCAGCGAGAACTTTCCCACTCGATGGCGCAATTCATGCGACCTACGACGGTCCGACAGACACGCTGACAGTCCATCAAACCTCTCTTCACATTCCTTCCGCCAGCCTTACAGCCGAAGGCCAAGTCAGTAAACATTCTCGACTCGACCTTCAGGCCAATAGCAGCGACCTCCATCAACTTGTCGATCTAATCTCGGCCATTCATCCGATGCCGGGATTGCCCTTGATTGCGGGCTCCGCGAACCTGAATGCCACGGTGCAAGGGTCGATGCAGCAGCCGCAGATTTCAGCGCGGCTGAGCGCGCGGAATCTTCAAGTGCAGGGCAGCGATTGGAAGAGCGCTGACTTTTCACTGCAGGCTGATTCCTCGCGAATCGCCGTATCGAACGGGACTCTGACGAATGTACATCGCGGACAGGCTTCTTTCGATGCGACGGTGGGACTGCGCAACTGGTCGTATCTCTCTTCAAGTCCTATCGAGGCGCATTTGTCCGTAAAGCAAATGCAGGTTGCTGACCTCCAGCATCTGGCGAATGTGCAATATCCCGTCAGCGGAGAATTATCCGCGAAGCTGACGTTGCACGGATCCCAGGACAATCCTAGCGGGTCGGGTTCGCTCGATATTTCGAACGCGCGCGCTTATGACGAGCCGCTTAAGGCGCTCACGCTGTCCTTTCACGGCGACAAGGGTTCGATCGTTTCTGACTTTCATATCAGTGCTGACGCAGGTTCTTTAGACGCCGACGTTAGCTATGCACCGGCGAAAAAAGCGTACACGGCACGCTTCAGCGCCCCAGCAATCGTTCTCCAAAAGTTGAGGGCGGTGCAGCAAAAGAATTTGGGGATACAAGGAACCGTTACCCTCTCCGCAAACGGGCAGGGCACTTTTGATGATCCCCAACTCACAGCTAGCATTCAGCTGCCCAAGCTGCAGGTTCAACAGAAGTCGATTGTCGGGGTCAAAGCTGATATTCAAGTAGCGAACAAACAGGCTGATCTTTCAATCGATTCGCAGGTTGCTCAAGCATCGGTTCATGCGCGCGGCCACGTTGCGCTATCTGGTGATTATGAGGCAAATGCATCAATCGACACCAGCGCGCTTCCGCTGGAAGTTTTGCTCGCAACCTTCTCGAATAGCGTCCCCGTGGGATTTTCTGGCCAAACGGAATTCCATGCCACTCTGAAGGGGCCATTGAAAGACAAGAATCAGTTGGAGGCGCACATCGTCATCCCGACGCTGACCGCCAGCTACCAATCGCTGCAGATCGGCGCTGCAAGCCCGATTCGTGCGGATTATTCCCACTCTATAATTACGCTTCAGCCTGCCGAGATTCGCGGGACTGGCACTTCGCTTCGCGTGCAGGGCACCATCCCAATCGATGGCAAGAGCGCGCCCACCCTCACCGCTCAAGGGTCGATCGACGCTCACACCTTCAAGATCTTTGCCCCCGACTTGCGAAGCTCAGGAACCATTGCGCTCGACGTTCACGCCAGTGGATCTGCGGCGAGCCCACAGATTGCCGGCCAGGTGCGCCTGCAAGACATCGCGCTCGCAACGGACGCCGCCCCGCTCGGCATCGACAAGTTGAACGGCACTCTGAATCTGGACAACGAGCACGTTCAGATTTCCACTCTGACAGGCCAAGTCGGCGGCGGACAGATTTCGGTTGGCGGCTCGATCACTTATCGACCCACACAGCAATTCAACATCGCGTTCACGGCAAACTCGGTTCGCCTGCGTTATCCCAACGGTCTGCGATCTGTTCTGGAGGGAAATCTTGACTGGGCGGGGACGATGAACGCATCCACGTTGCAGGGCCGCGTGCTAGTGAGTGCGCTGTCTTTCACCCCGGAATTCGATCTCTCCACATTTGGCGATCAGTTCAGCAGTAACGCGGCCACTCCCGCAGTTCCCGGCTTCGCCGACACCATCAACTTGCAAGTTGCACTTCAGTCGAAAGAAAATCTCAGCGCAACCAGTTCGCAGATCAGCCTAGAAGGAAGCGCCGCGCTGCATGTGACCGGCACTGCGGCGAATCCAGTAGTTACAGGCAGGACCGATCTGACCGCGGGAGAACTGTTTTATCGCAATGTTCGTTACCAGTTGCAGCGCGGCATCATTACCATGGCAGATCCGAACGAAACCAAGCCCATTCTTGATGTTTCGGTGACGACCACCGTCGAGCAATATAATTTGACGCTGAATCTGCGCGGTCCATTCGACACGCTGACCACGTCTTATTCGTCGGATCCTCCGCTCGCCACGGCCGACGTCATCAATCTGATTGCCCGCGGCAAGACCAGTTCTGAATTAGCCGCATCGAGTCAGAGCACCGATTCGATGATCGCCTCTCAAGCCGTCAGCCAAGTCAGCGGCAGCCTGCAAAAGCTGGCGGGGATTTCCAGCCTACAGATCGATCCATCGTTCGGCGGGAGTAATCAGAATGCGTCCACTCGCGTAGCGGTGCAGCAACGCGTGACCAGGAACTTTCTGTTCACCTTTTCTACCGACCTCTCGCAACCTGGCGAAGAGATCGTCCAGGGCGACTACCAAATCAACAAACGTTGGTCAGTCAGCGTCGCCCGCGATCAAGTGGGAGGAGTTTCGGTGGATGGCCGCTTCCACACAAAGTTCTGAACTCGACGACGCGAACGGAATCAAAGACCTGAATCAAAGATTTGAAAAGAGCAAGATTTGAAACGAAATAAGAGTTGGAATGAACCTCAGCGACGGCGATTCACGCAGCCGCTTTGTCATCGTCGGGCGGCGGCGGTTCTCCCCTCTGTTGCAGGGATCCCTTCACACTTTCTCTTGCCAGTTCCGCATTGAGTTCGGCGCCTACAAGCAACGCGAATGAATTCCAGTAAAACCACGTCATGAATGCGATGAAGCCCCCAAGTGTCCCGTAGGTACCGCTGAAATTCGCGATGTGGCGAAAGTAAAAACCCAATAAGTAGGATAAGCCAATCCAGCAAACAACAGAGAGAACTGCTCCTGGCAATGTCGCCATGAAACGCTGTTTGATGTTCGGCGCGAGAAAATAGATCAACTCCGTTGCCAGCAAGGCGACAGCGATGGCCGTCACCCAATGAAATACCGGCCATAGCAACACGAAGTGCGGAGAAAGCGGCATTCGGGCAGCGAGCCATTCGCCGAAACGCGGCCCTAAAATCATGACTATCAGCCCCATGAGCAGCAGGCACCCGGTAGTGGCCGCCAATCCGAGAGCGAGAAGCCGCGTCTTCCAGAAAGGACGAGGATCTTTCACGTCATAGGCAACGTCAAGCGCTTCGATCATTCCATCAAAGGCGCTGGAAGCGATCCAGAGCGTCCCGAGCGTACCCACCGAAAGCCATATGTGGTGATTCGTGCTTAGGACGTCAAGCAACACAGCTTGCACCATGGGTGCTGTTTGAGCAGGAATCAGGGTAAATACCAGCGCGAAAATGCGTGTGTACAGGCTGGGGAATGGAAGCGATGCAACGGCCGCAAAAAATAGAATCAGCGCGGGGAATACTGACAAAACAAGGTAATAGGAAAGTGCCGCCGCCATTTGAAGCGTTCGATTCTCCACTATATCGTCATAAGTGGACTTAAGAGCGCGCTTTAGTCCTGTCCATGTCACGCCGTCTTAGATGCAAAGCTGCGAGAAGCGTTCTAGCGAGTTTTTGACCGTGACGGTCTATGCAGTGATGGGCTGGTATGATCCCCAAGATGGGGCGGCGCGGAAAATTTATTACGTTTGAAGGGTTGGACGGCACCGGCAAGAGCACGCAAATGCGGAAGCTGGCGGCGGTGCTACGGGCGGCTGGGCATAAGGTCGTGGAGACGCGAGAGCCCGGAGGGACGCCTACAGGCGAGAAGATTCGGCGCGTGTTGCTCGACTCGTCGACGGAAGGTCTTGCCCCGCTGGCGGAGATGGCTTTGATGTTCGCGTCGCGAGCGCAGCATATTGAGGAAGTGATCGTGCCGGCGCTGGAGCGTGGGCAGATAGTGCTTTGCGATCGCTTCACGGATTCGACTGAGGCTTATCAAGGCAGCGGGCGCAAGTTGGGCAGCGCCGTGGTGATTGAGCTGCATCGTTTGTTGTGTGGAGGGTTGCAGCCGGATTTGACGATCCTGCTGGAATCGGATCCGGCGATGAGTTTGGGGCGGGCGCGGAGAAGAAATCAAGCTGCGGCGCACAGGGCGAATCTTTCAAAGGCGGGTCTCTCAAAGTCGGGTTCAGGTTCGAACAAGAGCGCGGGGAAACATCCTGACGAAAACCGGTTTGAGCAGCAGAATCGGGCGTTTTTTGTGCGGGTGCGCGAAGGTTATCGGGCGATTGCGGCGCGTGAGCCGCAGCGCGTGGCGGCGGTGGATGCCAGCGGGAGTCCGGGGCAGACGCATCGGAGGATTGTGGAGGTTCTCGGTCGGAGGATGCGGTTGGCCCCGAGGAATGCATGATCCACCACGGAGACACGGAGTCACGGAGAAATACTTCCTTGGATTTGTTTTCTCTGTGACTCCGTGTCTCCGTGGTAGATTTTTTGTTTGGATAAGCAATGGGATTTTCTGATTTTCACGGGAATGCCGAAACTGTTCATCGCTTGCGCGATATGCTGGCGCGCGGGCGGTTTCCGCATGCGGTGATTCTTGCGGGGGCGCGCGGGGCGGGCAAGTATACGCTGGCGCTTATGCTGGCGCAGGCTTTGAATTGTTTGGCCCCTACAGAAACGGACGGGCTGCCTGATTTTTGCGGGCAGTGCGCGAATTGCCGGCGCATTGCGCTGGCTGCCGATCTCGATGCGCGGTTTGCCGAGGCGGTGGAGGCGCGCGAAGGGCTGCGCGAGGCGGATAAGAAAGATACGCGGCTGTTTGTGCAGACTCATCCCGATGTGCTGGTGATTCCTCCGGATCCTCCGCAGATGATGATCAAAGTGGATCAGGTGCGGCGGGTGATTGAGACGATTTATTACCGACCGGCGGAGGCGCGTGAGCGGGTTTATATCTTTACTGATTCTGCGTTCATGAAAGAAGCGGCGAATTCTTTGTTGAAGGTTCTGGAAGAGCCTCCGGAGTTCGCTACGATATTTTTGCTTTCAGAGAATCCGGGCGAGTTGCTGCCTACGATCCGTTCGCGGTCGATGGTATTTCACCTGGGGGCTGTGCCAGTGGAGGACGTGGAGCGATATTTGGCGGAGCAACGTCCGGAATGGAAGGCACCGCAGCGGGCGCTGGTTGCGCGGTTGAGCGAAGGCGCGTTGGGGCGGGCTCGTGGCTTCGATGTGGAGAGTTACATTGCGGCGCGGGCTGACGCGATGGCCATTCTCAACTCGGCGCTGCTCGGAGGCGAGCACACTGCGCTGTTCAAGATCACTGAGAGCTATCGGGCCGGAGCTGAGGGACGGGAAAAGACGGAACAACTTCTCCGCACGCTGTATTCGCTGCTGCGCGATCTGATGTTTCTTGGATCGGGGGCAAGTGCAATGCTTCACAACACAGACATTCAGAGCCAGCTCGCGAAGATGGCTGAGGCTGCAGACTTCGAGTGGATCGCGGCAGCTTCGGACCGGCTGGCCGACGTGGAACGCGGAATGCGGCGGAACCTGCTGCGCTCGTTGTCGCTGGATGGATTGAGTTTGGCTTTGGAGAAGGCCTAAAGGATTTTCGGCTTTACGTTATAGTAAATTTGCTATATATTATCGAGGTGTGGCTTGGATAGGCCCAACCCTCAGGTACTGCGGCCCATTGTGTGGCTCGGAGATTCAAAAAAGAACCTTCGAGACTTTCCAGAGGGCGCCCAAAAAGGTGCTGGGCGATGAGCTTCAGCTCATGCAGTTTGGTGGAATGCCGAGGGACGCCAAGCCCTTTCGGGGTGTCGGTAGCGGAGTGGTTGAGATTGCCCTTCGATACGCGTCCGATGCTTACCGCGTCGTGCTGACGCTGCAGATTGGTAGGCGGATCTATGTTTTGCACATCTTTCAGAAGAAATCGAAGAAAGGCATTGAAACCCCGAAGCGAGATGTTGACCTGATCAAGAAGCGATACACGGAAGCACAGGAACTAGCGCGTGAATACGACAAAGCGAAAGCGAATTGAGTTCGAAGAAGGCTCCGGCAACGTCTTCGCGGATCTCGGTCTCAAGGAGGCCGATCAGCTTCTCGCGCGGGCGCAGATCGGATATCACGTCTTCAAAATTCTGAAGGACGGGAAGCTGAAACGGCGCGAAATCGCCGACGTATTGGGCATTGCACAGCCTGATGTCTCGCATCTGATGAACGGGCACTTCAGCCGGTTCACGACCGACAAACTGCTGAATTTTCTGAGGCGGCTTGATCGAAAGGTGACGATCGAGGTCAGCCGTCGTCACAGAGGTGAACCCTTCCAGGAAGTGACTTTCGCCCCTTAGGGCTTTCGCCAAATTCATAGCTTGGTTGGTGAAATACATGACGCGTAGCAGATGTTTCAGCGACTCAATTGCGCGCACGCTTGGCGCTTGCCTATTGGCTAGGCCGTCGGAACTGGTTCGCTGCTATTCAGGTCAGCCGCAGAAAACAGCAGGTTCCTCACCGGGCTTTCGGCCTGATGCGGGGATGACATCCCAAGTAATCCCATTTTTTCAGTAAGTTACCGAGATTACTCTAGTGGTTCTACAGCCTTCAGATAGATTGCTGCCGCTATCTGGCAGGCCTATAATCGTTTTACTCTGGTAGGAATTCTCCCTCAGGTTCCGGGTAGCGAGATGCGAGGGTGAAGTCTGTCTTGATCGATTTCCCTTTGTCTTCGCCACGAGGATTGCCCGGTAATGCGAAAGCGCCTGCAAATCGCACTGATGGCCAGCACTTTAGCCGCGACCTCTTTTTCTCTCACGCCGCTCCGCGCCGACGATGGGGACGGATCTTCCGATAAAGCTACTGCACCCAAGATCGTTCCCACCAAGATCACAACCAGCGATGAGCATGGCCGGAAAATCTACGTGAATGACTCTGTGGCGGCGAGTCCGGCCCGACGCGCGGAAACATCGGAAGCGCCGCGGCGCAACCTAAAGTATTGGAGTTCGAAGGAGAACCGTTGGAAGCCGGTGCCTGCGCCCAATGCAGCAGTGATGCGAGCTGCAAAGTCGGCGGCGGCTGAGGTTGACCAGTACATGGGACACGAGTCCAGCCAATCGGCCAATGCCAAGATCGTCACGGCAAACTTCCGCGGGCCGCTGGCTACGTCTGGCGACATTGACGCCGCGATCGAGCAGGCGGCGGCGCGGCATAATGTGGACCCCAACCTGGTACGGGCGGTAGTGAAGGTAGAATCGAACTTCAATCCCAACGCGGTTTCGCGAAAGGGCGCGATGGGGCTGATGCAACTGATGCCCGCTACGGCCCGGCAGTTGAAGGTGAAAAACCCGTTTGACCCGGAACAAAATGTGGACGCCGGGGTTCGACATTTGAAGCAGCTTCTGGAAAGCTATGGCGGCGACGTCAGGCTGACCCTGGCTGCTTATAACGCAGGAGCGGGAGCGGTGGCGCGCAGTTCGGGCGTGCCGCGCTACGCCGAAACGCAGAATTACGTCCGGAGGATCACCAATTTATATTACGGAGGGTCCGTTTTTGAGTCGGGCGCTTCGCATGAACCGGTGACGGTTCAGCGGGATGCGCGGGGAGTGCTCTACATCAGCAACACGGATTAGCGTTTCGGGCGCGGGTTTTAATTTAAGCTCTTTAAAGATTCGTGCTGCGGGGTATCCGCGAATCGACTAGCGAGGACGACCGGCGGCCGCCTGCGGGCCGACGCAACGGGATTCAAATCGGGTAGATTATCTTGAAGAGCTTATCGCGCCAGCGTGGTCTGAGGAGAGCGTTGCTGGTGCTTGCCGGGTTTGCCGCGCTTGTACCGGCTGCTCTGGCGACGCGTGCGCCTGCACATCATAACGACGCTTGGGCACGCCAGCATTTCGCCGCCGCGGAGCGGATGCGCGAGGCGCTGAATGGCCGTCCTCTGGCGGCTCGAGCGCGGGTCAACTATCAACGCGTGTTGGATGCCTATCGGTCGGTTTACATGGGAGCGCCCGCTTCCGCAAAAGCCGAGCCCAGCGTGGTCGCGGTCGCCGAGACGCTAGTAGAAATGGGACGGCGTTTCAACGATGACAAAATCCTGAACGAAGCGATCAACCAGTACAAGTTTCTGCGCCGCGAATATTCCGGCAGCAAGTACCGGTTCGATGGGCTGTTCACCATCGGCGAGATTTACAAAGAAGATCTCAAGAACCCCGACGCAGCGCGCGCTACCTTCCAGGAATTTCTCCGACGCTATCCCAACAATCGACTGGCTGACGAGGCGCGGCAGGCCATTGCCGAAATCGACGTCGCGCAAGTGAACCGGGAAGCGAAAGCTGAGAAAGCGCGACGTGCGGCGGAAAAGAAACAGCAGGCAAAGAAAGAGCAGGGAAAGAACGGCGGCAATAAGAATGCGAAAGTTGCCGGGGTTGAGCCTGGTTCTCATGCGCAGGTTGCTTCTGTACCGTCCGTGAAAGACGACCCTGAGCCGCTATCTGCGGGATTGCCGAGGGTAACGGGCATCCGGCACTGGTCGACTCCTGAGTACACGCGGGTTGCCATTGATGTGGAAGGCAAGGTGAAGTTCGCTTCCCGGCGGGTCGATAATCCGTCGCGCATCCTGTTCGATCTGCGCGGTACGAAGCTGGCCTCTACGCTGGTAGGCAAGACCTTCGACGGGGATGATGCTTTCTTGAAGAAGGTTCACGTGACGCAGTTGGCGCGGGGCGGTACGCAGGTGGCGCTGGAGGTCGACGACCTTTCCGATTACGACGCGTTTTTGCTGCCTGATCCCTACCGGCTGATTATTGATATTCATGGCAAGGATAATCCGGGCAAAGATGTTGAGGGCAACACTGCGCGGGGAAAGACACTCGAGCAAAAGGATGCGGGGGAGAACACTGCGGCCGAGGTCGCCGACGGCGGGTCTTTGCCTGACGGCGGTGGCTCCCAAGATGACGCGACTGCACGCGCTTTAGAACCTAGCGTCGGGATCAAGAAGACGCAGACTTCCGTGGTCAAGAAAATCGTGGAGGCCGATGACGATACTAGCGCATCTTCGGCTGAGTTGGCGAGGCGAAATGGTCGAGCGGCAAAGAAGCGAGCGGCGGCCGGGCGGAAAGCTGCGGTTGCGACGACCCAGGCAGATAGCGCTGAGGACGACGCCGAGGCTTCGGCTTCGGATGCGAATCTCGCCCGATCCTCCGAACTAGGCATTCATGCGGCGCGGCCTACTGCTGGCGGGGACCGCTCTCTGATTCGCGCGCTGGGATTGAAGATTGGCAAGATTGTGATTGATCCCGGACACGGCGGGCACGATACCGGGACGATTGGTCCGAACGGATTGGAAGAAAAAGATCTCGTCCTCGATGTGAGCCGGCGTTTAGGCAAGCTGCTGGAAACCCGGCTCGGAGCGGAAGTGGTTTACACGCGCAAGACCGACACATTCATTCCGCTGGAGACACGAACTGCGATTGCGAATCAGGCGCGTGCGGATTTGTTTGTCTCCGTTCATGCGAACTCGAGCCACGATGCCGACGCCCGCGGAGTTGAGACTTACTATCTGAATTTCACTTCTTCGCCGGAGGCGCTGGATGTGGCGGCGCGGGAGAACGCGGTTTCGGCGAAATCGATTTATGAGTTGCGTGATCTGGTGAAGAAGATCGCGCTCAAGGAAAAAATCGAGGAATCGCGCGAGTTTGCCGGCGATGTGCAGGAAGCGCTGCACAGCGGGCTGGCGGCGAAGAGTCCGGCGATTCGCGACCGGGGAGTGAAGAAGGCTCCATTCATTGTTCTGATCGGCGCGAACATGCCGTCGATTCTTGCCGAGATTTCTTTTGTCAGCAATCCCACCGACGAGCACCATCTGGAGACCGCCGAATACCGCCAACGCATCGCCGAGTCGCTCTACCGCGGCATCGCCAAGTACGCCAACGGGCTCAGCGGCGTTAAGGTGGCCAGCAAGATGGATAAGGGCGCGGGCCAGTAGGGCTGGCAAGAGCCGTTGCCACTCTTGCTCCCTTTCTGGTTTTAGCTTATCTTGAAGCGCATGGAAGTACATCTCAGCCCGGAACAGCAAGCGCAGCTTGCGCAGATCGCCAGTAAAGCCGGAACCGCCCCCGAACGGTTGGTGACGAATGTTGTTGCGCGCTATCTCAACGAGGAAGCCCGCTTCCTCGAGGCTATAGAAAAAGGAATATCCGCAGCCGATCGGGGCGAGTTTATCAGCGAAGAACAAATGGACGCCCGCCTTGAAGCGATGTTCAAGGCCTGAATGCGCATTCGTTGGACCGTACCTGCCGCCGACGATTTGGAAAATATCAAAAACTATCTGCAGCGGCACTATCCGCATTTCGCAGAACCTACTGTGCGGACGATTTACGAGCGTATCCGTTCGCTCAAAAGCACTCCCTACCGCGGCAGACCTGGTCACCGTGGCGGCACGAGAGAATTGCCGCTTGCGCCGCTTCCATATGTTGTCGTGTATTCACTGACTTCCGAGGCCGTTGAGATCCTGCACATCCATCACGGTGCACAAGACTGGCGTTGAGAGTCCGGTTCTAGCGGCTCAGTTTAATCCAAGCGGCTTTGGTTTAGAGATCTGTCTTCGCCGCCCCGGAACTTTTTCCTCTCCTCTGTGGTCTAATTACACAAGGGGATTCTGTGCCCGGCGGTCCATCCATGCGTTCATTGAAGTGTCTTCTTCTATTGATCACCGTTGCCGGCGGCCTCGGCTTCGCCGCCAATCCTGCCGCAGTTTCTGCGGCACCGCCGATCCTGCCAAAGCAGTTTGCCGGATGGCAGATTGAGGGCGCCACTCAGGCCAGCAAAGATGTGGCGACCGCAGATCCTACCAATGCCGCGTTGTTGAAGGAATACGGGTTCACGGATTTCGAGGCAGCCACCTATAAGAGTGACGACGGCCGCACGCTGAAAATTCGCGCTGCGCGATTCACCGACGCAAGCGGTGCTTTCGGCGCCTACAGCTTCTATCTGCAGCCAGAGATGGCGCGGGAGGAAATCGGCGACCAGGGAGCATCGCTGAATCAACGTGTCCTGTTCTACCGCGGTCACATCGTGGTGGAGGCTGTGTTCAGCCAGTTGACGCCGATGTCGCCCGCAGGACTGCGCGAGTTGGCGGGCCTGTTGCCACGCCCCAGCGGAAACGCGGGCAACCTGCCTCCGATCTTGGCTTTCATGCCGCACCACGGCTATCAGGCGAATACAGAAAAATACGCCGAGGGACCGCTGGCTCTGGGAGCGATTGCGTCTCCGCTTCCCGCGGATCTGGTCGATTTCGGCGCGAACCCTGAAGTGGTTCTGGGACAATACTCCACTCCCAGTGGAGCAACCACGCTGATGCTGATCGAGTATCCGACGCCGGCATTGGCTGCCGAACATTTACGGCGCATCGATGCCGCGCACAACGCGGCGAAGCCCGAGGCTGGGGTTTCTTCGGTCGAGAATATCGGACCATTCTTCGATAAGCGCACGGGGCCGATCGTTGCGATTGCGGCCGGCACGCTTTCGCAAAGCGACGCACAGACGCTTTTGGGCGCGGTGAATTACGAGGCGAGCGTCACCTGGAACGAGAACACCTACTTCGACAAAAAGAACAACATCGCTAATCTGCTGGTAAACATTATTTTGCTGTGCATTCTCGTGGGCGCGATCTCGCTGGCCGCGGGACTCGCCTTCGGCGGCGCCCGAGTCCTCTTGCGGCGCTATTTTCCGGGCCGGGTTTTCGGCCGTTCCGACCAAACCGAGTTCATTTCCCTCCACCTGGGCGAACCGGCCGCGCGCGGGTCTGCGATGCGCCCAGGGGGGCCCGCCGACACCTCAAAGCAGTCCTAAGTGCCTTAGAAGTATTGCCTTAGGCGACTTTCGACGCGCTCCCGTCTCAAATTGAAACAATTCGGCGGAATGTTGATTATTTATGTAAGTTATTGAAACTAAAGACATTTATTTACCAAAAAACGCTTGACACCCCCCTTTTTCGGCTCATAAGATTTTATACAAGAAAGTTTTAACGGGATAATTTGCCTCCGTTGGAACTATTCTCCCTTGAAAAGAAGAGGTCGCCCTGTTGCCGGGCGGCCTTTTCGTTTGTGCCACGATAACTTTCGCGGCTAAAAGCAATTCGACTAAACTCTTGCGCGCGATTTTACGTATCATCTTTTGGGAATCGTGTTCGGCGGCGATTTTGGCAGCGAGATTCCGATCAGGAATCCATGCCGGAGGAAATCAATGTTCTGCGATGGATGTGGGGCAGCGGTGCAAGCGGGTCAGGGATTTTGCAGCCGGTGCGGCAAACAGATCGTTGGGCCGCTGGCGGTTATTCAGCAGCGTCCCGGGCGCGTGCAATCGCATCTTCATTTACTCGGGATTCTTTGGCTGGCCATGTCTGCACTCAACACCCTCGGCGGCGTGATCTTGTTCATTCTTGCCAACACGTTGTTCGCTCATATGCATGAGATCGCTCCCGAGGCGCCTGTCGGCTTTCTGCGTCCGCTGCTGAGCGCGGTCGGTATTTTCATCCTGGCGAAGGCGCTCTGCGGATTCATTGCCGGATGGGGATTGATGCAGCGCGAGCCTTGGGCACGAGTGATCGCGCTGGTGTTGGGCTTCATCGCGCTATTCAACGTGCCCTTCGGCACGGCCCTCGGAATCTACACGTTGTGGGTGCTGCTGCCGGCACAGTCGCAAAGCGAATACGAGGCACTGTCCGCACCCCGCGCTGCGTGATTGGAATTGCGGTGAGCGATTTCTTTTCTGCGGAATGGCTGATCATGGACTATCTGCGGTTGCTGCGGCGGCGATTTGATAAACTGGATTGGTCAAATCAGCAGGCCGACGTAGCTCAGTTGGTAGAGCAGCCGATTCGTAATCGGCAGGTCAGCGGTTCAAGTCCGCTCGTCGGCTCCATTGTCTTAATCCTTAGCTCCAGCCTTCGCCAATCTGCGCACTGCCGTGAGAGATCGTCTAATCACTGCCGGCTGATGTTTAACAAGCTGTTATGCGCCAGATCCACTCCAAAGACTTGCCTGGCCGTGACTTCAACTGACGAGAAACCGACCTTGCCCTCAAAAAAATAGGCCGGCGGATTTCCCTGACAGTTGCCGATGTTCAGCAACATAAATTTGCTATGCGGATTGTACACACCGGTTATCGCGCACGAGGCCGAGTTACTTCCTTCGGCATCAAACGTCAACGTACCTGTCAGCCGGTCAGGACTGCTGTCCTCGGCAATCTGCAGAGCGACTTTTATGACAGCGTTCGCATCGTGATTGGTGTATTCGCCGTGCCATTTCCCCGAGAGGCTTGGACCAGGGGCGGTAGCCGGCGCGGTCGCAGCAGCAGGGGAAGCCCCGCTCGCATCTTCTTTCTTGGGCTCGGTCGCGTTTGGATCCTGAGGCTGCGCTTGAGATTGCGGCGCAGCAGCATTGTTCGGGGTTGACTCTAGAGCTGAGGGTTTGTTTGGAGCTGTCGTCGTAATCCTTGAACCCGAGGAACTGCTGGGGCCGCCGTTCATTGCGGGCTTGCGCAGCAGGAACCAGTACGCGAGTCCGCCAAAGACGAGGCCAAGTACGGCCACGCAAATCAACAAAACACCTTTGTTATTCCCTTTGCTGCCCCGAGGAGTTGCTACGAGACCGGGCTCGATCCCGTGGCGTTCCACCGGCGGTAGCGGCGCGGGGGCCGGAGGCGCTTGATACACGGGAGGCGCTTGATACGCTTGCGCCGCCGGCTCGACTCCCGTGAGAATCTGAGTTTCAGCTCGCGGGCTCGTTGCCGATAGTGGCGGCGTCTGCGACGACACCGGTGAAGGGGCTGGCGGAGCGATTGGCGAGACCGGTGCGTTCTCGACCACCGTATCAGCCAGCGCGTCAGACGGCGCGGGTGTCGCGTCAGGGCTTGCAGCGGCCGCCGGGACAGGCTTCCCACACAAATTGCAGAACTTTACGCCCGGCTTTAATGTCGCGCCGCACCCGGTACAAAACATGTCGTCCTCCAACGGAGTCTGAATTTCTCTTCGCCCTGAAACGGCAACATTGTACGCTATCTCTTGCCGGGTTCCACCACGTGGTAACCATCTTCATTTCAATGTTCAAGCCCTGCGGAGAATCCCCGCAACCTGTGGAATGAGCCGCCAATAGGCTTGAGCGTACCAGACATGCTATCGGCTTAATCAATTTCTTGTTGTACGCTTGGCGAAAGAAGTAGTACGGAGTCGTGCAGTTTTCGCAGACTCTCTGTGCGGGTTCGATCATTCTTATGGCTGAACAGGATCGGAACATAAACGAAAAGATCGCCGGCGAGAGCCTACGACCGGCGAAGAAACAATATCAAGACCCCGCATTTCGTCATGAGCGCGTTTTCGAAACTATGGCACTGTCCTGCGGCAAGGTGCAGGACACTAGTTTCCAGTGCAGGATCAGTAGGAAAAACTCGTAGCCCTATGCCACTCACGTCACACACGCCAGAACTTTGCGAAGACCCCAGACTTACGCTTGCGGCCCAAATGCTCAACAGTCACGGCGTGGTCCGGCTGGAGCTGCGTGGGACCAGCATGCTCCCATCCCTGTGGCCAGGCGACTTGCTCACGATCCAGCGCGTGGCGCACGACGAAGTCGTTGCCGGAGACATCGTGTTAGTCATGCGCGACAACCGCTTTTTTGTTCATCGCTTGATCGAAAAGCGACAAGTTGGAGGTTGTTGTTCGTGGATTACGCGAGGTGACGCGATGCCTCAGAACGATCCGCCCGCAGCCGCGTCTGAACTGCTAGGCCGGGTTACCCTAATTCGCCGCGGCATGCGAAGTTTCGTTCCGACCCGACATGTATCGCTGTTCAATTTGGCATTGTCGGGAGCGCTCAGCCGGTGGGACCACTTCCGCAGTTTCGCATTGCGCATGCATGCTACTCGCATGAAAGCATGTGCCACACACCCATGACGCCTACTCTCACCGCCGCCGAGAAAGCGACCGTCTCCATCGAGATCGGCGGAATGGCAATCGCTCTTCGGACAGACGATGCCGCATTTCAGAGGCTGATCGAAAATCGCTATGCAGGTTTTATTGGGAGTTCGCCCAGTTCGCATTCCGAATTCGACATTGATCTGTACGAACAATCCGAACCAACCTCCGCCGATGAAGACCTTGAGGTAAGGACTAAAGCAGGCGAATGGCTGCTGAGGCGGGGCGACTTTCGCGCGCGCTGGAATCCGAAGACCGGCTACGGTCACGTTCGCCAATCGTGCAGCCCTTATGCCATTGATTGCGTCTTGCGCATCGTTCACAGTCTCATCCTGGCGCGTGAAGGTGGCTTTCTGGTTCACGCCGCAAGCGCCATTCGCAACGGAAAAGCTTTTATATTTTCCGGAGTTTCGGGCGCGGGCAAGACGACAATTTCACGGCTCGCACCGCCGGATGCGACGCTGCTCACCGACGAAATTTCCTACGTGCGCCGCGAAGGCAATCGCTACATGGCCTGCGGAACGCCGTTTGCGGGAGAGTTGGCGCGGGTTGGCGAGAACTGCTCCGCTCCGCTGAGCGCACTTTTTTTTCTTGAGAAAGGTCCGCAGAACAGAATCGAGCCGATCGGTCCAACTGAAGCGATCCAGCGGCTGATGCGGAATATTTTGTTTTTCGCCGACGATACCGAACTGGTGAAACTGGTTTTTCAGTCGGCATGCGAGTTTGCAACTTTGGTTCCCATGCACCGCTTGGTATTCGTCCCGGACCAGCGAGTGTGGGACATAATACGTTAGCCCAGTACCGAGTACCTAGTACCGAGTTGCGGATAGAGCGTCAGGACCAGGAGAAATCACGATGGCGGAAAAATACATTGCGCGGAGTAAGGCGATTGCCGCCCGCATGATCGGCGGCGAAACGATGGTCATGTCGGCTCTCGATTCAACATTTTTCACGCTGAATGAAGTTGCTTCCACAATCTGGCAGGCAGCCGACGGTCGTACGCCGCTCTCGGAAATCGTCACGGGCAAAGTTTGCCAGGAATTCGACGTCGACCGCGAACGAGCGCAGCGCGCCGCCGACCGCTTCGTCGAAGAGCTTTCGCAACATGGCATTCTTCTCGTGTCGGATCAGCCGCTAATCGATTCATCCCTGGAGAGCCGGTGAGCCTGATCGCCGAGATGAGTCAGAAGGCGCTGAAACTGGGCCTGCCGATCAGCGTTCACCTCGACATTACTTACCGCTGCAACGAGCGTTGCGTTCATTGCTATCTCGATCACGACGATCATGGCGAGATGACGACCGCGGAAATCATCGACGTGCTCGCACAGCTCGCCGATGCCGGAGTCTTCTTCCTCTCGATTAGCGGCGGTGAAGTTCTGATGCGCCGGGATTTTTTCGACATCGTCGAGCGGGCACGGCAACTGCTTTTCAACGTCAAGGTGAAGACCAACGGCGTCATGATTCGCGAGAAGGAAGCTGCGAGACTTCGCCAGCTCGGCGTCGAGCAGATACAGATCAGCGTCTACTCGCATCGGCCGGAAGTTCACGATGCCATCACGAAGCTGCCGGGATCGCTGAAGAAGACTCTCCGCGCAATTCGATTCCTGAAGTCGCAGGGGTTGAAGGTCAGCATCGCCAATGTACTTATGGCTGGAAACTTCTCCGACCAGGCGGGCGTAATCGCGCTTGCGAAAGAGTTAGGAGTTCACTACACGCTCGACCCTACCATCACACCAAAAATGGATGGAGACAGATCCATCCTTGCCCTGCAAATTCCGGGCTCCGAGCTCAAGCAGGTTTTCAATAACGCGGAACTGGTCGGCAACGTGGAAGAATTCTGCGCGCCGCCGCCCGCGCCCGACGAAGACGTGATGGATGGTTACCCGTGCAGCGCCGGCCACACCGCCTGCTACATTTCTCCGTACGGCGATGTGTTTCCGTGTGTGCAGTTCCCTCTTCCCAGCGGCAACGTGCGACGGCAGAAATTCCTCGACATCTGGCATCATTCAACTCAGTTAAAGGAAGTTCGCTCGATTCGCGCCCGAGATCTTCCGACCTGCTCGACTTGCGCTCATGTGGGAACATGCACGCGCTGCCCTGGCCTGGCTTACATGGAAGGCAGCATGCGCGGGCCGTCCACGGCCGATTGCGAGAAGTCGTTCCAGAGAACAGGCATCCCCTCGGCGAATATGTTGAAGCGGGCGCGGACTGATTCCGCGGGTCCGCTGATTCAAATTCAACTTCCCATGAACTCAGCGCAGGACGGCCCGTTTCCAGTAGAGACAGGTTCACCTGAAGCATTGGTTGGGATAAGCGCGCACGCTTGATAGGCGCCGGCCGAAGCCAGCCGGTAAAGAATGTTAGGTTACGAAAGTAAGCACCTACATTCCAAAAATGCGCGAAAATAAGAATGGCTTAATGCCGGGAGTCTTCAGGAGAAACACGATGCGAGGGCATGCATTCCGTTGGTGCTTTGTGGCGGCTGGGACACTATTGTTGGGACTTCCACTTTCCGGGCAGACACAGATCGAGAGAACCGCGGCAGATGACGCGAGCCTCGAACAAACGCACGTGGGATATCTGCAGGACTGGAGTTCGCAGCACCTGCTGATGCTGGGCGTGCAAGCCGAAGATGTTCTGACCGCCGGAAAGCCTGATCCCCGTAGTGTTTACAGCATGATGCAACGGCAAGCCGCCGTGGACCGTCTCCGCCGCAGAGAGCCTGGAGAGCCCGAGACCAAACACCCAATGAAGATCGACTGGGCCGTTTCGCTCGAGAAAGGATACGTGCCGCAGAACCAATTTCCGGCGAAATATCAGTTCAGCATCACGAAGGACAATTGCAACGCCGACTACATTGTGTTCGGGCTCACGGTAACTGGAGGCACGCAGGCCAACTTGGTCGGCATCAACAACCTGTATACGAGCGGCACTCTCGACTGCAATAGTGGCGCGCCCTGGGTGGCGTTCGCCTACAACACGGTGACGCAAGCGGGAGGCGGAGGTGGACAGATCAAAACCTCTCCGGAAATCTCGGAAGACGGAACCAAGGTGGCCTTCGTAGAGAGCACGAACAACGGATCGTACTTCCACGTTCTCGTGCTGCCGAATCCGATTCCGGCTCCGCCAACGCAAGATGGCACGGTGTTGAGTCCGCAGACGCCGACTTCATGCACCAAGCCGACCACTCCGGGTTGCATGACGACCCTCACCATCCAAACCAGCGCGACCGATTCCATTTCCTCGCCCTGGGTCGACTACAACACCGATACGGCCTACGTAGGGGCCGACAATGGATTGCTTTATAAGATCACCCCGGTATTCGGCGGCGGCGCGCCGGCGCTGGTCACCACCGGAGGATGGCCGGTTACGGTGTCGACTCAGACCGACGCGGTACTGACCGCTCCGGTTGTCGACGATAGGGCAGGATTGATTTTTGTTGGAGACGGCGAGGGCTATCTATACTCGGTCAGCCTGAGCAGTCCCGGTGGCACTTACGCGGCGCAGGTCGAGGTGGGCTGGGCGACGCACGGGGCCGGAACTGGAATCGTGGATCCGCCGATCGCGGTCGCCGATCCCGCAAATCCCGGCACTGACCAGGTATTCGCCTTTACCGGATGCAGTGTTGTGCTGGGCATCGGCGGCGCTGTCAGCCAGCTTCCGGCAACCTTCACAAGTTCCTCCACGCTCACAACCAGCAATACCGTGGACTTGGGATCGGCCAGCGGAGACGGAGACTGCACCGGAAAAAACGTACACTCGGGAACGTTTGATAATGCGTTCTGGTTGAATGGGTCGGCATCGGGGCACATGATTGCGTGCGGGTTTGTAAACAGTGGGGGCACACCAGCGCCTGCTGAGATGTACATGTTCCCCTTTACTGCCGGTGTGCTCAATAACGGCACCGCGCCCACTTCCAGCTTTCAGGTGAACAACACAAAAGGGGACGAGTGTTCGCCTCTGACCGAGTTCTTCGATGGCACGGCGGATCGCTTATTCTTCGGCGTGGGATTGACTGATGGATTTCTCGAGAGTTCGACGATTACAACGTCGTTAGCTGCACCCGTCTGTACCGGCGCACCGACCTCTACTTGCGTAACGACTCCGAAAGCTCTCGGAGGCACCAGCGGGATCGTGATCGACAATCAGGTGTCGAATGGCGGGGACAATATTTACTTCTCGACACTGGCGGTTGGAGATGTCAGCGGCCAAAAGTGCCCGTCTGGCGTGGCCGGCGGATCGGCAAATCCGTATTGCGCGGTGAAGCTGACCCAATCGGCATTGCAGTAAAGCGTCGGTCCGAATCGAGCCGGCCATCGTAAAGTTGTGCAAAGATTGCCGGAATCCTGTTTCTTGCGCAACCCTGTGCGCGAAACTCCATTCATACATAGCTAGAGAGATTTTCTCAAATTAAAGGAGTTTTCCCCCATGTTGAAGCAATACATGCTCGTGCTTGTCGCGAGCGGCTTGATCGCGATTGCAGCACCTTTCGCGACGGCGCAAAGTAGCCCCACCCCCAACGATCAGCCATCCCCCTCCGCGCAGAATGATGGTGGACGGCATCACGGCCCGCCAGATCCTGCCGAGCGGACTCGTGAACTGACCGAACATCTCAAACTGACCTCTGATCAGCAAACTAAAGTGCGGGAAGCGCTTGACTCCGAACACTCACAGATGGAGAACCTGCACCAGGACACTTCTCTTTCGCAGCAGGATCGCCGCAGCAAGATGATGGAGATTCGCAAGAATACTGACGACCAGATTCGCGGCCTCCTTGACTCGGACCAACAGCAAAAATGGGACAAGATGCAAGCCAATCGTGAGCATTGGATGCAAAACCATCACGGAGGCCCGCCCAACTCTGGCCAGCAGAATCCACCACCACAACAGTAGCGTCTAGAAAATGAAAGCCAGTCGCTTGTCATGGTAGCGCCGGCATCTTTGCCGGCGCTACTGGGGCAGTGGCCGCCAAGTTAAAATGTTGCCTTCCCATCCACGTACTTTTCAGTGCCCTGCCTTTCTGCTACTGTTTTGAGTCCGTTGGCCGCTGGTTCGATTACCATGTGACGAGTGTCACAGTGGAAGCGCCCTCGGTTCAGTAGTATTCCCCGGTGGAAAGGATAACCGCGTGATTGTCGGAGTTCCGAAGGAAAGCTATCCGGGCGAGCGGCGCGTTGCGCTTGTTCCCGCGGTCATTCCCATTCTCGCCAAGGCCGGCCTCGATGTGGTTGTGGAATCAGGCGCTGGCGAGAGAGCGGGCTATCCTGATTCGGTTTATGTCGAGAAGGGCGGAAAGATTCTTTCCGATCGAGCCGCTGTGTTCGCGGCCGCTGACATTATTGTGCAGGTGCTTTGCTATGGGTCGAATGACGTTACCGGCAAGGCTGACCTTCCCCTGCTTCGTCGCGATCAGTTGCTGATTGGGTTTCTGCGGCCTTTCGGTTCTGCTGAAATAATTCAGCAGATTGCAGCGGCCGGTGTGACTTCGTTTTCCGTTGAACTGGTGCCGCGCACAACCCGCGCACAAAGCATGGATGCACTTTCCTCCATGGGGACGATCTGCGGCTACAAAGCGGTGCTCATCGCTGCTGAAACATCCATCAGAATCTTCCCCATGATGACGACGGCCGCGGGCACCATCACACCGGCTCGTGTATTCGTCATCGGCGCCGGAGTGGCGGGACTGCAAGCCATCTCTACAGCGCGCAGGCTGGGCGCCGTGGCGTCCGCGTATGACATGCGGGCTGCCTCGAAAGAGCAGGTGCAGAGCCTTGGCGGCCGCTTCGTCGAATTGCCGATCGAGGCCAAAGACGCGCAGGATGCCCGCGGTTACGGCACCGCTCAGGATGAGAATTTCTACGCGCGGCAGCGCGAACTGCTCACTCGCGTGGTTGCAGAGAGCGATGTAGTCATCACTGCCGCTGTGATTCCCGGCAAGAAATCGCCAGTGCTGATCACCGCAGACATGGTGAAAGGGATGGCGCCCGGCTCAGTGATCGTCGATCTCGCCTCCGAGCGTGGCGGGAATTGCGAACTCACTCACGTGGGAGAAACCGTTGTGGAACACGGCGTCTCGATTATCGGCGCCATCAATCTGGCCAGCAGCGTCCCCTACCATGCCAGCCAGATGTATGCCCGCAACGTCGCCACGTTTCTTGCCTACATGGTGAAAGACGGCAAGCTGCAACTTAATCTGCAAGACGAGATTATCCGCGAGACGATGGTCACGAGTGGCGGAGAAGTTGTAAATACAAGGGTGCGGGAGTTTTTCAAGCTGCCGGCGCTAGTAACGGCAGGATAATTTTCACGCGTGATTTTTGCTGAGAACTGAGAACCGAGAACTGATTGGAGATCCCAATGGGCGACAACCTGATCGATTCGCTATTCATTTTTATGCTGGCCTGCTTCATTGGCTTTGAAGTCATCCGCCACGTTTCGCCCCTGCTGCACACACCGCTGATGTCGCTTACGAATGCGCTCGACGCCATTGCCGTCATCGGAGCGATCGTGATGGTGGGCGAGCGCAAGAGCACGTTCGCGACCGTGCTGGGCACAATCGCCATTGTCGCTGCCACCAGCAATGTGGTCGGTGGATTCTTTATTACTGACCGCATGCTGAAGATGTTCAAGAGCAGCCGTCCGAACAAGTAAGTCGCGAAAATCAGATCGCGCAAGACATTAACAAGCGTCATTGAGTAAACCATGAACCAGTTCGCCGGAAGCCAGTACGTGATTGAAGCGATCTATCTGATCGCCAGCGCCCTGTTTATTTTCTCGCTGAAGTGGATGAGTTCGCCGAAAACCGCTCGCCATGGAATTTGGGCGGGTGAAATTGGAATGCTGCTGGCCATCGCTGGCACGTTGCTGCACCACGGCATCATCGACTACAAGTGGATTGCCGTCGGCCTGGTGCTGGGCAGCGGCATCGGCATTCCGCTCGGCATGGTGCAGATGACCGCGGTGCCGCAGCGGACTGCGCTCAGCCATGCCTTCGGCGCTTTATGCGTCACACTGGTCGGTACGGCGGAGTTTTATCTGCGCACTCCGAACGTTCCGAGATTCATGATGTCAGTGCTCTCAATGGAAGTGATTCTCGGAGGGCTGACATTTACCGGAAGTCTGATGGCCGCGGGCAAGCTGCAAGAAATCCTCCCGCAGCGGCCTATCACTTATAAAGGACAGAACCTCGTCAACTTTCTACTGTTCGGCGTCGCTGTAGTCAGCGCGGTCTATCTGGTGCTGCACCCGGAAGCAAGTTATCTGTTCCCGCTGATCTTGGGCATTTCGGTCGTCTTCGGCGTTCTGCTCGTGATCCCCATCGGCGGTGCCGATATGCCGACTGTTATCTCGCTGCTGAACGGCTACGCTGGACTGTCCGCAGCCGCCATGGGTTTCGTCCTGCAAAATAAGCTGCTGATCATCGCCGGCGCACTCGACGGATCTTCTGGATTAATTCTCTCGGTCATCATGTCGAAGGCGATGAACCGGTCGTTCACTAACGTACTATTCGGAGCCTTCGGCCAAGTGCAGGCCGCGGCTTCCGGCGGAGCCGAAGCCAAACCTGTGCACAGCGCCACGGCCGAAGAATCGGCCGCGATTTTGTCGGCCGCGAATAAAGTAGTAATCGTCCCCGGTTACGGAATGGCGGTGGCGCAGGCGCAGCATAAAGTGCGCGAACTCTATGACATCCTCACCAAAAAAGGAATCGACGTTCGCTTCGCCATTCATCCCGTCGCAGGACGCATGCCCGGCCACATGAATGTTCTGCTGGCCGAGGCCGACATCCCTTACGATCGTCTCATCGAGATGGATGAGATCAACGGCGACTTCCCGCAAACCGACGTGGCCCTGGTGATCGGAGCGAACGACGTCACCAACCCCGCCGCGCGCAGCGACCAATCCAGCCCCATCTTCGGCATGCCGATTCTTGATGTCGATAAGGCTCACACGGTAATGGTGATCAAGCGCGGCATGAGTCCTGGTTTTGCGGGAATCGACAATCCTCTCTACTACCTCGACAACACGCTGATGCTCTTCGGCGACGCCAAGCAGTTTGTGGGCGCGATTGTCAGGGAGTTGAGCGGGGGACACTAATGCTAGGACGATATCATGCTATGTGATATCATGATATCGTGGCTTAGGGCAACAATCATGGCTCAGCTTGTTGTGCGGAATATCGAAAACGGGGTAAAAGCGCGCCTGCAACGCCGCGCCAAGCGCAATGGCCGCAGCATGGAAGAAGAAGTCCGCGATATCCTCCGCGCTGCGGTGCATAAGGAAGAAAACTCTCCCGCAGGCGGACTAGGTACGGAACTTGCGAAACTCTTCCCCAAGGGCGGTCCAGATTTCAAGATTGAAGAATTACACTTCGAGATTAAGCCTCCTATCTTTGAGGAATGATCATTCTCGATAGCAACGTAGTCTCCGAACTGATGCGCCCCAGACCGGAGGAAAGAGTAATCGCGTGGCTTGACCGCCAAGCCCGATCTTCGATCTGGACGACTTCAGTCACCGTGTTGGAAATACGCTTCGGACTGCAAATCATGCCCAGCGGGAAACGGCGCGATGTTTACGCGCAAGGATTCGAGACTCTCTTAGAGGAGATTGACCACCGGATCGCCTCCTTCGATGTTGAATCCGCAGAACACGCAAGCGCCTTGATGGCTTCTCGAAAAGTGCAAGGCCGTCCACGCGAAGATCGCGACACGATGATTGCGGGAATCGTTCTGGCCCGTCGTGCCGCGTTGGCGACGCGCAACATTTCGCACTTTGATGATCTTTCAGCGACTCTTGTCGATCCGTGGGACGCAAGCGCATGAAGCGGCCGTCGCAGAAGATCGACGCGCTGCTACGGATTGAGACTTAGCGCCTTCTGCGCTCCGCCGTTGGCACTGACAAGATTGCCATGGTCTAGTTGGTCCGCCAGGTCGTTCACGTCGTTCGCTATTAACCTCATCATCTGAATGCTGTTTAGGTCGATAATGTGTCTCTGCAGCCGGGAGATATCGAGCCCGTACGGCTTGGCTCGTCGCATAACGGATTCGATGGGACTACCGAACCGCTTCAGGAAGTCCATGATGGCTTGCTGGTTGTAGCTATTTGACTCTTCCATGGTTTGTCGCATGAGGTCTGGCTGGCCACCGACAATAATAACGGGTACACCTCTGAGCCGGTTGCCTTGGAAGTCGAGCACATCGCCCGCCAGCGCGTGAAAATCCTCGCTCATCGATTTTGGCGATTTGCGGCGGGATATTGTTGCCGATTTTGCTGGAGTGCTTTCCGCAGCCTGGGCTCGTTTTTTCCAATCGTTCATCTCTCGGATAAGGTCTTGAACTTCTCTAGCCAGCCGCGAGTTCGCGGATACGAGAGACCGCTGATTGTCGTACGCCGCTCGTTTTACCAGCCGCATATCCAAAAACGCATATAAGAGTGCACCCGCGGCCAATAAAACAATGGCGATCTTTCCTTTCCAATGCCCAGTTACGCGCGGAGTTCTACCCCCACCGCCCACTAGAGTCAGTTTTGCCATCTTTCGATTACCTCCACTTCGCTTGGAATATAAACCCGAACACTGTAAAATCAATATTCGAAAGGACGTGGTTGCGGTTCGGCATATTCCGCCCTTCGCATCATGAGTCCTGTTCTACAGTTCCCCGCAGTATTCCGACGAAGCTTCCCTGAAGAAGCGAAGAAGAGAAATCAGAAATCATGCTTTCAGTCAGCAATGTTTCCATGCGCTACGGCGCCAAAATTCTGTTTGATGAAGTCTCCGTGGCGTTTACGGCGGGCAAGCGCTACGGCCTCACCGGACCCAACGGCTCGGGCAAATCTACGTTTATGAAGCTGCTGAGCGGTGAACTCGAGCCGCAAAAAGGAACGGTCGTCCGTCCGCGCAAGCTCGGAGTGTTGAGCCAGGATCAGTTTGCCTTCGACGCCTACACCGCGATTGACACGGTCATCATGGGCAACAAACGCCTGTGGGCAGCGATGCAGGAGCGCGACGGAATTTATGCCAAGCACGACATGACGGACGAAGACGGCATGAAGCTGGGTGAACTTGAAGGGATCGTTGGCGAAGAAGACGGTTACACCGCCGAAAGCGACGCGGCGATCTTGCTCGATGGCCTGGATATTCCCGAAGAAGTGCATTCGCGTAAGATGAGCGAACTGCAGGGCGGGCAGAAAGTTCGCGTGCTGCTGGCGCAGGCGTTGTTCGGGCATCCGCAGGCGTTGCTGCTCGATGAGCCTACGAACAACCTCGACTTGGATTCGATCCACTGGCTGCAGGGATTTCTGAATGTCTACGACGGCGTCGTTATCGCGATATCGCACGATCGCCATTTTCTCAACAGCATCTGCACGCACATTGCCGACATCGATTACGAGACCATCATCACCTACACGGGATCGTACGACGAAATGGTTCTTGCCAAAACCCAGGTGAGGTCGCAGGTTGAATCGCAGAACGCGCAGCGAGAAAAAAAGATTGCGCAGTTGAACGAATTCATCGCGCGCTTCTCCGCCGGCACGCGGTCAAGCCAGGTGCAGTCGCGGCGCAAAGAAGTGGAGCGGTTGCAGGTGACCGAACTGGCAAAGTCGAACATTGCGCGGCCTTACATTAAGTTCGAGCAGAAGCGGCCTTCGGGCAAGCACCTTCTGGAAATCGAGCATCTGAGCAAAGCCTACGGGGACAAGACTGTCATTCGCGACTTCACCGCCAGCATTACGCGCGGCGAAAGAATCGCACTGATGGGCCGCAACGGAGCTGGCAAGACTACGCTTGTGAATTCCCTGCTGGCAAATTCTCCGACCACACCCGAAGCTGAGTTGCGCAAGACCAGCGGCTACGATGGGCCTTTCGTCGATTCCGGAAAAGTGATCTGGGGACACGAAGCGTCGATTGGATATTTCGCCCAGGACCATCGCAGCCTGATCGAAGGCGGAACCACGGTGCTGGAATGGCTGCACCAGTGGAACCCGGCAGCGGTCGGCGAGGAAATTCGCGGCCTGCTTGGGCAAATGCTTTTCCAACGCGATGAAGCGACGAAATCCACCAACGTTCTTTCCGGCGGCGAAGCAGCCCGGCTGCTCTTCTGCAAGCTGATGCTGCAGAAGCCGAACGTGCTCGTGCTCGATGAGCCCACGAACCACCTCGATCTTGAAGCCATCAATGCGCTGAACATTTCCTTGCAGCGCTATCAAGGGACTGTCTTCCTGGTGAGCCACGATCACGATTTGATCGACGAAGTCGCAACCCGCATCTGGCACTTCGAAAGCGATCACAAACTCACCGACTTCAAAGGCACGTACGAGGAGTATCAGGCAGCAGTGGTAGTGTAGGCGAAACCCAAGATTCCTCGCTTCGCTCGGAATGACAAATCCGGCGGCCATGGAATGTCCTAAAAACTTTGTCATTCCGAGCAAAGCGAGGAATCTTGGTTTGCACCATTTCCGTTGCATGTAAATCAACCAGGTTCTCCACAGATTTCCACAGCCGTTTGCAGTTGCGTTTTCCACCGCAAGTTCTGGATAATGTCTTCGGGGACGTACTTGCGCGGCCCCACGCGCAAGACATCTATTCGTTGTGTACAGTCGAGCCGATTTACTTAGAATACTGCACCTCACGCCGCGCCAGTTGGCGAACTGGGAGCGAGCAGGGCTGATTGCGGCCTGTCCGGCTTATTCTTTTTCCGACCTTCTCAAGATCAAGAAAGTTCGCGACCTGTGCGCCATGCGCGTGCGGCCCGCCGTGATCAGGCAATCGCTCGAAGCCATGCAGAAGCAGGCGTCGGGCATGGGCAATCCTCTGCTCGATGCCGGAGCTTCATCGACTAACAATCGCCGCGTCGCGTTCCGTCACGAAGGCCGTCTGCTGGAGCCGATCGCGGGACAGTTCGTGATGGACTTCACGTCAAGAGAAAAAGTCGTCACCAGCACGCCGATTCCTACGCCTGAGCCGGGGTCGCAAGAGAACGAAGCTGCCATGTGGTTTGCGCGCGGCATTGCGCTCGAAGAAGATCCGGCCACGCAGACCGAAGCGCTGGCTGCATATCAGAAAGTACTCGAGTTTCAATCGGAGCACGCGGCCGCGCACATCAACCTGGGAACCTTGCACTACAATCGCCAGGATTTCACTCTGGCGGAGAAACACTATCGTGCTGCGCTGCAGGCCGATCCTCGCTATGCGCTGGCCTATTTCGATCTGGGCAACGTTCTCGACGAGACTGGACGCGTGCAAGAGGCGATCCAGACCTACAAGATGGCGATCCAACTCGCCCCCACCTACGCCGACGCGCATTACAACCTCGCGCTCGCCTACGAAAAAACCCGCGAGCCGCGCAAGGCGCTGAAGCACTGGCAAGCTTATGTGAAGCTTGATACGACGGGCCCGTGGTCAGTGCACGCGCGCAATCAGATCCAGCGCATTCTGCAGGCGGACACGCTAAAGCTGGTACATTCGCGCCGCGGCTGAAGACTTCTATCCTGTGAACCCCTGTGTCCTCTGTGTTTAAGGTTTTCAAAACACAGCCTTCACGCTCCACTCTGCTAGAATTTGATGTTTGCCATTCGATGCTGAAGGTATTCATATGCCCGAGACCACGCTGCAAGCCGCCGTTCCAACGCCGCTGACCACGCTCACCGAAGACGAAATCCTCTTCCGCGACAACATCCGCCAGTTTGCCGACGAAAGAATCCGTCCGCACGTTAAAGAGATGGACGAGAAAGGGATCTTCAACAAAGATCTCATCCAAGAATTCTTCCAGCTTGGAATCATGGGCATCGAAATCCCAGAGCAATACGGCGGAAGCGGCGCCAAGTTCTTCGAAGCGATTCTTGCAGTCGAGGAATTGTCACGCGTCGATGCATCCGCGGGCGTAGTGGTCGATGTACAAAACACGCTGGTCAACAATGCGCTCTTGCGCTGGGGCAATGCTGAGCAGAAGAAGCGCTACCTGCCGAAGATGGCGACAGACACGTGCGGCGCCTACGCGTTGAGCGAAGCTGGCTCCGGCTCCGATGCCTTTGCACTGCAAACCCGCGCCGAACTCAAGGGCAGCGACTACGTTCTTAACGGCCGCAAACTGTGGATCACCAACGGCAAAGAAGCCGGACTCTTCGTCCTGTTCGCCACTCTCGACTCCGCTGCAGGATACAAAGGCATCACCGCATTCCTCATCGAAAAAGATTTCCCGGGATTCAGTGTCGGCAAGAAGGAAGACAAGCTCGGCATTCGCGCCTCTTCCACCTGCGAACTGATTCTCGAAGATTGCAAGGTCTCTAAAGAAAACGTGATTGGCGAGCCGGGCAAAGGCTACAAGATCGCAATCGAAACTCTGAACGAAGGCCGCATCGGCATCGGCGCGCAGATGCTAGGCGTGGCGCGCGGGGCCTGGGAATTCGCCGCCAAGTACGCCGTCGAGCGCAAGCAGTTCGGCAAGGCAATCGCAGAGTTTCAAGGAATCCAATTCCAGATCGCGCAAATGGCAACCGAGATCGAAGCCGCCCGCCTCATGGTCTACAACGCGGCCCGCATGAAAGATGCCGGCGCGAACTTCGTCAAAGAAGCTGCGATGACCAAGCTGTTCGCCTCGCAGGTGGCCGAGCGCGTGACCTCGCTCGCTATCGAAATCTACGGCGGCTACGGCTTCACCAAAGATTATCCCGTCGAGAAATACTGGCGCGACGCCAAGATCGGCAAGATCTACGAGGGCACGTCGAACATGCAACTGGCTACCATCGCCAAACTCTTGCTGGGTGGCAAATAGGAACATGAAAACATCGCTTGAAATCGCGCTTGCATGCATTGCGCTCATGCCGCTTCTGGCCGTGGCGCAGGAGACTGCTGTTAAGCCTCATGCATTTCAAGCCGTTCCCGAACTTCCTTATCGTGTCATGCCGAACTTCTTCAAGTTTCCGAAGGGGACGGTTGCCGGCGAAGCCTCTGGAGTCGCGGTAAATTCCAAGGGGCACATATTTCTCTTTCAACGAACCAAACCCATGCTCGCGGAATACGACGCGAAGGGCAATTTCATTCAAAGTATTGGCGACGGACTTTTCTCTCACCCTCACGGCTTGCGCATCGACGCGGACGACAATCTTTGGACGACCGATGACGGCAGCCACCTCGTGCTCAAGCTCGATCCCACGGGAAATGTTCTGCTCGTCTTGGGACGAATCAACACCGGTGCCGAGGCCAACTGGCTGTTCAACAAGCCCGCCGATGTAGCGTTCGCCAAGAATGGCGACATCTACGTCGCGGATGGCTATGGCAATTCACGAATCGTGAAGTTCGACCGCAACGGTAACTACCTCAAGGCCTGGGGAAAATACGGAACTGGCCCCGGCGAATTTAATCTGCCTCACACGGTTGCCGTCGACAACCAAGGCCGAGTGTACGTTGGTGACCGCGAAAACCAGCGCATCCAGATCTTTGATTCAGAAGGCAAATTCATCCAGCAATGGACTGATATTGGCTATCCCTACGGCCTGTGGATTACTCCGGACCAACACGTTTGGATGGTCGATGGTGGGTACGACCGGATCATTGAACTCGATCAGAACGGCAAAATCCTCGGCGCCTTTGGCGAACCTGGCCACATGCCCGGCCAAATGGCATGGGGCCACTTCATGGCGATGGGAGCAGATCAAACGATCTACGTCGCGGACGTACTGAATTGGCGATTCCAAGTGTTCAGCCGCACCGCGCCTACTGGAAGCATGACCAAGTACATTCCATCCGTAAGAATGTTCTGGGACTCAGTGCCGAGTGTCGGATGGGTCTCGCACCAGACGGCGATTCCCTTCAAGTAGCCCTCTGAAGACGAAAGTTCCATCCGTCCCAGCAACGCTTCCCTGCTCAATATGTGCATTGAGTTGCACTTGCGTCCCGCAAGCCACGCCTCCCATATCCCGCTAACCCAAGTAAATTCAGTATCTTCCCGCCACGCCCACTATTGGCTGACAAGCTGCAATCCTCTAATCTGCCGGCGCAGTTCTGGCCAAGGCTGGGGTGCCACTTGACGACTGAGTTTGGTTACACATCAGTGATGCCGATCGCGGTTACAACGAAGAAGCGGAGCCTTTTGCCTCTGCTCACAGTTCTGTTCGTGCTCTCCTACGGATTGATGACCCTGCTCATCGTCGAGCAAGGCTCGGTCATCCAATCGCAACGCAATCTAATCAAGGTTCTAAGCCGTGACAGCTCCGCTCTGTGGTCTGAGAGAGGCAAGGCCATAGGCGATCAGCAGACGGCACAATCAGAAGCGAAGACGCGCACGCAAACTCAGGCTCCGACGACCCAAGCTCCGACGACCCAGGCTCCGACGACCCAGGAGCATTCAGCGCAGACCCCGTCAACCCAGAATCGGTCAACCCAAACTCCGTCAACCCAGGTAGCACCGCAACACCGTTCGCAAAGCCGGATCGGCAAGACTGCCAAGCCCGGGCGCCAGCTCCCTCCCGAGCCCGCCTCGGACTTGGTAGACCGGCGTCGGTCTTTGAATTCGATTTAGTGCGCAGCTAAGTAAAAAGAAAGCAGTAAACGAAGTAAGGAACCCGTCTCCCAGGGCGAGTTCGGAAAATTTGGCGACCATGAAGGTTCTGACCCTAGCCTTGATGTTGAGTCTGACCGCTGCAAAGCCAGCTCAGCCTGTGCGCCATCCATCGGGACATGTGGAGCAGCACTCCAAGGGCGGACGCTGGTATTTTGCCGCCAGCGGCCACGCGGTCTACTGTTACGGACCGGTGATGACCCTGCCGCAGGCCAACGGCGATCTACAAAAAGTCGCAACCCTCTGCCGCGACGGCCAGACCGTCGTGCCGCTCAAAGATTAATCATCTTCCCAACAAGTCTTATTCACCGCCGAGCACGCCGAGTGCGCCGAGAAAGCAAGAGATAGAAATCTCGGCGAGCTCCGCGTTCTCGGCGGTGAAACGTTTGGTCGTTGCTGTACCTCCCTCCGCTGTAGACTGGAGTCATGCCGGAACTCCCCGAAGTAGAAACCATTGCCCGCGGATTAGCACGCCGCGTCTCCGGCGATGTGATCGAATCCATCTGGCTGGGACGCAAGCCGGAACCGCTAAAATCTTCAGCGCGCGAAATCGCCGCAACGCTTGAGCACAGCCGAATCGCGACCGTGCGGCGCATGGGCAAGCACATCGTGTTTGACCTCGAACAAAAACAAAAGAAGACACCACCCACGCAAGCGCAGTGGATCGTTCACCTGGGCATGACCGGACGCCTGCAGGTCTGCGAACCGCAAGCCGATATTCTCAAGCACACGCACGCGATTCTGAAGTTGGCCTCAGGCATGGAACTGCGCTTTGTCGATCCCCGCCGCTTCGGACGGCTCAGCGTCGCCCGCGCCGGCGACTTCGACGCCGGCGGCATTGAGCCGCTGGAAGCCGATCTCGACCGTTTCGTAGCGTTAATTCGTGGCCGCAAGACTCCCATCAAAAGTGCGCTGCTCAATCAAAAGCTGCTGCGCGGCGTAGGCAACATTTATGCCGACGAATCTTTGTTCCGTGCCGGAATTCGCCCGCGCCGCCGCGCCTCCACCATCACTCGCGACCAACTATCCAAGCTGCTAGTGTCAGTGAAAGAAGTTCTGCAGGAGGCAATTGCGCTCGGCGGCTCGTCTATCTCAGACTACGTTGACGCCGACGGCGAAGCTGGCTTCTTTCAACTGCAACACCGCGTCTATGGCCGCGAAGGCGAGCCCTGCCTAGTCTGCAAAACGCCCATCAAGCGCATAGTAATCGCCGGCCGCAGCAGCCACTACTGCCCGAAGTGCCAGAAGTAAGCTCCTCCCACGTGTCATCCTGAGTGGAGCGGGGCTTCGCAAAGCGAAGCACCGCGGAGTCGAAGGACCCCTCACCTGCTCGCGCACCGGCGGCCTCGCAAGGCGTTTCCATCACAGAGGCGGATATCGATTAACCGTGCTCTAATCAACAATCAGCACCCTCCCGCGCACTTCTGATAATCTTCTCCTCAATGCCTGATTTCTCCATCGGAGTCGACCTCGGAGGCACCAACCTTCGCATTGCCGCCGTGAGCGCAGAAGGACAGCTTCTCGAAAAAGTCACCCTCGGGACCAAAGTCATTCTCGGCCGCGACCAGGTCATCAACGAAATGTGCGACGCCATCCAGCGTCTCTCCGCTAAATACAAAGCAACGGGAAGACTTCTTGGCGCAGGCATCGGCATCCCCGGCATCATCGACATGCAAACCGGAATGCTGCGCAAGTCGGCGAATCTTCCTGGCTGGGAAGAATATCCGGTGCGCGCCGAGATCGAGCGCCGCCTAGGTGCCCCGGTCGTCCTCGAAAATGACGCCAACGTAGCCGCACTCGGCGAACAGTGGCTAGGCGCTGCCCGAGGCGTTCCGAACGTTGCGGCGGTCACGCTCGGCACCGGAATCGGCGGAGGCATCGTTCTCGCCGGAAAGATTTGGCACGGTATGAACGGCATGGCAGGAGAGTTCGGCCACGTCACTGTCGAGCCTGAAGGCCGTCCCTGCGGCTGCGGTAATCACGGATGCGCCGAGCAGTACGCTTCCGCGACCGCGATTATGCGCATGGCCCGCGAAGCGATCGCCAGCGGCGAAGCCCCATCGCTGGCTCAAGCCGCATCGTCTGACCCTGAATTCGGCGCGAGGTCCATCTACAACCTCGCGATCCAAGGAGACGAGCACGCCCGCCGCATCTTCCGCAGCTTCGGCCGCTACCTTGGCATACTTCTAGCCGGCCTGATCAACGTCTTGAATCTAGATATGTTCGTAATCGGCGGAGGCGTTTCGAGCGCGTGGGATGCTTTCGCTCCCAACATGTTCGAGGAACTGCGCGAACGTTCGCTAGTCTACGCGGCCACGGCTCCCACCGATCCGCTGAGCAGCGATGCTCGAGGAAAAGAAGGCGCAGCGGCCCAAACCGAAAGCCGCACCGAACGAAAAACCATCATCACCCGCGCCCTGCTGGGCAGCGATGCAGGACTGTACGGAGCCGCGAGGGTCGCGGTATCCGCCGGATAGAACTCCTCCACGTTATCGACGCGCCTGATAGCCCCCATAAGAAATATGAATTGGACTCACTGGAAGCCTGCCTTTATCTTCTGCGATACGCTTGAATCCGATTCGTAGGCCACCAACACTGATGGAGGAGTCCGCCCACGGTCATTCGCGCTGTGTGAGTAATTCGTTCGTGTCGGCATGCGCTGCTGCCGGTGCCGTCGACGCCCACCCCTCTAAGAATTGCCCACCCTTCATAAACAGGAGCAACCAGAAATGATAAAACCACCGCACAGCCGCTCCCTGCGTGCGTCATTCTTGTCGGCCTGCGCCGTCATTCTTCTAGCCTCAGGATTGTTGACCGCGCTCTCCACACGATGCTTTGCCGACGATGCGCCCAAGCCCGATCCCTCCGGCACAGCCACCGGTGACAAGACCAATGCAGTGGACGCCGCCGGCAATTCTTTCGTGGTCACCGAGCCCACAGACAAAACCGCTCCAGACTACGCCGCAAACAAGAAAGCATTCGACGACTATCAAGCCCAGGTGGCGAAAGAACCGCTAGCTGTAAAGCTCGCCGACAGCGTAGGCCACGTCCGCGTAGCGACAAATTTCGCCTGGACCCTGAATACCGGCTACCTAGTCCTCTTCATGCAGGCAGGTTTCGCCCTGCTCACCTGCGGGTTAGTGCGCAAGAAAAATGCCGCCCACTTGATGATGCTGAATTTCGCGGCCTACGTTTTCGCCTTCCTCGCTTACTACGCCGTGGGATACGCATTCCAGTTCGGAGCCGTCGCCATCAACGCCGCGCCCGTCAACCTCGGCGGCACTCCCACACTCAATCATTTTCTGATCGGCAGCGGCCAGTGGGGCTTCGTCGGCGGCAAAGGATTTTTTCTAGTCGGCCCAGCCTACGACAGCGCCAGCAACTGTTTAACTTTATTCGAAGTCGTGTTCATGGAAACCGCCGGCTACATCATCGTCGGCGCCGTCTGCGAGCGCATTACCTTCTGGGCATTTCTGCTCTGTGAACTTTTCATCGGCGCAATCCTCTATCCCATCTCCGGCTGCTGGACCTGGGGCGGAGGCTGGCTCTCGCAAGTCGGCTCCACGCTAAACCTCGGCCACGGCTATGTGGACTTCGCCGGATCCACCGTAGTGCACGCCGTCGGCGGCTTCTGCGCGATGGCGCTAGCAATTATCTTGGGTCCGCGTCTCGGCAAATACGGCCCCGGAGGAAAGATTCGCGTCTTCCCTGCCCATAACATTGTCTATGTCGTCTCCGGCACGTTCATTCTGCTCTTCGGGTGGATGGGCTTTAACCCCGGCTCCACTCTCGGAGCCACCGACCTTCGCATCTCCGTAGTCGCCGTGAATACAAATCTCGCCGCCGTCGCAGGCTCCGCCGCAGCGATGCTTCTATGGTATTGGCTCTTCGGCAAACCCGACATTACCATGGCCTGCAACGGAATGCTGGCGGGATTAGTCGCGATCACAGCCCCCTGCGCCTTCGTGTCTCCCACGGCGTCTGTAGTCATCGGCCTGCTCGCAGGGATTGTGGTCTGCTTCGGCGTTCTCTTCAACGAACGAGTTCTCAAGATCGACGATCCGTGCGGCGCGATTTCCGTTCACGGCTATTGCGGATGGCTGGGCGCAGTCAGCGTCGGCATCTTCGCCGACGGCGTCTACGGCGCCGGGTGGAACGGCGTGGGCGCAACCAGTTACTTGGGCCATGCGGGCCAAGGCGTGACCGGCTTAATCCATGGCGACACACGCCAGTTCTTGTGTCAACTCATGGGAGCGACTCTCTACGCAGCCTGGGCTTTCGGCGCAACTTACGCAGTCTTCTGGTGCGTCAATAAAGTGAAGAGCATGCGCGTTGCCCCGGAGGTCGAAGAAGAAGGTCTCGACGTTCCCGAGTTTGGAATGCCGGGATATCCGGAAGACGCAGTCGTTCCAGCAGGGTATTAACCCTCGATACTTAAAACGAGAGTCAGCACCCTAACCGGGTCAAGAGGCAAAACTTCGCAACCTAAATCGCAGTAATTCGAAGGCTACACGGCTGACGTGATCGCTGGGGTGGCTTGCGATCCTCTGGATCCCGACCCTGCAATCGTCCGTGCCGCCTGGAGAAACGCGTGATTCTGCTCCGGCGTGCCGATCATCACGCGAATGCAACTAGGCGCACCCCACGACCGCAGTGGACGCACGGCCACTCCTTCATCCTGCAGACGGGCAGCGACGGCTGCAGCATCCTCGCCTAGATCGCAGAACAAAAAATTAGCAGAAGTTGGGACCACGCGATAACCGAGCGCCGACAAACCCTGCGCAAGAACCCGCGACTGCAGAATATTATTCTCCACCACGCGCTGAATGTGCTCGGAGTCGCTGATGGCCTCGAGCGCAGCAGCCTGCGCGACCGACGACACCGAAAACGTGTTGCGCATGCGAGCGCAGTATCCCAGCAATTCCGCGGGACCCAGACCGTAGCCCACGCGCAACGCGGCAAGTCCATGCGCCTTCGAAAATGTTCGCAGCACAACCACGCTCGCACCCTGGCGGAGATACTCCAGCGAGTTCGGGTACGCCACTCGCCGCAGCGCCGCGAAGCCCAGCGCGAACTCGTAGTAAGCCTCATCCAGAACCACAACCACATGGCCGGGAACCTGCGCCAGAAACCGCCCCACCACAGTCGCGTCCAGCATAGTGCCCGTGGGATTGTTGGGGTTGGGCAGAAACACAATGCGCGTATTCGGGTCGATGGCGGCAAGAATCGCGTCGAGATCAAAGCTGTCTTCGCCGGCACGCATGGGCGCTTCGACCAAACGCCCGCCCGCCGCTTGCACCGCCATCGAATACACAATGAATGAGCGCTCGCTCGTCACCGCATTCAGTCCCGGCGCAAGCAGCGTCTGGCAGAGCAAACTCAGCATCCCGGTTGAGCCCGCGGTGACCAGCACCTGCTCCACCGGCACTCCATGATGCGTGGCTAAACCCTGTCGCAACTGGCTGCAATCGTCGTCAGGATAAAAGTTCGCCGCGCTCAGCACTGCCCGCATGGCATCTACAACGCGCGGCGAAGGACCAAAAGGATTTTCATTGGAATCCAGCTTGATGAGGCGTGACCGGCGCTCCAGCGCCGCCGGCGTCGTGCTGGGAGCATTCATTGTGCCCAGGTTACGGGCGGGCTTGGAAACTATATCGAAGAAGCGGCTCATGATTGCCGCTCATCATGCCACGGAAGGCTTCGTTCCCGCCACCGGTTTGTTGCAGGCGGTGCGCAGGCGGTCGACTTCCTGCAAGGTCAGCGTGCGAAACTCCCCAGGCGGAACATCGAGCGTCAGCGGCCCGTAGCGCACGCGCTTGATCTTCTCCACGTGATGCCCGACCTTCTCAAACATGCGTCGAATCTCGCGATTGCGGCCTTCGATCAAAGTCACTTCGTACCACGGATTGTTCGCTTCTTTAATCAGTCGAATGCCCGCCGGCGCAGTCCGCACCCGCCGGCCGCCCTCAGTCTCAATCGAAACTCCGCCGCGCAATTTCTCCAGCGCCTCATTGCTCGGAGCCCCCGCAACTTTCACCACATAAGTCTTCGGCACATTCGAAGCCGCTTTCATCAACTTGTTCGCCAGCGCGCCATCGTTAGTCAAGAGCAGCAGCCCCTCGCTGGCATAATCGAGCCGTCCCACAGGATACACGCGCTTCTTCACTCCCCGAATCAATTGCATCACCGTCGGCCGCTTCTCCGGATCGCTCACAGTAGTGACGTAACCTTTGGGTTTATTCAGCAGCAGGTAAACGTGATTTTGCGCGCCTTGCAGCAGCTTGCCATCCACACGAATGTGATCGGTATCGGGATCCGCCTTCGTCCCCAATTCCGTCACCACAGTCCCATTCACTTTAACGTGGCCCGCGCTGATCAGTTCTTCGGCTTTGCGGCGGGAAGCAACTCCAGCAGCGGCAATAATTTTTTGTAGGCGTTCAGCAGGCATGTGTGGATGCTTCCAATCCGAGAAATTGAGGTGTTGATAAGTACGCTCAACTCGAACGCTCGATTTGTAGGCTCGACTCGCGCGTCCGACTCGTACGGTCTGATTCGTATCAGGGCATGGCTCCAGCCATGCCGCAACTTCCGCAAAGATGATTGCGCCTTTAGGCGCTGGATTTCAAATCAGAACTCTCCGCGATTTCCACCTGAGTAGAATCGTGCTGTTCCGGCTGCGCCGCATCTTCCGCAGGAATCAACTCACTCTGAAACGACTCCGCCACCAGCTTCTCGAACTCTTCCATGCTGGGCAGCTCGTTGACGTCCTTCAATCCAAACCGCATCAGGAATTCCTTCGTCGTCTTGTAAAGAATCGGACGCCCAATCACTTGCTTGCGCCCCGCGGTAGTAATCAGTTTGCGTTCGAGCAAAGTTGCAATCACACCACCCGAATCCACCCCGCGAATCTCGCTGATCTCTGGCACCGTGGCCGGTTGCTTATAAGCAATCACAGCCAGCGTTTCTAAAGCCGGGAGCGAGAGTCGCACCGGCGGCTTCAAACTCTTAGCAAAACTCCGCACCATCTCGTGCTGCTCAGGCTTGGTCGACATGCGATATCCGCCAGCCACCTGCCGAATCTCAATGCCATGGTCAGGGCCACCGTAGTCAGCAACCAATTCCTCCAGCGTTGCCCGCACGCGCGACTTCACCTCAGCCTCATCCGCCGCGCCGTCGGCAATCACAGACGCTTTCACGAGCTGAAATATCTGCTCAAAAGTAATCGGCGTCTCCGCCGCATAAATAATCGCTTCGAGTTGAGCTTTCAAACTCATAAGAAAATTCAGGGAATAGGGAATAGGGGTCAGAAAAACTCTGCGGCTTTGTTCAACGAATCCCTAACCCCTACCCCCTGACCCCTGCTTTTTCATCTCCAATCATCCCTCACAGCCGCCTGCTCCGCCATGACGGCATCGAACCCAATATGCTTGCGCACGGCAATCTCGCCAAACATCTGATCCTGCCGAACCTGAATCGCCTGCAGCCGTACCATTTCGAGCAATGCGAGAAACATGCAGACCAGAGCGTGCCGCGAAGGCACGCGCATGAGAAGTTGTTTCAAACGGATCGGCCGTGATTCGAGCGCCAGCATCCGCCGAAGATAGTCAATCATCTGGCCAACCGTGACCGTCTCTTCATCCACATTGATCACGGGCCGCGTGCGCACCCGCTCTAGAATTTGCTGGAACGTCTTCACCAGGTCGATCACATCCGCCGCAATCTCAGGTTCGGTGCCTTCGGCATCCATGAATTCTTTCAGAGCCGGATTCGTCAACACCGCGTCTTCGATCTGCTGCTTCTGCAAAAGCATCTGTGCCGCGGACTTGAACTTTTCGTGCTCCAAGAGCCGGTTCACCAGCTCCGTGCGCGGATCTTCCAACTCCTCCGCCTTCGCCGAAGGATCACGCGGCAACAGCATCTTCGACTTGATGTGAATCAGAACCGCAGCCATATAAATAAAATCGGCCGCAACATTCACATCCAGCTCGCGAATCTTTTCCACGTAAGCGAGATACTGTTCCGTGATGCGGGCGATTGGAATGTCGTAAATATCGATGTCTTGCTTGCGAATCAGATCGAGCAGCAAATCCAGCGGGCCTTCATAAACATCCGTGACCGAAACCGCAAACGGAGAATCGCTCTCTTCTTTTTTTTCGGATCGTGCTGAAGCCGCAGGTCGATTCGCCACTAGCACCGGCGCAAGCGGCTCAGGCGCGCCGTCCGTCGCAACAATTCTGTTGTGCATGCTACTTGGCATCGTTCACCACCGGTGGCTCATATGCAAGCGACATTCCCATTGCGTCACGCACCCCGTCCATCGTCTTTGCGGCAACCTGGCGCGCCCGTTCGCTGCCAGCCTCAAGAATATCCCAAGCCAGCCGCGGATTCTCCTCGAATTTCTTGCGCCGCTCCTGCATGGGACTCAACAGTTGCACCAGCGCATCCGCCGCCCAACTCTTGCACTCGATGCACCCGATCCCCGCCGATCGGCAGCCGACATTCACTTTCTCCATCGTATCGCTGGAGCTGAAAATCTTGTGCAGGTCGCCCACTGGGCAAACATCCGGATTTCCGGGATCGGACCGCCTCACCCGCGCCGGATCGGTCACCATCGTCTTCAACTTCTGCCGCACCACCGGCTCCGGGTCCGTCAGCAAGATCGCATTCCCATACGACTTCGACATCTTGCGGCCATCCGTGCCCGGCAACTTCGGCGCGCGCGTGAGCAATGATTGCGGCTCCGGGAAAACATCTCCGCGCTTTCCGTAGAATCCATTGAACCTCCGGGCAATTTCCCGCGTAAGCTCGATGTGCGCTACCTGATCCTCGCCCACCGGAACCACGTCCGCCTTGTACATCAGAATATCCGCCGCCTGCAGCACGGGATAGCCCAGAAATCCATACGTTCCCAGATCTTTATCCTTGATGTTTTCCCGCTGCTCTTTGTAAGTCGGAACCCGCTCCAGCCAGCCCAGCGGCGTGATCATCGAAAGCAGCAAATGCAATTCCGCGTGCGCCGGAACATGCGACTGGATGAAGATCACGGCCTTCTCCGGATCAAGCCCTGCCGCCAGCCAATCCAGCGCGACTTCCAACGAATTTCGTTTCACCTGCGAAGTGTCGGCGTAATCGGTCGTGAGCGCATGCCAATCAACCACGCAGAAAAAACATTCATACTCATCCTGCATGCGCACCCAGTTGTCGAGCGCGCCCACGTAGTTGCCCAGATGTAGCTTCCCGGTCGAGCGCATGCCGCTAAGCACGCGCTTCCGCAAGTTGGTCGAAGGTGTCATCCGTTTTTCAAGAGTCGCGACAAGGCACAACGAAGCGCAGCGCCCAAATTAACAGGTTGCAGCATCATGCGAGGGTAATGTCGATACTACCACGCAGGCCGCGGATTTCGAGACCGAGGCCGTCAGACGACCGGCTGGGTCAGTCGGAAGACTTCTTTGCAAAAGCCCGCCAGGCCGATCCGACGATAAGGGAGGAGACGATTACGATTGCTGCATCTGCCAATAATCCCACCCACACTATCCCAGCACCGCCCCCCTCTCCACCTTCCTGATACAACGTGAACGGTATTCCGTAAGGGAAAAAGCAGTCATAGCAGGTCTTCGGTCGCAGAAAATTGTGGACGTTAGCCGCAACCAATACGAGGGCCACGCCGAAAAAAACGATTGCGTACCTACTCGATTTGCTCATAGCACCGACCGCAACGCCCCATCATGCGACACCCTACACGGCGCTCCGAAGATCTGACTCGCAGTCCTCCGCCCTCGATGCATTATAATTCGCCCTCCGCAGATCGACGTCGTCTCCATGTCAGCACTAGCCCGCAAACTCCGCCTCACCGACTACTTCACCCTCGCATGGGGAACCATGGTCGGCGTCGGCTGGCTCGTGGTCATGGACGATTGGCTGCTACGCGGTGGCACGCTCGGCGCGCTGCTAGGCTTCGCCATCGGCGGCGCGCTTCTGTTCCCCATCGGCTGGGTTTACGGCAGGCTGGTGGCCGCCATGCTTGACGCCGCGGGCGAAATCGCTTACACTGCCGCTGCCTTCTCGCGACCCGTCAGCTTCTCCACCGGATGGATGATGATGCTCGCCTACTTCATCGTCTGCCCGTGGGAAGCCGTAGCAGTCGGCCGCATCGCCGGCTACATCATCCCGTCGCTCGATTCGCTCGAGATCTACCGCATCGCCGGGCGGCCAGTCTACCTTCCGCACCTCATCGTCGGACTCGCTCTCACAGCGCTCCTCACCACGCTCAACTACCGCGGCATCCGGCTCAGCGCAACTTTCCAGAACTGGACATCCTTCGGTACGCTCGCGCTGTTCGTAGTCTTCGTCGCGCTCGGCGTAAGCAAAGGTTCGCCGCGCAACTTCCCTCCGCTCTTCACGCATGCGCCGCTGGTTTCGTTCCTGCTCATGCTTCAAGTCGTCCCATACTTCATGACCGGATTCGAATCAGTAAGCAAAGCCGCGGAAGAATCCACTTCCGAATTTCGCAACCAGGGATTTCTCCAAGCCATCTGGATGGCCGTCCTCATCGGCATTCTTTTCTACACAATCATCATCGCGGCAGTTGCATTCGTCGCCCCATGGCACGAATTAACCGGCGAGAAGTTCATGACCGCGGTAGCCTTCCAGCGCGCGGTAGGTTCGCGGTGGATAGTCAACATAATCCTAGCGGCAGCGTTACTGTCGCTTTTCAAATGCTTCAACGGAAATTTCGTAGCCGCTAGCCGATTGCTGTTCGCCTTGGGACGCCGCGGCCTGGTCGATCCCCGCGCTGGCCGCATCCACCCCGAACATCAAACGCCGTCAACCGCAGTTCTCTACATCGGGATCGCCACCGCAGCGTGTATGCTGCTCGGAGACGCGATCCTGGTGCCGATCACCGAAGTCGGCTCGGTCGCTTGCGCAATCGGATGGGCCGCGACCTGCGCCGCATACATTAATATGGGACGCGCTGGAACGTTGCCCGGCCAGTTAGATCTGTCGGCAATCGAATGGTCGATTGCAGGCTTTGGGCTACTCGTAGCGATTGCGATGCTACTGATGAAAATCGTTCCAGCAATCCCCGGCCATTTCACGATGTACGAATGGCTGGCGCTCGCGATCTGGATTGCGCTGGGAGCAATCTCGCACCGGCGACGCCTCGCAAGAAACGTGGAAGGGTAAATCGTGGAAGAGCGGCGCTTCAGCGCCGCGTAAAGTATAAAAAACAATCCGGGCTTTAAGCCCCCGTGGTCGCACTCCGAGTCTTCAGCCTTTTGGAATTCGAGAGCAAATTTATGAACGTCATCAAACTAAACTTCGCACTCGCGATCTCACTTCTCGCAGCCGCGCCATTCATCGCTGCTCAAACGACGACCGCGGCCTACGATCTCGTAATCACCAACGGCCACATTATCGACGGCACAGGCTCTCCCTGGTATTCCGGCGACGTCGGCATCCGCGACGGAAGAGTAGCCGCCATCGGCAACCTCACCACCGCGCCCCGCAAGCGCACTATCGACGCAGCCGGCAAAGTAGTTGCGCCCGGCTTCATCGATATGCTCGGCCAGTCCGAACTCTCCATTTTGGTCGAACCGCGCCTGCCTTCGAAAATCTTTCAAGGGATCACCACCGAAATCACCGGCGAAGGCGGCTCCATCGCGCCGCTCAACGATGCCATCATCCAAACTGATCACGAAGGCTACGAGCATTACAAAATCACTCCCGATTGGCGAACCTTCCGCCAGTATTTCGCGCGCCTCGAAAAGCAGGGCACAGGCATCAACCTGGCAAGCTATGTCGGCGCAACCCAAGTCCGCCGCATGGTCCTAGGCGAAGACAACAAGCAGCCCACACCGGAGCAACTCGATCAAATGAAGGCGCTCGTGCGCGAGGCCATGAAAGACGGCACCGTCGGAGTTTCAACCGCGCTCGAATACGCTCCCGCTCCCTACGCAAAAACTGAAGAACTGATCGCTCTCGCCGCCGAGGGCGGAAAATTCGGCGGCATTTATTCCACCCACATGCGCAACGAAAGCGACTCCGTGCTCGAAGCCATTGACGAAGCCCTGCGCATCGGCCGCGAGGCCCACGTTCCCGTTGAGATCTGGCACATCAAAGTCGCCGGCAAAAATAATTGGGGACGCATGCCCGAAGTCGTCGCGAAAATCACAGCCGCCCGCGCCGCCGGCGCCGACATCACCGCCGACACCTACGCTTACACCGCATGGTTCAACGATTTCTCCGCGTTCGTTCCGTCGTGGGCCCACGATGGCGGAACGCCAAAGCTAGTCGAGCGCCTCAAAGACCCTGCCACTCGCGAGCGCATCCGCAAAGACATGCTCACGCCATCAAAAGACTGGGACAACGAATGGCAGGAAATCCCCGGCCCCGACGCCATCATGATCGGCATAGTGCAAAATCCGAAGATGCTCCCCCTTCAAGGCAAGCGCCTCTCCGAGATCGCGAAACTTTGGAACAAAGATCCAATCGACACCCTCTTCGATTTCCTAATCGACGATCCTTATGCCGGCGTGGCCGTCTTCGGAATGTCGCAGCCCGATGTCACGCTAGCGCTGCAGCAGCCCTGGGTCTCCATCGACAACGATTCCTCCGGAACTTCGCCCGAAGGCATTCTCGGCCAGGAGCATCCTCACCCGCGCGCCTACGGAACTTTCCCGCGCATCCTGCGCAAGTATGTTCGCGAAGATAAAGTCTTGACGCTCGAAGACGCAATCCGCAAAATGTCAGCGCTCCCGGCACAGCGCCTGCGCCTCACCGATCGCGGCGTGCTCAAGGCAGGCATGTGGGCCGATATCGTAATCTTCGACCCCGCAACCGTCCACGACCTAGCCACCTTCGACAATCCCAACCAACTCTCCGAAGGAATGGACTACGTGCTCGTGAACGGAGTGCCTGTGATCGACCACGGAAAGATGACGGGAGCTTTGCCAGGAAAAGTTCTGCGCGGCGCAGGATACGTTCCCTAGTCGGATCGAAGCCGAGAAGAACTCCGGGAGGAGGCTAGGGAAGGGCACGACTTCAGTCGTGCCCTTTAGCGCAAGAATGAAAAGGAGCTTCAGCCCCTGAGGTCGCTCTAGCCGAACCCTACGGCTTCAACTCCGCCTGCGTCTCAGGCGTCGAACTCACCACCACAAGCGGCTCCGCCAAAGTGCCCGTGATGCTGTAAGCAACCGCACTCGCATGTGCCGATTTCACATCCGCACTCCGCGCAAGTTTGAAATCCAGCACCTGCCCCAGCGAAGCAGTCCCGCCAATCTCAAACGCTTCCGTAGGAGAAACCAATTTCCCTTTTTCAACCTCGATCTTCGCGCCAGTCAGCCGCGCGCGCCCCTGCCAGCGCGCGATGCGCAAAGGTCCTTCATCACCAGCGAGCGAAATATGAGACAACTCTCCGTCTCGCAGATCGAACTGCAACCCGCCTTCAGCCGATTCCCAGAATGCCCCAGACTCCGCGCCCGACGCCGTGATCCGGTAGGTTCCGCCAGCCGTTCCAGAAATCCACGGATCATGCATCGCATCCGCCAACTGCTGCAACGAAATGCCGGTCAAAGTTCCGCTTCCCACATAAGCCGGAGACTCCCCAGTAAAATCCGCCTGCCAATCGCCGCGATGTTTTCCCCCCAGCAAATCCGCGCGCAAATCAGAAATCTTCAGCTTCCCGCGTTCCAGGTCAAGCGCCGCCGAAACCCGATTCGCAACCAGATCGTGAATCAGCAATCGCCCGGCATTCACCTTGCCCGAAGCCCGCAGGTTTTGCAGAAAAGTCGGCGCAGTCGGCTCGACGGAAGTAAGCACCTGATACCAGCGGCGCTGGCTCGGCTGCGAACTCAGCCACTCAGCCAACTCGCTCAGATTCATCTCTTCAACATTCAAATCGAAACGGACCAGGCACGCTCCCGGCGTTCCGCAACCACGCGGAAAAGCCATAGACCCAGTCCAGTGCGCGTCGGCGGCCTGCGCGCTCAACCTTCTCACGCGCACTTCATCCGGCAACAGTTCCAATTCCGCAGAAGAAATTTCAACCGGCTCACTCACTCCCCGCACCGGAGCGCGAACATTGTGCAGTTGCGCCGTTCCAGTTACCTCCGGCGGAGAAAAGCCCGTTGCGTTTCCCGTTACGCTTTCCGCCCACGATCCAGCGACCTGCAACTCTATCTCTGCCACTCCCTCCACACCCGCCTTCACCGCCGGAAGCCCCGCCAGATTGGCCAATCGCAAAATGTGCGAGACTTCCCCTTCTCCGCGAATCGCGAACCCGTATCCTGACCGCGTCACCCAGCCTCGCGCCTGCGCCGCCAAAGGCCGTCCCAGAGCCACAGCAAAAGGTCCGCACTCAAGACGCAACTCGTTCGTCAACGACAAATTCTCGGCATCGAACCGGTGAACCGACCTTCCCTTCGATGAAACATGAGCTCCAGTTCGCTCCGAACTCAACACCAACGGCACGTTTCCCGGAGCGAATTCCACTTTGTTGCTCGTCGATTGCAAGCGAAGATCAACAATCTCACCGCGTCCTCGAAACTCGGCTCTTCGCAGCGCCGTCCCATCTTCTCGCACTGTGAAGTTGCCTTGCACGCTTCCGGAAGAAACAAGATCCGCCGGCAAATCCTTCTTCGCACGTCGAGCCAGTTGTCCCACCGCACGGACCGGAACACTCTCAACGTTCAACGACAAATCCACCTCGTGCACTTCCGGCAGCCCCGCATCGCCGCGCAGTGTAATCATGCCGTCGCCCACCGGCGCAGTACAGAAAATCTCATGCATCACACGTTCCGCAGAGCTATACCTCGCATCGCAATGCGCCCTCAACCGCAGCCCCTCACTGCTCGGAATGTCATAGCGATGAAAGTCCTGAATGGACGTATCGGTCGCAACCCGCAGAGCTGCGGGAATGCCGCTCAGCGTAGCGTTCAGCTGAACTTCTCCGCGCCAGCCTTTATCGTCTCCTGATACCAACTTGGTCAGTTGCCCCAGTTGCGCCCGGTCCCACTCCATGCTGAACTGCAGCGGAGTTTCGCGCAGGCTCCCCGCCCGCTGCCATGTCCCATTCATCCTCAGCAAGCCAGTGTCGGTCAGATTCATGTCGGTGCGCAGCGGTTCTGCTTTCAGCCGCACTCCCCATGTGTTCTCCGATTCCTGCCACAGCGCGAAGTCCGCGTTCAGCAGCGCGTACGGTTTTTTCTCCTGCCCCGCTTTGAAATTAATGCGCCCCGCACTTGCTTCAATGTATGGAAAACCCGGGCGTGCTTCAGATTTCGATTTCCCTGTCGGCGCCAGCGGATTTCGCTCGCTTCGCTCTAGCAGTGCTTCCAGGTTCCAGCGCCCGTCAGCACGCCGCACGAGATTCAAACTAGGCTCAGTCAACTCCAGGCGCGCAATGTCCAACCGTCCCCGCAACAGCGAAGTGATCCGCACCACGGCCGCAACTTCCGGCGCGCGCAGCATGGGCTCCGCGCCAAATTCTGGATCTTCGTAGATGATCAGATTGTCGAGATCGAAACCAGGTCGCGGCAGAAAACGAAGATGGACCGAACCAATCTCAACCGGACGCGCCACAGCGAGGCTGATCGAGTTCGCAATGCGCGCCTTCAGCCGCGACACACCCGGACGCACCAGAAACAATGCCAGCAGAATTACTACTGCCGCAGTCGCAACCCACCGCTTGGAGGAAAAATTCTTCACTGCACCCTTTTCAGCGTTCGCCCCCAGCGTGTCTCGTCAAAGAAGTGCAGCACAGTATGCGCCAGAAAACCAATCCTGTCGCCGAAGCCAGTCTTCGTATATTGATCAGCAGGCGTCTCGAATGACCAGTAAATAAACATGGGCCGTCCGATTATATTTTCCTGCGGGATGAATCCCCAGTAGCGGCTATCCAGGCTGACGCCCCGGTGATCGCCCATCGCGAAGTAATGCCCCGGAGGGACCACCAGGTCGCCATTCTGAATGTAAGACGGCAACTCTGTCTCCCACCTCGGAGAAATATTCGGATCCTCCGGAGCCACGGCAGGAAAACTGTTGCGATAGCGATCGTTCGGCTCGTCCTTGTCATGATCGATGTACGGCTCGTCCAGCTTTTCGCCGTTTCGATAAACGACGCCATTAATCAGGTGAATGCGGTCGCCCGGCAAACCCATGATGCGTTTCACCACGTACGTACCCAGATAAGCCGCATCCGGATGCAGAAACACCACAATGTCGCCGTGCCGCACCTCGCGATAAGGCAACAGAGGTCCCGTCCACAAAGTCTTCGGCGCAAACTGAATCCGGTTCACAAAAACGTGGTCGCCGATCAGCAGCGTTTCCTCCATCGAACTCGAAGGAATCTCAAACGCCTGTACGACGAATGTGATGATGAAGAGTCCCGTCACCAGCACCGCGGCCAGCGAGGCCAGAAACTCCACTGTAGTCTCGCTCGGTTTTTCGTCGACCTCAGCCTTCGCGTTGTCTTTCGCCTTGCCGTCTTTCTTAGCCACTATCTACCCATCCAATCTCGTTGATCAGGTCCTAAAGAGAATCGGACTGCAGTTTCAAATTACCAAATTACTAAATTACCCAATTACCAAATCTGTTTCACCTAACCAGGCGCAACGTACGGTTCCAGCGCGTGATCTGAAAGATATGCGTAATCGCATAAGCAAAATGATACAGCTTATCGCCCATGGACGAGGGCGCAGTAACATCCGGCTCGGTTTCTTTCACCGACCAGTAAATCAGGAGCGGCCGCCCAATAATATTGGCTTGCGGCACAAACCCCCAATATCGACTGTCGTAGCTGTCGTCCCGATTGTCTCCCATCACAAAATAGTGTCCTTCGGGAACGATCAACTGGCCATCTTCGACCAGCTTTCGCAATTGCAGCCACCACTCCGGAGTTTCGCCCGGTGAAACATCCAGCCGGGGAAAATTATCGCGAAACAAATCATTCGAAGGTCGGATGAAGCGCGCGTAAGGCTCCTTCAATGCCACGCCGTTCACAAAAACTTGTTTATTGATCAGCCGCACCCGGTCTCCGGGAACACCAACCACGCGCTTCACAAAATGCTGCGCCGGGTTTACCGGATAATGAAAAACGACGATGTCTCCGCGCCGCACACGCCGGTAAGGCATGAAGTAATCGGCGACGCTGCCGCCCCCGTAGCACAGCTTATTCACCAGCAGGTAATCGCCTACCAGCAGCGTATTCTCCATGGATGGAGAAGGAATCTGAAACGCTTGTACGATGAATGTGATCACAAACACCGCGATCACCACCGTCCCCATCAGCGACTGCAACGAACTGCTCACATCTGTTCCCGCTGAAACCGGTTTCTTTTGGACAGGCGAAACATTACCGCCAGCGGGCTGCGCTACTGTGGGCGGTTCTACTGCGGACTGCTCCTCGGGCAAAGGCTCGCCTGGAGTGCGCGCATCGGAAGAAGGCTCGTCCGCAGCAGCGCTCGCCGGAGTATGTTCATCCGGGGAACCCCCGTCCGCTAAATGTACTGCTGGAGAATTCATTTACTTCGCGCCTGCTTCGTTCCTGCGGGCTCCGTCCGCGAAGCCAGATAAGCCAGCAACTGCCGCGCCGCATCCTGCTCCGCCGTCTTCTTCGTAGAACCCTGCGCTCGTCCCACAAACTCCGCTCGGCCTTCACCGTTCTTCCCGTTAAGACGCACTTCCACCGTAAACGTTTTCCTGTGCTCCGGCCCCGCTTCCTCGACCAGCACATATGACGGCTGCGCCATACCCAATCCCTGCAAAGTTTCCTGCAGAGCCGATTTGAAATCGTTCATGGGAAGCGCGCCGCCCTCGCGTTCCATGCGCTCCAGCTCGGGCGCCAGAATCTCCCGCAAAATAAATTCGCGAGCAGGCTCCATTCCCCCGTCCAGGTAGATCGCCGCCAGAATCGCTTCCAAAGCATCCACCAGCAAAGCCGTCTTGCCGCGCCCTCCGCTTTTCTCCTCGCCCCGTCCCAACCGGAGATACTCTCCCAACTCCAATTGCTGCGCCACCCGAATCAGATGCCGCTCACTCACAACATGCGCGCGCAGTTTCGAAAGCTCCCCTTCGCGAAACTGCGGAAACCGCTGAAACAATTCTTCGCTGGTAACGAGAGCCAGAATCGCATCACCCAGAAATTCCAGCTGCTCGTTGTCATTGACTCGGTGCTTGCTCTCACCCGCCTGCTGCGACTCTTGCTCGCGCGCCTGCGAACTGTGAGTAAGGGCCTGCTCAATCACCGCACGGCGGCGAAACTGGTAGCCCAACGCCGCCTCCAGCCCAGTGATTTCCCGTTCTCTCATGATGGAGATGCAAAAATACTATCGGCCGTTCTGCATAAATTTTTGCTCGGGAAGGGCTCGTCTTCAGCCGCTCCGCCGAGCTAGAAAAATTAACAACCTTCAGAGGCTGCGGGGAAACTAAAAAAACATGCAGTCCCGTGGCACGCAACTCATGGCACGCAACTCGTGGCATGCAGCGCCGTGGAAGAGCGGCGCTTCAGCGCCGCGTAAAGCTCCTGAAATCAATCAGGGCTTTAGCCCCGGTGGTCCGGCCCCGCATTGGTAACGCATTTTTCCGCAATCAGCTCCGTCTACTACTTCGCCGGAGGCGCCCCGCTCCCGGTCAACTGCGTCAACCGATCCTTCTCTTTCCGCGCCGCGTCCCCAGCAGGCGTGCCTTCTTTTGTCGAATCCACCGCCTGGTTTGCGTACTTCAGCGCCTCCGGATATTTATTCTGCATATCCAGCGCCACCGATAGCCGGAACACCGCAATCGGATCCACCTGCTGCGGATAAGCCTCAATCGACTTCTTCAAATTCGTCTCCGCATCTCCCCACGCCTTCGCGTTGTAATCCAGCGTTCCTGAAATTTCGTAAGCCTCAGAGCGTATGAAGCTCTTGTACGCGGTCAACTGCTCCGGCGCGTAACCCGCGCTCGGAACATCCGTATCCACCGTAACCAGCGCGCGCTGCGCATCTTTTCTAGCCTCCGCCAGGCGGTCAGCCTTGTCCAGGTCAGTATCCCGCGTGCGCTCCGCCAGAACTTGCGCGGCGATAATCAGAGCCTCCGGGTCATCCGCGTCATAGCCCAAAACTTTTTGCGACATTTCCATCATCTTGTCGAGATTGTTGGCCTGCTGGTACCCGTGCATCACCGACTTGTAAATCAGCACGCGCAACTCGCTGTCCGGAAACTTCACGGCAAAATCGTTCGCCGCCTTCTCCTGCGCCGCCGGATCCGTCAACGCATTCGCCGCATTGAACGCGGCATATTCCTCTTGCGTCTTAGCCATCGGCCGGCGCTTCCCTGCCGGCGCCGCCGCCTGCCCAGCCGGAGCACTCTGCGCCGCGCCCTTGTCGCCGCTCTGCGCGTTGCTCTGAGCATTCTGCGATAATCCCCACGTAGATATCATCAGCACCGCACCAACAATCGCCGCAAGCCTCATGCGTTCTCCTTAAAAAATTTAGCAATTGGGAAATTTAGTAATTGCGTAATTAAACGGATTTTAGTTCTTCAATTACCAAATTACTAAATTGCCAACTTACCCAATGTCCTCACTGCGCCTTAGCCGGAGGCTCATAAGCCTGCTCCAGCCCGCGCTCCGCCGCCGCCCGAACCTCCGGCAACTTTCCGCCAGCATCCAATGCCGCGCGATATTCCTGCAGCGCCGCCTCGCGCTCTTCCTTCATATCCAGAATCCGCCCCAGATACACGTGCGACCATCCCACCACCGTAGGATCCTGCGAAGCCTCAATCGCCTTCTTAAAACTATCCTGCGCTCCATCCAGATTCTTATTCGCCACCGCCACTTCCGCCAAAATAAACAGCGCCCGCCCCTGATCTCCAATCTTCTTATCCAAAGCCTGCTGTGCCAACTCCTGCGCTCCCTTCGGATCGCCCGCCGCCAGCCGTTTCTCCGCCGTCACCAGCATCCTCCGCTCCTCCGGACGCGACAACCTTACCAGCTCCGGCGTAGCCGCACTGGCGAACTGCACCTCCGCCGCCGCTTTCTCCTCTTTCTTTACGTCGATATTCTCCAGAAAGTCGCCGTACACTCCCTTAATGTTCACCGGATCTTTTTCAAACGCCACAATATCGTCGTAAAACGTCCGCGTAAGAATGTAACCCTGCTTCACCGTGTCATCCACCGCCTGAGTCCGCAACGCCTCCGCCGTCTGTTTATTTCCCGACGTCCGAATCTCAATCGCCCGTATCAGGCATTCCGTAACCAGCAGCGAGATATCCGTCTTAAAACTCTCTTCCAGCGGCGCGCGCTTCACCGATTGCAAGAGCGGCTCCAGCCGCTTGATCGACGAGTAATGCTTCGACGCCAGCGGATCAAACTCATAATGCAGAAACGTATGCCGGATCTGATCCATCTTCAAACCCGAGCTGGACGCGCCTCCCAACCCCGCCGGAGCCGGAAACACGATCACGTAATAATCCGCCCCATAATTCCGCGCATCCGTCTGATTCGGAGACCCCATAAAATCCAGATACACCGTAAACCGCCGTCCCAGATATTGCGACGAAGGCTGCTTCAAATAAATCTCAGTATCGAACACCATCTTAGCCAGCGGCTCATGATACCGCCGCATCGCCGCCGCATAATCACTACGATGCCGCTCCCAGATCGAGTGCAGCCTCGCGCTCTCGTAAAACCGCTCCAGCAGCGCCCCAAACCCCGTAATCTGAAACGCATCCGGAGGCAGATCATCCTCCTTCACCCGCGGCGCAAAGTGCGGAGGCCCATCCATATACAAAGCCAAAGAAATATACTGCGACAAATTTCGATTCGGATCGTTCGACGCCTTATGCCCCTGATAGAACTCGCACAAAGCCGTCCGCGCCTCCTCGGCCGCTTCCGAGTCCCGCAAATTCCTCTGCACCTCAGCCCGCACATTGCTCCGCGTAGCGTCCGAAATAGTCACATCCTGATCGTACCCGCAAGCATTCAAAGCCGTAAGCACAGAAAAAAGCGTCTCGCTGCTGTCCAGCGAAATCATCGACTGATTCTGCGGCACCGGATTCTTAGGCACCTGCGGCGAAGGCACCTTCGCAGGCGCAACCGGCTCCTTAGGCAAATCCGCCGGATCCCCCGATTCCTCCTTATTAGCATCCTTAGAAGAAGACTGCCCCGCTTGGGATTGGCTCTGAGTAGAAGGATTCTGCGGAGCCTGACCCTGCGCACCCGGAGCCTGAGCAACCGCAGCCGGCGCAGCCGGATTCGGCGAAGCCTGGTCCTGCCCCACGCAAAGCACCGCCAATAGCCCGAACAAGGCCGCAAACAACGAACCTAGCCGCAGTCGCCTCAGGAAACCCTCCACAGGATTAATGGTCTGCCAAGCGGAAACCACTCTCAAGTGTAAGGAATGCGAGGCAGAGGGTCAAACCGGGAATGAAGGCGGCGTGCGCCGAACAGCCTGCCGCCTTTACTACTGCTGGAGATACACTCCGTAGCCGGTAGCGTCTAACTGAAACACAAAGTCCAACAGGCCGTCCGAGTTAAAATCGCCCGTCCCGATACCCTCTTCACCACTTTGGCGCGGAGGGCCGGGTAGCTTGACCTGCGATCTGGGCTGAAACGTCCCGTCGCCATTTCCCAGCAGGATTTCCAGAAAACCCTGGTCAAAGGCGGAGACAAGCAGGTCGGTATGCCCATCGGAATTAAAATCACCTACCGCAAAGCTGAACCCGTAATCAGGCGAACTCACGTCGTAATAGGTTGGCTTCTGGAACGTACCATCCCCATTGCCTATCTGTACCCCGATGCTGGTCGCCGTACAAAAGGCAATGTCCAAATTGCCATCTCCATTGAAATCGGTTACCAGAACGTTTGGCCCAAAACCGCACCCTGCGCTAGGCGTTGCTATGGTTACCGGAGTCTTAAAAGTGCCATCGCCGTTGCCAAAGGCTATGGTGATCGGATTGACGAATGTGGAAGCTCGCTGTTGCTGTATCAGCAGATCCAGAATGCCGTCGCCGTTGAAATCAGCGAGCAGAGTTTCTCCTCCCAGGTCGTTCGGATACGTCACTGACTCCGCGAAGCTGCCGTCCCCGTTGCCTAAGAAGATCGCCAATGCAGGTGGCCCCTGCGCCACTAGGTCTAAACTGCCGTCGCGGTTCAGGTCGCCCGCAACTACAACACCGATGGAACCGGCCTCACCGCTCTCCCTATACTGCCAACCGGGGACGAACGTGCCTTTACCGTCGCCGAAGTTCACTGCCATTCCGAATACGGAGTTGTTTCGGCTGCCCCAACCAGCAGCGTAGGCCAAATCCACATTACCGTCACCGTTGAAGTCGCCGTAGGCCATGCTGTCGTCCCCAAATGGCGACAGGGCGGAATAAGTCATGTTTGAGACGAAATTGAAAGTTCCATCGCCGTTGCCGAGTTCCAAACGAATCGTACCGGAGCCCGTTGCGAGGTCCAGTATGCCGTCATTGGTGAAGTCAGCTATAAGGAGAACGTGGTCTTCGGTGCCCCCGAGTAAATTCCGGGTCGGCTCACCGGGAACGATCGTCGCAGTAGGGTCATGCACTTCCACAAGGCTCCAACTCGCGCTGGAAAGCCCTCCACCGGGCGGCGGATTCGTCACTGTAATGTAGCCCGCGGTGTTACTAACAATGTCGCTAGCGAGAATCGTGGCGTCCACTTCGTGGCCTGAAATATAGGTCGTGGCCCTTGGCAGGCGGTTCCAATTCACCACCGCACCCGGGACAAAGTTTGCGCCATAAACTTTCAGTGTGAAATCTGCGCCGCCCGGCGCTACCGCCTGCGGATGCGGCGGCCCTACAACCTGCGGCACCGGATTATTCTGGCCAAAAGCACCGACCAGCAGGCTGGCTGTTAATGCTGTCAATGCGACAATCGACTTGAGAATGCGGCAAATAAAGTTGAACAAACCATACCGCTGGCTATTCACAACTACCTCCGAGGGTTCGGCCCGAAGGTAAGGTCCTACCCTCCGGATGGAAAACACCGCCCATCATAATCCCGCATCGCCCGCCTGCGGAATCGTGAAAGAAATTGCGCGCTCACCCCAGACTGCGGGATCTAAACTCACAAAGATTTCCACAGCCCCATTGTGACATCTGACCTTGCGCCGCACATCGAACTTGCGCAATCATGATGGAGGCCGTGACAGTCGGGCAAACGCCCAGCCGTCCCGCCATTAAGTCCTTTGCTGTCTATATTTTAGTATCTAAGTTCTTTAGGCCCTAGATTTTGCGGGCCAAAACATGTCTAACTCGATGATTCCAGATATCGAGGGGGGTGGGGAGGGGTACCCAAAGGGTGGGTACAGACCGGGAGCATCCCTGACGAAACAGATCGATCAGATACCCCGATGTAAATAAATCGCGCAATAAATATTAGCGCCCAAAACAAAACGCCCCAGACTCGTTAGAGTCGTGGGACGTAAGTTGATCAGCCCTCCCCCAAGTGCTGCTCAATTAGGAGACTAAACCGAGCCCGCAGTTTGGTAAATGGCTCATCGGGGCTATTACCATCCACGAAGGTAACCGGCAGCCGATGACTATCAGGGTTCAATTTTTTGGCGCTGGAAAGAATGAAAGAAAGAAAGAGAGCGAAGAGGAACTCCGTGCGAACTTTGCGCTCGCGCTAAGCGCCTGGAAGCTCTATAGGCGAGTCAAACTCGAACACGTCCTGCTCAACCGGACTGCTCCACACCGGAGCGAACGACTGACGATGCAGCGGCGTCGGACCGTATTTCTCTAAAGCAGCCAAATGTTGTGGCGTGCTGTAACCCTTATGCGATGCCAGGCCGTATTCGGGAAAGACCGCATCCCATTCGCACATCATGCGGTCGCGCTCAACTTTGGCCAGAATCGAAGCCGCCGCAATCGACGCAGAAAGCGCGTCGCCATGAATAATGGCTTTCTGCGGCACTTCGCAGTCAAGCCGCACAGCGTCGATCAAGAGATGATCGGCGGCAGGCGCAAGCCGCATAACAGCTTCGCGCATAGCCAGTCGCGAAGCCTGGTAGATGTTGATCTGGTCAATGCGCGCCGCATCAACGGCCGCAACCGCCCAGGCAACAGCATGTTCGCGAATGCGCGGAGCAAGCAGTTCGCGCCGTTCCGGCAACAGCAGCTTGGAATCGCGCAGTCCGCGAACGCGATACCCGCGCTCAAGTATCACAGCCGCTGCCACCACGGGCCCGAACAGCGATCCGCGGCCAACTTCATCCACGCCGGCGACCAGCACAGCGCCGCTCGCCCAGGCGTTTTTTTCGTAACGCAGCGTGCAGCGCAGCTTTTTCAGCAAGCGCAGTTTCGCTGCCGACGGAGAGAGTTCGAACTTGGGCGAAACCTTCGCAGTGCTCGACATTGAAATCGAAAGTGTGTTCGACCATCTTTACCTGCAAGAAGCCACTTCCGCAAGCGAGAAAAATCCACAGCCAGAATTCACCACGCTCGCATAAGCCTTTCAGGCTCATCGTTTGCCGCAAAGTAACGACGCTCGGTAACCATTACTCCGATTACGAACGTACATTGTCCGTTAGGACATGTACTGCTATGTTGACGTTGGTAAGAAGCAGTTTCATGAGGAGCAGTTGTGATCGCTGAAGAAATGCAGCCCCAGCAAAGTGCGTCGACGGCAGATGTCAGACCGCAAATTGCCGGACGAATCGAGAAGTTAATCCATCTCGCGCTTCCGGTTCGCCTGATTCACATGCAGAACGGTGAACGCGGCGGAATGGAATTTGCGTGTACCTACGACATTCATCCGCGCGGCGCGCGGCTGCGTAGCGCGCGCGATGTGCAGGTAGGAGATTTGATCACCATCGAACGCGGACGCAGCAAATCGTTGTGCCGCGTAGTTTGGACTGCCGATCCAGACTCGGCGCTGCAAGGGCAGTTCACGGTGGAATGTATTGAGGGCAACAAGACTCCGTGGGAACAAGAGCTGCGGCAAATGGAGGAGCAATATCTTCCGGTCAGCGCATCTGGACCGAATCGAACTCGCCCGACGAATGGCTCTCGCAAAGGCGAACAGAACCGGCGAAGAGGACCGCGGTTTCAGGTAGAAGGTGAGGCAGATCTGGCAGAAATCGGCGGACGTTCGCGCGGCGAAGGCCGTTTGGAACAGCTTTCCGAACACGGCTGCCTCATCAGTGGCAGCGAGGCGCTGGCGGCTGGAACTGGCTTACGGCTGATTTTGAATATGTGCGATGTCAGCATCGCGCTGCGCGGGCATGTGAGATACACCGCGGGAAGCGCGATGGGCGTGGAGTTTCAGGAGATTCGGCAAGGCGATCGTCCTCTGCTCGATTATGTTCTGACGCGCTTGAAAAAACCGCGCAGCGAAGACTTTGCCGATCTCGAAGTGATCACCGAACATATTGTTTAGCGATCGTGAACCAGAGATTGCTTGAGCCGCATCGCACCGGGCAATCCGAGCACGCGCGCGATGCAACAATTGGTTCCAGCGACAAGCACCGACAATAATGCTTAGCTCGGCCGCTCGACGTCGCGCAGGCGAGCCGCTTTGCCCTTGAGTCCGCGCAGATAATACAGCTTGGCGCGGCGAACTTTGGATGATCGCAGGAGATCGACTTTGTCGATCACTTTGGAGTGGATGGGAAAAATGCGCTCTACGCCCTGTCCAAAGCTGATCTTGCGCACGGTGAAGCTGGCCTGCGGGCCGTTGTCGCGCTTGATGACCACGCCTTCAAATGCCTGCAAGCGCTCCTTGTCGCCTTCTTTGATCTTTACGTGAACGCGAACGGTGTCGCCCGGGTGAAAGGCGGGAATGTCAGTGCGCTGAGTTTTTGCCAGCAGTCTTTCGATGATTAAGTTCGACATGATTTTTAGTCCTTCTGAATTCTGAAATCCTGATCTCGTGTTTTGTGAAACCTGTTTCGTGAAATCCGATTGTGAAACTCAGCTGCGATTTTTAATCGCAGCTAGAAATTTATTATCTTCCTCGCTCAGCGTCGCGCCCTCGAGTAAATCCGGACGGTTGCGGAACGTCTTCTCCAGCGCGCGCTGGCGTCGCCACTTGCGAATCTCTTCGTGGTTACCGGACATCAACGCTTCCGGCACTGCCATCCCGCGAAACTCTGCGGGCCGCGTGTAGTGCGGATAATCGAGCAATCCATTCGACCCGCAGGTCGAATCCGCACCGCTCGTGCTTTTCGCCTTCGCCTCAATCGTGAAAGATTCTTGTTGGGTTGATGCTTCGTTCCCAACCGCACCCGGAAGCAAGCGCATGACAGCTTCTACGATTACTCCGGCTGCAATCTCGCCGCCACTCAAAACATAGTCGCCGATAGAAATTTCCCGGTCGGCGAGAAAGTCTGCCACGCGTTCGTCGACTCCTTCATACCGCCCACAGACTAAAACGATGCGGTCGAGCAATGCCAACTCCGCTGCAACTTTCTGCGTAAACCTTTGTCCCTGCGCCGAGAGCAGGATTACCGACTGCTTCTCGCGTCCTGCGACGCGATCTTCCCGCGACGCGAGGCCCATCGATTCCAAACATTCAAACAGCGGTTCCGGCTTCAGCACCATGCCTTCGCCGCCGCCGAATGGCCGGTCGTCCACGGTGCGGTGACGATCGTGAGTAAAAGCCCGCAGATCGTGGACTTGAATTTCCGCCAGCCCCAATTCCTGAGCGCGGCGGGTGATGCCGTAATCGATCGGTCCGCGAAAGAAGTCCGGAAAAATCGTTACTAGGTCGGCCTTCATCGCGGAATTCAGTTCTCAGTTCTCAGAGAAGCTTTGCTTCGGATCATTTCTTGTCAACGCTTTTTCTTTCTTTCCGGTTTTGCCTGCTCTTGTTTCTCTTCTTCCGTTATCGGGGCGTTTACTTCTAGCAGGCCTTCGGGCAACTTCATTCTTAGCTGCTTTGCTTTCACGTCTGCGCTTTCTAGATACGCTTCGGCGAATGGAATTTCTACTCGCCTCGCTCCATCCCACACAATTAACAGCGGCGCTTCGCCTGCTCCGAACTTAATATCTTCGATACGGCCGATCTCGCGGTTGTGGTCGAATACCGTACAACCCACCAGATCGCTAACGTAATTCCAGCCCGGCTCTAGTTCTGAACGCTGGATGCTTGGCACTTGTAGTTCGCATCCTACCAGTGCTTCCGCGTCGGAGATCGAATCTACTCCGGCGAACTTGAGCACCAGAAGACCTTTGTGCGGCCAGAGATCTTCTACTTTCAGATCGCGCCAGCGACTCGATTCCTTCGGCAGCGCCAGCAATTTCATTCCTACAGCGAACCGGCCGGGCACATCGCTGAGAATCTCGCTCGCAACTTCGCCGCGGCGGCCCTGCGTTTTCACCACGCGGGCCAAGGTAATGAAATCGCCGCTTGTTTCAGGATCGCGAATGGTCCGTTTCTCCCGGCATTTCTTCGCGAAGGGAGGCGCATCTCCCTCGGGGGCTGAAGCCCAAATCCTAGTGCCCCGACAGCGGCGCGGCTTAATGCCGCGCCCTTTCAAAACAATTCCCACATGGCGGCGGTGCGACTAACGCCGATCGCGTTCAAACCATTTCTGCCGCTTCTAGTCGATGACGTCCAGCGTGTAACGCTTGCGCGCCCGCACTCCGGCGGCGCTTAGAAGCGTGCGCAGGGCTCGGACGTTGCGACCCTGCCGCCCTATCACTTTGCCTACGTCTCCTTCGGCAACTTCGAGTTCGATTACGTCGTCATCGAGATGCTCGACGAAAACCTGGTCGGGCTCATCTACGATCCACTTTGCAATCTGCTCGATGAGCAAACTTACGTTAGGAGAAGTTTCAGGCATGGGATTGGTTACGCGACGGAAGCAACCGATGCGGCCGCGGGCTTGGAATAAAGCTTGCCCACGCGGTCTGACATCTGGGCGCCCTTCGAAACCCAGTAGTCCACGCGTTCGCGCTTGAAGTCGACGCTGGCGGGATTGGTGCGGGGATTGTAGGTCCCGACAACTTCCACCGGCCGGCCATTGCGCGCGCGCGCCTTCTCAATCACCACGATGCGATAGTGCGGTTGTTTACGCGCACCCATGCGCGACAGTCGAATCATTAACACAGATATATCCTTGTTCCGGAAGAGTCCGGCGAGGTCGAGACAAACACTTATTATGCCGGAGGTTAGCGGGAATGGCAAGGGCGGAACGAGATATCGGCTCGTTGTTGGAGTTCCTCTCAAAATACAAAACCCCTTCAGCCCGGGGCCGCTAACCTGCCCAGTTACAAAATGATTATCGGCAGCCAAGCCGCTGAAGATCACCCAAAATCGCACTGAAATAGTGTACACTGTAACAGTATGAGGAATATCACCCTAAGCGCGGAAGAGACCTTAATCGAGCAGGCGCGGCTGGTGGCGCGAGCGCAGCACAAGACCCTGAACGCGGCTTTTCGCGAGTGGCTGGAGCAGTACGCCGCGCAGGCAGGGGGCGGAGCTGCGGTGGATGCGCTGATGCGTCGAATGCGGCATGTGCGCTCCTCCGGCCCTTACACACGGGAAGAAATGAATGAGCGCTAGATTCTTCCTCGACACCAATGTCTTTGTTTATGCTTTCGACACTAATGCTCCCTCGAAGGCAAAGAAGGCGGGAGATCTGATCCGCCGAGCCGCCGACACTGGTGAAGGAATTGTCAGCTATCAGGTCGTTCAAGAATTTTTCAGTGTAGCGTTCCGCCGTTTTGCTCAGCCGATGACTGTGGCCGAGGCGGAGCAATATCTCACGACTGTGCTGCGTCCTCTGCTGGCCGTGCATTCTTCGCCCGCGATCTATTTCGAGGCCCTGCGGATACGAGAGAGGCATCGGATTTCGTGGTACGACTCGCTCATCGTAGCGGCGGCTATGGAGGGCCGATGCGAAAAGCTCTATAGCGAAGACCTCCAGCCCGGACGAAAACTTGAGGGCATCGAGATCGAAAACCCGTTCGTCTAGCCGAACATTTCAAGCGCCTGGTCTTTAAGCTCGCGGCCTATCCCGTATCTTTCCCCGCCCTGCTAGACTCAAATGTTTCGGAGGCACACTTTGCAGGCAGTCTATATTCTCTCCGCGGTGCGTACGCCGATTGGGAAGTTTGGCGGATCGTTGGCTTCGTTGACGGCGGCTGACATGGGCGTGGTGGCCGCCAGGGCTTCGATCGAGCGCGCTGCAATTCAGCCTGCGCAGGTCGAGGAAACTATTTTCGGCAACGCGCGGCAGGCTGGCGGCGGGCCGAACGTGGCGCGGCAGATTTCGATTGGCAGCGGCGTGCCGCAGGAATCGCCGGCGTTCACAGTGAACAAAGCGTGCGCCTCTGGGATGAAGTCGATCGCGCTGGCTTATCAGGCGATCCTGCTCGGCGACGCTAGCTGCATTCTGGCGGGCGGCACCGAATCCATGTCGCGGGTTCCTTATTATCTGGAGGCGCGCTGGGGATACCGACTGGGCAATCAGGATTTGGTCGATGGCATGTATCGCGATGGATTCTTCTGTCCGATGGCGAAGATGGTGATGGGCGAAACCGCCGAAGTGCTGGCCGAGCATTACAAGATTTCGCGCGAGGAGCAGGATGAGTATGCGCTGATGTCGCAAACCCGCGCCGGACGGGCGATTGCGGCTGGACGGTTTGATGCCGAGCTTGCTCCGGTCACGATTGAAGGCAAGAAAGGCACGACTACGTTCAGCCGCGATGAACATCCGTTTGCCGAGGCGAGCATGGAGAAGCTGGGCAAACTGGCTCCTGTGTTTTCGAAAACTGGGACAATCACCGCCGGTAATTCTTCCGGAATCACCGATGGCGCCGCTGCGGTTGTTGTTGCGAGCGAACATTTCGTTAAGACGAATAACTTGAAGCCGCTGGCGCGAATCTCGGCTGTGACATCGGCGGGAGTCGATCCGCGCACGATGGGGATTGGTCCCGTGCCGGCATTGAGAAAGCTGGAAGAGAAGCACAACCTGAGATTGCACGAATTTGGATTGATGGAATTGAACGAGGCTTTCGCTGCGCAGGTGCTCGCGTGCGACCGCGAACTGAATTTCAATCGTGACCGGCTCAACGTGAACGGCGGAGCGATCGCGATTGGGCATCCGATTGGCTGCACTGGGACGCGCATCACGGTGACGTTGCTGCACGAGATGTTGAAGCGGAATACGCGGCGCGGCGTGGCCACTCTCTGCGTGAGCGGTGGACTGGGGATGGCGCTGGCGCTGGAGAGTGTAGTTTGAGCGGCTTCACTGGGATGTGCGCGCAACTTCTGTTATGCTTCCATCGCTTTTGATCGCGGTGGCCGACAGGTATCTGGGCCGCGCGGCAATATCCCAAGGAGATCCATGCTTCGATTGGTCACTCGCATTTCCTGTTTTCTTGCTTTGATGTTGGCTGCCAGTTTTGTGCTGGCGCAAGCCGAGTTTTCTGCCGAAGTGGTCGACACACAGAAACAGGGCGCGTCCAATCAGGCGAAGATTTACTTCGCCAAGGATAAGGTCCGCATCGAGTCGCAGGGCAAAGGCTCGCAGGGCGGAGGCGCAATTATCGTGAATTATGCAACGCAGACGTCGGTTATCCTGATGCCGCAACAACATATGTATATGGAGACGGCGGCGAAGACTTCCAATCAGAAGGTGGGATTTGGCAGCGCTTTGTTTGCGACCGGGGATGTCGAGAATGCGTGCGGCGACTGGCAAAAAACGCAGAATCAGGGCGGCAGCTGCCACAAGGTAGGCGCCGATACGGTGAACGGCCGCAGCACGGTGAAATACGAGGCCACGAATTCGAGCGGGGATGTGAGCCACTTCTGGCTCGACCCGAAGCTGCGCTTTCCGGTGAAGTGGGAGGGCAAGAGCAACAGCGGAGAATTGCACAACATTCAGGAAGGCGCGCAGCCAGCGAGCCTGTTTGAGATCCCGACCGGCTTTACGAAGATGGACCTGGGCAGCATGATGCAGCAGCAACGCTGAATTTTAGCGCGGGTGATCTGACTGCTCATCTGAAAAGGTCAGCTCTGGAATCGAGTTGCCGCGTTGACTCGCGCGAAACGCGGTCACTATACTTTTCATAGGCGCTCGATTTCAGGAGATGGAATGCCTCTTTCTGCGGTGATCGTGGACGACGAGCAACTTGCCCGCGATGAACTCGCCTATCTGCTTAAGAGCATTGGCGACGTCAACGTGGTCGCGCAGGGCAAGAACGGTATTGAAGCCGTCAACCTGATCAAAGAGCATGCGCCCGATCTCGTCTTTCTTGACGTGCAAATGCCGGGGCTCGACGGCTTCGGCGTGATCAAGAAGCTTCTCGATAAGAAGATTCCACTGCCGAAGATTGTTTTCGCCACCGCGTTCGACCAGTATGCGGTGAAGGCGTTCGAAGTGAACGCGGTGGATTACCTGCTGAAACCTTTCGATAAGAAACGCGTGGCGCTGTCGGTGCAGAAGGCACGCGCGCAGCAGGAATCGGAGGAGTTGCCGGCGGAGAAAATCGACACGCTGGTGCGCATGCTGCAGGCGCCTAAACCTCAGACCTCGAAGATTCTGCTGAAGGCGCTGGGGCGGATGTTCTTGGTTGATCAACGGGAGATTTGTTACGCCTCGATTGAGGACGGCGTAATCACGGTGGTGACGGCTGGACCTACGGGCATGGAGGGGCATTCGAACTGCCGCACTTTGGAAGAATTACTGGCCAGCCTCGATCCCGGATTGTTCTGGCGCGCTCACCGGTCCTATCTGGTGAACATCAATCGCATTCGCGAGGTTGTGCCCTGGTTCAAGAGTTCCTATCAGCTGCGCATGGACGATAAGAAGCAGACCGAAATTCCGGTGAGCCGTGCGCAGACGAAGAGGCTGCGCGAACTTTTTGGGCTGTGAGTACCTAGTACCTAGTACCGAGTACCGAGAAAATCATTCTGCTCCCGCTTTGCTGCCGGTATCTCAAGACTAGGTACTTAGGTACTTAGGTACTTAGGTACTAGGTACTGCATTTCCGAGGGCGGGTCCATTCTGGAATCCCGCCCTCGACGGCGGGGGAGGAACTACACTGTTAGCGCTTCCAGGCCGCTGCGGCTGCGGATTATCAGGTTCGCTCCATCCAGGCGGATCAAGCGTTTTTTCTTTAGCTCGCTGAGCAGCCGCGTCACAGTTTCGCGTGAGGAACCGATCCGCTGCGCCATTTCTTCGTGAGTCATGACGGAACGCAAGTGCACTTCTCCGGAGGTCGGAACCACTGAGGTGGAGCACGACGACAACAACAGCCTCGCCAGCTTTCCTGACGACGAGCGGGCCAGCACAAGATCATGGATGTCGCGATACGCAGCCTGGAACTCACGGCTGAGCGACATGGCTGTATGGGCGCCTACTTCGGTCTCGTTCTGCAGGAGAGCCATGAAGTCCTGCCGGCCGATGTAATTCAACTGGCAATGTACGGCGGTTTCGGCGGTCGTTTCGTAGTTCGTGCCGGAGATGGCAGCGCTCAATCCGATCACCTCTCCAGCCTCGGCTTGTTTCAGAATCAGAACCTTCCCTTCTTTTGAAGTCGTGTAGAGCTTCACTTTTCCGGAACAGACTATGTACACGCCGCGCGGCGTCTGGCCTTCCACGAACAACAGAGCGCCGGCAGGCATAATGGTGTGGTGGCTGACTGCATCGACTGCTCGCAGAACGGCCGGGGAAAAGCGGCAGAAGAAGCCTTCACGGCTCGCTTTGCAGGCCATGCAGCTTTCGATGATTTCGAGCCCGTAGGGCGTCTTCATATTTGCCTCCATGATTGAACTGTCGAGGTCTTCCTCGACAGCGGGAATCTGTTCCGGGGGTGGTGCTTGCACCAGTTGCAAACGTTCCAGCAAGGCTCGCGCGTGGGCTCGCGAGCCAACGTTGGAACCGCGCGCGGCAGAAATCACTTCCCATGCCGCGCTGGGGTCGGAACTCTGCTCCCACTCCAATTGGCAGGCGAATAAGTAAAGAGGATCGATTTCGTCTGGGTTGGCGTCGCTCAGAAGTTGATCGCGCCGCTGTATGGGCACTGCCGCGAGCTCAGGGAGAATCGGCGGCCGGGCGCTCGTGAAGGCGCGGTTCCTGCCGCGCCAATTGTCAGCCCTGGAATTCTCCGAAGGCTGGGCTAAAGTTCTGACTGTCGCGGGCAACAGGCGCACTAGGTTGGCCGGCTGGTAGTTCCTGGCTACTAACAAGCTTCACTCCTGACCCGGACGGAGTCGGTGGTAGAGAGGGTGCAACTCGTCCGTCTGAATCGGGAAGACTGCCCCAGCGTCGTCCCGATGAAGGAATGCCGTGCACTTATCGTTCCAGAATGGATTTCTCGCTAGAACGCTCTAAGTTATAGAAGGAAAAGCTCACACTGCCAGAATGAGAAGATTCACGATGAGCCCCATGCCGACCCTTCGGCAATTTACGACTCACTCGGCACTTAGGGGTTTAGCTGTATTGACAAACGTTCTATTGTGGTCTTCGGTTTGTGTAGTCTCTGCGCGTAATTCCCAGCCGCTGCATCTTTGACTGCAGGGTGGTGCGCTTCATGCCCAGCCGGCGCGCCGCTCCAGTGGGACCGGAGACCATTCCAGCAGTTGCTCGCAGGACGCGAATGATAAGTTCGCGCTCGGTTCCTTCCAGCGAGTCTTCCGCAAAGCTGGAGATCTCTGCTTGAAGATCAGCCAGCGGCGCTAGCAGGGCCGTTCCGTCGGAGAGAATAACCGATCGCTCAATGAAGTTTTCCAGTTCGCGGACGTTGCCTGGCCAATGCCAATTGACCAGAGCGCTCATGATGTCACTCGAAATGCTCTCGATGCCGCGGCTCATTTGGTGAGAAAATTTTTGAACGAAATACCGTACGAGCAGCGGAATATCCTCGCGCCGCTCGCGCAATGACGGCATGCGAATGGGAAAGACATTCAAGCGGTAGAACAGGTCGCTGCGAAACTCTTTCTCGGCCACGCTTCGCGCCAAATCCCGGTTGGTGGCCGAGATCAGGCGCAGATCGACTTTGATCGTCCGCGTGCCTCCGAGTCTTTCGAACTCGTGATCTTGCAGGACGCGAAGCAGTTTGGGTTGCAGTTCGAGGGGGATTTCGCCGATCTCATCGAGGAAGAGAGTTCCTTTATCAGCCAGTTCAAGGCGGCCGACTTTCTGGGTGACAGCGCCGGTAAATGCGCCCTTCTCGTGTCCAAATAACTCGCTTTCCAGCAGACCCGTTGGAATTGCCGCGCAATGCAGGGTGATGAAGCTTCTGTCCCTGCGGTTGCTGTTGCGATGGATCGAGTGGGCGATAAGCCCTTTGCCGGTGCCGGTTTCTCCCAGGATCATAACTGTCGCATCGCTGGCGGCAACGATCGCGACCTCATTCAGCGCGTGCCGGAGAATTGGACTCTCGCCGATGATCTCCTCAAAATGAGCTTGAGGATGGGTCCCACCTTCGAGATGGCATTTGTCCTGGTCCAGTCTGTTCCGCAGCAGTTCGATTTCGCGCGCAATCCGCGCGTTCTCTAAAGCGATCGCCATTTGAGCGGCGACCTGATTCAAAAGCACCAGATCGTCAGTCTTAAATGCGTCTGGCCTGGTGCTGCCGAGCACTAGAACGCCTAGAGGTCCTGTTGGCCGGAGCAACGGAACGCAACAAAGCGACTGCATGCCCTCGGCCAGCAAGTAGTCGGCTGAACCAGCGGAGTAGCCTTGCATCTCGCTCTTGGTGAAAATCTGAGGCTCACGATCCAGAAGGGCTTTGCCTCGTGGATCCCCTACCGGATTGATTTCGCCGGGAGGCGCAGGCCCTTTGCGAAGCGGAAAATCGATCGCCTGCCGGACCAACTGCCCGCTCTTTTCGTCATGGATTGCGAGGGCCGCATACTCCTGGCGGAGAATTCGACGTAAATAGGCCGAGATTTGCGGGAAGGCCTGCTGCACATCAGATTTTGCGATCAGCAGGCGGCCGACTTCCATCATGACGTGTTGCCGCTTCTTCTCCAACCGCAAGGTCTCGGAAACGTCGCGAAGCGACTCCTGCAATCTTTTTAATTCGGTAATCTCGACGACAACCGCGCCGATCTGCGTCACTTCGCCGGCCGCATTCTTGAGGGGGATGCAATGCGCGATCCAATGGCCGGGCTCTGTGCGAGTGGGAAGCATGAAGCTTATCTCGAGATTCAAGACCGGCTGCCGGGTCTCGAAGATCTTCTTCAGCTGGGGCTCAACCAGTTCGGCAATATCTCCCAATATCTCTCGCACGCTTTTTCCCAGGTGCGCGTCTGCCGAAAGGCCATTCATCTCCGCCAGCGTCTGGTTGATCGCGAGATAGCGGAAGCCGGCATCGAGGATGCACAAGCCCACCCTCGACGCGCTGAAGTAAGCGCCCAATAACTCTTCTGATTCAAGGAAAGCTTGCGCCGAGTCTCGGCGTCGAGAGACTACATCCGCCATCTGCAGCAGCGCGGAATATGGCTGCACATCGAATTCAGAGCGTGGCGCGCTCGAAGGGACCACTGTACTGACTGCTCCTGACGGCCCGCTCCCCCTCAAAAGCGCACCGCACAACTGGCCAGAGTGACATTCGCATTATAAGCACATATTTGAACTCGACAACTGTATTTCTTGGCAACCTCGTTTTTGCGAACAAGCCTTCCCAAAACGGGAGTAGCCCAAGCGCCTAGTTGCGAACCAGTTGGCGCACAAAGGGAATATAATTTTCTCGTGGCACGAGGCTGGGAGAGCAAATCCGTTGAGCTTCAGCAAGACGATGCCAGGTCGGCCGCCGGAAACGATAAGCCTCGGCTGACGCTTCAACAAAAGGAAATCGAATCCCGCAAAGAAGGATTGAAGCTCTCGCGCAGCCGGATGATGGAGCAGATCCACTCCACGGAAAATCCGCGCTATCGAAAAGTTCTGGAGCAAGCTCTGGCGATGATCGAGCAGCAAATCACTGAACTGGGTTGAACGTGAAAGTGGCTGGGTGCCGAATCTGGGCGCTTCGGCGCTCCATCGTTCCTGCCGTATAATGCATTTATCCCCATGAAAGCTTACGTTTACGTTTCGCTCAAGAAAAGCGTTCTTGATCCTCAAGGCAAGACCATCCACGGTGCGCTGAAGAAGATGGGGTACAAGGGACTGGATGAGGTCCGCCAGGGAAAGTACTTCGAACTTACGCTGGATGGCGGGTTAAGCCGCGAAGAAGCGCAAACCGAAGTTGAGCGTATTGCGCGCGAAGTGCTGACCAACCCGGTGATTGAAGAGTTTCGCTTCTCCCTCGCAGACTGAATTTCTGGAGTTTCCCGCATGTGTGGCATTGTCGGATATGTAGGCAAGAAGGAAGTTGTCCCGATCATTATTGAGGGGCTGAGGCGGCTCGAATACCGCGGTTATGACTCGGCGGGAATTGCCGTGGCCGGCAACGGGGAGAAGCTGCAAGTTCGCCGCGCGGAAGGCAAGCTGCGCAATCTGGAAGAGGTGATTCGCCTTAAGCCGCTGCATGGCACTTACGGGATTGGCCACACGCGTTGGGCTACTCACGGGCGACCCACGGAAGAAAATGCTCATCCACATCGCGACTGCACCGGAAAAATCGTCGTCGTGCACAACGGCATTGTCGAGAATTATCTCAGCCTGAAGAAAAAGCTGATCGAAGAGGGCCACAAGTTTTCGACTGAGACCGATACGGAAGTGATTGCTCACCTGATCGAGAAACATTTGTTCAAGACTGGCAACGGGAATCGTCCCACGCTCGAAGAAGCGGTTCGCAAGACTGTGAAAGAACTCACTGGAGTGTTCGCCTTAGCCGTTATTTCCGTCGATGAGCCCAATAAAATCGTGGCTGCGCGCAACGGACCGCCGTTGGTAGTTGGCCTGGGCAACGAAGAATACTTTGTTGCCTCCGATGTGCCGGCGATTCTCTATCACACGCGCGACATTTTTTTTCTTGCCGATGGCGATCTCGCAGTGGTCACTCCCGCGGGCGTGCAACTCACCGACTTCGACGGCAAACCGATCGATCGCCAGGTGCAGCACGTGACCTGGGATCCGATCATGGCGGAAAAGGGCGGCTTCAAGCATTTCATGCTCAAGGAGATTTACGAGCAGCCGCGCGCTGTCCGCGACACGACTTTGGGGCGGGTTTCGCTCGACACCGGAAGAATCTTCCTCGATGAAATGCAAATCACCGATGCGGAGTTTCGCGCCGCGAAAAAAATCAACATCGTGGCCTGCGGGACAAGTTGGCATGCCGGACAAGCCGGCAAGTTCATGATCGAGAGCTTCGGCCGCGTCCCGGTCGAAGTGGATTACGCTAGCGAGTGGCGCTATCGCGACCCGATTGTCGGCCCGGATACGATCACTCTGGTGATTTCGCAGTCCGGCGAAACCGCTGACACCATCGCCGCCCAGCGCGAGGCCAAAGCGAAAGGTTCGCACACGCTCGCCATCTGCAACGTGGTCGGCTCCATGATCACGCGCGAAGCCGCTGGAACGATTTACACACACGCCGGCCCTGAGATCGGCGTGGCCTCGACCAAGGCATTCACCTGCCAGCTGGTCGCGCTGTATTTGTTTGCTTTGTATCTTGCGCAGGTTCGCGGCGCTATGACCTCGGAGCAGATCCGTACGGCGGCCGAAGAACTCACACTCATCCCGGGCAAGCTCGAAAATATTCTCACGCACGACGAGGCGTGTGAAGATCTGGCAAAACGATTCCAGCGCGCCCAGGATTTTCTCTTTCTCGGGCGCGGCATCCACTATCCCATCGCGCTCGAAGGCGCGTTAAAGCTCAAAGAAATCTCCTACATCCACGCCGAGGGATATCCGGCGGGCGAAATGAAGCACGGTCCTAACGCCCTGATTGACGAAAATCTTCCTGTGGTAATCGTCGCCACCCGGGATGCGAACAATCCCGACTCGATGGTGCGCTATGAAAAAACGATGTCGAACTTGAAGGAAGTAAAAGCGCGCTCCGGTGTCGTGATCGCACTCGCCACCGAAGGCGACGAAGAGATTAAAGAATCAGCCGACCACGTTCTATATGTGCCAGCGGCGCCGGAAGAACTATCGTCAATTCTCGAAATCGTTCCGCTGCAGTTGCTGGCCTACCACATCGCGGTGCGAAGAGGATGCGATGTGGATCAGCCAAGGAATTTGGCGAAGTCGGTCACTGTGGAGTAGGTGAAGTTAGCCTTGTAAGTCCCCCGCAGGTTCAATATCCGTATGGCAAAAATCATCACCCTTGAATAGCAGCGGCTCGTCCATCTCCTTTGCCAGCGCGTAAGCAAAGCAATCCCCCAGGTTGAGCCCGGCTTTGTGCCTGCCCTTGCCGAAATCGCGATAGGCCTGGCGGGCGATGCGCGCCTGATTTAACGTTACCGGCTCGAGAGAGACTTCGACATCGCGCAGCAGGTTATCGAGTCGCCGGCTCAATACAGGATTTCGGCTGCCATCGACGACAACGCCTGCCTCGACATAGCTCACCGCCGACATGCGGCAATTCCGCGATCGACTCAAGACCGCGCCAATCGCATGTGCATCTTCCTCGTCCTTCAGGATCGCGATGATGACGGACGTGTCGACGATCACTTGGGTAAACCCTTTTCGTCATACAACAAGTCGCCATGATCCATCGACTTGTACGGTTCCTTCCACAAAGGAGCGCACTCGCGCCCAATTTGCAGCAACCGCTCGGCCAAGTTGCCTTTCTTCTTGGTCGCACGCACCCGCTCCAGCCGCTCTCGGACTGCCTTGTCCACCGCCGCAGTCATGCTCTCTCCAGTTATCTTCGCCAGTTGCCGAACCAACTGGTGCGTCTCTTCGTTCTTGATGTTCAGGCTCATTCTACCCTTCTACCTTTTACTTCCACCATTCTACCATACAGCCCAACGCTTACGCGAGGCGTAGAGCACCACTTAAACAGCCCATGGGCGCGTACAGAAAAAGGCCCGGATCGACGATCCGGGCCCTTCATTTGTTAAGCTCACCGCCCTGACTAGCTGATGGTGAGGGTAAACGTGGCGGTTTGGGTAACGCTTCCGCCCACGCCCGTGATGGTGATGGTGTAAGTTCCAGCTTTGGCGGTCGCAGACACATTCACTTGCATGGCTGCGGTTCCAGAGCCGCCCGCGATCGAACCAGGCTTGAAGGCAACCTTCACGCCGGTTGGTTCGCCCGTTGCGCTCAGAGCAATCGACGAGTCAAAGCCGCCCGAAGGAGTGGCAGTGATCTTGACGTTGCCGTGGCCGCCGGGTGCGATGGTGGCCTTCTTCGGCGTTGCGGCGAGGGTGAAGCTACCCGCCGACACTGGCGCCAGCACATCGATCAGCGCCGCTTGCGGGCTGCCGATGCCGCTCGTCAAATCGTAGCCGACGGTTGCTCCGAGAGTGTTGCCTCCAGTCAGGATGTCATGGAAGTCACTGTTATAACTGGAGCTCGAGTAGGCTGCGTAGAGTGCCGGGTTGACAAAGCCGAGAACGGGTTGTCCGTTCGACACGGCCTGTTCATTGGCGAGAGCCAGGAAGCCGGCCCACATGGGCGTCGCAAAGCTGGTTCCACCGTACTCATTGGCTAGGCAGGCAGTTTGGTCGGCGCAAGTATAGAAGGTGAAATTCGCGTTGGCCGAAACATCAGGGCCGTTGCGAAGGGTTTGCGAGCACTTGGCGCAGCCAGCAGCCGCGGTTACCTGCCAAGAGGGGATGGTAAATCCATTCTTGGTGATTCCGCCGCCACCGTCAGACCAGCCGGTCTCTGAACTCCAGGGACCGCCAGCGCTGGAAGTTTCTAAGTCCGTTCCGCCGACTGACGTGATGTAAACGTCATCGGCCGGCCAAACGAACTCAGCATGAGCCCAGTTACCGTCGTCGCCAGAGGCAGCGAAGAAGTTCTGGCCTTGTGCCGCCATCTCGGTGAAATACGGATCGTCGGTGGTGTTATCAGCCGGCTTCCACGCCCACGAGCAGCTCAACTGGGCTTGCAAAGGGTTCGCGGTAACCATGCCGTTCAGGATGCCGGGATCGTCGAGGGTTTGTCCCGACAAGCCGCCGGTTCCAATCCACATCGTCAGACCAGTCAAATTCGGTGCCATGCCCATTGCCTGGGTCATGTCCAAGGTCTGTTCCGTGTCGTCGCAGGATGGTTCCTTGCAAAGCGTGCTCTGGGTGTCGACGGACGTGAGTGTTACTGGTACGTTTTGGGTTTGGCCTGCGTTGGTGTAGTAGGTGGTCAGGTCAACCAGATCGGTGCCGATGAACTCGAACAAGCCGACGTACTGGCCGGCGCCTGTGAGTGCCGTGCCGCCGTAGTATGCTGCGCGCATGTCGCTGCCGCAGAAAGACGCGGACGGGCAGGAACCGGTGATTGCGTCAGAGATCACGCCCTCTGGTTGTGCTGCGTGCGCGGTGGCGCGGGTGACCATGGGTTTCGGGGTTGAATATGTATCCATGCTGCCGACTGCCCAAAGGCGAACCGGCATATCGAGCGAGGGCTCACGGTCCGGACCAAAGAAGGTACGAGCCTCGGTGGGGTGTTGATAGACGTTCATCTTCACATTCAACGCCTTCTCAATCGTCTCTACCGTGCCACGAACCCGAAGGTTCATGCGGTTGCGTGAAGTGGATAGAATCTTGAACCCGTTCGCTTTCGCGAAGGCCTTCACGGTTTCGTAGTCATCGCTGCTCGGACCGTACTTCGCCGTGAACTGGTCGACGGTCAGGAACTGGCGGTAGACGGGACTGCTCGGATCGTAGACATCTTTCAGGAACTGCTGCAGCTCTTCCGGGTTGCGCTGTTGGAGAATAAAGGTGATGTCCATCGTTTGGTTTGCGGGGAGGTGACCTACCATCGGTACCTTGCCGGTGACGACTTCATCGCGTGTATGACGTGTCACAGGGGACTGAGGCTGGGCCTGGGAAGCAATTGTCGCGCCGGACACGATCGCGGCAATTGCGAGCATAAATACAAGTTTTCGAATCACGAGTTCTCCTTTGGGATTGGCGGATTTCCGTTTTTAAGTTTCGCAGGGGAGGTTAACGGGAATTCCGATTCGAACTTTTCTGGCTCGGGAATAGTACTACGTTTTTCCTGCTCTGGATAGCAGGATTTTGTTAAATCTTTTCCCGAGCCGGAAACTGCTCAGGCCAGTGTGCAAATTCTTGCGAATCCCGCGTCCGGCGGCCCAAATGCCTTGTCCGCTGAGGCACCGATTTTTACCGCGTAACAACGCGTCCCAGTCCATTTTTTTACCGAAAAGAGCACATCAGAATAGCTTCAGATTTTCGAAGAACCGGCCGCTTTTTGCACAGCACCAAAATCCTTCGCGTTCGAAATTGCCGTTCTCAGCCGCAACAAAATCCCCGCCAAAGCCGCAAGAACCGTCCACCAAACCACAAACGCGGCTTGCGCCACCCACGCCGGTGCCGTTCCGACCCTTCGCAGCAGAAATGGCAGAAAGTTCCAGGTCGTGATGTGGACATAGTCCCATGCATCCCAGTGCATGGCCTCGGTGTCCAGCCCCCACGCATCCACCTTTCCCAGCGCAAACGCAGCGATATTCTTGAAGCGCAGCACGACCACAAACGTAGGATGCCCCAGCGTCTCCATCTGATAAATCTCCAGCGGCAACCAGAACGCCAGCGAAGCCAGTTGAATCATTAGGCTGGCCGCGACTAACACGATGCCCCCGTGCCATATCCACGCCCTCAGATTCTCGCGATAGCGCAACAGCAGCGGCACAGCCAGCAGCACCGCCAGTTCCACCGAAGTCGAGACATAGCGATCGCCCCAGGCGAAATCCCCGGCCCAGTAGGTATAGCGGGCATAAAAGCAAATGTAGCCGAGCAGCAGCAGAGACGAAGCCACGACATACGCGCGAATTTCAGGCGAGAACCGCTTCCACAGCACTACCGTCAGCAGAATCGCCAGCACCAGCAAAGGATCGAAAAGAAAAATCGACTTCTCCGGCTTGAACAGCGGACCCAGAAAGCCCTCGTGAAAAGGCGTGCTCCAGGGAAGATTCGCCGGCAGCGTCGGATGCAGTAACCGCTGTTGCTTGGCATACAGCGACGCATAAGTATTAGTGAACGATCCAAAACGGTAGAACTGGTAAAGCCGGTCCACGAGAAAGAAAAACGTATACATCGGAACGGCAACCTTGCAGTAAGCCACAAATCGCCGCCACAGTTCCATACCTCGAATTCCTTCAAACCAAAGCACGAGCAGCAAAAAAAAACCTGCCGCCATCAGATCGAGGCCGGTGGTGATCCGCGTAAGCAGATTCAGCCCAAGGGCTGCGCAGCCGATGAATAGCGCTCGTACGCTTCCTGTTCGCAGCCACTCATACTGGAAAGAAAATCCAACAAGAGTGAGCAGCAGGATGTAATTGTTCTCCATCAGGTTCTGCGTGTAATGCAGATGGGTCGTGCAGAACATCAATGCAAGCACTCCGAGCACGGCTTCGCGCACGCTAAATCGCAACTGGCGAAGCAGGCGAAAGCCCACCACCGCCGTCAGCACATTCACCAGAATGCTGGTGCTGTAGCTGACCACAATGCTGCGCACGCCTGGGTCGTCTCCATAACCTGAAAAGATTTCCCAGCGCGCGATCCACGTGCCCGCCACGTCGGCAGGCAGCATCAGCAGAGACTGCCCAATGCCGTACCAGCTGTAGAGTCGGCCTCCGCGGCCGGGCAGCCCGAACTCGTTAGGAAACACCTGCGGCTCTGAGGTCCAGAGCCAGTGCGTAGTCTGCAGCCGGGTCGTGGTGTCAGAAGTCCCCAACTCGCCCGATTGCACCACGAATGCGAGCAACCCCGCGATCAGACACAAAAGGATAAGGGGATCGCGCAGCCATCGTCCGAAGCGGGAAGTCATCGCTCGGATGGTAATACATCGGGTGTCAGGCCTTAGGAATTCTGAGAACTGGGACACTTCTCGTCCCACGCGGTAAACTGTAACCGGAAAATTCATGCCCCCTTGCTCATCCTGTGGTACTGACGTTCCGGCAACTGGACGCTTCTGCTCCGCCTGCGGCGCCCCCTCCGGCATTGGCGATGACGCGGCGACGCTCGACTACTCAGCCACGGCAGCTTCACCATTGCCGCCGCGCTCCGCTTCCAAGTCTTCGTCGCGTCCCAGCAGTTCCGCCGAATACCAGAGTGAAGGCCGTTTTCTTCCCGGCCGCCTGATCGCTAGCCGTTATCGCATCATCGCCCTGCTCGGAAGAGGGGGCATGGGTGAGGTCTACCGCGCGGACGACCTCACGCTCGGCCAACCCGTGGCGCTCAAATTTCTTCCCGACGAAGCCGCACGCGATCAAGGATTGCTCGAGCGCTTCAAGAATGAAGTGCGGATTGCGCGCCGCGTGTCGCATCCCAACGTGTGCCGCGTCTACGACGTAGGTGACTTCGAGGGTCACACCTTCTTCACCATGGAGTATGTCGATGGCGAAGACCTGGCTTCGCTGCTGCGCCGCATCGGCCGCCTACCCGAAGACAAAGCGCTCGACATCGCGCGCCAACTCTGTGCCGGACTGGCCGCAGCTCACGCCAAGGGAGTTCTACACCGTGACTTGAAACCCGCGAACATCATGCTCGATGGGCGCGGACAAGTTGTGGTCACAGACTTTGGCCTGGCTGGAATCGCCGATCAAATTCAAGGCAACGACGTGCGCAGCGGAACTCCGGCCTACATGGCGCCCGAGCAACTGGCAGGCAAAGAAGTCAGCACGCGTAGCGACATTTTTTCTTTAGGGCTCGTGTTGTACGAAGTCTTCACCGGCAAGCGCGCCTTCTCTGCAAAACCGGGCGAGCCAGCTGGTGCCGACAGAACAGGTTCTGAAAGAACTCCCAGCAGGCCGTCGTCAGTAGTCAAAGATCTCAATCCGGTGGTGGAGCGCGTTATCCTCCGCTGCCTTGAGCAGGAGCCATCGGCTCGTCCCGCAAACGTTTTCAGCGTGGCCGCAGCTCTGCCCGGCGGAGATCCGCTCGCCGCCGCGCTCGCAGCTGGCGAAACGCCGTCTCCGCAGTTGGTAGCGGCATCGGGCGAAACCGCTGGATTGCGTCCACGAGCAGCGGTGATATGTCTGGCGGCGGTGCTCCTGGGCTTGGCGACCGTGACTTATCTCTCCATTCACTACAGCGCTTTGGAGAAGATGGGCCTGGAGCAGACTCCCGAAGTTCTGACGCAGAAGTCCCATGAAATTATCGCGCGCCTGGGCTACGGCGGACGTCCCGCCGACAGCGCCTTTGGCCTCAATTACGACGGCGATTTTCAGGACTATGTAGAGAAAAATGACAAGCCGCCAAACTGGGACGCGGTGTTAGCCGCGCGCCCTTCCCTGTTGCAATATTGGTACCGGCAAAGTCCCGATACATTGACGGCGTGGAGCTTCCGCGACAATTCGTTGACGCCCGGGGTCGTCACCAAGACCGATCCGCCGGCTGTGCTCTCGGGCATGATCAATCTGATGCTTGATCCGCAGGGGCGATTAACGTACTTCCAGGCAATTCCTCCGCAAAAACAGGCGCAACAGAAGGACGATGAGAAACAAGCCAATACAACGGCCATACCGTTGTACTGGAATATTCTCTTCACGGCAGCTGGTCTGGATTCGTCCAAGCTACAGCCCGCACAGCCCGCATGGAATTCGCTCGCTGCCTCTAACGCGCGCATGGCGTGGACTGGGAACTGGCCTGGCACAACGCGTCCGTTGCGCGTCGAAGCAGCATCATTTGAAGGCAAGCCCGTTTTCTTCGCCCTCATCGGCGAGTGGACCAAGCCCGAGCGGATGAAAAGCACTGAGAAGAAATCCGTGGGCGAGCGGGCGCAGGGAATTATCAGTCTCATCGTGTTTTTTTCTTTGCTGGCGGGATCTGTTTTTCTCGCGCGAAGAAATTACCTTCAGGGTCGAGGAGACCGTGCAGGTGCGCTCCGCCTGGCCGTCGTAATGTTTCTGCTCGAGATGGGCTTATGGTTGTGCCGCTGCCACTTCGCGACCATCAACGATACTTTCGGACTCTTCGCAATCGCAGTCAGCACCGCACTGTTTACAGCGGGCTTGACTTGGACACTTTATCTGGCAGTCGAACCGTGGGTGCGTCGGCACTGGCCGAAAACCATTATTTCCTGGAGTCGGTTGCTGTCGGGGCAAGCGCGCGATCCGCTGGTGGGCCGCGACATTCTTTTCGGCGTGGCTCTAGGAGTAGTGTGGATTCTTGTCTTCCAGATTCGCTACATTCCCATGATGCACATGGGAGCCGCGCCGGCACTCTTCTCGACCGATGCGTTGATGGGAGGACGCACCGCTCTGGGCGCATGGTTGTTCCAATGGCCGCAATCGATTCAAACCACGCTGATTTTTTTCTTTCTCTTGTTTGGACTGAAGGTTTTGTTGCGCAAGGAGTGGATCGCTGGCATTGCCCTGGTCGCGATCTTTGCGCTGCCACGCGGGCTGAGCAGTACGTATATGGCGGTCGAGATACCGGCGCAAATTCTGGTTTACGCCATCGCTGTGCTGATCGTTCTGCGCTTCGGGTTTGTGCCTCTGGCTTGCGCTGTATTCACGATCAACCTGATGGCAAACGTGCCTTTTTCCGCCGACTTCTCCGCGTGGTATATGCCTGCGTCGGTTCTGGCATTGCTCAGCGTCATAGCCCTCGCAGGCTGGGGCTTTTATCATTCGCTCGGCGGCGAGACCATTTGGCGGCCGGAAATCGAGTAGCGGTTTTCTGTTTATAATTCCCCTTCAGCCTGCTGCTTTGTAAAGAGGACTTATGACGGAATCGAAAGACAATTTTGGTTCGCCCGTTCCCGTGTTTCGCGTTAAGGATGTTAGCGCCAGCGTCGCCTACTACGTCGACTCACTTGGCTTCAAGTTGCAGTGGCGTGCGAACGACGGTTTCGCCTGCGTCGCGCGCGGTGAATGCCACATTTTCCTCACCGACGATAATCAGAGCCAGGCGCGCATGTGGATCTGGATCGGCGTACCGGATGTCCGGGCGTTGCACTCGCAGTACGTGACCTCGGGAGCGAAGATTCGAAATCCTCCTAACAATTTTCTGTGGGCGCTGGAGATGCAGATCGAAGACCTCGACGGCAACGTCCTGCGCATTGGCTCCGATCCAGAAGAGGATAAGCCGCTCGGCGTATTCCGTGATGCCGACGGCGTTGGCTGGCGGCATCTTGGCAACGACAAGTACGAGCGCATCGAGTGACGAAAATTAGTTGGTTTCGGTCGGGATCGTTTTTTGTACGTCCGGGTGTGCCCGTCTACTTCTCTACGCCGACTGCCTCGCCGTTCAGGTCAGAGTTGAGTTCGTTGAGCAGCTTCGTGTTGTTGATTAGCGCCTGACGCAGGATTTCTGCTTGCTGTTTCGCTGTTTCCCAATCTTGTTTTTCGACGGCCTCAGTGAGTCCCGGCAATTCCAGGTGTGCGTAGGTGTAACGCGCGCCGTAAAGGATGTGCTTGAACCACGGCCGACCCGGGATGCCATCGGGATTGAGCCAATTGCGTTCCACCTGCATGGCGCCGTGATTGATCTTCGCGGCTAGTTTTGCATCGATTGTGCCCGAGGCCAGCGCACGGCTCACAGACTCATCCAACTTCTTGCCTGCAGCTTCGAAACCGTCGATGGCGTCGAGCACTGGTTTGAGATCCAGTTGACTCAGATCATTTCTGGCCGCCATGCCTTTCGATAACTCATTTACGAAATCGCGGATGTTGCTGGCGTAGCTGGCGAAGTCGAAGGGCAGCAGGTCGGCGTTGGCCAGGCGCAGTGCGAGCACTCCCCACAACTGCGACATCAGGGTGTGATAGCGGTAGCCGGGATCGCCGAAGTGGTTCATCCAGAAAAAATCGTCGTAGGCGGAATGATAGACGCCATAAGGGCCTTCGAAGCCCAGGCCAAGCACAGGCATGCCTACGAAGTTTAGAAACACAGTGTGGTCAGAGCCACTGCCGATGCGCGTATCGGCCAGATTCAAATCAGTAACTTCTTCCGAGTGTTTGGCTTCGCGCCGCTCCCGCGCGGTCGACTCCCTCCACGCGTCGTAGAGAGCTTTGCCGGAAGGATCTTTTAGCGTACGGCTGGTTTCAATCAGCATGGGCGCTAACGATGCGACGGCCTGTCCATGAAAGTTCGGGCCGGAAGTGGCTTCATCAACGTTGATGTAGGCTACGGCTTTTTTGCGCAGTTCGTCGGCGAACTGTTCTCCCCATTCGGTCGAACCCGTCAGGCCGACTTCTTCTCCGTCCCAACTGCAGACCATGATCGTCCGCCGCGGACGCATGCCTTGCTTGGCCAGCTTTCCTAGAGCGCGTGTCAACTCCATCATCGAAGCAGTGCCGCTGCTGGGATCGACCCCGCCGAACACCCAGGCATCGCGGTGATTGCCGAGGACAATCCATTCATCGGGCAACTCGGCGCCACGAATACGGCCTTCTACCACGTAATAAGGTTGCGTGGAATTGTCCATCTCGATTTTCACGTGCACGCGCACGCGATTGCCGCCGAGATGATATTTAATCGGCAACCCGCCTTGCCAATCGTCTGGAGCCACAGGTCCGTCCATATTGGTGAGCAGCGGCTTGGCATCGTGCCACGAGAGCGGCAGCGCCATGATCTTCGGAATCGAAACTGCTTCTTCGACCGGAATGCGCTTGGCGCCGGGTACCGACGCCCACCCCGGAGTCAGCGGATCGCCGGGCACCATGAAATCGTAAGTGATGGCGCCGCGCTGGATGTGATACTCGGAACCCCAAGGGCCATTGGGATCGACTTTGCCTTTCTTGTATCCATCTTCTGCGGGGTCGCTGTAGATGAGAATCGCGGCCGCGCCTTCGCGCTGCGCAGTGAGCGCTTTGAATCCGCGATAGCTGTAGGGATTCGAGTAGCGCACCAGCACGACTTTGCCTTTTACGTCAATGCCTTGCTGGCGAAGGAGTTCATAGTCTTCAGGATTGCCGCTGTGAGCATAGACGAGCGGAGCAGTGACCTCGCCTGAGGCGGACATGCCGCTCCACGCCGAGCTTATGTTTTTATTCTTCAGGTCGGCATCGCCGGGGATCGGCAGCTCGCGGAGCGAGGCGCGGTAATGCACGGGCGCCACCATTTCCAAAAAGGTGCTTCGTGGATTGCTCCCGTAAACGTCGTAGCGCCGAATGACAACGTCTTCAAGACCTTCGGTGCGCCACTGGTCGGCGATGTAGCGGGCTAGTTCGTTATTCCGCGGAGAGCCGGCAACGTGAGGTTCGGCGGTAAAAACGTGATGCTGCCGGCGCTCTTCGTCAGGGGAAGGAATGGCCTTGTACTTATTCTCAATCTCGGTTTCGCGAGCCGCGGAAGACGGAGTAAAGCCGAGGATGGAAATAGGGGTTTGAGCCTGCGCTTGAATAAAAGGCGTTGAACGCAATGCGACAGTCAGAGAAAACAGGCTGATGAAAAACAGCATACACCGAGCAAATCTCATGATCGGCATTCCTCGCTGCTTTTAGTTGAACTCTATTTCGCTTTGTAGATCTCCGACAGCAAGTCCGGCTTCGATTCATCGCGTACCAGGTGGGCGTAGCGCTCGCCTCCGTGGTAATCGAGTTTGTAGGTTTTGTAGTATTCGGTGTTTTCTACCAGCAGTTCGAGGGGCGCGGTGGTGTCTTTGCCGGCTCTTAGCGCGTCGCGCAGCCCTTCGGGCGAGTACTGGCGGCCGTTTACTGCGATCAACTTCATGCCTGGGCCAATTCCCGCTAGGGCTGCCGGCATGCCTTCGATCGTGTCGGTGATGGTGCCGTCGTCACGTAGATCGATGCCAATCGAATACGCTACGTCGACGAAATGGGAGCCGCCATCGCCGCGGTCCATGTCGGAGGGCGTTTCGTTGTAGACGAGTTTCCATCCGCTACCCTCGATGCCGCCTAGCGGCGCGCCGGGGCCGTGATTGGTGAGGCGCTCGGTCCAGAAGCCGCGCCAGTCGTAGGGCACGACCTGGTTGAGCGCGTTGACTACATCGTCGAACGTGTACGTTTTCAGCATGGGACCCGTGCTGGGCGCGCCGTGGAAGAGCTTGCAAAAATCATCCAGCGTTTTCTTGCCTTTGCTTTGCTGGCGGATGGTGACGTCAACCCACAGCCAGTTCAGCGTGTCTTCTTCGTAGAAGTCGACGCCGCGACGCCAGGATTCCCACGCATGCGGAGCGAAATAAAGCTGCGCGGCTGCATCGGCAGTGTCCTGCAAGTTGCGCCAGGTGCGTCCCGGAGTGTGGTCGAGGGCAGCGGCGGTTAAAGCTAGGTCGTCGCGCTCCTGTTCTGGGGTGTGCAGGCCGCTGCGGGCGGTGAGCACCGTACCTAGATAATTCGTCAAGCCCTCGTAGACCCAGAGCAGATCGTCCTGCATCGGCTGTTGGTAATCGGGAGTGGCTAGATCGAACGGACGGCGATACTTTCCGTTCCACGAATGTACGTACTCGTGCGGAAGCAGGCCGGCTGCGGCTTTGCGCTCGCCATCATCCACTAAGCCTCGCTCTGCGATGCGGCTGTCGTCGGACTCGTGGTGCTCGAGTCCGAAGTGCGCGACGTGATCGCTCAAGCTGAGCAGGAAGTGGTAGTCGCGATAGTGATGCGCGCCAAAAAGTTTGTTGGCCTGTCCGACCAGATTCTTATAGTGATCCCACACTTCTTGCGGGGCCGCGAGCGCGGCGGCGCTGTCAGCGGCAATATCCATCTCGGTGAGCGGATCGTCGGCCAGCTTCACAACCTTGAGAAATTCGCCGGTGATTACAGGCGAATCGACCAGCGTGGTGAGGGAAGCGGGCTGAAACGTGATCTGCGTCTCGCCATTGTTGACGCCGGTCGACACGATGGGCAGCGGCGTTCCATATTTCCAATTCGCGGGAAGTTTCAACGTGGCAACATAGGTGAGATCATCGGACTTCCATCCCTTGGGATAGAGCAGGACCTGATTCCAACTGATGACCGCCATTTTGTCAGTGGCGGACGAGCCTGCGGAAAAGCCGGCCTCAAAGGTCGCGGGAGAAAGAAAATCGAGTTCCGCATTTATTTCGCTCACGCCGGTTGGGACGTCGACGTTGATCGTGAAGCCGTCGAGCAGATCGCGGCGCCACGTCAGTGTTTTTCCGGCGGCGCTGAATTTTAATCCGGCTAAATCGATCACCGGGCCGTCGGGCGCGTGCTCGCCGGGAATCCACTTTGGGTAATAAAGAGTGAGGACGCCCGCGGTGGCAGGAATCTTTAACTTGGCGTGGAAAATTTTACGGGGAGCGGAAGTGGCGTCCACAAAAATGGTTACGGTGGGTGGCGTGGCCGACCAGCTTGGAAGGGAGATGAAAAATAGGAAAAAGAAAAGACTGACCACTCTCAAGATTCTTGAGAGTTTCATTGTATGAGCCCCCATGTCGACGAACTGAATCCACAGCGCCTTGCAGACCTTAGACTATAGCAGCCAGCGAGAGAAGCGCACCAGCGCGGGTGATATCAGACGCCAATACGGCGTCTGTTTCCCCCTCGACCCTCCGATTAACACCGCCTTTTCTCAGAAGGCTCTTAGGATCGCTGGTCGGCCCTGTTCTGAATTCCAAATCTGCCGATGGATAGATGGGAGTCTCGCTGGCGCAAGATCGATACGACCTCAGGATCGTGTTCGACGAACTTGGATTCCGGAAAAGTAGGAAGGCTGTAGAACGATGACCAAGATCCTGCTGGTAGAGGACAGCAAGTTTCTGCGGCTGGCGACGGAGCGGGCGCTGGCTCGCGCGGGCTATGAGATCAGCAGCGCGAGTGACGGTGAGGAAGCCTTGCGCATCGCGCACGAGAAATTGCCCGATTTGATTTTGCTGGATATGTTGTTACCGAAGATGAGCGGTCCGGATGTGCTCAAGGCACTGAAGCAAGACGCTTTGACCAAGGCAATTCCGGTCGTGGTGATGACCGGCATGTCGCAGAAAAATGCCGCACGCCTGCAGCAGGATGGAGCTGCCGGGTTCCTGGAAAAGTCCGCGCTCGAGTTGGACAAAGGATCGGAGAAATTATTGACGGCGGTGAGGGAAATTCTCAAAAAGCTTTCTGAAAGTTCCCAGAGCGCGACGGCATAGCTCCGCAACTTTACTTCTTTAATCCCACTGTGAAGTTCGTCACCACGGTGACCGATTGGCTGACCTGTTGCTCAACCCGGTCGAGAAGAAATTTCTTGCCGTCGGGCGCAACGTCATAGAAAACCTGCGGAGCGGACCAATTGGTGATCAACTTCTGAGACGCGCCGAATTGCAGTGCTCCGCCCGCATTCGTTACCGGGACCGCGAAAAGATTGTAAGTGAGGTCCATATAGTAGAGTTCTTTGCCGTCCTTGCTCCACCGCGGATATTGTCCGCCGTTAGCCGAGACCTGCCACTTGCCCTGGCCGCCGCCAAAGGGCGTCACGTAAACTTCCAACCTGCCCGATTCGGCTGATTGGTAGGCGAGCCAACGGCCGTCGGGAGAAAGTTTTCCACCCGCACCCCGCTCCACTAACAGCGATGGCTTGTGGTCTCCCTCCAGCGGCAAGGCAAATATCTGCCGTGAAGGGCCACCCGCGACGGGCAGCGAATACATCAGATACTTCCCGTCGCGCGACCAATCGTGGAGTCCGGGCTGCTGCTCCACGTTGAGCAAACATTCTTCCGCGCCGCTGCCGTCGGAGGGCTTGCGGCAAATGGCAAAGTGGCCGTTCTGAGCGGAGGAGTATGCGATCCATTTGCCGTCGGGCGACCAGAGCGGCGAAACATTCCCAACCGGCCCGAAGGTGACTCTGGTGCGCACCCCACGCGTCAGATCGAGCACCCAGATATCGGTCTGACCGGCGTTCATCTGAAGAGCGACGCGGTCGCCTTGCGGCGAAAGGACCGCGCTCTGCAAGTCAGGGAGCTTGTCGGCAATGGTGCTCATCTTCCCGCTGCGATCCATCCAGACTAATTCCAGGTCGCCAGAAGCGCCGCTGCCGAAAACCAGCAGGCCATCGCTCGAGGCCGAGGCGTCCATGTGCCAGGTGCTGGAGTCATTCATCACGCCCTTGGCCACGTTCTGGGGTTCGCCACTCGCCGTTCCGGTGGAAGGATTGAAAGGCTGCGCCATTATTTGGTCGCCACGCCCAAATAAAATAAAACCGCTGGCGTAAACGGCATTGGTCTGAGAGCGGAACAACGGACGATTTTCCCGGCCATCGAGCGATGCGTAGTAGACCATGTTGTTCCCCGCCTTGGAAGCATCGTGGTGAAGCGCGATATAGAGGAAATGCTTGCCGTCGGGCAGAAAAAATGGCCAGCGATGCGAAGTTTGCAGACCGAGGTCAAGCTTCGTAATCGCAACTGGAGTTCCGCCGCTGGCGCTCACTCGCATGAGCGGCGCCGTGGGAGCCGGCGAGAACAGCATCACTCCATCCGCTCCCCACGCGCCGCCGCGACCGAGCGGCGCGTCACAAATCATCTGCGTCGAGCCGCCTTCCAGGTCGACCGTTTTGAGTTTGCCGTCGGCAAAGAATCCGACGGAACGGCTGTCGGGCGACCAGAAGGGAAAAGTCGCGCCGTCGGTGCCACGCAGTTCACGAGCTTCCAACATGCTCGTGGGACGGACCCAGAGCGCAGTCTTGCCGTCATTGCCCGTGGCCGCAAAAGCGACAAAGTTGCCATCGGGCGAAAGCACGGGCGGACCGGCAGAATCGCCGGTCAGATCGAATGTGGTCTTCTCCGGAGGATCGATGACGGCGCGAATCGAGCGCGCAGATTGAGCCGGATGGTAAAAGAACAACGCAGCCGCCGCAGTCAAAATAATCGCAGCGAGCAGAGCCGCGATCCAACCAATACGCTCACGGCTGCGAGACGGCGCGGCCGTAGCCGGCGCGGCGATGGGAGACGACTTGTCAGCGGCAATCCACCGCAGCTCCAGCTTAATGTCGTGCGCCGTCTGATAGCGCTCTTCGGGATTTTTCTGCAGGCAGGTTGTTACCACATGGTCGAAGGCTGGCGGCGTTTGCGGCTTGACTGTGCTGATCGGTGCCGGATCACTTTCCAGAATTGACGATGCCAGAGAGATTTGACTCTTTCCCGAGAACGGCCGCTTCCCTGCCGTCATTTCATAAAGCACAGCGCCGAATGCAAAAATGTCAGAGCGCGCGTCCGCTTCTTTTCCTTCGATCTGCTCCGGCGACATGTATTGAATCGTGCCGATGATGCTGCCCGCCGTGGTGAGCGGAGTGAGTGGACTCGGCCCGCTCATCGTGGCCGCTGCAGTAAAAGAAGGTGGCGCTGTTCCTGATCCTGCCCCGGATCCCGAACCCGCCTGCATGCCCAGCGGCTTCGCCAAACCAAAGTCCATCAGCTTCGCGCCGCCCTGGGTCAGCATGATGTTCCCTGGCTTCAGATCGCGGTGCACAATGCCGTTGCGATGCGCGACGGCCAGCGCTTCGGCCACGGCAATCCCAACTTTCAGGATTTCATTCAGCGGCATCGCGCCTTTGCGTAATCTCTCCGCCAGAGTTTCACCTTCGAGAAACTCCATCACCAGATAATCGGTGCCGCTCTGCGAGCCGATGTCATAAAGCTGGCAGATGTGCGGATGGTTCAGCGAAGAAATGGCGCGGCCTTCGCGATCCATGCGCTGCTTCAGTTCAGGAGATGAAGAGAGATGAGAAGCCAGAACTTTGACCGCGACCGTGCGATCAAGGCGCGTGTCGAGCGCGCGGTAAACTTCTCCCATGCCGCCTGCGCCGAGCAGAGACTGGATTTCGTAAGGGCCGAGTTTCGTGCCAGAAGTAAGAGCCATTCAGGTGGCGCAATTATAGCGTGGTTGGCGTCACCCGAGTGTGCGGCTAGCTTTCGTAACCTTTGGATTGAGTACCTCTGACCGATAACGCTGGCGAGGAGGGCTTCGGCCGCACATCGGTGCCGAACATTGCAAATAAATGACTTATAAGCGGGAACTCGGAACGCCTCGGCGGAGTCTATGCTGGATGAGGGAGTGTATCGCAAGGCGGGTGCCGCCCCCAGCGATTTTTCGGTTCGGGATGAGGTGGAAGATCCTATAATTGTTGTTGCATCACAAGTTGGATTCGCGGTCACCGCGGGAGTGGCAACCTTGGCAGATCTGGCAAGCGCGATCGGAGCACGGGCAGAGGAAGCGGCGATTGTCGCGGACCTGAAGGCCGGCTCGGAAGCGGCTTATGCGTGGCTGATTGGCGAATTCCAGCGTCCGGTGTACGGGCTGGTCTATCGCATGTTGAGCGATCCTGCCGACGCCGCCGACGTGACGCAGGATGTGTTCCTGAAAGTGTTTCGCGGGATGAAGAGCTTCCATGGCGAGTCCAGCCTGAAGACCTGGATCTACCGCATCGCATTGCATGAAGCGGCGAACCGCAAGCGATGGTGGTTCCGGCACAAGGCACAGGAGACTTCGATCGAGCCGGCGGAATCGGATGGAATGGCGAACGGCGATTTTATGCAAAACGCCGCCATGCAGAATGCGCTGACCGATCACCACGATTCCCCGTTCGATAGCGTTGCGCATCGCGAAGTGCAGCAGCGTGTAGATGCCGAACTGCGGCAAGTGCCTGACCCTTACCGCACGACGCTGATTCTGCGCGATCTGGAAGACATGTCGTATGAAGAGATTGCGGAAGTGCTGCAGATTTCGCTGGGAACAGTGAAATCCAGATTAACCCGCGGACGCCAGGCCTTGAAAGAGCGCCTGGCTCCCTATGTCCGCGAAGTGAGTGTTGAGCTGGGGCTGACTGCGCCAGAGGAACGAGTACAAGAACAGCAAGCGCGGTCATCGGTTTCTCAAGGAGTTTGTGGAGGGGGTAGAAGGGTAGAGGTGCTGCCATGAAGTATGCGGGCATGAAGTCCGTTTTTACGAAGGGCATAACGATGAAGTGCGCGCAGGCGCGAGCAGTGTTGTCGCCTTATCTTGACGGCGCGGTCTCGGGCACCGAGATGCGCGCCTTGCAGGAGCATCTTGAGCAGTGCGCGCGTTGCATGCAGGAATACACGTTGCTGCGTCAGACGCAGCAATTGTTGGTGAGCGTGGGGCGTCCGCAGATGCCGGCGGATCTTGACCTGAAATTGCGATTGGCGATTTCACGCGAAGCGGCCGAGACGCGGCGTCCGCGGTTTGAAGGCCTGCGCATGCGCGTGGAGAATACCCTGAACGCATTCATGGTTCCTGCGACTGCGGGTCTTGTGTGCGCGCTGCTGATCTTCGGATTAGTGACCGCGATCCTGGCGATGCCCGGCGAGGTGCAGGCTAACAATCAGGATGTGCCGACCGTGTTGACTACGGGACCGGAACTGCAGCAGAGCGTCTTCGGCACGACTTTGACCGGGATGAACACGGACTCGCTGGTGATTGAAGCTTACGTAGACAAAAACGGCCGAGTGCAGGATTACAAGATCCTCTCCGATCCCGGAGAATCGCAGGAATTGCTGCCGCAGGTGAAACGGATGCTGATCTTCACTACGTTCCGTCCCGCGATGTCAATGGGTCGGCCAATCTCATCGCGCGCTGTGCTCTCGTTCTCGCGAATCAGCGTGCGCGGGTAGAAGCGAGTCACTGTTTCTGAGTTTCTAGTTCCACGGATTGAGAATCGTTCTTAGCAGCGGAAAATGCGAGATGTTACGGGTAATCAGGGTTAGTTGATTGATTTCCGCTGTTGCCGCCAGAAAAGCATCCATCACTCCGATCGGACGTCCGGCGGCTTCGCTCCATGATACAGTTCTGCCCCAAGCCTCAGCCACGTCGGCGTCGACGGGCAGGATTCGGTTTTCAAATCGCAAAGGCAACTCGTGTCGAAGCCACTGCTCGAGCCGGTTCCGGCGGCGTCCTGCGGCCATGCGTTCCACTCCGTAGCGGAGTTCCGCTAGCGAGACCACGCTGATGAAAATGCGATCTTCATCGGCCGATTCCATCCATGCAATGAGGCCAGGATTTGGCCGCGGCTTCACCCACTCTGAAACCGCATTCGTGTCGAGGAGAAAGTTCACAGGCTAACTTTTCGGGGGCGCTGTTTGAGCCGATGGATCTTCAGCCCCGATCCGCGCAACGGCGATGCGGCAAAGAATTCCGCCAGGTTTCCGACACGCCGCGTTTTTCGTTGCCATTCCTCCGCTCCAACCACGATGGCAGCGGTGCGGCCTTTGCGAGTGATGGTCTGCGGCCCCTCCGACATTGCGCGCTCGATGATTTCACTGAATTTTGCCTTGGCTTCTGCCACGGTCCAAACTTGTGCACCCATAACGCTTCTCCTAACAGTCAGTGGGTCATTGTGGTCATTATAGTCATAATCCAGAACGACCTGCAATGACTTGCGGCCGAACAACCGAAGCAACCGGCTCTATCCGCGGACCATCCTTCGCGCTACAATGTGACTGCCACTGAATGGCTGCAGCTTCCGGCACGTTTCCCGTTACTTGGAAAGGCTAAAGATTATGAAGAACCGCATGTTCACGACTCTGCTCGTCTTCGCAGCGTTTGTGCTTGCCGCGTTCGCGCAGCAAAGCAGTTCGAATTCTGGCGCGCCGCCGGCGGCGACCGGTCCGGGAGGGTCGAAGGCTGCATCCAGCCAGCCTGCTTCCAGCCAACCTGCGACGAATCATGATTTCTGGGATGGCGAGGAGCCTAGCTTGGGGTCGCTTCTCATGCATCCGTTTGCCACCAAAGAGTACGTGCGGCGGCATGTTCAGCCCGTTCGCGACCGGATCAACGAGCTTAATCAGATAACCGCGGAAAACAGCAAGATGATCCGCGACGTGGATTCCCGCGCCCAGCAAGGTATTCAGCTGGCTTCGGCGAAGACCAGCATGGCCGATGAACATGCTTCCGACGCTGCCAACAAAGCTCAGATGGCGCAGCAGACTGCGAGTTCTCTTAACACTCGCCTTTCGACCGAGGAGAGCGTGGTTGGAAACATCGATCAGTACAAGTCTGGCGCGCAGACTGAGATTCGTTTTCGTCCGGGGCAGACCGTGTTGAGCAAGCAGGCCAAGGATGCGCTCGATGAGATGGCTGGTCCGTTGAAGAATCAGCGTGGCTACATCATCGAAGTGCAGGGATTCTCTTCGGGCCAAGGCCAGGCTGCCATCACCAACTCGCGCAAGATGGCGGATTCGGTGGTCCGTTACCTCGTGCTCAACTACGACATTCCAGCCTACCGCATCTACGTGATCGGCATGGGCAACGCCGCCCCCGAGGGCGCTAAGGGTACGCGCGTCGAAGTCAGCCTGCTCAAGAACGACCTCGCGAAGTCGCAGTGAAGTATCGAAGCACTCACTGCTTACCCAACAGCAGAAAGATTAGCGCGTGCGGAAAGAATCGGTTTTTCATGCGTCAAACCCGCAGGATCATTACCTAGGTAGCTTTTATAAGGGCTGCGGCGGTCTGTCCCCGCTTCAGTTGCATTTCTCTGGCAGAGCGTGCCGTGATGATCGAGGTAATTTGCTGACCACCAATTGAAACCCTGACTTCCGCCATCAAGCCGCTAATCTGCACGGACTCAATCCGTCCCACTAGCTGATTACGACCGCTTACGCGCCGGACCTCTTCCTTGCGTTGCTGCTCGGTCTTGCCGCGGGTTCTGAAAAGCAATCTGTCGACTTCGCTCTGCGGGATACGATGATGACCTCCCGCAGTCTGATTGCTTCGAATCTTCTTCTTGTAAATCCATTGCTTAATCGTTGGAAAGCTGACCCCCAGTTGCAAAGCTGCATCTCGAAGTGCCAGTAGTCCCTCAGTATTCCGTTCGGATTTGCGGCTCTTTTGCATCGAAACGCAATCGTAGCGAGAACGTGGTTCCGGGTCAAATTAGTCCCATCCGCACGAGTATAACCGCGACCCTCATTGTAAAACGGACTGAACGGTATACTTCTGGACACAAGAATCGTATGTCATGTACACTTGCGCGTTCCGTTTGAACCTTACTGATTTTCCGAGGTCGAAATGCGCAAGACTTGCCTGTTTATCGCAGCGATTGGCTTTTTCCTTTCCTCATCCTTGGCCTTTGCTCAGAAAACTCCCGACCCCTGCGCGAGCGGCCACGAGTTCGCCACCACCGATTGCACGCTGACCTGGCACGGAATCACGGTCTACGGTGCGTATGACGTTGGCGTCGGCTGGGTCAGCCATGGATTACCGGAGAACGGCTACAACTATGAAGGGGAATCGCTGGTGAACCGAAACGGCTATCAACATCGATTCCTCGTCGCACCGAACAACCTGTCGCAGACGGGTTTCGGCGTCAGGGGCAAGGTACAGTTTCTGCCGGGCTGGTCCGTTGTGTTCAACGGTTCCACTGGCATCAATCCGCAGTCCGGCCTGCTTGCCAACGCCTCACAAACCGACATCATCAACAACGGCCTTCCCAGGAGCAGCTATTCAATAGCGACCGACGGCGCGCGCGCGGGCCAACCGTTCAATGACCAGTACTACGGCGGTATATCGTCCGCGCACTTCGGTGAGCTGACCTTCGGTCGTCAGCGCTCTCTCGGCACCGATGCGATGCTGCTTTACGATCCGGCCAACGGCGCCTACGCCTTTTCCTACATTGGGTATAACGGTACGATGGCCGGCGGCGGCGACACTGAGAATAGCCGTTGGGACGACGCCGTGAAGTATCGCATCGCGTATGGCCCGGTCCATTTCGGCGCGATGTATAAATTCGCCGATGGCTCCGGCGGCTGTTACTCGGCCGCCGCCTCGTGGACCGCCACCACGTGTACGCCGGAATCGGCACATAACAATGGGTACGGATTCGACCTCGGCGGAGACATCGGCCGAGATCAGGACAAGTTTTCTGCTGACATCGTCTACCAACATTACAACCAGGCGATCAGCGTGTTAAACCCCTTGCTCGGACCTTCGAGTCTGGCTGGGGCAGGGCAATATCAATCGACCACGGACAGCATTAATACAAATCCCATCAACGGGGGGCCGGGAATGGGGCCCAATCTAATCGACACGAACAATACCCTATATGGCATTGTGACTGACAACAATGCAATTATGTTCGCCGCCAAATATGTCCGCGACCCGTGGAAATTTTTTGTAGGCTACGAATACATCTGGCAAAACAACCCGGCGGACCCGTTGGGAGTTGGAGCCTCGGACCAGGGCGGTTACTCCCTGAGCGGGGTGGAAGACAACAATCTTGATTCCGAAAAATTGCTGAACATCTGGTGGACGGGAGTGAAGTACACCTACCGCACCAAGACCGACTTCACTTTCGCGTGGTATCAACAGCGGCAGAACGACTTCCGGGTTCCGCAGACCTGCTCGGCCTCAGCCGGGTTCCGCGCTTCCTGCGCGGGCACCCTCAATGAAGGGTCGTTTTATGTGGATCACCACTTCACAAAGCGTTTCGACGGTTTTATCGGACTTGCGTATTCCTGGGTGAGCGGAGGTCTGGCCATCGCCATTCCTCATGGTCCCGGCGTCCCTTATAACTACAACAATAACTGCGCTCCGACGATCGGCGGTCGTTTCACCTTCTGAGTGAATTCCTGATCGAAAATAAATGGCGGGTGCCGGAATGTCCCCGGTCTGTTTTGTCAGGGACGTTCCCGGCTCCTTACTTCTCCCCGCACCGATCGCGGCTTCCAAGGGAAACAAGAAGCGAGAATGCTATTACTTCGCTTGCAGTTGCTGCAGATCGGCCAGCACTTCGTCGCTGTGGCCTTGCGGGCTCACCTTCAGATAAACCTTCCTGATCACACCAGACGGATCGATCAGGAACGTATTGCGTGCGGCCAGTGTCATTCCGTTGTATTCCATGATCGAACCGTACTGTTGGACGACCTCATGATCGGGATCGGCGAGTAATTTAAAGTTCAATCCTTCTTTCGTGCAGAAACCCTTGTGCGAATCGACATTGTCGACGCTGACGCCGAGAATCACCGCGTTCTTCTGCGTGTACTTGTCGATGTCACGCTGAAAGTTGTGCGCTTCAATCGTGCAGCCGGAAGTGAAATCCTTGGGATAGAAATAAAGCACAACCCACTTCCCTTTATATTGATCGAGAGAAACCTGTGTGCCTTCCTGACTGGGCAACGAGAAAGCCGGGGCTTGCGCGCCCGCGGCGGGAGGCTGAGGCTGATCGGCAGCAATGGCAGAGAGTGAAGCAAACAGCAAAATCGCGAGAAGCAGGGAGAAAATTTTCATAACGCTCCTTTGATGATCACTTAGGGTCACACTAAGGATAAACGATCCGGCCTCGCGGCGCTTGTCATGAGATTGTCAATTCTTTCCGTCATCCGAAACGGAGCTGTCGGCCGGTCAGGTCTTCTGGATGACACCGAGAACGCAGGTTACCATTGTGGGTTACTTAGGTGAAAGCAATGGCCCGAACTGGCCATTTACCAATACGCGGCTTAAGTTTAGTCTCCTAATTGAGCAGCACTTGGGGGAGGGCTGATCGACATACGTCCCACGACTCGAATGAGTCTGGGGCGTTTTGTTTTGCGCGCGAGAATGGGCCGAAAATTCTTGACGGGGCGGCCTGGAGCAATCAGAACAGCTCGACATTCACTCCACGTGCTGAAACCGAGGAGCAAGCGGCGGCGAGGCGAGCATCACGGGTAAGAAGCGTGGCGCCGAGCTTTTCTGTAAGGGCAACGTAGGCCGCGTCGTAAGCCGCCAGTTGATACCGAAGCCTCTGGATGCGCGGCAGGAAGATGAAGTGCGGATAACGAATGATCCGAAGGTCTATTAAATCCTGAATCGCCTGATCGGCGCGTTGGGGAAAGATCACATCTTGCTGCTCCAACCGCCGCAGAACACGGGCGACCTCCAGATCCAGAAGGTGCGGAGCGTGAAGTGATTCTCTGCGCGAGTAAATTCGCTTTTCGATTTGCTTTCCCACAGCGGTCTGCAGGAGCCAGTCAATCGCCGCAGACGCATCCAGAACGATCACCGGGCTTCGCGCTCTTCGCGCACGAGGCGCGCGGTATCGAGTGAGAGTGTCACGGCTTTGCGATTGTGTAAACGATCGCGCAATTCCGCCAGAGTCGGCCGCTCGGCGATCTCTTTAATTTCTGTAAGCAGATAGTCCGAGAGCGACATGCCTGCGATGGCGGCGCGGGCCTTCAGGCTGCGATGCAGGGAGTCAGGCACGTTACGGAGCTGGATCATCTTTGACATGTTCCCAACATACTTTCATGTGGCGAACATGTCAATCATCCTCGGCATATCGGACCTACGAGACGCTCTTCTTTCTACTTTTTGTTCGATCCGCTTTTGCGTTTCCCGCGAGGCGGAATGTAGTGAAATCGAATCAGGTATATGTTGTTGCCTTTCCCGTGCTTGGCAACCTTGAGCAGGTCGAGGACGCCAAGAAAGCCGGATTCCCGCGCCAGTTCGGGAGTGATATCCGGAAACCCGATTGGCGTGACCGATTCGATTTCGATCTCGCCGTCTCCCATGCGATAGCGGCGGCCTTCCGTGACATGGGGCCTTGTCCAAATCCTGACGCTGCAAGTGATGTCGCCGCGAATTACCCCATCGCGAAGACGCTTTGCGAAGACCATAGACTTCTCTGAACACTGCGAGCTGCGATTATACCCGGGCATTTTCGACGAGGCCGAGTTGGCGCGCTGGATTCACGCGCCCGATGCGCGGCTGGGTTGGGACGATCCGTAGGAAATCAAATTCCCCGCCCTGTCTCGCATGAAAAGGCGAGACAAGGACGGGGTAGCCTGGAGCAAATTGGGCCGAAGGCATGGCCGTTGCGCACGCGGCGTGTAGAATGCGTGGGTCTTGGGGTGAAATCTAGAAACTACGGTAAGCAAGGAGAAGTGAATGAAGCGATCTCTTTTTGTGTTTGCAATGGCAGTGACGATCATCGGTGCGTGGTCACTGGGACGGGTTCAGGGACAGAAAAGCGAGGATAAGGTAATTTTTGCTTCCTCCGCTAAAGCCGACTACAAGCCACGCGCCAAAGGCGTATCGGCGGCGGCGATCTGGGGCGATGCCGATCAGGGCGCACACGCGACCTTCGGCAAGTTCGATCCCGGACAGGACAACGGTATGCACTCACATACGAATGACACGTGGATCGTGGTTATCAAGGGGGCATATCTTTACAAAGACGACGCCGGCGAAAAGCGTGTCGGTGCGGGAGATTTTATACGCGTCCCGGGCGGGCATAAACACTGGAGCGGCGGCGATAAAAAAGAGGGCGCGCTGTTCTATGAGGAGGGGTCGGGCGAGTTCGATTTGATTCCTGCGAAGTAGAAGTCATGAGTTAAATGATCAGGCCCACTTCTCGCGAGGCTAGCGGGAAGTGGGGCCCGGGCATCCGCGTCGTACTTTATTCTTCCGACTTTTCGGACATATCCTCGGGCCAACGCCTGGCACCGTGCAGCACCCGCAGGATCCGGAGAGTGTTCCCCGTGATGCGGTAAGCGACGATATAGGGCGTGCGGCTAATAACTAGTTTCGCGCGTGCCCTCAATGCGGCCGGGGCGTCCGCTCTCCGGGAACCGCGCTAAGGTTTCGACCTGCTCACGAATGCGTTCGTCTACGGCAATGGCGGCCTTCGGGCTGTCAGCCTCGATGTAATCGAAGATCGCATCGCGGTCGGTCTGGGCGTAGGCGGACCATTCCAGCCGGAGGCGTTTCCGCATGAATGATTATCGCGCTTTGCGCATCGCGACCGCTCTTCTTTTTGCGAAATGTGCTTCGACCTTTTTGTGCGGGATGGCGGGGCGTGGATCGCTCAACGCTTCTTGTACCTTGGCGCGGAACCAAGCGTCATGGGCGGCAGCGTCGGCAGTCAGTTCGAATGGGAGCGCGCCTTCCTTGGCGGTTCGCGTCAATAGAATGCGCACCGCTTCGGAGACGGTGATCCCCAATTCTTCGAGAACTTCCGCGGCACGCTCTTTTACAGCGGGATCGATGCGGGTTTGGACTAAGGCGTTTGCGGTCATGGAAGGCTCCTGCCCCATTGTACTTCATTTGAATTACATTCTTGAATTTTGTCATCCCTGGGCGGAGTTGGCGGTCGCGAAGCGAGCGACAACGCAGTCGAAGGACCCCTGCCGAGCCGGGACTGCCGACGCCGTCTCAGGGAGTTCTCCCGAAGCAGTCGAGAGCACTGGTGGAAACTCCCTGCGGGGTCGGCATCACTGCACGCGGGTAAGGGATCCTTCGACTGCGCGGCTGCTTCGCGAAGCGCGAAGCAGCCACTCCGCTCAGGATGACAGAACTGACGTAGTTGCTAGCAAGCGGAGCAGCGCTTCCTCGACGCTGCTGGAGCCGGTGGATTGTAGTTGCTTTCGGATTCTGACCTCCAACGATGCGTCGCGGATTTCGATGGTCATGGTTGGCTCCTTGGGTTTGCGGGGATGCAGAATTGCTGCTTCAGGCCGGCGCATACCGTTTGATCGACAGACCCCGTGATTGCTCGCGCGTTTTTGCCACGTCATAGGCGAGCTGCATGCGGAGAAGGTGATCCATGTCGGGGCCGAAGGCTTTTTCGATGCGCAGGGCCATTTCCGGTGTCAGCGCGGCCTTGCCGTGCACAAGGTCGGAGAGCGTAGCGCGGCGCACTTGCAAAATCTCCGCCGCCTTCGACACGGTGAGGCCAAGAGCTTCGATCACTTCGGTTCTTATCAGGTCGCCGGGATGCGGCGGGTTCTTCATGGGCATTCTGGCCTCTCAGTGATAGTCGATCAGGTCAATGTCGCGGGCAGCGCCCTGCGCCGTCTAGAGTTGCGTCACGGTAACTCCAGAAATCCTCTGGAAGTGGCGCAGATTGCCGGTTGCCACGGCGTAGCCCAGTTCCAATGCCGTCACACCGATCAACAGATCGGCAAGCGGAAGGCGAATCCCTTTGGATTGGCTCGCGCCGTCGATCTGGCCCACGCGCAGGGCAATCGTTGTGGTCACCGGATAAATCGGCAGGGCCACAATCAGTTCCTGAATGAACTGCTCGCGCTTCAATTTTCTTTCTCGCGTATCGGCGCGGGCCATTCCATGGGCCAGTTCCAGCAGAGTGATAACGGAGAGCGCAATCTCAGTGTCTCCCGTCTTGCGAACCATGGCGGAGAGCATCTGGCGTGCGTTCTGCCCCTGCCGCTCGGCGGCGATGAGGACGCTCGAATCGAGGATTACTCCCATGTGGGTGGTGAGAGCGGCTCGCGATGGCTCTCGATCGCCGCTTCTACATCTTTGGCGAAGTCAGCGTCCATAACCGCAGTCGAGTCTTCGGGGAGCAGCGCGATGCACTCGGAAATCGTTCGGCGCGACGGGACTGGCGCGTGAATCACCGCCACCGGTAGCGTGCCGTTCTCGATAACCACCTCCGCACCGGCGCGCACACGGGCCAAGAGTCCAGCGAAATCGCTGGCGGCGTCCGCCTCTGAAATGTGGATCACGTGGTCAGCCATGAAGTGATTATATCGTGCTGGTCAACGCGGGAGGGTTAGGTTTCGAGCATGCGGAGCAGGACTTCCTCGACGCTGCTGGAGCCGGTGGCTTGGAGTTGCTTTCGGATTCTGGCCTCCAAGGATGCGTCGCGGATTTCGATGGTCATGATTGGCTCCTGGGGTGTAGGGTACGGGAAAGAGTGGGTGCATCGACAAAATCTCCGGAGGAATTGATGAGATCGGGGGGCCCACTTCTCGCAAAAGAAGGAAGCAGTGGGGCACGCGGCTTCGACGCAGTTATGTTGGATCGCAGACGCAACGAAACCCAAGCCATTTCGGGCCTTTTTCATGCTCCTGGCTGCTTGGAGTCCATCTCGCAGTTGCCCGACAGAAGCTTACATAGGTCAGATAGGCTCCGCCCCGCATGACATAGGACTCATCGTCCCATCGATCAGAGGTCATTTCCCACACGTTGCCTGCCATGTCGTGAACGCCATAGGGGCTGACCGATGCCGGAAATGCGCCCACTTCCGATGTACTCTCAAGACCCGCCTCGAAGCAATTGCACATGGTACGAATAGGCTCGCTCCCCCACGGATAAAGTCTCCCGTCCACGCCTCGCGCCGCCTTCTCCCATTCGCGCTCGCCTGGCAGTCTTTTGCCGCACCACTCCGCGTAGGCTTGTGCATCCCGCCACATAATTCCGACTACGGGCTTTTTATCTGCACCCCAGATGCTTGAATCGAGTAGTCGGGGCTTCCTGGGATAGTCTGTCTCATTGATGAATTTACGATATTGCTTGTTCGTCACAAGATATTTGTCGATGTAGAAACTGGGTAGTTGGATCACGTCTTGCTGTAGTTCTGAGTAGCTTTGTCGGAATATTTCCGCACGCTTCTTGCCCCCTGCAAGCCGCTCTAGCTGAGAATCCGTGATGCCATAGACAAAAGAGCCCGAGGGCACAAGTATCATTTCCGCACCGTCCTTTCCAATTCTCGTCGGTTCCATATTCAACGTCTTAAGCTAGCACGATTGACTTGACCACCTGAACTTGCCCTTCCGCGTAGAGGGCCGCTGTTTTCGTGCTCCCTCCGTCCCCGGTTACCCGTATTTCCAGTTCGTCCCTCCGTTTCAGGGACTCCGAGAACATTACCTCTCCCTGGTCGCCGGTCTGCTTGGTGTCTACGAGTCGGCCATTCTTAACGAGCTTGACTTCAACTCCTTCCCAAGGCTGCAACGTGTCGCCAACCGACTTCGATATCCGGACACGGAAGGTGAGCTTGCTTTCGTAGAGGGAGTGGTGCAGGCAGGCGAAGAGGAGCAAAACGAGGAACACCAGCAGCCCGAAAAAACCTAGACTGTCAACTTTTCCGGCGGCCGCCGTCGCGGAGAACGCAACTCCCACCACGAGCAGGACTAGCGCACACACGCTATAGAAGGATGTGACCTCTTTGATTATCTGCGGCCACGTTTTTTCCGGACTACTGCGCGGCATAGCCTAACTCGATCCTGTCGGCGGTCGAGAGCCCGAGGCTTCGACCCCCAAGGGTCTGCGGAAGATTACATCGGATTCTGGCGTTAATCAATGCAAAAGAGGTGTAGAAAGTCGAGAAGATCCCGGGGCCCGTGGAATCCCATGCTTCGCAGAGAGCACGAAGCAAGGGCCACCCGCGGTCAGAAGTTATGGTCTAGGGGCCTGATTCGCTCCTCCGCGGCTTTCTTCAGCTCTCCCATTGCTTTCATCACGGGCGCCGCTGCCTCGGCGGCGAGCCTATTATTCCAAAGGACGAAGAGTCTCATTGAACTTTCGTATCGCGCAAGGTTCTCATTTCGCATCTGGAAGATGACGGGCATGCACCTTTGCATATCCTGACAGAACGCGCGGGCAGTTTCTCTGTAGCCGATTTCCTCGTCAGCGACGCCGGAGGCAAATGGAATTGCGAAAGCCTCTAAGGCGTTAAGATAGTTCACAACAATTTCCCCCGTGTTCGGAAACTGCTCATCGAGCGCCTTGAGGTCGAACCGGTTGCTCGCGATTTCTCCATCCTGTATCACAAACAGAAGCCGATCTGGTGGTTTAGGATCCGACAAAAAAGTCCACTTCGCCCGAGTGTATTCTTGCAACATTCTGAACCGGAGTGGCAAGGCTATCTCCGCGAAGTAGCGACACTGGTCGGACGCGAACTTAACCGACTCGCGCTTTGCGTTCGTCTTAGCGATTTCCTTCGTGATCTTGAGTTGCTCTAGACCGAGCTTGATCTGCCTCAGGCCGAGGAATGCGAAGACGGCGATCACTATACCCGAGGCAAAGTACGACAACTCCAGAATAGCGCGGGTAGTGGCGAGCCAACCCATGGCGGCTACGAGTGTAGCATCCAGGATGGGACAGCAGAGGGCGAATCCCGTTCTGGCAGCCGTTCGGTCCGGCCGATCCGCGCAACTTCGCGCCTCCCCACAGCATCTAAACCTTGACAACATTCCACTCAGGTCTTAGCATGGACCTGTTGGCAATCATAAATGCATTGATTACAAAGCACTTATTTGCATCAGGCAAAGAAGTAAAGGAAGATTACAGGAGACGATTATGGCGAAGATTATTGGAATTGACCTTGGAACGACCAATTCTTGCGTGGCGGTGATGGAGGGCGGCGAGCCTAAAGTTATCCCTAATGAAGAAGGAGGGCGGACTACGCCTTCCGTGGTTGGGTTTACCAAGACTGGGGAGCGGTTGGTGGGGCAGGTCGCGAAGCGGCAGGCGATTACCAATCCGGAGAACACCGTGTTTTCGATCAAGCGCTTTATGGGACGGCGCTTTGACGAGGTGCAGGAAGAGATCAAGATGGTCCCGTATAAGGTCGTGAAGTCGGGCGACAACGTGGCGGTTTTGGCGCAGGGCAAGGAGTACACGCCTCCGCAGATTTCGGCGCTGATTTTGCAGAAGCTGAAGAAGGCGGCGGAAGACTACCTCGGCGAGAAAGTTACCGAGGCGGTGATTACCGTTCCGGCGTACTTTAACGACGCGCAGCGGCAGGCCACGAAAGATGCCGGGCAGATTGCCGGGCTTGAGGTGAAGCGCATTATCAATGAGCCTACGGCGGCGGCTTTGGCTTACGGGCTCGACAAGACTAAAGACGAGATGATCGCCGTGTACGACTTTGGCGGCGGAACTTTTGACATTTCAATTCTGGAAGTGGGCGAAGGCGTCATCGAGGTCAAGGCTACGAATGGCGACACGCACCTCGGCGGCGACAACATCGATCAGCGGCTGGTGGATTGGCTGATTGATGAGTTCAAGAAAGATGAAGGGCTCGATCTGCGCGGCAAAGGCAACGAGATGGCTTTGCAGCGGCTGCGTGACGCGGCCGAGCGGGCGAAGATTGAGCTTTCCACCACGATGGAGACTGAGATCAACCTGCCGTTTATCACGGCGGATGCGAATGGTCCGAAGCACCTGGTGAAGAAGCTGACGCGGGCGAAGCTTGAGTCGATGGTGGAAGACATCATCCAGAAGTCGGTTGGGCCTTGCAAGCAGTGCATGAAAGATGCGGGCGTGGATGCCAGCAAGATCAACGAAGTGGTGCTGGTCGGCGGGCAGACTCGTATGCCTCGCATTCAGGCGCTGGTGAAGGAGTTGTTTGGCAAGGAAGGGCACAAGGGAGTGAATCCTGATGAAGTCGTGGCGATTGGTGCGGCGATTCAGGGTGGCGTGCTTGGCGGCGAAGTCAAAGACCTTCTGCTGCTGGATGTGACTCCGCTGTCTTTGTCGATTGAGACTTTGGGCGGCGTGGCTACTCCGATGATTCCGCGGAATACTACGATTCCTACGAAGAAGACGGAGACATTCTCGACTGCTGCGGATAATCAGACCTCGGTTGAGGTGCATGTGCTGCAGGGTGAGCGTCCGATGGCGGCGCAGAACCGGACTCTGGGCAAGTTCCACTTGACCGGAATTCCGACGGCTCCGCGGGGCGTGCCGCAGATTGAAGTGACGTTCGACATTGACGCCAACGGCATCCTGAACGTGACTGCGAAAGATACGGCCACCCAGAAGGATCAGAAGATTACGATTACGTCGTCTTCTGGATTGTCGAAGGAAGAAGTCGAACGCATGGCCAAGGAAGCGGATGCGCATGCGGCTGAGGACAAGTCGCAGCGCGATGCGATCGAGGCTAAGAATCAGCTCGACAGCATGCTCTACAACGTCGAGAAAATGCTCAAAGAGAACGGGGATAAGATCTCGGGCTCAGAGCGTGGAGATGTTGAGAATGCTGTGGCCGATGCCAAGAAGGCGCTGGAGTCGAACGACAAGGCGCAGATGGACAAGGCTCGCGAGAACCTGACTAAGGCTTCGCACAAGCTGGCCGAAGAGATGTATAAGGCGGCGCAGGCGAAGGGTGGTCCGGCGGGCGGACCGGGTGGGGCTGCTCCGACGGACGGAGCTGGAGCGGGCGCGAATGGCGGCGGTCAGAAGAAAGACGAAGGCGTGATCGACGCTGAGTACGTGGACGTGGAGGATAAGAAGTAAGCTGTCGGCTATCAGCTTTCAGCTTGATTTGGGTGGCGCGGGCTTTTTGCCCGCGTCATCCGTTTGTGGGGCAATCAGAAAGCGGGGGGGCAATGGATTTCCAGGTGCATGAGCAGACATATTTTCTTAACCTTGCCGAGGATGAAAATCGGTGGGAAGTTATGGTGGAGACTCCGACTGGGGCGCGCGAGGTGCCGGTTTATGTGGACGCGCCGAAGATGCGACCCATTGTCGTGTTACAAGAAGAGAAGCAGAGGATGCCGAATTAATAGGGATCCTTCGACTGCGTTTCCGTCCGCTTCGCGGACGGAAACTTCGCTCAGGATGACAGACTGTTCTAATGGCCACTACACCAAAAAAAGATTATTACAAGATTCTTGGGGTGAAGAAGTCCGCGTCGGCGGATGAGATTCGCAAGGCGTTTCGCAAGCTGGCGCGGAAGTACCATCCTGACGTGAATCCTGGGGACAAGTCTGCGGAGGAGAAGTTCAAGGCGCTCTCTGAGGCGAATGACGTTCTCAGCGATCCTAAGAAGCGCAAGATCTACGATCAGATCGGGTTTTATTCTGACAACATTGATCCGGCTACGGCTGAGGCTTATGCGCGCGGCGGAGGCCAGGGCGGATTTGCCGGAGGTTCGTCCGGAGGATTTCCCGGCGGCGGCGCGGGACAAGCAGGCGGCCAGGGTGTTCCCTTTGATTTCAGTGGGTTCGACTTTTCGGATCTCGCCGACAGCGCGGGTCGGAGTCGGCGCAGTGGCGGCAGCGGCGGATTTCGCGATATTTTTTCAGGCATTTTCGGTGGTGGGCGCGGCGGCGCGGCGGTTGAGACTGAGACCGAAGCGGGCACTGACCTTGAATATCAGGTGAATGTGCCGTTCTGGACGGCGATCCGCGGCGGCGTGATGCGGCTGAATATTACGCGGCAGGACGTCTGCCCGACTTGCCACGGGCAGGGCTATATCGAGGCTCCCGGCAAATGTACCGAGTGCGATGGAACCGGTCAGGTTACGCAGACTGGCGGGCGGATGAAGTTCAATGTGGCGTGCCCGAGCTGCCAGGGAACGGGCAAGAATATTTCTACGTGCCCCACTTGTCACGGCGAGGGCACGGTCAGCCGCACCGAACCGCTCGAGGTTCGCATCAAGGCTGGGACGCGCGATGGGCAGCGCATCCGGTTGGCCGGCAAGGGCAACGCCGGGGCGCATGGCGGAGCGGCCGGGGATTTGTACGTGATTATCCGGATCGGCGAGCATCCGGTTTTCCGGCGCGATGGAGACGACATTTATCTTAGTGTCCCAGTTACGGTCGCGGAGGCGGCGCTGGGAGCCAAGATCGAGGTGCCGACTATCGATGGGCGAGCGCTGCTGAAGATTCCTCCGGGGACGCAGTCGGGACAGAAGCTGCGGCTGCGCGAAAAGGGTGTACCCTCGGCTACGAAGGAGGGCGTGCGCGGCGATGAGATTGTGGAGATCACATTGGCCGTGCCCATGCCTCGTGACGAGCGCACTAAAGAGTTGCTGAAGGAACTGGCCAAGCTTAACCCGGAGGATCCTCGGGAAGAGCTTTGGAAGAAGGTCTAGCTTCAGGTTTCCGAATCTGGAACTAACAGCAACAATTACCACGGAGAGCACGGGGTTTCACGGGGTAAACCTTTCAATTTGTGTTAGACCGTTCTTATAGCTGCGCGCGTTTCCTGCCTTAAAGCGGTTCGGGTTAACGAGGTTTCTGGCGCGGTCGTGTCGTCCGCGATGCATGTCCACGCGGTGCTCGGGCCTGGATTGCTGGAAAGTGCGTATCAAGCCTGCCTCGCTCATGAACTCAGAAAGCGTGGATTCGCGGTCGCCTGTCAAGTTGGACTGCCCGTGGTGTTCGACGGGGAAAAGATTGAGCTTGGATATCGGATTGACTTGGTCGTTGAGAACGTGGTTATCGTTGAAGTGAAGAGCGTGGAGGCGATCCATCCGGTGCACCAAGCACAGATCTTGTCCTACATGCGATTGAGCGGGATAGGAGTCGGGCTTCTTATTAATTTCAATGTGAAGAGCCTGCGCAACGGAATCAAGCGCATGGTTGATGGCGACACTTGGGAAAAGTAGGGGTTTACCCCGTGTAACTCCGTGCTCCCCGTGGTTAAGGTTTGTCTTGCTTCCTAAAAAGTGAAGGGCCCGAGAGCCGGGCCCTTCCTTTATTTCTTCGAGGTCGGATCGTCCGACGGGTTGATGTAGTTGAACTTGACCGGCGACATGCCGTGGATCTGGACCACCGTTTCTCCAGAAGCGGCGGCATAGTGATGCATGCTTGGGTCGAGATAAGCGAAGCTGCCTGCGCCGAAGCTCATCATCTTGGTGGCGTCGAACTGATCTCCCATACCGACCTTGAGGGTGCCGGATATTACGGTGACGTTTTCGCGGGCGGGATGATAGTGAGGAGCGATTTTGTAGCCGTCCGGCAATTTGAGCCTGATGGTGAAATCACCGGAATCAGCCATCGGGTTCCCTTCCAGAACGGCCAGTTGCGCACCGGGTTGCATAAACGGCGGAGCGGGGCCGTATTTCACTTGATCGGCAGTGAAAGCATTTTGGGTGAGCGCAGGAACAGCAATGACGACTACAAGCGCGACAGCAAAAACAACTAGGAACGGTTGTTTCATTGGTCCGCCTCCAAGTGCGGTGGCGGCATCATAAATCGGCGGTAGAGCCGGCGGCAACAACGCTTTGCCGAAGATATAATTTCAGCCGAGCCATTCACCTGAAGTCGTTACCTCCGTCGCTGGCCTCTCTGACAAAACTTTTCAGAAAAATCTCAACATTTTTCTTGCATCTGTGGAAAATTCCCGTAATCTCTAACGTGCGAACTAACTCCAGCGCGATTTCTGGAATCTAAACAAACCAGAAAACTCGAGCATGCTTTACCAGGAACGACCAGCCGCTGCGGAGTAGCTGAGAGTGAGTCGCTTGAGGAGGAAGACATAGAAATTGGCAACAGTTAGCGCCCCGCGTCAACAACTCGAAAATCCCCAGCCTCTCGCCGCCGTACCCAACCGGAACCTGAACGCCCCGAACCCGATCGGTCCCAACCCGATTGCCCCCAACCCGATTGCCCCAAAGAAATTCGTCCGCCTCACGTTGTGGCCTCTGGTCGCCGCCACCTTCTTTATGGTGTCAGGCGGAACCTACGGCACGGAAGACATTGTTCACGGAGCCGGCTACGGACGTGCGATTCTGATTCTGCTGCTCACTCCGCTGCTCTGGAGCCTGCCTACGGCTTTTATGATCGGCGAGCTTTCGAGCGCGCTGCCTTATGAAGGCGGCTACTACGCATGGGTGCGCCGCGCCATGGGAAATTTCTGGGGATTCCAGGAAGCCTGGCTCTCGCTGGTCGCGTCGATCTTCGATATGGCGATTTATCCCACGCTGTTCGTGGCTTACCTGACCCGCATGTTCCCGTGGTTCCAGCAGGGAAATCGCGGATGGTGGGTTGCGCTGGCGGTGGTGATTGCTTGCGCGGTGTTGAACATTGCGGGCGTGAAAGTGGTTTCGCTCACGTCGCTGTGGCTGTTCTTCGCGCTTTCGGCGCCGTTTGTCGCGATCGTTCTGATTGCTCCGTTTAAGATTGGCGCTCTGGCGAACGCCGTCACCAAGCCCACCACTTCGAGCGTCGATATTCTGGGTGGGCTGCTGATCTGCATGTGGAACTACATGGGATGGGATAATGCCTCGACCATCGCGACGGAAGTCGAGAAGCCGCAGCGGACGTATCCGCGCGCGATGCTGGTTGCGGTTTGCATCGTGGCTGTCAGCTACGTGCTGCCGTTTGCCGCCATGTGGATGACGGGGTTAACTTCCACCGCGTGGGAGACTGGCTCGTGGGCTGACATCGCAGGATTGCTGGGCGGACCGCTGCTCCGCATCGGCGTGGTGCTGGGAGGAATCATCAGCGCCTTTGGCATGTTCAACGCGCTGGTGATGAGCTACTCGCGGCTGCCACTGGCCATGGCGCAAGATGGCATGCTGCCTGGAATCTTCGCCAAGCTGCAGAAGAAGTCGCGCGCGCCCTGGGTTGCGATTATCGCGCTGGCCACGTGCTGGGCGATGTGCCTCGGACTGGGTTTTGCCCGGTTGGTGACACTCGACATTCTTCTGTATGGCTTCAGCTTGCTGCTGGAGTTCGTCGCGTTAGCGGTGCTGCGCTTCCGCGAACCGGAGTTGGTGCGTCCATTCCGCGTTCCCGGGGGATTGTTCGGGGCGATTGCGATTGGCATCCCGCCGATGCTGCTGCTGGCGTTTTCCATCATCCGCAGCGAGCATGAGCAGGTTTGGAACATGAGTTCGTTTGCCTTCGGCATGATTCTGATCGCGGCGGGCTTTGTGGCTTACGGCATTAATCACCTGCTGAAGCCGCATGGATGGGCCGCCTCCACGGAAAAACCTCAACCGGCGGCGTGAGTCGGCCCGGCATCTTCAAAAAAAGAGGGCCGAATATTCCGGCCCTCTTTATTGTTTAGACATTTTTCCGAAATGCATTTTTCCGCACTATTTCCTAACTATTTCCGAACTATGCAGCAGCTCTGGCCTCGTCTCGCAGGCTCTTTACCTTGTCATGCGCTCTTTGAACGCTAGCCGCCTGCCGGCGAACAATCTGCGCGATGTTTTCCGGTAAATCGCCAGCGACTGCCTTCTCGTAGCTTTCCTTGGCATTATCCTCTCCGGCCTCAACCGACTCGAGGATCGTCTTATCTCCGCCGCCAAGGCTGACTTTGGTATCGATCCAGGCGCGGCGAAGGCTCCCGGAGACCGAGCTGGAAACTTTCTTGTCGGGCTTGCCCAACCGTATCAGCTCCGATTCCAGTTCACCTGCAAAGCGAGCCCGCTCCAGACTTTGCTCGTTAAAAAAGGTCTTCAGGTCAGAGCGCTTTGCGTGAACTGCTGCATCCTGGTAGCCCTTTTGACCGTCTTTGCACGTCTCAATAAGATTTTCGACCACACTGATAGCATTATTTTCGTCCATAAATAAATACCTCCGCAAGTTGGATGCTTTGCTACTGAAAAGAGTTCGGCGTGAATTCTGCCGGGGTGAAATTAGGAAGAAAACCCGTCCTGCTCTAAAATCGACCGGAGGAGACCTATGACTAAACGGAAATCGAAGGGCGCCTACATGATTTCCGCCGTAGCCGAGATGTATGGAATTCATCCGCAGACGCTGCGCCTTTACGAGCGCGAGGGGTTGCTGAAGCCATCGCGCACCGAAGGCAACACGCGCCTTTACACCGACGAAGATTTACAGCGGCTGGAGTTCATCCTGTCACTGGCGCGCGATCTGGGTGTGAACATCAGCGGCATGGCGATCATCCTGCAAATGCGGGAGCGCATGGAGGAGATGCAGCGCCAGATTCACGAGTTCGTGCAGTATATCCAGGAGGAAGTGCTGACGCGCGCGAATGCGGCGGCCGATCCGGCGAAGGGCGCGATCGTGCCGGTGAGAAGGGCGATGGTGATACCGTCGGTGCAGCCGGGGAAGAAGCGGTAGTCGTTTTCAGTGTCATCTTAAGGGAACCGCGGTAGAGGGAACGGCGTCTAAGGAAATGCTGTCATCCCGATCACTGCGAGGGATCTTGGTGTTTGCGCGCGGCGGCAGTATTGATGCGTCAGGCAGGAACCAAGGTCCCTCGCTGCGCTCGGGATGACAGGCGCGTTGAAACCAGGCACGAACTGTCATCGGAAGCGTAGCCCCATGCTCCCCTTCAAGCTGATCTACAGCGACGGCTACTACTTGCCCATCGGCGAGCATGTCTTCCCTGCTGAAAAATTCCGGCGCATCCGCGACCGACTCCTAGCGGAGGGCGTCGCCGAAGCGGGCGACTTTCTCGACCCTAAACCGGCTACCGATCAGGACATTCTGCTGGTTCATACCCAGGAGTATGTGCACAAGCTGAAGACCGGCACGCTCAGTCCGCGCGAAGAACGGGAGCTTGAAATTCCTTTTTCGCCTCAACTTGTGGCGTCATTCTGGCTGGCGGCCGGAGGATCGATCCTGGCCGGGCGGCAGGCGTTAAGCGACGGCGTCAGCATTAACATTGGCGGCGGATTTCATCACGCCTTTCCCGACCACGGAGAGGGATTTTGCATGATTCACGATGTGGCTGTCGCCATCCGCCGGCTGCAGCGTGATGGCAAGATTCGCAACGCAATGACCGTGGATTGCGATGTGCACCAGGGTAACGGCACAGCGGCGATTTTTGCGGGAACGCGGACTGGAGGCGAGCCGTTGCCTTCAGCGGGGCCGTCGATGCCGGGGTCGCCTCTGCGGACTGGCGTGCTTCCGGGCAAAATGCGCGGAGCGCACACCGGCGAGGTCTTCACCATTTCGCTGCATCAGCACAATAATTATCCGCTGTGGAAGCCGCATTCCTCGATCGACGTCGATCTGCCCGATGGCATTGGCGACGACGACTACCTCGCGTGGCTCGACAACACTCTGAGTTCTGGGCTGCGGCGATTCGAGCCTGATCTGCTGTGCTATGTGGCTGGCGCCGACCCTTACCGTGAAGATCAACTGGGCGGGCTTTCGTTGACGATCGACGGATTGAAGCGACGCGATGAGCTTGTCTTTCGCGTGGCGCGCGCGCGCAATCTTCCTGTGATGGTGACCTACGCCGGCGGCTACGCGCAGAACGTGGAAGACACCGTGACCATCCACAGCAATACGGTGATTGCGGCGAAGGAAGTGTTCGGCGTAACGAAGTAGGCGCGTGAAAAGTTATACTCGATGGAATGATTGTCACGCCCTCGAACCTTTCGCACAGCGAACTGTATGGCATCCTGCTCAACTCGGTGGCGCCGCGGCCGATAGCGTGGGTCTCGACGATCAGCTTATCGGGAGAGCCGAACCTTGCGCCGTTTTCGTTCTTCAATTGCGTGTGCGTCGACCCGCCGTTACTGGCCTTTGCGCCCGGACTTCGGCAGCCCAAGGCGAAAGCTGGCCGTGGAGAAGGCGTCCGTGGAGAACCTAAAGACACTTTGCGAAACATTCGTGACACTGGAGAATTTGTGGTCAACGTCGTCACTTACGAATTGGCCGAGGCGATGAACTTAACCAGCGGTGAATATGATCCGTCGGTGAACGAATTCGAATTGGCGAAGGTTACTCCGCAGGCGTCGACGATTGTTCGTCCGCCGAGGGTAGCTGAGTCTCCGGTCAGCTTTGAGTGCAAGCTGCATCAGATTCTCGATTTCTCGCCTGCGCCGACCAGCAGCAGCCTCGTGATCGGCGCGATCGTCTCGATTCACATCAGTGACGCACATCTCAAAGATGGCAAGCTGGACCGGAATTCGCTGGATATGATCGGACGCATGGGCGGAATTCAATACACGCGGACGACGCAGCGATTCGAGATGGTGCGGCCTAAGGTCGGGTAGGCCGAGATTGATGATAGGATCGCATCCCGCGTGGTGCGAGCGCGCGGTCGTGCCCCCTGCCGGCGGCTACACGCGCATCCTTGGGACGCCGTGACCATCCTCTGAAACACGGTAATTTAGCGAAGGCCCATCGCGGGAACGCACTGCTATAATTTCCTCCGTGCGAGTCTCGGATCTCATAGCGCTGATGGATAAAGAGGTCGTGCCCGGAGAAGCTAAAGTTCACCTCGCGAGCTGGAACGGAGAAGAGAATCCCTTCGATGTATACCTTGCGGGCAGGTTCGACGACTGGCAGTCGTGGCAAGTAAAGAGAAATTTTGGGCGCCCATTCGTGGTGTCTCTGATCGATATGCCCGCCACTCGCCAGTGGCTGTACGTCGGCGTCTACAACTGTGACGGATGCGAGTGGCACGAAGATTTCAAGATGTACCATTACCGCTTGCAGGCGCGCGCATCTTGCTCGGAATTTAGCGGACGACTGGTCATCGACTTCGAACGGCCCGGAAGGCAGTCTTACCTCAACTTGGATAACTGGGTCAATGATCTCACTGTGTGCCAGATCACGCGCGAACGCATTAGCATTGGGGAGTTCCCTGGCTTCAAAGCAGTAAACCTCACAAAGCTGCAGCTCGACGTGGTCGTGAGGAACAGCTACGAGTCCTGGCGAACAGCTCTGTCCAACGTCTCCGGCGTATACCTCGTCTCAGATCAGAAATCTGGGAAGCTCTATGTCGGCAGCGCATTCGGTGAGGGAGGAATCTGGCAGAGATGGTGTCAGTATTCGGCGTGTGGTCACGCTGGTAATGTGGAACTAAGGCGGATCCTCGAAAGTGAAGGCGGTCTTGAGCGGTCAAACTCTTTCCGATTTTCCATTCTTGAGATCGCGGACGTCCACGCTACCAAGGAGGAGACCCTTGGGCGCGAGTCCCATTGGAAAAACGCCCTACTCACACGCGAGCATGGGCTGAACGCGAACTAAGCTCTGGCGATTGCTACGACGTTAAGAGCTCGCCTACCCGACTGCTAGAATGTTCCTATCCCTATGTTCGAGAATCTTCAGGAAAAACTGCAACGTGCGTTTAAGTCGCTTCGCGGCCAGGCCCGGCTGAGTGAAGAGAACATTGCTGAGGCGCTGCGCGAAATCCGCCTCGCATTGCTTGAAGCCGACGTCAACTTCAAAGTTGTCAAGGAGTTGATCGACCGCATCCAGGCCAAGGCCGTAGGTCAGGAAGTGCTGACTGCGCTTTCGCCGGGCGAGCAGGTCATCAAGATTGTGCGCGATGAACTGGTCGAGACTCTGGGCAAAGACACGGCGCGCATGAAGTTCGCATCGCAACCGCCTACGGTCGTGCTCATGGCCGGACTGCAAGGCTCCGGCAAGACCACGACTTCGGGCAAGCTGGCGCACTGGTTCAAGGCGGGCGGGCATCGGCCACTGCTGGTTTCTGTGGACGTGTACCGTCCCGCAGCGCGCGAGCAGTTGAAGGTTGTGGCGCAGGCCGTCAAGGCTCAGATCTACGAAGGTGAAGTGGGCGAGGCGAACACAGCAACCGTCGAGCGGTTAGTAAAGGAAGCACGCCGTGAGGCCATCGTTTCCGGCTGCGATGTGCTGATCGTGGACACCGCCGGCCGACTGCACATCGATGACGAACTGATGAACGAGATGCAGTCGCTGAAAAAGCTGCTGAATCCGTCGGAGATTCTGTTTGTCGCCGACGCCATGACCGGACAAGACGCGGTGCGCTCCGCCGATGAGTTTCACAAAAAGCTGTCGCTCACCGGCGTCGTACTCACCAAGATGGATGGCGACGCACGCGGTGGTGCGGCGCTTTCCATTCGCCAGGTTACGGGACAGCCGATCAAGTTTATCGGCGTGGGTGAGAAGTATGACGCGCTGGAGCCGTTTCATCCCGACCGCATCGTGTCGCGCATTCTCGGCATGGGCGACATTCTTTCGCTGATCGAGCGCGCCGAGTCGCAGATCGACAAGAAAAAAGCCGAGGAGATGGCCACCAAGGCCCTCACCGGCGCCGGCTTCTCGCTGGAAGATTTTCGCGATCAGTTGCGGCAAGTAAAGAAGATGGGCTCGATGAAGAGTCTGATCGGAATGCTGCCTTCGATCGGTCCGTTCTCCGGCCTGCAAAAAGCCGCCGACAACGTTGACGAAAAACAGATCAACCGCGTCGAGGCCATCATCAACTCGATGACCATGCACGAACGCAATCATCACGAAGTAATTAACGGCAGCCGCCGCAAACGTATCTCTCGCGGCTCCGGTACGACCGTGCAGGAAGTGAACAACCTGCTCCGCCAATACGCGCAGATGAAAAAGATGTTCAAGCAAATGGGCAAGCCCAGCTTCGCGCGAAGAATGGCTGGGATGAAGTTGCCGGGAATGTAGAAGCGGGCTCCGGCTTTCGGGCTCCGGCCCCGCGATATCGAAGAACTGTGCAGATTTCTTCATCTTGACGCCCACGTTTTTCGCTGATACAGTTTCGACCGACCGCGGTTCTTGCTTCTCCCCCTCAGCATTTCCTGTTAAACCGGAGGTTCACCCGTGAGATTCACTTCCTCAGTTCTCGCTTCTTTTCTGCTCTTGACCGTGTGCAACGCCTCGGAGAATCCCAAGAGCACCACGCCCAGCCACGCCCACTCGGGCGCTAACTCAGTGCAGCAACTCATCGAACTCACGCCTCCGGACGGAGTGCAGGACGGGTACTTTGGTGAATCCGTTGCCATCAGTTCCGACGGAAACACGGTTGCCGTGGAATCGTTCAATAACGCCGCCGGAGGTGGTGCGATCTACGTTTACGAAAAGCCCGCCACCGGCTGGCAGAACGCAACTCTCAGCGCAGAACTTACAGTGACCGGTGCGCAATGGCTTTACCCGCCGGTAGTGATGAGCCCCGACGGCTCCACCATCGTGGCGTCCGGCTACGTCAAGAACCAGCTATATGCCCAAGTGTATGTTTTCCTGAAGCCGGCGGACGGTTGGGTCAACATGACGCAAACCGCGATCTTGCATGCGACGCATGGAGGCGCTTCGAACTTCGGCTACGCCATCGCGACGGACGGAGACGATATTCTGGTGGGATCATTGGGCTGCTCCGGCAATGGGGATTTCAGTTCCGGCGAAGCGTATTTGTTCGTAAAGCCGGCGGGTGGGTGGACCGACATGACCCAGACGGGGCTGCTGGAAGAAACAGATCCAATCGGTTGCGACCGCTACGGAGACGCCGTGGCCATACAGGGTGACACTGCCGTTGTGGGGCGTTCGGGTGGGGGAATGACGCCGCCTGTCGCTCCGGGTGCGTTGTACGTTTTCACCAAGCCGGCGGGCGGATGGGGAACCATGTCGGAGACGGCGAAGCTGACGGGACACACCAATGGCCTTACCGACTATCTGGGTGCCACAGTGGCCCTGAGCGGCGGCACAATCCTGGCGCCACTCACCCTCCCCAGTTCTACCACCACTGGAGCGTACATTTACACCGAGCCTGCGGGTGGTTGGGTGAACGGTACTCAGACGGCTACCTTGACCAACACGAACAAGGGCGTCACGTCGATAGGCAACGGGAGTGCGCTGGATGGCTCGACGGCCGCGGTGATTGCCGAATATCAGGATGGCACTTCGTTTGCTCTGACGCTGTATGACGAGCCCGCCGGGGGCTGGCAGAATGCCTCCACGCCAAATGTCACGGTGTTTCCCTCCGATGAGGCCGCGGGCGACTACTTCGGGACTCACGCAGTATCGATTAGCGGGGGCACCATCGTGATCGGCGCGCAGGGCGCAACGAGGAATGGCATCGCGAGAGAAGGTGCCGCTTACATCTTTCAGCAGAACTAGCAGGTTGAACGATTGGCTTAAGCGCGGCCGGATCTCAGGCCGCGCGTTTTCTTTTCCACGATCCTTTTCGCAGACGCGCAAGGGAAAGGTGAGAAGATGGATTGAAGACGCATATCGCATGAAGTGGAGATCTCTGGAGGAACGCGGCGAGGATACGGATAGGAGACCGCTGCGCGAGATTTTTGCCGAGCGCAAAGAACTGATTACGAAGTACGTTCCGGTGGAGACCCAGGCTGTTCACGCGCGAGCGATTGCTGAATTAAAGAAGCAACGCTTAGCCGCGAATATTCTCGCCGTCGGCTCGAAGATTCCCGAATTCCAGCTTCAAGATCACGACGGGAAGCACATTTCATCCGCCGACTTGCTCGCCAGAGGTCGGCTCGTGCTCTGCTTCATCCGCGGGCGCTGGTGCCCGTTCTGCGTTGCTCAGATGGAAGCGATGAATCTCGTCGTGCCAGCGATCGAACAGGCAGGCGGAACGCTCGTGGCCATTTCTCCTCAGACCGTGCAGCAATCTTTCTTCATGCGCGACCAGCACAAGCTGCGCTTTCCGCTGCTCTCTGATGCAGGAAACAAAGTTGCTCGTCAGTTCGGACTCACCTATCGTGTACCTGATGAGCAGAAAGCTATTTATCAGCGTGCGTTCGTGAACCTGCCCTTTGTGAACGGGGACGACAGTTGGGAGCTGCCGATTCCGGCGACCTACGTCATTGATCGCGATGGGGCCGTACTCTTTGCTTCCGCGAATGAGGATTACACGGAGCGAGTCGAGCCGGAGGAAATCGTACGCTTCCTGCACGCGGCCCGCGGGGACTGAATCCCAGTTTTCTTTTCGGCGTTCGCACGGCACGACTGAAGTCTTGCCCTTCCCGATCTTGCCACTTGCACTGCGCCGACGCTGTCCGAATCCTCAGCTTTCGGTACACTTGAAAGATGTTCGGATTCCAAAACTGGCAGCTGGCAGCTGGCAACCGGCAACTGTTCTTATGAACTACATCTACGGCATCAACGCCGTCACCGAGGCGCTCAAGGCTCGCGGGCGCGCTTTTCAGTGGGTGGGCATGGCGAAGGAGCGGCACGACATCCGCCTGCAGAGGATGATCGAAGACTGCCGACGCCTTGGTGTGCCCGTGAAATTTTTGACGCGCACGGAACTCGATCAGATGGCCGGAAGGGCCGCGCACCAGGGCGTGGTCGCCGTTACGTCGGCCAAACAATACAGCGATCTCGATGATGTGGTCGGCGCTAAACGCGGACGGTATTCCCTCGTGATCGTGCTCGACGGCGTTGAAGATCCGCACAACTTAGGCGCGCTGATGCGAACGGCTGACGCCGCGGGCGCCGACGGAGTAGTGATTCCAGAGCGCCGCGCCGCCCCCGTCACCGGCACGGTAACAAAAACTTCTGCAGGCGCCAGCGAATACCTGCCCATCGCAAGAGTCACCAACATCGCCCGCACGGTCGAAGATTTGAAAGAGCGCAACATCTGGACTGTTGGTCTGGACGAACGCGGCCCACAAACCTACGACGCCCTCGACTACAACATGGACTGCGCACTGGTTCTGGGCGCTGAGGGCAAAGGACTGCACGACCTGGTGAAGAAGAAATGCGACTTTCTGGTTTCGATTCCGATGCTTGGAAAAGTTCCTTCGCTGAATGTGTCGGTCGCGGGCGCGGTGGTGATGTATGAAATCGTGCGGCAGCGGCGCACGAAAGAGAGCGCGCTGAACAAAGAGGCGTCTTCGGGTGCGAAATGAAGTTGCACAGGTTGTATGTTTCCGTGCTCTGCATTTTCTTCGCTTTCGCCGCAAATGGTTTTGCTCTCGACCGCGAAGCTTTCACTTTTACCAGCTACGATCTGAATGTTCGCGTCGAGCCCCGGCAGCAACGGTTGGCTGTTCGCGGCAAGATCATGCTGCGGAATGATTCTTCTGCGTCGCAGAAGATTGCCGTGCTGCAGATTTCTTCGTCGCTGAACTGGCTTTCCATTAAGGCTGGCGGCAAGCCACTGCAGTTCGCTTCGCAACCATACGACTCCGATATCGATCACACCGGCGCGCTTTCGGAAGCTGTGATTACTTTGCCCGCAGCAGTACCGCACAATGGCGCTCTCGAATTGGAAGTCGCCTACGAAGGTGTGATCGTGCTCGATGCGACGCGACTCACGCGGATTGGAACGCCAGACAGCATCGCGAATAGCACCGACTGGGACCAGATCAGCACGGCATTCACCGCGGTGCGCGGAGCTGGATATGTGACTTGGTATCCGATAGACGCCGAGGATGCGAGCCTTGCAGATGGAAGCCTGGCGGAGGTCTTGGGCCGGTGGAAAGAAAGAGCGCGTGCATCTTCGCTGCACTTGCAGATCGAATTACAGAATGATGCTGAGGAACCCCCGGAGCTTCTAGTGAATGCGACCGCATGTGCAAGTACACATCAACTGGAGCATCAGTTCGTGGCGGATTGCACGCAACGGTCCGTAGGGGCGACCGTGCCGACCTTCGTTATTGCAAATTACGAACTTATAGATCGTGCGGACATAGCGGTCCATTTCATTCATGGCCACGGCGCGGCGGCCACAAATTACGCCGACGCAGCGGAGAAGGTAGTCCCGTTGGTGACCGAATGGTTCGGACCGCTTCGAGGCAAGGCTGAAACAGCTGACCTTGCCGATCCGAATGCTGCGCCGTTTGAGAGCGGGCCTTTGTTGTTGACGGCGCTCACCGGCACCGATCCAAAGCTGGCGGGGCTTACGGCCGCTCACCAGTTAACCCACGCGGCTTTTTCGTCGCCACGGCCATGGATCGACGAGGGCTTGGCTCACTTCGCGCAGGCACTCTATCTCGAACATCAGAGTGGACGCCAGGCTGCGCTCGATTACATGGCATTGCATACCTCTGCTCTTAATGTTTTCGAGAAGGAAAAGCAGACGACGGCGCCTCGATCGGAAGATGAGGCAATCCATTCTTTGATCAACACTCACGACGAGGAACTTTACCGCAGCAAAGCGATGTGTGTGTGGTGGATGTTGCGCGAGATGATCGGCGATCCGACGCTGAAAAAGGCACTCGCGTCTTACCATGCGGATCAGGACAACGAGCCTTCTTACATGCAACGCTTGATTCAGGCGCAGACACAGCGCGATCTGGAGTGGTTCTTCGACGACTGGGTTAATCGCGACCGCGGCCTGCCTGATTTCAAAGTGGCATCCGCGTTCTCGCGCAAAACTTCGCCGGATAATTACATGCTCACTATCACGGTGGAGAATTTAGGAGCGGCAGGAGCGGAGGTTCCAGTCACGGTGAAGTTTGTGGGCGGAGTGATCGTAAAACAGCTGGTGATACGCGGCAAAAGGAACGCTGTGATTCGCGTCGAAGTTCCGAATCAGCCAGAAGAAATCGTGGTGAACGACGGCAGCGTGCCTGAAAGCGATATGACGAACAATGTGTTTAAGATCGACCCTGCTGATGATGCGAAGTAGTTACCGGTTGCTCATTACAGCTCCAATTACTCGATTGAGAAAACAGCGTACACCGTAGCGTCGCTTTTGACTTTTTCTGGAAATAATTTCAACTTGGCTTCTGATCCGCTGGATTGACAATCGCGGAAACGGTGTTTAGCGTGATCCCTCTCCACATTTTCGCCGTCGGAGCGCGGTTGCTCGCATACACTAGCTCGCCCAGCTTTGCTCCGAGTCCCTTAGCCATTTGCTCGGCGATGTTTCTGGCCTTGAGGAGCGCGGCGCCTCCCGCCTTCGCCTGCAGCGCCACGGGATCGGCCACGTTCCACTCCACATCGTCAACTTCATTCGCTCCAGCGCTCACGCAGAGATCGACGATGGTTTGAGCTTGCGAGGCAGGCACCGTGACATGCCACGATTGCCGCGCCTGAAATCGACGCTCTTTCTTCATGTCCTCAGTCCACTTTTCTTCGGCCTCTGAGCGTCCCAAGTTCAACTTGTCCGTTTCAATGTTTGCCTCAGGTACTTTCGCAGCAAGCATCGCCTTTGCAATCTGTTCCGCGACGCGCACATTCTCGCGAAATGCAAGATCCTGACTAGGGCCGTAGTCGTGATACCCGATCACAAGGACAGCCACTTCGGCATCCGCGGTAACCGACTCGTCGGCGGTAACAGCGATGGTTTTATTTTGGCGATTTATCTGAATGTCCTGGGCCGACGCGATCGTTACCCAAGAAAACAGAACAAGCACAAACATTTTTCTATCCATGACCACCTCCTTAAGAAACTCTGCACCGTGCTCGAAACCTCTACAAGAAAAATCAACGATGGAATCCGGTAAACATCGCCAGCGCTTCCAACTTAGCCGCCGCCGCGCCGGAGTCGATCGACTGTGTCGCCAGCGGGATTCCATCCGCCAAGCGATCGGCGCATCCCGCTGCTACGAGCGCCGCTGCGGAGTTCAGCACTACTACATCGCGGCGTGGGGATTTCTTTCCACTGAGAACTTCGCGAATAATCGCTGCGTTTTCAGACGCATCCCCGCCAGAGATGTCGGCAAGCGTAGCCCGCTTCATGCCAAACTCTTCGGGATCAACTTCATAAGTCCGCACCGACCCCTCGCGAGCTTCGGCAATGCGAGTCGGCCCGGTGACAGTGATCTCGTCGAGCCCATCAAGGCCGTGAACCACGAGCGCGCGATGCAAACCCAGCATGCTTAGCGCTTCGGCGAGTTTTTCCACCATGTCGATCGCGTACACGCCTACGACCTGTCCCGAAGCGTGCGCCGGATTCGTAAGTGGACCGAGCAGATTGAACATGGTTCGCAAGCGCAGTTCACGCCGCACCTTCTGCACCTGCTTCATCGACAAGTGCAAATCGGGCGCGAATAAAAAACAGATTCCGACTTCGCGCAGGCACTGCGCCGCTCGCGCCGGAGTGAGCTGAATGTTCACGCCCAGCGCCTCCATCACGTCCGCCGAACCGCATTTCGAGCTGATGCTGCGATTGCCATGCTTGGCTACACGTACTCCCGCACCGGCAGTCACGAATGCAGTGGCGGTTGAAATATTGAACGTGCCGCTCGCGTCGCCGCCGGTGCCGCTGGTGTCGACGAGAGATTCTGCCAGCGCGTCGCGGCCTGTGCCGCTCAGATCGAGTGCGCCGGGTGCGACTGCACCAGCTTGAGAAATTGAAATAGGCAAAGGCGTCGCCACCGCGCGTATTGCCTCGGCGAATCCCACAATCTCTTCGACTGTTTCGCCTTTCATGCGCAGAGCCGTGAGCAGCGCCGCAATCTGCGCGTCAGTACAGTTGCCCGCGAGAACTTCCGCCATCACCTCGCACGCTTCCGCGCGCGTGAGCGACTGCCCGTGATTGGCGATGCGATGGAGAGCGTCGATGATCATACGTGTGTGTACAGAATGTGTCGACCAAAACGCCAGAGTCCATTGTACCGATAGGTAATTATCAAGCCCGAAGCCTGTTTTAAGCCGACAAAACTTTACTCGAACTGACGAACTCTTTACTACCCTTTCGAAAGATAGATCGTCCAACGAGTGTTAGGTGCAGCTGATGTCGGGGCTCGAAACTTGAGGGGAAGATCATGAGAATCGCTTTCATCGCACTACTTCTTGCGACATCGGCGTTTGCCCAAGCGCCATCTGGTGGCGCGACATCGGCCTGCGGTCCCAAGGATGCCAGTTTCGATGTGAAACTGGACAAAACCCAACACGCGCTGCTGCAGTCCGATCCGGGGAAGGGGCTGGTTTACTTCATCCAGGAAAAGGGCGCCGCCTCCGAGATCGGGTTGGACGGAGCATGGGTGGGCGCAAACAAGAGTGGCTCCTATTTCGCCGTGTCCGTAGAGCCGGGAGAGCATCATGTCTGTGCTGACGTGCGCACGCCTACGGGCATCCCGGGGGTTCCCGTGGGGTTCTTGCATTTTACGGCGGAGGCAGGAAAGGTTTATTACTTCGACGCGCGAGTCGTTTACGGAAACGACTCGTACTTGTTTCTTGGCGCGGTTGACAGCGACCAGGCCAAATATCTGATTGCCTCTTATTCGCTGAGCGTGTCGACGCCGTCAACGCCAAAGAAGTAAGGGAGCAGCGGTTTCTACACGGTCACCTCCCGTTAGGATTTCTGCCCGCGACCCACCCGGTTTGCTCAAATCCGCTGCCCTTCTATAAGATTAAAGGTTTGCTGCCCTCAGTCGATAGCTGCAAGCAGGTTCCTCCCAAAGCATAACTGACGAGCGATTATGAAAATCCACGAGTATCAGGGAAAAGGGATTCTTAAGAAGTACGGCGTGACTGTGCCGCGCGGGACGATGGCGATGTCGCGCGAAGACGCCGAAGCCGCTGCCAGAGAATTGTTCAGTTCCGGCGCGACCGGAGTTGTGGTCAAGGCTCAGATACACGCAGGCGGGCGCGGAAAGGGTGGAGGAGTGAAGATCGCCAAGTCCGTCAGCGAAGCGGGGGACATCGCCGAAAAGATGCTGGGCATGCGGTTGATCACGCATCAGACCGGTCCCGAAGGCCGCATCGTACGGCGATTGTTGATCGAAGAAACCTTGCCCATCGAAAAAGAATTGTATCTGGGAATTCTGGTCGACCGCGCGGAAGCCAAACCTGTTTTCATGGCCTCAGCTGCGGGCGGAATGGAGATCGAGCAGGTCGCCGCGGAAAATCCCGACGCTATTCTCAAGCAACATATCGATCCCGGCATGGGCCTTGAGGCGTTTCAGGCCCGCAAGATGGCTTTCAAGCTTGGACTCAACGCCAAACAGATTAATCCTGCGGTGCAGTTTCTTTCGAACCTCTACAAAGCATTCCTCGATACGGACGCGTCGCTGCTCGAGATCAATCCCTTCATCACCACCACGGACGGCCGCTTGTTCGCGCTCGATGCCAAGCTGACCTTCGACGACAACGCGCTCTTCCGCCATCCTGATATTCGCGAACTTCGCGACATTACTGAGGAAGATCCGCTCGAGGTCGAGGCTTCGAAGTACAGCCTGAACTACATCAAGCTCGACGGCAGCGTGGGTTGCATGGTGAACGGCGCTGGGCTCGCGATGGCTACGATGGATATCATCAAATACGCTGGCGGCATGCCTGCGAACTTTCTCGACGTAGGCGGCGGAGCTAATGCCGAGCAAGTTGCCCACGCATTCGAAATTCTGCTCAGCGACAAAAGTGTGAAAGCAGTCCTGATCAACATTTTTGGCGGCATTCTGCGCGTGGATACTTTGGCCACAGGCGTGGTCGAAGCGGCGAAGAAAACTAACATCAAGCTCCCCATTGTCCTGCGCCTCGAAGGCACGAACGTGGACGAGGGCAAGAAGATCCTCATGGAATCTGGCTTCAACTTCGTCGTAGCCGAGACCATGAAAGATGCGGCAGACAAAGTAGTGGCTGCAGCGCGCGGAGTGTAGGAGAAGTATGGTGTCGTCCGCGCGCTGTCATCCCGAGCGCAGCGAGGGACTTTGGGGTTTGCCTGAAGCGGCACCAAACGCGGCGTAAGCAAAAACCAAGATCCCTCGCTCCGCTCGGGAAGACAGAGAAATCGGGATGACAAAGAAGTCGAGTGACAAGAGTTAGGCAAGAGGAATTATTTTTATGGCAATCCTGGTTAACAAGAAGACGCGCTTAATCGTACAGGGTCTGACCGGACGCGAAGGCACATTCCACGCCAAAGCCTGCGCAGCTTATGGAACGCAAGTTGTCGGTGGAGTGACGCCGGGCAAAGGCGGCACCACGCACGAAGGCTGGCCGATTTTCAACACTGTCAACGAAGCCGTCGAGAAGACCGGCGCGGATGCAACCGTAATTTTTGTTCCTCCGCCGTTCGCCGCCGACGCGATCATGGAAGCGGCCGATGCCGAACTCGACCTCATCGTTTGCATCACGGAAGGCATCCCCACGCTCGACATGGTTAAGGCCTGGGAATTTCTACAGAACCGGCGCTCACGGCTGATTGGGCCAAATTGTCCTGGCATCATCTCACCCGGCAAATGCAAAATCGGAATTATGCCGGGGTCGATTCATAAAGAAGGATCGATCGGCATTGTCTCCCGCTCGGGCACGCTGACTTACGAAGCGGTGCATCAACTCACGCAGCGCGGCATTGGGCAGTCGACTGCCATCGGCATCGGCGGCGATCCGATTATCGGAACCAACTTTCTAGACGCACTCGATCTTTTCAATCGCGACCCTGAAACCGAAGCTGTGATCATGATTGGCGAAATCGGAGGCGATGCCGAGGAGACCGCGGCGGAATTTGTGAAGACTCACATGAAAAAGCCGGTGGTCGGCTTTATTGCCGGACAGACCGCGCCGCCGGGACGCCGCATGGGCCATGCCGGCGCGATCATCTCCGGCGGTAAGGGAACGGCTGCTGAGAAGATCAAGACCATGGAAGCGGCTGGCATTCGAGTGGCAAAATCTCCCGCGGACATTGGGGAGACTCTCGTGGCCGCGCTGGGAGTCAAAGTCTAGTTTGCCTTCAAACTTCTGTTTCGCAAAACGAGTTGTCATCCCGAGCGAAGCGAGGGACCTTGGTTCTTGCCTGCGCCAGCGATATTGCCGCCTCAGGCCAACACCCAGATCCCTCGCTTCGCTCGGGATGACAGTCCGCAGTAAGATTCGATACAGTTGAATCGTGCCAGATGAAAGCGTTAGCCAACGACCAAGGACGAACGACCAACGACCGATATGAAAACTCTGCAACGCACTCTTACCATCGTGAAACCTGACGCCGTCGCCAAGAACGCAGTCGGCGACATCATTGAACAATTCGAGAAGAATGGCTTCCGCATTCTCGCCATGAAGATGCTGGAAATCTCCAAGCATCAGGCAGAACAGTTTTATGCTGTTCACGCGAGCCGCCCCTTCTATGGTTCGCTCACCGATTTTATGTCGAGCGGACCTGTTGTGGCTTTGGCGTTGGAAAAAGAGGACGCCATTGCCGGCCTGAGAAAGCTGATGGGTGCCACCAATCCAGCCAATGCAGAGGAAGGCACAATCCGCAAGAAGTGGGCGTCGAGCATCGAGCACAATGCCATTCACGGCTCCGATGCCGAAGATACGGCGCGCTTCGAATTAAGTTTCTTCTTTGCCGGATACGAACTGGCGAAGTAGTCGTGGAGCCGTCGGCGCGGCGGGCCAGTGTGCATGCGGAATGCAACTACCGGCGGGACGCAGGCGCTACACGAAACTATCCCAACGGCTCGAACAGATTGCCTTCCACGCGGTCCGCAACCTTGGGCAGGTCTTTGCGCGCATATTGCAAGAAGTGCGTACTCGCGCGGTGGGCTTCGAGCGCGGCATCGTCCTTGTACTGTTCGTAGATAAAGAAGCGCCGCGGCTCGGTTTTATGCCGGTGTACCTGATACATGACGCAGCCGGCCTCCTTGCGTGATTCTTCCGTCAGCTTCGCAAAAATTGGGGGGACATCGCCATCGTGCCCTGCCTTCGCCATCCACGTCACCGCCAAGACCACCATCGTGCGCTCCTTACCTGATTTAGTAAGTAGTGTTAGGGAAGGGCTAATCAGAAGTCAAGACAAGACTTACCGGGCTGCCACCATCTTCATCTCGTTTGCGAATTCGTCCAAGAAGATTATCTGATCGCGGTCCGGACCGGTCGAGATCATCCCGATCTTCGCTCCGGTTTCTTTCTCCACGAAGTCTAGGTATTCGCGAGCCTGCTTCGGCAACTGGTCGAAGTTCGTGATGCCTTGCGTGGAAGTTTTCCATCCCGGCATCTTGTGATAAACGCATTCGATCTTTTCGTATCCGCTGGCTTGCGCGGGAATTTCTATCGTTCCCTTGCCATCGATCTTGTAGCCCACGCACACCGGAATCTCCGGAAGTTCGTCGAGCACATCCAGCTTGGTCACAACGAGCCAGGAGATTCCATTAATCATGCCAGCGTAGCGCAGCAGAGGCAGGTCGAGCCAACCCGTGCGCCGCGGACGTCCCGTAACCGCGCCAAACTCGTTGCCGCGTTTGCGAAGTTGCTCGCCTAACTCGCCTTTGTCCTCACTGGGAAACGGACCTTCGCCGACACGCGTGCAGTAAGCCTTGGTCAGTCCAATCACGGAATCGATTGCGTTCGGAGCAACACCCGTGCCAGTCGCCGCGCCTCCCGAGGTCGCGCTGGAAGAAGTTACAAATGGATAAGTGCCGTGGTCGATGTCGAGCATGGTGCCCTGCGCGCCTTCGAATAGGATCGCCTCACCCGCGGCCAACGCCTCGTTGAGCAGCAACGCAGTGTCACACACAAACGGCGCAATCTTCTCGGCGGCCGCGGCGTATTCCGTATACATTTTGTCGGCGTCAAGCGGCTCGGAATTGAAGAGCGCGTGCGCAATCATGTTCTTTTCGCGCACCGCATTCTCGATGTGCTTTCTCAACAACTGCAAATCGAGCAGGTCCGCAATGCGAAGCCCGCGGCGTCCCATCTTGTCTTCGTACGCAGGACCGATGCCGCGCGAAGTAGTGCCAATCTTCACGCGCCCCGGAGCATTCTCCGCCGCCAGCTCGATCATGCGATGGTAGGGCAGAATCACCTGGGCGCGGTTCGACACAAACAGATTTCCCTCAACTCGCAGGCCCGCGTCGCGCAGCGCTCCCACTTCCTTAAGAAATGCCATGGGATCGAGAACCACGCCGTTGCCAATCACGCTGCGGCAGGCCGTCCGCAACACTCCGCAGGGCACAAGCTGCAGGACGAACTTCTTGCCGCCGATGATGACGGTGTGGCCGGCATTGTGGCCGCCGGCATAGCGGGCTACAACGGAGAAATTCTCCGACAACACGTCGACAATCTTGCCCTTGCCTTCGTCGCCCCATTGCGCGCCGACGATAACCGCGGTCTTGCCTCGTTTCAAAGCCAACTCCCTCACAGAGATTTGCAGGCGCAGAATGAAAGACGTGCTGCGCGTACGTACGAACACCCTGGGGTCGCACACGCCTTGCCGCGGGAAACTCGAAAGGCTTACTTGGGATGAAGGCGGAGAAGATGTGTACGAAGTATCTTATCGCGCCCACGCAGAGGATAGCAACGCGTAGTGCCGCGTGCTGAGCGAGCCTGTCAGGTAAGATGTGACTTCATGCCCAAGTTCGAAAAACATATTTTCGTATGCGGCAACCAGCGCCCTCCAGGAAATCCGCGCGGATGCTGCGACCCCACCGGCCAGGCGAAGCTGCAAAAACTATTCAAACAGAAGCTTGCGGAGCGCGGCCTCAAAAGCAAAGTGCGAGCCAACCAGTCCGGCTGTCTCGATCAGTGCGAACATGGCCCGAATATCGTGGTTTATCCCGAGGCGGTCTGGTATGGGCACGTCACCGAGGCCGATGTCGACGAAATCATCGAGTCGCACATTGCAGGCGGCAAGCCAGTCGAGCGCCTGATGCTAGCCGAGGATTGCCTCAATACGGCAACGTGCGAACATCGGGGGAGCAGTGGTCAGTGATCAGTGGTCGGTGGTCAGAAGGATCAAAAACTCGAATCGGATATTGAACGGATGGCGCCGAGGAGGGTTAACTGGCCACTGACCACTAGCCACTGACCACTGCTTTTCTGGTAGGCGCGGCAGGACTTGAACCTGCAACCACCGGATTAGAAATCCGGTGCTCTATCCAATTGAGCTACGCGCCCGCGGTGATTTATGACCACCCTGTCGTCCGAGGGCCGATCGAGTCTCGGTGGCCGCGCCTCGGAGATATTTCATTCTGCCACAATCTGCGGCCGAAGTCGCTGCTGTCCTTGGTCCAATGCAGTGTCTGGCCAAACTGCCAGTATTGGCGCGGCTTTCGGGCGCATCCGCATTGTTTGGACTCATTATCCGTGTTACACTCGCCGCGCTTTGGAATTCAAAAAAGGAGTTCCGGCCGAGGGCCCAGGGAGATCCATTCATGCAGCGCAAGAAACTTTCCAGCGGGTTGAGAGCAAAATTGACGATCTTTTCTCTCACGTTGTTCGTGATGTGCGCGTACGTGTCTGCCCAGGAAACCGTTCTGCTGAACTTCAGCTACAACAACGGGGACGAGCCCATCGCTGGCCTGATCATGGACGCTGCGGGAAATCTTTATGGAACGACGTTCTACGGCGGCGCTTACGGCAACGGTACGATCTTCGAACTGACGCCGCACGCCGGCGTCTGGGCTGAAACCGTTCTGTATAGCTTCACGGGCGCCAGCTCCGCAGGATTTTGGCCCAACTCGCGTCTGGTCTTCGATGCCTCGGGAAATCTTTACGGGACGACATTCTTTGGCGGTCAGTTCCAAGTGGGCACGGTTTTTGAATTGAGCCCGGCTGCGGGCGGCAGCTGGACGGAGACAACAATCCACGACTTTAATCCCAAGAACCTGGATGGATCGTATCCTCACGCGGGCCTGATCGTCGATGCTTCCGGCAATCTCTACGGAACGGCAGCCGGTGGCGGCCACGATGGCGACGGGATAGTCTTCGAGTTGAGCCCGTCCGCGGGCGGAGACTTCACCGAGAAGATCCTGCGCAGCTTCAGCGGCAGCAGCGGCGGCGATGGAGCCAATCCTTATTCCAGCTTGGTCTTTGATGCCTCGGGGAATCTCTACGGCACAACCGCATACGGCGGCACGTCCGCGGCATGCAATGGCGGTTGCGGCACCGTCTTCGAATTAATCCCTACCAAGGCCGGCAACTGGATGGAGAAGACGCTCAGCTTCCGCAACACCGACGGAGCTAATCCTTACGGCGGCCTCATCCTCGATGCATCGGGCAATCTTTATGGTGCAACCAGCCAGGGCGCTTCCGGCAATTTCGGCGCGATCTTCGAACTAACACCGGCGGGCAACGGATGGACGGAGAGTATTCTTCATACCTTCAGCCCACACTTGGGAGACGGGATGAATCCTCAGGCTCCGCTCATCTTCGATGCTGCCGGAAATCTTTACGGAACCACAGAGTCAGGCGGAGCGTCTGGTGGAGGGACAGCTTACGAATTGACGCCGACCGGCGAAGGCGACTGGACCAAAAAAATTCTAGACAGTTTTAGCTCCGCGGGCGGAGCGGCGCACAGTCCTGCGCCCGGTGTCACAATCGACAGCTTCGGTAATCTATACGGCGCGGCGATTAGTGGCGGCGACAACTTCTCTTCATGCTATGGCGGTTGCGGAGCTGTTTTCGAGATCGCACCATAGGCATGGGGTTCAGGCTCCGATCTTCGTCGTTTCGTAATATTTTCCGTTGACTTCGCTGCCCATGACTGCGAAGTCGCACTTCGACGTCTCCAGCGGATCGGTCTTGAATACAAAATCGATCGAGGGCACGCGGATCGCGGCCTCAAGCTGTGCGTTCGCCTTGAGGCCTTCGAATCGATACTGCCGCGCCGCATCTTCGTATCTCACCGGCTCATCGGCCGCGGTGAAGACGAGCTTGAAATCCAGGAATGCCGGAGTCGTTTCCGCATCCATCGCCGGCCAACGTGGCTGATCGATGATGGGAACATTCGCCATCTGAAGCGTGGCCGTTTTGCCATCGGCACTGAACGTGAGGCCCTGCGACGGCACAGGCGTAACCCAATACAGGCCCTCGGGTGAAATCGGTGAATGAAAATCGTGAATCTGGTTCGCAGGGACCGCCGGTCCCTTGAACACCGTAAGTCAGGTGTGCGCGAAGACAGCTTTGTGCGCCTGGCGCGCCGCCCAATACTCGCCCGCCATGTAACTATAGTCGGTGGTGGGAGTGCCCCAGGCGAGGCGATTGCCCTTGTTATCCGTGCCCATGCCATGGAAGCCATTGCACCGCGCCAGCTTTCCTTTGAAGTGATAGATGCTGGAGAGTTCGACATCCGGCATCGCAGCCTGATTGTGATTACCGTTCTTGTCGAGCCATGGAATCGGATACGGACACGTGCCGCCATTCGACGGCTCGTGATTCTGAGGGATGGGAGGAGCGCAAGCTTGCGCTTCCGATTGAGCAAGCAGCGTACCGCGCAGAGAAACCGCCGCTGCGGAAGTGATCCCAAGTTTCAGCCAACGCCGGCGGTCCAACTCCAAGCGCGATACGTGATCACGCGCCATATCATCTCCTTGATTTCTTACTGCGCAGATTTCAGTATTTACCTTCCCTGATAGCTTGGGTAGCACTATTCCGAAGCTTTCGCTGCCAAACTTTCAACCACGGCAATATTCTGCAGCAAGTCGGCCGGCAGGTTGTGCCGCTCCTGCAAATAGGCAGCGCTGTTGTAACTGATCCAGACCTTGCCTTGAGCATCCTCTGAAACAAGAATCTTCAGCGGAAGATCAATAGCGATACTGGGCGCAGCCAGCATCAGCGGCGTGCCGGCCTTGGGGCTGCCGAAGATCAGCAGCTTAGTGGGTGGCATTTTCATTCCAACCTTTGCCGCTTCTCCGCTGTGATCGACCAGGGCGAAGAGAGTGACTCCTTTTGCTTGCAGAATGTTCTTCAGCTTTTCCACCGTTTCTTCCACTGAATGATTGCTGGGTTTGCCGATGATTCCGTTACCTTGATTCGTCATAGATATCTCCCCGGATTCTCTCACTGTGAACTGATACGACCTCAGGCCGACACGAAGCAGGCCACCGTCGTCAGCATCGACGCTCGCTTTCTGAAGAGCCTGCGATGCTGCTTCTTCGATCAGCGCGGCAACCTCTTTTGGCCTTGAGACGTAGACCGCATGGCTGGCGCCTGGGACTTCAGCTTTGTGGCTATTGGCTCGCGTGGCATACCAGCGCTCGAGGTCTGGGCTGATGGCTCTGTCGCTTCCGGCTATCAGCGCCCAGCTTGGCTTGCTCCTCCACGCGGCGGTGGTGATGACGGCCTTGAAACTGTTGGCTGCGTTCATCACCTGCGATCGCGCCATGAAAGCGGCCTGGTCAGCGGACACGTCAGCCGCGAAGTATTCATGAAACTGCGCCGGGTCAAGGTAGGTGAAGCCGTCTGCGGTCTTCTTGATCACAGTAGACTTGCTGAGGTCACTGGGAAAGCGCTTTCCGTCGTCGGCTTCGTTCTCTCCAGCATCCGGCATGTGAGCGGCGATGTATACCAAGCCGGCGACCGACGGATCGGTCCCCGCTTCGGTGATCACTGCGCCTCCATAGCTGTGTGCGACGAGAATGCATGGCCCATCCTGTTGAGCAAGGACGCGTTTCGTGGCAGCGACATCTTCCTGAAAGGACGTCTCCGGCTCTTGCACAATGCTGACGTTGAAGCCATCTTTGGCAAGAATGTCGTAAACGCCCTTCCATCCGGAGCCGTCTGCCCATGCGCCGTGTACCAGAACAATATTCCGAATGCGATGCTGCTCTGTCTGTGCAGATGCGGTCTGCGCTGAAAGCGCGCTGCCGGCCAGCAACAGCAATAATACGATCCAGCGGCACTGGGAAATTGCTCGCACTGCTCGCATAAGCCTTAATGAATCACTCATTTCGTTGCTCCATTTCACAAATCGTCCTGCATTTCCGCGCGGCCGCGATCCTGCTGAATGTCGGCCAACTGATCGCAGCGACACTTCTGCCTCGGCTGCCATCACTCAGCAACGGGCGGACGTTGACTGGCAAGCGGTGTTAGCGGCTCTTGCGCAGGGCGCGTCCTCTGGGGCCGCCGCTCACGTCTGGTACTTCCACGCCGAGGGCAGTCGCTAAATCGATTTGATGATCCTGCTCCTGCACGAGGATCTGGCGAATCTGTTCTGCCATTGCGTATTCCTCAAGCGCCTCACATTGCCGGACGCGATCGCGGTAATTGCGAATGGTTTCATTTTCATTATCCAGATCGAAGCGGAGCATTTCTTTCGCATCCTTGGATGTGCGAACCGGCTTCGGCGTGACCGTCGGCATCTTGCCGAGGTAATCGATCTGCCGCGAGAGGGTCAGAGCGTGATCAAGTTCCTGTTTAGCGTGGATTTCGAGCTGGTCGGCGATGTCCATATATTCGGCGCCGCTGAGCACCTGCGAATAGACTACGTAGGCGATGATTGCCTGATACTCGCGGGAAAGATCTTCGTTCAACAGCTCTGCGAGGCGGTCGCGTGTAATTTCGATTTCGTTTGCGTTGGATTTGTTTTCGGCCATCTTGTTCCTCCTGTGAAGTGAGAGACAGATTAATTTGGATACATCTGGAATGTCCATAGGTAGATGCCAAAAGGTATCATTCGGTGTCACTTGAATTTCGTCCCTCCATCTCGCCTGGCCTACATCGACTGGATGCGTGGACTGGCCTGCGTTTTGATGTTCCAGACGCATTGCTATGACTCCTGGCTCAACCCCAGCGCGCGCCAGAGCAAGTTTTTCATGTATTCGCAACTGGGAGGAACCTTCCCTGCTCCCCTGTTTTTGTTTCTGGCGGGTATTTCATTCGCCCTGGTAACGGAGAAATTGTGGACGAAGAATCTGCCGCCCGCACAGATAGCTCGAACAACCATCCGCCGCGGTGCCGAGATTTTCGCTTTTGGCCTGCTTTTTCGACTGCAGGAATATCTGATCGCCTGGGGGTGGGCGCCGCTCAGCGACCTGCTGCGCGTGGATGTGCTCAACACCATCGGCCTCTCGATGATGCTGATGGGCATTCTCTGTTGGCTTGTGCTCGCGATTCGCCGCGCCGAGCAGACAACGCTCGCGCTCGTTCTTGCCTCAGCAGGAACAGCCGTGCTGATTTCTCTGCTCACGCCGCCGCTATGGACGACCTGGCGCCCGGAATGGCTGCCGTGGCCGCTGGAATCCTACATCAACGGCGTACACAATCTCGGCACACCGCAGGCGTGGCTATTTCCGATTTTCCCCTGGACCGCATTCGCGTTCGCCGGCCTGGCTACCGGATTTATTTTGCAAAGCGAATGGGCGCGCAAGCGCGAAGCTCTGATTTTCTTGCTGGCGGGCACGGTGGGTTTAGTATTCATCGCAACCTCACGCTGGTTCGACGCCCGGCCGCACCAGCTTTACGCAGTCTACGACTATTGGCACACGAGCCCAGACTTCTTTTTCATCCGGCTGGGGATGCTTCTCGTAATCCTAACAGCGAGTTATGCCTGGTGCCGCTGGGTTATCGGACAACTGCCCGCCGGATCGTGGAGCTTTAGCCCGCTCATTCAGTTAGGCCAGGCGTCCCTGCTCGTCTACTGGGTACATCTCCAATTCGTGTACGGACGTTTATCCATTCTGCCTAAACACATTCAAAGCATTCGAACCGCATCGTTAGGATTGTTAGCAATCTTTCTCGCCATGCTGCTCCTCGCATTCTTGCGAACGCGAATGAAGGGCCGTGGGACTGAGATGCTGGCTTGGATGCGGCGTCCAGCGAGCGCAAGTTGATTATGTGGCGCGGGCACTCCTGCCCGCGAAATCTAACCAGGAAGACAATCTCACCGGAACTGCTTCGCGAACTCCACAACTTCACGCTCCGCCCAACGGCCATCGTAAGCCGCATCGCCGCCTCGTTCGCCGATGAAAGCACAGTGGCCGCCGTCTTCAGTTTCGAAATAAGTGATGTTCGGATTGGAAAGCAGCGCCTGCCGCGTCTCCGGCAAAATTCGAACGAAAGGATCGTTCGCAGCGTGAATCACCAGCGTTGGCCGCGCGATTCGCCCAATGACGCTGGCGGCGGCTGACCGTGCATAGTAATCGTCGGCGCCGGTGAAATCGCAATAGTGAGCGGTTATGCGGTCATCAAAGTCCCGCAATGTCTTAATTCCGCGCAGGCGCGCAGCATCAAAGTTCTCGGGAAACAGCCGCGCCTTGCGGCGAAGCCGCTGGAACAATTGCAACAAAAAATAATATTCGTAGATTCGATTGCGCGGCTCATGAAGGGCGTCGGCACCAGCCGCCAGATTAATCGCCGGACAGACTGCCGCCACTCCCCGAAACTGCGCGGGACCGTCGTCTCCCCACTCTCCGGCGAGCTTCAGAACCAGATTGCCGCCCATGGAAAAACCAATCAACACAAAGCCAGGAATTCCGTCGCGCTCGACCAGATTGCGCGCGACCGCAGCAACGTCCGCCGATCGGCCTGAGTTGTAGAGCGTGGGCGCGCTATGGTCCATGCCACCGCAGTTGCGCTGGTTCATGCGCACCACGTTCATGCCCGCGGCTAGCCCGTTCCGCGCGATTCCCAGCATGTATTGTGATTCGCTCGATCCCTCGAGTCCATGCACCACGATCAGCGTCAGCGCGCGCCGGTCTTTCTGCCAATGACAATGGCACAGCACGGGAACGCCGGGTTCTACTTCGACCAAACGTTCCTCTGCGGCTGCCAGATCGATTCGCCGCGGAAGAAAAAAAGCCCCGAGCGTCTGCACATGCCCGCCCCGCAGCCAACGACGCGGACGAAAGACGGACGGCACGAATGCCGCCGGCTTCGCCGTCACTCCGCGTTCGAACTCAGTTCGTGAACTGGAAGGGGTCAGGCGTCACCACGCTGCTTCGTGAAATAAACTTTCCGAGTAGTTTGCGAAGTTCCCACAAATTGATTCTAATAGGATCAGACAGACCCGAGGGAGTGATCGTCATGCCGATTTTTGAATACATCTGCCAGGAATGCCAGCACGAGTTTGAAAGTCTGGTCTTCGGTCGCGATAAGGCCAAGTGCCCGCAGTGTCAAAGCCAGAAGTTAAGTCCGCAGCTTAGCGTCTTTGCCATGTCGTCGAAAGGCATGTCGAGCGGCACAAAATCCGCTCCCGCGGGCTCATGCGGATCTTGTGGCGATCCTCGCGGACCGGGCGCGTGCTCGCTCGGCGACCTCGACTAGCGCCTCCCCGCCATTCGCAAAACTGCTCTCAATCTCAATCCACCAAACTTTCGGCACACTTGCGCCTGTGACTGAGGTTACCTATGTTTCGCCATGCCTCCCGCCTACGATGCTCTGACCCCCACTCGAACCCAAGGAGCATCAGATGGATCGGCGCCGTCAGTCGCGCGTTTTCGTGGATCTTCCCGTCCAGATTTGGGGCATGGACGCTCATTCCCGCCCCTTCACCCAACCCGCCAGCCTGCGCACCATCAGCGGCCGTGGCGCAACCCTGCAGTGCGTAGACGCTCAACTGAAGCCGGGAGACACAGTAGATGTTCTGTACCTCGGCACCAAGGCGCAATTTCGCATCGTGTGGTGCGGCAAGCCTGGAACCGAAATGGCCGGCGAAGTTGGAGTGGAGAATCTTTCCGTCGACACCAATCTTTGGGATGTAGATCCGCTGCGTTGTGCGGCGGCGGCGGGGCAGAGCTAGATTCTAATGGCCGCAGGAGCGGAAGTCGAACCTAAGCGTGACTAGCCCGGTTTTTTCGTCTAGGTCCAACGCTGGGCGATCGCTGCATCCACAACTGGGGAGCACGGAGCCACGCTCCCGTTTCAGGGATAACTCCACAAGTCTTTCGTTATAAATCTGACCCGGTTTCAACAAAAAGTCCTGCAACGATTGTAGCCGAGCACTTTCGTTCAACCCCAGAATGTTTATATCATTCACAATAAATTGCTGGCCCTCGACCATGTCGATATCGAGGTAAACCAGCTTCTTCGCTTCGTCAAACCTTGTTTCCGGGACGGACCTAAAGCTGGCATAGCCAAGTTCTCCATAAATCTTGCGCAGATTGTCCAAACCAACCGCAACCGTCTCCTTGCTGAAGACGTCGCCCTCTTTGATCGGAAAAACACCGAGCAAAGCTGCGACGTTTGCAATCGCCCTGTTGTGCTGGAATGCGATGCCGCCCAGCCTATATTGCGGTCCCTCATCCACGTGAACGCTAAGAGCGACGCGCCGTCCAGCGGGATTGCTACTCAGCGTTGTCGCATAACCATTGGTACGAGCTTTGAGGTAGCCATGGTTCTGCCAGCCAACCGTCGCAGTCTCCAGCGCTTCGTCGGTTGCCCACTCAGGGTGATCGATGGAGTCTGCGTAGGTTCTCTCTTTGATCGATGCCGCAATTTCGTCTTGGTCTGAAACCGGCATTCGAAGGAAACCTGAAAAGGTCACTCCGACGACCGACATTTCAGAATCAGAAGGCTGCTTGCCATGAGAGGCGGATGGCGAACAGGGCTTCGCGGCTTCGGCTTCAGGAGCCGCATCCTGCGCCTGAACTCGCATGTTGTCCGATAACAGGCACGCGATGGTGAAGATGACGACTTGCGCCGGTCGAAAGCGCATGCCGGGATTATAAACCCGAAGTGGATTTGGAGAATGGAAGAAGCGGGGAGGGCCGGGGGGAGGGCCGAAACCCGCTCTGCGCGGGCCATTTGAAGTATGCAGCGAGACCGGTGCAAAGGCAAGAACAAAGCGGAGTAACGGCCAGAATTCCCTCGAAAACCTGCAGAATCTTTCATACTTGCTGCATTCCATCGTGAAAACCTTGCAAGTTTTGTCATCCTTTCGTGCTTCAGTCGTATTTTCCTTCCTGAAACCTGGTTTGCCGAAAAGCGGTAAACTCACCAGAGATGATGCAGGTAAAGATTCTGGGTTCAGCCGCCGGAGGCGCGTTTCCGCAGTGGAACTGCGACTGCGCCAATTGCCGCGCCGTTAGAGCGGGCACGTTCCACGGCAAGCCGCGCACGCAGACGCAAGTTGCAATTACCGAGGACGGTCGCTCCTGGTTTCTGCTGGGAGCATCTCCGGACCTGCGAACGCAGATCGAATTCACGCCGGAATTGCACCCCCGTGAGGGATTGCGCCAGTCGCCGATCGCGGGCGTGGTATTGGGTAACGCCGATGTCGATCACGTTCTTGGACTTCTTCTGTTGCGCGAACTTCAGCCGCTTCGCATCTACGCCACAGCTTCCGTCCGCAGCATTCTAGTTAAAGACAATTCTATGTTCGGCATGCTGCAGCGCGTGGCGAACCAGGCAAAGTGGATCGATTTCGGATTAGAGCTTCCCTTCCCGCTTCTCAATTCCCGAGACGAAGACTCCGGCATGCGCTGCAGTGCGCTTTCTTTGGGGACGCACTATCCGGCTTACGTCACGGCGGAGCGGCAGTCTCAACTCGCGCTCGGCGAAGCTTCCCTGGGATTCATTGTTACTGCGCCTTCGGGCCCACGATTCGCATATATGCCCGCCGTTCCTCATCTCGACGACCGCCTTCTCGATCAGCTCGATGCTTGCGACGTTTTGCTCTTCGATGGCACCTTCTGGAGCGATGACGAATTGATTCGCGTTCAGGGCGGAGGCCAAACAGCCCAACAGATGGGCCACATCCCGGTAGAAAAAACACTCGTTAGGTTGGCGGGAGTACGCCATCCGCGTAAAATATTTCTACACATCAACAACACCAACCCCATGCTCGACGAGGCAAGTCCCGAACATCGCGCAGTGCGGGACGCGGGCTGGGAGATCGCGGAGGATGGATGGCAGTTCACCCTGTAGAGAATGAAACCGCAGCGCCGGCACCGCTGCTATCGCTCGAAGAATTGCGCGCGCAATTACAAGCGACGGGCGAAGAGCGCTACCATCACAAGCACCCGTTTCATTTGTTGATGCACGACGGCAAGCTCACCCGCGGTCAACTGCAGGCCTGGGCGCTGAATCGTTATTACTATCAATCGATCATTCCAATCAAAGACTCGATCATCCTCTCGCGCGGGCCCGACCCGGTCTTTCGGCGAGCGTGGCGCAAGCGCATTGTCGACCACGATGGCGACGCGACCAGTGAAGGAGGCATCAAACGCTGGGTAAAATTGGCCGAAGCCACGGGACTTGATCCGCAATCGGTGCGTGCCGGCAAAGGCATTCTTCCGGCAACCCGCTTCGCGGTCAACGAATATCTGAACATCGTTCGCAACCGTACTCTGCTCGAGGCAGTCGCGTCCTCGTTGACCGAATTGTTTTCCACGAAGCTGATCACTTTGCGCGTGGAAAAATTGCGCGAGCACTATCCCTGGCTCTCAGGAGGTCTGGATTATTTCGAAGCCAGACTCTATCAGGCGCCCGAAGATTCGCAGTTCGCCGTGAACTATGTCTACGACAATGCGAAGACGCGGGCCGAGCAAGAACTCGCGATCCAAGCCCTGCGCGACAAGTGCGACATCCTGTGGGCCCAGCTCGACGCCCTGTACTTCGCCTACGTGCAACCGGGCTGGCCGCCACCCGGCGCATTTCGTATCGAGGGCGTTTAGCATGATGCAAGAAAACCTGTCATTCCGAGCGCAGGGGGGCGGACGGCTTTTTCAATCCCCATTTCAAACTTTGTCATTCCCAGCGGAGCATTGCGATTGGCTTCATCAATCGCAATGCGGAGTCGAGGAACCTGCTTTCGCGTGCAGCGCACGACACTTGGAGGGCCAGCTCTAGCATGCCCCCTCCCGAAGACAACAGCCAGCCGCGCCTGGCAACCGGTTGCCGCTGGGGTCCCGAACAGAAGACCGGCACCGAAGAAGTCCGCGTAATCCTTTTTCCCGAAGGCGCTATCAAGCTGCAAGGCACAGGCCGCCAAGTCTTGGAGCGCTGCGACGGCCAGCGCACTTTCAGCCAAATCATCCAGGAATTGCAGGCCCAGTTCGCCGACGCTGACCCGGCAAAGATTCGCACCGACATCAGCCAGTTCCTAGAACAGTTGCGCCACAAGCGGATCGTGGATTATTAGCCCACTCCGTCGGCAGCATAACTTTTACGGAATCTGAACTTCGACATAGCTGCCTGGGTAGCCGCATTCACTTCCGCCGCAATTCTTGCGACGTGCAATCGAACAATCGGCCACTGCGGAGTGCTCAAGACGATAACGGCTATCTTGCGGCCAGCGAGATTCTGCTGGTATCGAATATTCTTGTCTGCAGTAAGAAAAACTTCGAACCCGGCCTGCTCCGCCTGTGCCAGCAAGTCGCCGTTGGAAAGCCTCTCCCATCCTCGGCCCCTTGCTCTGACGACAGCGTGGCCGATCAAATACGGAAGCAGTGGGGCTGGTACGCCATGGTCAAAGAGAATGAGCATCTCGGGAGGACGCGCTGACCGACTGCGCGGGAACCGGTGCAGCAAGGCTGCGAGCGGCGAACTGCAAGACCTCGATCACCCGCTCCTTTGAGATGTCAAACCACTCAGTAATCTCATCTACAGTCGCACCAGCTTCGAGGTTCTCAAACACGGTGGATACGGGCAGGCGGGTGTCGCGAAACACCCATGCACCGCTTACTCTTCCCGGCACGCTTTCAACAGCGGGGCATTGGGACCAATCGAGAGTTGCCATGTTCGACCCCCTCTTAATCTTAAACCTCTTACCATGGTTTCACGACAGCGTTACGCAAAGAAAAACCCTATGCCAGTTGCTCCCAGCTCACATCGAGTACCGCGCCCAGTTTCTTCCAAGTACTAACAGACCCGGCCTTGCGCTTGGTTTCAAGCGCCGCAATCAATGCGCGCGAGACCTTGGCCCTCCTCGCAAGACGCTCCTGCGTAAGCTTTCGGTGCTCCCGCCAAATTCGGAGCGCGGGCTCTCCCTTCAGTCTGCGCTCGGTTATCTCCAGCGGTATGAGTTCGTCTTCGCCATTCTCAAGACGCGCTCTTGCAGCATCGTACGCCCTTACGTCGGCAAGCATTTCCGCGTCCTCCATCAGCTTCTCCAGATGCTTCACCGGGATCACGGCGAATTCCTTGCCCCTGCGGGTTATGGTTTCGACACGCATCAATAAATTCCTCCCCTCGTTCCTAGTTCCAGAGCCCACAACTCAAGACGGTCGTCGTGCAATTCGTAAATCACACGCCAGTTGCCAATTCTCAGCCGGTAGCCCTCACGTCCTTGAAGCTTGGTAACGTTCCTGTGCCTGCCGTAGGGATCGGCGGCAACTTCTTTGATCTTCGCTACGATCCGCCTCTGCCAGTTTACCGGGAGCCGGGAAAGCGCACTGGCAAACGATTTTGTGGTGACGACGGTGTACACTCGCTAATTGTTACTTAAAGTAACAATGCCGGTCAAGCATATAATAAAATCTTAGTTTTTCAGGGTTCTTCGCCCACATCGCCGATGATTCCCAACCCGCTAGCCCTAATCGCCGAAGTAACGCACCGCTGCCCGCTGCACTGCGTCTATTGCTCGAATCCGCTCGAATTGGCCGCAGTCAGTTCGGAGCTTTCCACCGCAGAATGGATCGACGTCTTCCAGCAGTCAGGCAAGTTGGGGATGCTGCACGCGCACTTTACCGGAGGCGAACCGCTCGCGCGTCCGGACCTAACCGAACTCATCGCGGGCGCGCGCGCAGCGGGCCTCTACACAAATCTGATCACCTCAGGAATTGGTCTCGCCGAGTCGCGTCTGCAAACGCTGGTCGAGGCCGGGCTCGATCACATCCAGATCAGCTTTCAGGATTCTCGCGAAGACGCTGCGAACTGGATCGCGGGCGCGAAAGCACATGCGCACAAGATTGAACTATCGCGCATCATCCGCCGCCACAAGATCGCATTCACTGTAAATCTTGTCGTGCACCGGCAGAACATCGATCACCTTGAGGAGATGATCGCCTTCATCGAACAGCTCGCGCCCGAGCGCATGGAGATCGCCCACACCCAGTATTACGGCTGGGCATTGAAGAACCGCGCCGCATTACTGCCCACACGAGTGCAACTCGAAAAGGCTACAGAGACAGTTGCCGCCGCTGACAAACGCCTCGCCGCACGCATCCGTATCGATTTCGTAGTCCCTGATTACTATGCGCGCTTTCCCAAGGCCTGCATGGGCGGATGGGGACGTAGATTGATGCTCATCAATCCCGCAGGCAAGGTGCTTCCCTGCCACGCCGCGGAAGTGATTCCAGGACTCGAATTCGAAAACGTCCGTGAGAGGACGCTCGATTTCATCTGGCAGCAGTCTTCCTCATTCCAGCGTTTTCGCGGAGAAGAATGGATGCCGGAACCTTGCCGCAGTTGCGACCAGCGGACCCAGGATTTCGGCGGTTGCCGCTGCCAGGCTCTGCTGCTCACCGGCAACGCAGAGGCTACCGATCCAGCCTGCTCGCTCGCTCCCGCGCACCACATCGTCGAAGCCGCGCTCGCCGAAGCGAATTGCGGCGACGCGGTTTCGCAGCCCGTTTCCGCCACGTCATTCGTGCAGTTGCAGCAGCGCGCCGAAAGTCTCTGGAGTTACCGGATTAATCCCGAGTAATCGACCGGCAAAAAAAACCTTTAACACAGGGAACACAGAGGCTCACAGGGCAAATCCTGAACCTCGTCCTACCAGCGGAATCCGATTGTTATGGGACGATAGTCGGTTTGTATGTTGTTGCGCGATCCGTGCATCAGGCGGAACTCGGCGTAAATCTCGACGCCGCTCGGCATCTTGCGCGTTACGCCTGCGCCAATGTTGTATCCGAATTCGTTCACGGTAGAGTTGGTAAAGTCGCCGCTCAGGGGAATGTTGTAATTCGAGTTCTGGCACGCGCCCCACCAGTTCCAGAACGAACTGCACGGCGAACCAGGAATTGTAGTATCGCTGCTCAGGCTTCCAGTGCGATGGATGAAGGCCGGACCAAACAGAACGTATCCGCCGTATTCCTTGGTCACGGGAATGTTGATGATGGGATCCAGCGTGACAGAGTAAGCATGGGTCGAGGCTCCGGTGGCTTCCGCGAATTCTAGCGTGGAGTCGCGCAGCGGCATGTTTGCAAAATCAAAGTCCATGCGCAGCCCTAAGTATTTGTTCCCGTTGCGAGCCACTCCTACCGATCCTACAAAGCCTCCCTGGCGCACCCACGTGCGCGTCGTGCCGCTATTAAGATTGGCGCCGGCGCCGACGTTGTAGCTCCAATTCTTGTAGTCGTGGATGCGTTGGCGCCGTGAAACGGAATCCAGGTCTGCAGGCTCCTGACTCGTGTCGGGCTTCTGGGCTGCGTCAGCGGGAGCGGCGGGTTGTTGCGCCGGCGTGGCTGGCGTTGTCGCCGGAGCCTGTCCCGCGGGCGCGGTCTGAGCGAATCCCCGTCCCTGCGCTCCCATCACAATTGTCAGAACCAGCAGCGCAGTCGCAGTCACGAACTTTCCTGTCATCCATTCTCCTCCCATAACTGGGCGTGGTGGCGGACCGTAGCGCTCGGCATGAAGAGGCGAGAGGCGCAATGCATCAACGTTCAGTTGACCAGGGTTCCGCTTGTGATTCCTCGCAAGAAGGCATTTCCTTGGTTGCGGCGGGATCGCATTATCTTATCAACTTTGATGCCGACTGTGCGCGGCATGCCGCCCGCCAGAATTACGCGACGCGCGCATCACTTGCGATAGCGCTGGGTTAACTGCAGGTAGCGAGGGTCCGAGCGCACCGAGGAGAAGTACGGGCTAGTATCGAGGGCGGCAAAATCGTTAAATCCCACCTCGAATGCTTTTTGCAGCGTGGCGAGAGTTTTCTCTTTATCGCCGCGAGCGGCATAGGCCGCACTGAGCCAGAAATAGTTGATACCGACTGGGCGCAGCCCCTTCAGCATGGCCGTCAGAGCTTTGTCGTAGTCCCCTTGCGCCAGATAAGTTTGGCCAAGCCCCAGTTGCGCTACGGTGTTGCCTGTGTCTAATTGCTGCGCCTGCTCGAATGCGGCAATCGCCTCCGGATAGCGCTGCTGCAGCAAAAGGGCACGACCAAGATGATAATACGTTTGGTAACGCGCGGGCCGCAGACGCAGAGATTCCCGTGCGGCTTTCTCCGCGGCGACTGCCTCCGGAGGCTGTTCATACGCCAGCGTCCATGAAAGCAAATCCCAGGCATAGGCATTAGCCGGATTCAATTCCGTAGCGCTGCGGAACTCTCGCGTAGCAGTCGCGTAGTCATACTTATCGGCGCTCACCATCCCCAGAGCCATATGCGTCTCAGAGAGTTGCGACTCGATCGCCAGGGCACGCTGAGCGAATTGCTCAGCGCGCTGCAGATGAGACGGACTCGCATCGATATTGCGATAGAACTGACCTTCAATCCATGACAGTCCGGCGAGGGCTGGAGCGTAATTCGGGTCGGCCTGGAGGGCAGTCTCAAAATTTCGCCGCGCAGCTTCCAACTTATCGGCCTGGTCGCCGAACTGGAGCAAATCTTCCCCTCGCAAGTACGCGTCGTATGCTTGAGGATTTTGCGTGTAACGATGCTGAATGGCCTGCTGCTCCTGGGGAGTGAGCTTGAGGTTGAGCGACTCTGCGATTTTCAGCGCAGTTTGCTCCTGCAGGGAAAATACGTCCTTCATTTCTCCGACGAAGTCATCTGCCCACACCTGAAATCCGCTGGTTGCGTCGATCAAATGGACATTGACCCGCACCTGATCACCCGCCTTCCGCACACTGCCCTCGAGCAAGTAGCGCACGCCGAGAATCTTGCCCATCTCCGCGGCGGTCTTGTCAGTTGGCTTCAGTGCGGCGACCGAAGAATGCGAAGCCACGTCGATTCCCTGAATCTTCGACAACTTGGTGGTGATTTCGTCAGTCATTCCATCACTGAAATAATTGCTGTCAGGCTCCGCGCTCAGGTTCTGCAGCGGAAGAACAGCAACAGATGGTTTGCCCGCCACGATGCCAGACTGCGACGAGGAATGTCTCTGATACCATGCGACTCCGCCAATGACGAGCAGCAAAACCAGCACCGCCGCGCCTGCGAACATGATTCCGCGCTTTGATCGTGGACGCGCCGCAGCCTGCATTTCCGCGGAAGAGATTCGTCCCGAGTCGGTGCCCCGCTGAATGCGCTTCAAGTCCGTGCGCATTTCGGCGGCAGACTGGTACCGCATCTCCCGCTCCTTTTCCAGCGACTTCTCGAGAACTCGATCGAACTCGGCGGGCAGCCTCGGATTCAATCGCAGAGCCGAAGCCGGAGCCCGGTTCATGATTCCATCAAAGATCACGCCGGTGCTCTCACCGCTGAAAGGCAACGCTCCCGTCGCCATCTCATACAAGACGACGCCGAACGAAAATAAGTCCGTGCGGGCGTCTAACTCTTTAGCTCGCACCTGCTCCGGCGACATGTAAGCGATCGTGCCGAGAGTGGAACCGGGACTGGTGAGATGTTGCTCATTGACTGCGGCAGTCATCGTGTTCGCGGAAGCAATCTGGCTGGAAGAACTTTGTGGCTGCTCCACCTTCGCCAGCCCGAAGTCGAGAATCTTGGCGTGCCCGCGTTCGGTGACAAAGATGTTGGCGGGCTTGATATCGCGATGAACAATCCCTTTGGAGTGCGCGGCGTCCAGCCCGTCGGCAATCTCAATCGCCAGGGACAGGATGGTTTCATTCTCTAACGGCTTTCCCGAGATAAGATGTTTGAGCGTCTCGCCATCCAGAAACTCCATGGCAATGAACGACTGCTCACCGTGCTTGCCGATCTCGTAGATGGTGCAAATATTGGGATGGTTGAGAGCGGACGCTGCTCGAGCCTCGCGGCGAAAGCGTTCCAGCGCCTGCGGATCTTTCGAGAGTTCATCGGGCAGGAATTTCAGGGCGACGAAGCGGCCAAGCTCGGTGTCCTCAGCCTTGTAGACCACCCCCATACCGCCGCCACCGAGTTTTTCGACGATGCGGTAGTGCGAGATGGTTTGGTTGATCATTTTTGGCCGATCATTCGGGAGACACCAAAGTTTTCGGACGCTTCATCTTACGGAGGCGGCATGAACGAGTCAATGAATGACGCACTGATGCCAGCCAGTCAGGTATCCTGGCTCATCGGTGGTTCTTTCCGTGAAGCACCCCAAGGCACGATTTACTTTTTCTGACCAGTAAGTTCGCTCACTACCTTGCCGCTTTCATCGAGAAATTGCAGGACTGACCTCCCATCCGACTGAACCTCCAGCGACACGCGGACTTTGCCGCTACCATCGCGCAGACTCAAACCAACGGATCCGTCCGGAGCGCGCCCCACCACCATCCGTTTCACATCGTGCCGATGACTGGCAAAAAATTCCTGCCATGCATTATCCTGCTTGTCCTCGGGCAGCTTCTCGATCCGCTCCTCCGCCTTCCTCTTCTCCTCGACCGGGTAGTCTCCCTGATCGGCGATGGTGATTCGCGAAAATTTATCTTTTCCCTCCTGACCCGCATCGAGAGCGAAGACTTGGTTCTCCTCGTATTGGTCAAGACTCAAATGTCCATGATTTTCTATGGTGCCGTCAGGAAGTTGGCTCGCTCCCCAAATCAGGCCGCCCTGTTCGGTGCCCTCCTCACTCATGAAAAGCATTCCAGCAGCTTCCCGTCGATCCGGCCGGGGCGACTCTTTCTTATGAATCCAACCGCCAGGAAAATCGGCACGGTTCGAGATGGTGAGCCCGCACCGTTCCGTCGGGCTCGACGATGTTGATGCGACGAGCTGTGATAATGCCAAAGTGCGGACTTCGCATCATGGCGAATCCGCACAGGATGGTCACGGCAAACACCAGCGTCAGAACGCCGGAGTAGATGGCAAGGAAGCGAGAACTGGACAAAGCTTTCATGGAAACCCTCCTGGGAAAGGCGCAGAGGCCTTGAATAGATTACGTTGAATTCACCATAGAGTTTCGTACAGGAAACTGCGTCCAGGATCATGTCCCTTCCTGGCTGCTTCGGCTTCGCGAAGGCGCAGGTCCCCCACGTATGATAAAAAAGACTTTCACCTCGAGAATAACCTTTGCCTAAGACTCCGCCAGAGGAAGCATTGAATGCCAATCCCGCGGCCACTTCACGGGATCACACGGTCGCGCGCCGCGTAGCTTTGGTGGGCCTCGGAAACGTGGGCCGCGCGGTAGCGAAAATTCTCTGCGAGCGCAACGACGGTTTGCTGCGCCTGACACACATCTGCAATCGCAACTTCGAGCAAAAGAAGCAACGCTGGGCTGCCGAGCTATCGATACCGAGTGACGTAATCTGGACTGACGATCTTCATAAGATTCTTGTCTCCGACGCCGACATCGTAGTCGAACTAATCGGAGGACTGACGCCAGCCGAAGAACTGGTGCGGGGCGCGCTGAACGGCGGCATGTCAGTGGTGACGGCCAACAAGCAACTCATCGCTCGCCACGGACCGGACCTGCTTGCCCTCGCCAGCGCAACCGGCTGCCAGCTTGAATACGGAGCATCAGTCGCCGGCGGCGTCCCTGTTCTGCCCGCGTTACGCACCGGGCTTTGCGGAGATCGACTGCATGGCATTGCCGGCATCCTGAACGGCACTTGCAATTACATTCTCAGCCGTATCGAAACTGCTCGCATTCCTTTCAGCGAAGCTCTCGAAGAGGCACAGGCTCGCGGCTATGCCGAAGCTGACGCCAGCGAAGACCTCGACGGCGGCGACGCCCGCGCCAAGCTTTCCATTCTTGCGCTGGCCGGACTGCAGGTTCGCGTCGCGCCCGAAGACATTCGTGCTCGCACGATTCGTCCGGTGGATGCAGTCGACTTCGATTACGCCGCTGAACTCGGCTGCACCATCCGCCAAATCTCGCGCGCCGATTTGAAAGCAGACACATTGTTCGCCGAGGTTGGACCGAGCCTGGTTCCCACCGACTCGCCATTTGGCCGCGTGCAGAGAAACCTGAATCTGGTTTTGACCTCGGGAAAATACGGCGGCGACATGGCATTCCTCGGGGCAGGCGCAGGAGGCGATCCCACAGCGGTTGCGGTGGTGTCAGACTTGATGGCTGTCGCGGAAAGCTTCGCCGCCGGCCCGCGTCCGCGGCGTGCGCTGCAGTTCGCATCGCCAGAAGTAAGCTGTGACTTTGAGACGCCGTGGTATCTGCGCCTGGTAGTAAAAGATCAGCCGGGGATTATTGCAGGGTTAGCATCGATTCTCTCAACTCACAAACTGAACATCGATGCCGTCCTGCAAAAGCCGGGATTCGACAAAGGCAATCTGCCGTTCGTGATCACACTCGAACCCTGCCGCGATTCCCAATTGCACCCGGCTCTGCAAGAAATGTCCGCCCTGCCCTTCGCGCTAAGGCCGACCCTCGCGCTGCCCATCCTGCGCTGACATTTTGTTGTCCGCTGATATTCGGTCATCCGCCTCAGATTTTGTCATCCGTTCACATTTTGTCATCCCGAGCGAAGCGAGGGATCTTGGTGTCTGCTTGCGGCGGCGATACTAGTCGCGCAAGCCTAAACCAAGATCCCTCGCTACGCTCGGGACGACAATTTGTTCGGACTGCCAGAAACCACTTACTTCCAGAACGGATTCTTCAACCCCGCCGGCTTAAGCGCGCTGTCAATCTTCGTTTCCGCTCCGGTATCATCTGAGATTTTTTCGTCGGTCAGACGAGACGAAGGCGCTTGCAGCTGTTCTTCACCGTAGGAAGGTGTAGGGGAATAGGGATATTCGGATTTCATCTAGGGAGACCTCCACAAGTTTATTATCTAGGTTCATTGAAACACTTTAAGCGCGATCCCAAGGCTGCAAATTCTCGATGCAAGCTATCGAAAAATCAGCAGGTGACATCACTGACATTTGGCCCCAGCTTCTGGCGTATTTCGAGCGCCAAGGCAAAACTGCTACGATGTTCCGACGAAAAAAGTCCTCAGAAACCATAAACTCATCCTCAAGGATCTCTTTTCATGAAATACCGCAAGCTCGGACGAACCGGATTCAACGTTAGCGACGTCGCCTATGGACTCTGGGGTATGAGCGGATGGAGCGGCTCCGACGACCAGCAGTCGCTCGATTCTCTGCAACTCGCCGTCGACTCGGACTGCAACTTTTTCGACAGCGCGTGGGCGTACGGCGACGGCAAAAGCGACGGACTGCTCGGCGAAACCATGGCGCGCAACTCCGGCAAGCGGCTCTATGCCGCGTCGAAGATTCCTCCCGCCAACGGCAAGTGGCCCGCGCTCTCGGAATACAAATATCGTGACGTGTTTTCGACGGAGCACGTGCTCAAGTATGCCGACCTGATCCGCAAGAAACTTCGCGTAGACTCAATCGACCTACTGCAGTTTCATGTCTGGGATGACAGTTGGACCGACGATTCGGAGTTTCGCTCGACAGTGGAAAAGTTAAAAGACGGCGGCTGGATTCGCAGCTTCGGCCTCAGCCTGAACCGCTGGGAACCGGACAATGGCATCAAGGCACTGCACACCGGCCTGGTCGATGTCGTGCAGGTGATTTACAACATCTTCGATCAAGCGCCCGAGGACAATCTTTTTCCGCTCTGCCAGGAACTCAACGTGGGCGTGATCGCGCGCGTGCCGCTCGACGAAGGCAGCCTCGGAGGCAAGATGACGCTCGAAACCCGTTTTCCGAAAAGCGATTGGCGCTCGGGATATTTTGGTCCAGAGAATCTTGCGAACACGATTGAGCGTGTAGACAAGCTCAAGAAGATTCTGCCCGCAGGCATGACACTGCCCGAAATGTCGCTGCGCTTTATTCTCTCTCATCCCGCGGTGAGCACGACAATCGTGGGCATGCGCAGCCCGGAGCACGTACGCCAGAACGTCGCCGCGAGTGACGCCGGCCCGCTCGATTCAGCTTTGCTCGCCGAATTGAAAAAACATCGCTGGGACCGCACGCCACAGAAATGGTCGGATTGACGTCGTTGTCAGGCTGGGTATGAGTTTCCTCTGGGTCACCAAGGTGTTCCATGTAGAGAGCAAACGAATTGGGGGGAGAGCGAGCTATTCGCGTCGCAAAACGATCGCGGTCGCATCATCGCTGAGCGTGCCGCCACTGGCGAACTCTTGCACCTCGGTCAACACCGACTGGGCTGATACAACTGGTTTCTGCAAGGATTTCACAAGGCGCGAAGTTCCATATTCCTCGCCTCCACCGTTCGCCGCCTCTACCGCACCATCCGTGTACGTCAGCACGCGGTCGCCAGTCTGTAAGGTCAACCCGATCTGAGTACTCTGAGTTCATAAGCCCCAAAGGAAGGCCTTTTTCCGTTTTGAGTTCTGTAGTGCTGGTCTGATCCCGGACGAAGATAGGATAGGGATGGCCTCCGTTAGCGACCCTCACTGTCGCGCGTTTAGTATCGAGGATCAAATAGACCAAGGTGACAAATCGGCCCTCAGGAAGGTCCTTCAGTAGTGCCTGGTTCAAGCGCATAAGGACCTGCGAGGGGGACTCCAATCCCTCCGCCGCCATGCGAAACAGACTGCGCGTCGCTGACATGAGCAATGCCGCCGCCATCCCTTTGCCGCAAACGTCACCTAGCGCGATTCCCCAGAAGCCATCGCCGAGATCCACATAGTCATACCAGTCGCCGCCCACGGCGTTCAATTGCAGACAGAAACCGTCAATCGCATAGCCGGAAATCGCCGGTTCATGTTGTGGCAGGAGTGCTCGCTGGATTTGCCTGGCCTCGGCCTGCTCACGGAGAGCCTTTTCCTTCTCCAAGCGCTCTTGCCCGAAGAGGCGGGCATTTTCAATGGCGATGGCGATGTTATCCGATAATGCGCACAACAAGTCGATTTGTTCAGGAGAAAATGCGTCAACTGCTGAACTCTGTGCATTGAATAAGCCGATCAGTTTTCCACGGCTGATAAGCGGAATGTCCACTTCGGAAAGTGTCGTGGACTCACTGACTACGTAATAAGGATCCTTCCTCACGTCAGGCGCGTAGTGCATCCTTGCGGTCGCCGCCACGTGCCCCACCATCCCCTCACCGCCGATCTTAAATCGATAGCCTTTGAGATGAACATTACTAAAGCCGCGCAGAGCAATTATCTCCAGATCGTTTCTAGCGTCATCCCGCAGCAGCACTGCCGTCCGGTTACACCCAAAAGCCTCAGCAACGCGGCCCACGATCTCGTCCAGCAATTTCTCCAAATCGAGTATGGAGTTCACCTTCTTCGCTGTGTCCTGCAATAACAGAAGCTCACGCACTCGGCGTTCCAGAACCTGATTTGTCGTCCCGCTACTCATGACGTAGGAATGATAACGCAGTTCCCCGATATCAGTGCGGAAGAGACTCCGGTTGTCTTCTGTCACCCATGCAAAGTATTGGATTGCGGTCAGATACTTGTCCCGTCCTTTCACCTTGGCGAGTCACGGGCGGATGACGGGCAAGCCGGAAGCTGTCAAGAATGCAAGCCCACTGTCTCGCCCTACGACCTCTGGTAGTAGCCGCTCTCCGCAGTCTAGTCTGCTTAGTCTCCAAACAAACCAATCCCAGGCCCCAACTGCCCGCAACCATGAAAAATAAATCGCGCCAGACCGCATTCGTCATAACGCTATTCGCACTCCTGCTCTCGGCGGCTTCCCACGCGCAGAATTCGCGCGGGTCGCTGCGCGGCACCGTGCAGGATGCGACTGGCGCCCGCATCGCCTCCGCCAAAATCGTTGCGCAATTATTCGGCTCGTCAGTGCAGCGCACTGCCTCGAGCGAGGATCGCGGCGAGTTTCGTCTCGATGACCTTTCCCCCGGCAACTACCGCATCACCATCAGTGCCGCGGGCTTCGCTCCGGCGCAAGCCGATGTTGCAATCGCCGTCACGACCGTACGCGATATTTCGGTCACGATGAAACCTGCGGCAGCCTCGGCGACCGTCAATGTACAGGGCAATTCTTCTTCGATCACAACCGAAGTAATCGACACATCCAGCGCAGTGCGCGGAGGCGTTGTAGGCAGCCATGACCTTGAAACTCTGCCGCTTCCCGCGCGAAGCTTCGCCAACATTGCCTACCTCGTGCCAGGAACCGAACCGGTCGAGCCTTCCGACCCCACCAAGGCGCGCATCACCGCAGTCTCGACCGGCGGGAGCTCCGGCTTGAACAACGAGCTTTCAGTCGACGGCGCGGAAAACTCCGACGACTGGATCGGCGGCTTCCTGCAAAACTTTTCGCCCGATGGCATTCAAGAATTCGCCGTGCGCACCTCGAACGAAGACGCCGACACCGGTTGGACCACCGCCGGCTCCGTCGTAATCACTACCAAGCGCGGCACCAACGAATGGCATGGCAGCGGAGCTTTCTTCGACCGCCAAGCTGCGCTAAATGCGCGCTTTCCCATTGAGAACCCGGCGCCGAATCCGAAGCAGCCGTTCTCCCGCCAGAACTATGTTGGAACTTTCGGCGGCCCGGTCGCGCGAGACAAAGTGTGGTTCTTCACCTCTTTCGAAAATGTCCAAGAGAATGCCAGCATCGCCTACAGCCCGGCCAGCACTACACAATTCGATGCGCTCGCGCAATTGGCGTCCGAGGGATTGATCACTGGCATTCCTTTCATCCCCGTGCCCGCGACGGTTCCAATTCCCTTTCGCGATTACATCAGTTCGCTGCGCCTCGACTTTGCGCAGTCGTCGAAATCGACCTGGTTTCTGCGCGCATCGTCAGACAGCTACCTCACTCACAACGCTCTGGTGCAGCAAGCCACGTTGCCGTCGACCGGCCTGACCACGCACAACAACTACTGGAACCTCGCGCTCAGCAACGCTTACACGTTCAGCTCAACCTGGCTGGGCAATCTAGTTCTCGATGCCAGCCTCTTGCATCTCACGCAGACTCGTAATTCGGATCTCGGCTTCGCCATACAATTTCCCTTCAGCGTGACGGCGCTCACCGTCTCTGGCTTTGAGACCTTCGGCGACAATCAGTTCGCCACTCCGATCACTCTCTTCCCAGACCTGCGCAATCAGGATAAATATCAATTCCGCTACGACCTGAGCCACGTTATGCGGGACCATGCGTTCAAGTTCGGCATCGACTTCATTCACGAACCGGTGTTGAGTGGCGCATTCGCCGCGACTGCCGAGCAGTTCACCACGTATCCCTCGAATCCCGATTGCTACATCAATCCGCCCGGCCCCGATTGCGGCGGAATCACGACTGCGCTGCCGTTTTATTACACACCTCCCAATGCGCAGTGCAATCCGCCCCCGGATCCAAGCACCGGAATTAGCTGCACCTTTACTCCCGCCGGCGATGGCAGCTTTTCGCAGAACGTGCAGCGTCTCGCGTTTTACGCCGAGGACTCTTGGCGCGTTTCACGCCAACTCACGGTCAACTACGGCTTGCGTTATCAGACGACATGGGGATTGTTCATCGGTTCAGGCCGCAGCGAAGCCGAGAATGCCGCATACGTGACGCTACAAGCATTGCAGATTCCGACTGTACCTAGCGTCCCCAGTGACTATCGCAAGCAAATCGCGCCTCGCCTCGGCATAGCTTACTCCCCCGGCAACAGCGGGAAGACCGTGATCCGCGCCGGTTTCGGCCTCTACTACGATGATCTCGCGCAGAATGGATGGGCCACTGCTTTTCAAGGCGTTAACAACTCAAACTTCACAACAGGAACGTGCAGCCTTACAGGAGGCCCCGGCACTTATGCGCTCGCCGGCACGGGCTGCCTCGCGGGCGGTGCAGCCGTCACGGGCAACCTGATCGGCTCGCCTTACAAAACGCCTTACGCGATTCATACGACTGGCGGCATGCAACACGCCTTCAACCAACATTGGCTTGCGAGCGCCGATTACGTGCACGAGCAGGGCAATCACGGTTACCGCAGCTTCCCTTATACCAGCGGCCTCAACCTGTTCACTCCGCTCATTTCTGCAGCCGACCCAGACTATGCTGCTGATCAAACAAATGTGGTACCTAATGTCAATGTGTTTGAAGCTGACAATCGCTCCAGCTACAACGGGCTGATGCTGCATCTGCAGGGCAACATGCGCCGCTTCAATCTGGTTGCGAACTACAACTTCTCCAAAGCGCAGACCTGGGGATGCCTGCTGGGCGAACTGTTTGACTATGTGGATGGCGTCTGCCCCAACCAACCGAACCAACCGAATCCAGGATTCTTGAACGCCTTCGGACCAGGCGACTACGGCCCATCCGGCGAAGACGTTCGCCATCGCCTCGTGCTGGCCGGCACCCTGCATCTCCCCGGCGGCTTCGAAGTGAGCACCATCAATCAGCTCGAAAGCGCCCGCCCCATCACGATCACGAATGCCAACAACACCGACCGCATCTATGTAAATGGAAACTACACCAGCCTCGATATCTTCCGTGGACGGCCCTACATTCAGTCAGACATGCGCATCACGCGCCCTTTCAAAATCAACGAACGCTGGCAGGTCGACCCGTTCATCGAGTTCTTCAACCTTTTCAACCGCAATAATCCGGGCGCGAACTTCGCGGTGAATGTGGCGCAGCTTCCGGTTCCGCAGAACCAGATGACGCCGAATTCACAAGGCATCACTAACGTCACCAGTATCTGTACAGTCGCGGATTGCTCCCAAACCGCGCCCATCACCAGCCTCAAGCAGCTTGAAATACCCGAAGGCGCACTGGGAGATTTCTTCGGCCCCGGCACAACGGTTGGCATTCCATTTGCCGCGCAGTTAGGCTTGCGCGTGACGTTTTAGAGGCACTGACAGAATATCCCGTCAGTCGAAGTCAATTTTCTCGAACCCCAAACCCTGCAGCAGAGTGCTGATCGTCGACGTCGCATTCTGCTGGGCATTTTTTAAAATACCGTCGCTCAACGCGGCCTCTTGCAACTGACGTTCCGCTTCCTGGCGCACTTGCGTTTCAAGGTTTGGGTCGGTAGATGCGAGTAGGCCAGTTTGCCGTGAATAAACCCGCGTCTTCGCGCTGTCGAGTCGAGTGCTGAACACTTGCGAAGCAGGCAAATGCAAGCGAATCTGCCTGCCATCCACCCTGACATCGCCCGGCTTCAGATTCGAGAAATCGATTCCGGCGACAACTTCACCGTGCACCATCATCAAGAGCCGGTCGCCCGCCAGAAAATCCGGGAAGATGGGGTTCTCCTTCGCGCCGGTCACCAACTTGTCCATGGTGTAAACCACGGTCTCCAGCCGCTGCAATCGTTGAATACGATCGACCACGGTGGGCTGGCTTACATCGATGCTGAGGGCTCTGCCCGTCACAGCCGACCATATATGGCTCAACAGTGTTCGCCCTGAATCTCGCGACAGCATCAACCATCCCATCGAGCCGACGCACAGCACTCCCAGCAACAACCCGATGATGAGTGCAAAAAAGAAAATTACCTTAGAGGATCGAGCAGGTGATGAACCGGAATCCGGAGGCATGCTGGAAGATTATCACCAGGCGAGCGGCAGGTCAGGACAACGACTTCAGGATAAACATTTCAGAACAACGATCAGAGAAACGACGAGAGCGCACTATGACAACACGCGATACCTACCGCACCAGCCACTCGGTCGCGGCGTGCACCCGAATCAGCAGTTCGGTGTAAGTCACGACCAGTGTCACCATCACGGCAGCAACAGCGAACAGCGGATATCCCAAAGAATATTTCTTGGCCGTACTATGCCGGGGTTCCGTCCACGCGATCAACCGCTCCACCCGCGCATTCACCGACTCCGCCGGACTGTTCACCAAAGCCGTCGTCAACTCCGCAGGCGCTTCCAGCGGAGCCAGTCGCGACAACTTGATCACCGCCGCAGCCAGATCCAGCGCTTCCGACGCGCTTGAAACCGCGGCATCGTCGGCAGCCATTTCAGTGGCTTCGCGCCACGCACTCTCCAGTTCCGCCATGCCGGGAAATACCACCAACCGCAGAATCAGCTTTCTGAAATTGTCGCGGCGACGCACGTGCACCACTTCATGACGCAGCGCGCTCAGCAACTCCCGCTCGGTCAGCACGAACTCCGCTGCCCGGGACAACCAGACGCGCGGACGCAAAATACCGGCTGCGGTGAGTGGAGGCACACCCCCCGAAACTCGCAGCACCGGGATTGAATCCGTGGAATCATCGCGGCCGGCTCCAATTTTTCGCGCGACTCTTCGCACACCGATTTCTCGCGCATTGATGTCTCGGCCATTGATTTCCCGAGCATCGATCTCCTGCGCCTCAACCGACCACCGCGCAACCGTTCGCGAAGCCCGCACCAACGCCGCCGCCGCTTTCCACATCCCCGTCAGCACTGTCGCCATCCCGCACAGGCCCAGAACGGCCGGCAAAACCCCGATAGGTTCATTCACAGCACGAGGTTCGAGCAGCAAGAACGAAGGCACAGCCAGCGCGAGGGTCACGCCAGTTGCCACCAGCAAAGGCATCGTGCGCAGGATGAAAAGCAAATCCGCGCATCGCCGCGCCGAGTGCCGCTGCGCGCCCAGCCGCACGTTCCGCCACAGGCCACAAACCGCGAGCGAAAGCGCGCTGTATAGCAGAATGAAGATGGAGAAAGAAACCGCGATCCCGCGCAGCGCGAACATCACTCTTTCTCCTTGTGGCCTGGATTGCTCTGGCTGAGCTCGCGCCGTTTTCGATCCACCAGCTTGCGTAAGTCGTCGAGCAATTGCTCATCGCGTTCGCCCAGTATCTCCACCAGAAACGAAAGCGGCAGAGACGAAGCCGGACTCGCGTCCAGCAGTTGGCGAAAAGCCTGGCCCGCCACTTCGCGATGCATTTCTTGGCGACTGAATCGTGGTGCGTAACGGAACGCCCTGCCCTCTTCCAACCGCGTCAGCAATCCCTTCTTGAATAACCGGTCGAGCGTGGTCATCACCGTAGTGTAGGCCAGATCCTGGCACCCGCCTTCGACCAGTTCGCGAACGGTAGCGCTGCCCTTCGCCCACAACCCGTCAAGCATGCGCTGCTCGAGCGGCCCAAGCTGCTGCGTAGAGCTTCGAAATGGATGGAAAATCCGCTTCATTCTTACTCCAAGCGACTCAGCATTCTACCGTGGAGCGGAACAGAGCGCCAGCCGATTATTTTCGCGCGAGTTTCGTTGACCGGACTTTGCCTTCCTGGGCGTCCGCGGGAATATTCTTGTTGAACACATTATCTATCGGTGTTCTCATGCGAGCGACAGAGAAATCAAGAATCTGGAGGACGAGTGTGAGCAACACAAATAATCTGGCACCGACCCAGGGGCCTACGCGGCGGCAGGCAATCGTTGGTGTAGCAATCGCATTTGGCGGACTAGCGGTGGTCTCTACGAAGTCATGGGCTCGAGCTGAAGATGAAATCTCGCGCACGGCGGAATCCATTCACCAGGAGCCGATCATCAAAGCGAGCCGAAGTCGCGTCTACGAGGCTCTTACCGAGGCCAAACAGTTCGACAAGATCGTACTGCTCAGTGGAGTCATGCAAACCATGCACGTGGCAGACAAGCCCGCGGAGATAAGTCGCGAGGTGGGAGGCCCATTCTCGCTTTTCGGCGGATATATCACGGGACGACACGTAGAACTCGTGCCGAACGAGCGAATTGTGCAGGCGTGGCGAGCGGGCGCATGGCCGGCGGGCATTTATTCAATTGCCAGGTTCGATCTCGTCGAGCAAGGCTCCGGGACCAGGATCGTCTTTGACCATACGGGCTTCCCTGAGGGCGCGGCGGAAAGCCTGGCGTCAGGCTGGAAAGCCCACTATTGGGAGCCAATGCAAAAGCTACTCGCTTAGAGAGAGCGCGCGCGCTGCCTGTACCGTTGGCTCGTTAGAGCTTCACGCCGGGGACTCATGCGGGTCTGCCTTCACGCCGCGCCCTCCCGGCTTTTCTGCGTCACATCTTCAATCGCCAGCAAAATGAACGGATGCCCCGGTTGCAGTTCTACCCGGCGGGCGTTGAGCAGCATCTGGCGCGATCCAAGATGAGGAAATTCGTGGCTCATCTCGAAATCGTCCACGCGGGAATTCCGCGGAACAATCTCCTCCAGCAGGTCGCGCAGCTTTGGGATATTCCACTGTCCGTTGCCCAGTTCATAAATCGGACGCCCTTCCGTTTCTTCCGAAGTCACTTCGAAAGCCCGGTAGAACGCCGGATTCGCTCCTGTCACCTGCAGCCCCGCATTCAATACCAGGATCGCCTCCCGCGCGCTCTCAACAATCGTGTCCGCGTATTCGCGCGTTTGGTCTAACGTGCGCTTCAGGACGTCGACATCCTGCAAAGTGATCACTGCCCCCTCGATCCGATTGTCCCAGGTCGTATACGGACGCACATGCAGCAACTGCCACCCGCCTTCGTTGGTTCGCACCTGCCGCTCCCGCGGAGCACCGCATCGAATCGCTTCGCGAACCAGCCCTTCCAAATCCTCCATATCAAGGTTGGGACGGATCTCACCCAGCCGCCGCCCAATATCCCCGGGCAGCAGATTGAGCAGTTTCTGCGCGAGCGGAGTGAAGCGGCGAATGCGCAAGTCGTTACTCACCATCACCACCGGAACATCGACGTGGCCCAGCAGATTCAGCAGATCGTTGTTAGCTGAGCCCAACTCCGCATTTCGATTCTGCATTTCTTCGTTGAGGGTCGTGAGTTCCTCATTCGTCGATTGCAACTCCTCCTTGGCCGTCTCCAGTTCTTCATTCGTGCTCTGCAATTCTTCGTTGGCCGACAAGGCCTCCTCATGGGCCGACCGGAACTCTTCCGCAATGGTTTCATGCTCCTGAATGAGCGACCGCAATTGCTCCCGCAACTGATTCGTCTCGCGCTTCAGAAGGTCGATCTCCCCCGTCGTGGGCCGGGCGACCTTCACCGTCTTGCCGCCTTTGCCCGCGCCCTCCAGAGCCGGCTCGCCGACCGCATCCTGAAACACAACGATGTAAAAGCGCTCTTGCGCCAAGGGTACGCGCAACGGCACTACGTCGAAGTCCACCGCTCGCGTCCCGCCTTCGGACTGAATCTCAACGCCTTGCTTCCGCACCGTTGCATTGGTTTTCCTGGCCGTGTTCAGCGCCGCCCGCAAGTCGACCAGCAGTCCTTCCCGCGCCATTTTTGCCACGCTGAAGCTCGGTTGCCCGGCCGGCGGCTCCAGGTATGCCCCGGTCTTCCCTTGGAACTGCATGATTTCCATTTGATCGTTTACCACAATGCTGGCGGGAACAAACCGGCTCACCAGCAACCGCTGCGCCTCTCGTTCCACAACCAGAGGGGTAGTCTGCAGTCCTCGGGCCCGCTTCGCCGCCCCCAAGCCAGAAGGATAATCCGCGCTCGAGAAATAGGTCGTCAGACGCCGTGAGTTCTTCCTCTTTTGGTAGATCTTGTCCTTCTTGGCGACCTGCCCGAAGTGGTCGGCAAATCCTCCCAGATTTTCCGACGCTCCCAGCATCAGATAGCCGCTCGGCTTCAGGGCGTAATGCAGTGTTGGGATGGCCCGCCGCTGCAGAACCGGTCCCAAATAGATCAGCAGGTTGCGGCAGCTCACAAGGTCCATGTTCGAAAAAGGCGGATCTTTCACCAGGTTCTGCTTGGCAAAGATGCACATGTCCCGGATGGACCGATTGATCTGAAATCCCCCATCCAGCCGGACAAAGAATCGCTTCAAGCGTTCGGCAGAAATTTTCGCCACGGCCGCTTCGGTGTACACGCCGGTGCGGGCGCGGTCGAGCGCCGTGTCGCTGATGTCAGTGGCAAAGATCTGGATCGCAGTCGTGGCCTGCGAAATGTTCCGGCTATGCACCCACATGTATTCCAGCAGCGTGATCGCGATCGAGTACGCTTCTTCGCCAGTCGAGCAGCCCGCCACCCAGACTCGTAGGGATTATCCGGCTTTCGGCCCTCAAACAATTTCGGATAAACATGCTTGCGCAGCGCCACAAACGCTTCCGGCTCCCGGAAAAATCCGGTGACGTGAATCAGCAAGTCGCGGTAAAGCGCGTCCAGTTCTTCGGGCTTCCTTCCAATGAAGCGTAAGTAGTCCTTCAGGTTTTCCACTTTGTGTACCACCATACGTCGCCGGATGCGCCGCTGCAGCGTGGTGTGCTTGTAGTGGGTGAAGTCCACTCCGGTCGATTCCTGCAGCAACCCGAACAGCGCGTTGAGGTCGCTGCCCTCCATACCCTCAACAGTTTCCATTGCAGACGACACAACCCGCGCCACGTAAGGATGCTGGCTGATCCCGCCCAACTCTCGCGCAATGTCCTTCGGCGACAGGATAAAGTCGATGTACCCTGCATTCACCGCATTGCGCGGCATGCTGTCGTACTTCGCCGACTCCTCGTCCTGCGCAAACGTGATGCCTCCCGCCGCTTTGATGGCCCCGCATCCTTCGGTCCCGTCCGATGCCGTTCCCGACAGGATCACGCCGATCGCCTGTTGCCCGGCACTTTCCGCCAGCGAACGAAAAAAATCATTGATGGGCATGTGCTGACCGTGCGTGACCACGCGCGCACCCAGCTGCAGCATTCCATTCTTGATGCTCAGGCTCGTATTGGCAGGAATCACGTAGGCGTGGTTGGGCTGAACCACAACCCCTTGGGTTACCTCAGTGACAGGGATCTTCGTTGTCCTCGAGAGAATTTCCTGCAACGCACTGCCATGTCTGGGGTCGAGATGCTGCACCAGTACGAAGGCCATGCCGGTTTTTTCCGGCATATAACGCAACAGTTCGGAGAATGCTTCGAGCCCGCCCGCCGACGCCCCGATCCCCACAATGGGGAACGATCCTCGGTACGTCTTAGTATCATTCTTCGCGGTAACTTTACGACGTGGGTTGACCTGCTTGCGCGCAGAACTCTTCATGAAGCTCCCCCTTAGGACAGGCAACTTCCCAGGAGCCGAGGGCTCGTGAATCTGCTTCCCCTCTGTCGACGGCGGCAGGCCCTGCAAGGCGGGATCGCGCCCGCAAGAAGATTCGACCGAATTCTAGTCCGTGGCGCTTGGCGGGTCAATGAATCCAGCGAAGAAAAGCGTAGTAGCGGACAAGCTTTCCCAAAAATGGAAAACAGGAGTGACAATCGAAGGGTGTGAAATTTCTAGGGACAGTCGCCTAATGGCGTGAAATGTGTTCGAACAGCCGCCAAGCCTGCCCTAAGCGAAGCCGAAGGGGCTGTCCAACGAGCGAAGCGAGGAGCTCAGGCACAAAAGCGATGGAATAGAAAAAAATCTGGGGTGGGAAACGGGAATCGAACCCGCAACCGTCGGAGCCACAGTCCGGTGCTCTGCCAGTTGAGCTATTCCCACCGCCGCCTTCATTATAGCAACTTCGCTCCCACCATCGCGCTTCGCGCACTCAACAACGCGTGTCCGCACATCGGCCGGCATCCTCCACAACTTGCCTCCATCTAGCGCGTGATCTCGAACACGGTCCCGCCGTAATACGTCCCACCGTTGTCGGTTGCGCCGTAGAGATTGCCTGAAGCGTCGATCACCAGACGGCCGACGGGAACGCCTCCGTCATTTTCCGTCCCGAGATGGAAGCTGTACAGTACACTCTCCGACCAGCTGCCATCGGACTGGGGCGACAGCTCAAACACCGTGCCCCAATTGAAAGTGCCGCCGTAGGGAGTGAGGCCGTAGAGATTTCCGACCGCGTCGAAAACCAGACCGCCCGAGGTAGAGAGCCCATCTCCGTGGGCGCCGAAGTCATGCAGTACCGTCTCTGTCCAGCTTCGGTGCGCGCCGGGTGTCAGCTCGAAAGCCGTGCCGCAGCCATAGCAGCCCATGCCGTGGCCGCCAGAGGACGTCGTACCGTAAAGATTTCCCACCGCATCGACGATCAGATCTCCATCGGGTCCAGCCCCGTCGGCGCACTGAGCTCGGGAGCAGAATTCGTGCAGCACCTTTTCTTCCCAGCCGCTCGCCTGGGGAATCAGCTCGAACACGACCCCAGCGCCGTGCTGACCGCCCCCCGCCCCTATCCCATAGAGGTTGCCGCCGAAAAAGACCGGGGTGGAGATGGGATTCGCTCCATCCTCGTAGTGGAAACTATAAAGCACAGTTTCATTCCAGTTCCCTCCAGAGCTGGGTGACAGTTCGAACACCGTGCCGTCGCTGTGAGCGCCTCCGCCGCCAGTCGTGCCGTAAAGATTGCCTGCGGCATCGAAGACCAGGCCACCGGAGGGTCCGATGCCGGTCGTGCCGTCGACCTTGAAGTCGAGCAGCACCTTTTCCGTCCAAACGCCGCTCGCCGAGGGTATGAGTTCGAAAACCACGCCGCAGCCTACCGCATTGCCCTGTTTGTAAGGGACGCATTCACCGGTGCCACCTTCGGCCGTGGTTCCGTAAAGGTTGCCCGCCGCATCGAGTGTTAGATCAGCCGCGGGTTGATATCCGTCTTGCCCCTGAAAGCTGTATAGCACCCGCTCCGTCCAGCCGCCCCCGGGCTGGGGCGACAACTCAAACACGGCGCCGCAAGGCACGGTCGTGCTGCCGTAGATGGGCATGCAAGACCCGGAGCCTCCAGAAAGAGTCGTGCCGTAAAGATTACCCGCGGAATCGCGGGTCAGACTGGCATAAGGCGCCGCCCCGTCTTTGCCGTTGCCGAAGTTATGCAACACGGTTTCGGTCTGAGCCTGTGCGCGCACGGCTATCATTATCGATGACGCTACAAACATCGCCAATGCCACGGTTACTGCAAAGGAAAACTTTCTGGTTGGCATGAATGATTCTCCTGAACTGATGCACGGCTGAGCCCGCCCTTACTAAGCGCCCAGGCATTTCGGCGAAACGCGAAATGCGAGACTCAAGCTTTGCGGATGTGAGGTCTGGATCTTACCCGGGGGAGAAAGAAGCTAGGCAGAGACTATAGTGATCGGTGTTTGAGCGAGTCAAGGAGTCCTACTTCTCTATGCGGATTGGGAAAGCGCAAGGCTGGCGCGCCGATGAGGGAACAATCACTCCTCAGCTAAGAATCGATTCCACCAGCAACCGAGCATGTAAGTCACGGTGGAAAAAGGCAGGCAGAAGAAAGAAGACGAGAAAACATCAAGAATTTTAGGGATCAAATCAGAAGATCGCGACGACGACGGCAACTCGTCAGGCTGCGGCGTCGTCTGCGCCTCGGCCTCCGGTGCGGAAATGAGAAGTTCTTCGCTCACAGATCCTTGGGGGGATTAAGTATCGACAACAGGAAACCATTGCAGCTGACAACTTCGACGGCATGCCGAGCAGCAGGAATCCTCAAGAAACCTCTGCGTACTCGGCGTACTCTGCGGTGAAAGTTCTCGCCGCTACGTCCAAACTATCCCCGCCCAACGCCCACGTACTCAAAACCCATAGCGCGCATCCGCGCCGCATCGAGCAAATTTTTTGTATCAACGATTACCGGTTTCTTGAGCAGATGCTTGATGCGGTCAAAATCGAGCACGCGGAATTCAGGCCAGCCCGTACCGACAACCAGCGCATCCATTCCTTCCGCAGCCGCGTAAGCCGACTCGCAATAACGCACCGAACCATTCAGCCGCAACTTCGCCTCGTCCAAAGCAACGGGATCGTAAGCCCGCACGCGCGCGCCTTTGGCAACCAACGATTCTGCCAATCGCATCGCCGACGAGCCAGCCACTGAATTCGTGTTCGGCTTGAATGCCAGCCCAAGAATTCCCACGTCTTTGTTCTCGACTGAATTCAAAGCCAGCGCGATTTTGTCGACCAGTCGATCGGCGAGCGTATGGTTAACGTCGCGCGCCGCGCTCAACACCTTCAGCGGAACGCCATGTGCCTGAGCCAACTGCGCCAGCGAATCCATATCCGACTCGGCAAACACGCCGCCCATGCCCGCTCCCGGCTGCAAGCAGCGCGGAGCAATCTTCTTATCGAGACCAAGAGCCAAAGCTAGGCTGACTGCGTCTGCGCCTACGCGCTCGCACAGCGCCGCAACTTCGTTGATGAAAGAAATCTTCGTCGCCACAAACGCCGTCGCCGATTCGCGCACAAGTTCCGCCGTCGATTGATTGGTCACAATCACCGGCACTCCGCGCATGACCAGCGGATGAAAAATCTGTTTGAGAATTTGCACCGCTTCATTCGAGGTCGATCCCAGAATCAATCGGTCAGGCCAGTTGAAGTCTTCTACGGCGCAACCGTCGGTGAAGAACATGGGCTGCGAAACGATCGTTCCATGCAGGCCCGCATCTTTCAAAGATTTCTCAAGCGCGCCAGCAGTGCCCACAGAAACCGGTGTGACAATCGTCAGAATCGGAGGCTTGGTCGCCAGCCGCGCGATCCGCATCACTACATCGGTCAGGTTGTCGGCGTTATCTTCCGCCAGAAAAATGACTTGCGTCTTGCGCGCAAACGATTCGATGTCGGTGGAATATGCGAGGCGCCCCGCGCGAACATTGCGCCGGATAATCTCCTTCAGATTCTTCTCGTGGAAAGGAATATTGCCCTGAGCCATCTCGACCATGCGAGTGCGGTCGGGATGGCAACATGAAACGGGAGTGCCAAAATCTGCCAGACATGCCGAAATCACTGTTCCCAGATAACCCGAACCGTAAACCCCGATCTGCATTCTGCGCCCTCCGGCTGGTGGTGCAATCCGCGCCCGAAACGGCTACCGGCGCGGGATTCAACCCATTCCCTCTCTTCTGTTTACAGGGCGGCAACAGCCTGCGCAACGCACGGGAGGGAAATGTACCAGGGGCCATGCGGAGTAGGCAGGAGTAACGTAACGGGCAGGTAATCAGTCGAGAATTACCTGAAACCGGGATGAAGCCGTAGCTCCAATTCTTTTTTTTCCCGACCTTTGCGGTTCTCCTTTGCGCGCTTCGCGATCAGCCGCAAAGCTCGCGAAGCGGTCGCGAAGGACGCGAAGAGAACCAAATTCGGACCGGCTCAGATAATCGCGTCAAGCCCCTGCCAGCCGCGGTTTGGCATCGCATCCATTATTTGTGCGGAAGTTCGCGAGCGACTGGGCGAATATCCAGCAGGCCCCCACCGCAGCCAGGTTGTAGGCGTAGCCGCCCCAGGCGCCATGGTCCTTGGGATCGGCAAAGATAAATTGCGGCAACGCGACTACATTAAAGGTCAAAAACATCAGCCCAAGCAGCGATGCGGCCAGAACGTCCTGAATTCCCATCAGCATGGCCAGGCCTGCGAGTACGAAGCAAATTCCAGTTACGATGATCCAGAATTCTGCTCCCAGGGGCATCCACTTCGGGACATACATCAGGTTGTCGTGAAGGTCCGTCAGGTGCGACAAGCCGAAGTCGATCGAACAGAGTCCAAATATCCAGCGAGCGATATGAATCATTCGTGGCCGTACAGACTCGTGCGCTGCCGGCGACGCGAAGACGAGTGCTCCAGCGGCGGCCGCGATGAGTTGTGAGCCGACTCCGGCCAACACCCCGATATAGACAGGAATTCTAAATCCAAGTATGTGCGGCGCCCAGTAGAGTCGGGGCAGCCAGAACACAGTAAACACAAAATAGATGATGCCCAGTGCTGCTCCACCAGCCCGGGCGCTCCGGCGCCACAGGATCCCCACGCCCCCTGCGATCATCCAGACGGCGGTGATATATGCGAGTATCTGAACCCCAGGAATATGATCCGAACGCCTGGATCGGTTGATGGTCGGCGTCGAAACCGCCCCAGATAAGGTCCATCAGGCCGGCAGCGACTGACTCCAGGCCATACACCCAAATTCCGACTCTCATGATCGCCCCGCCTGAAAACCCACTAGAAACCTACGATCGCCTCCGACACGGTTGGGGTCCAATGCACGATCTTGTCCACACTGGTGAGCTTCAATACCTGCTCGATGTGTTTGTTGGCGCCGGCGAGCCGCAACTCTCCTCCGGCCTGCTTGGCCTGTCCGGCCGACATGACGATGATTCCAATTCCAGTGCTGTCGATGTGGGTCACGCCGCTCAAGTCAAAGATGATCTTCTTTTGCTGTTTCTCGCGGACCAGGCTGTCGGTGGCCCATTCCAGTTGCTTGCACTCCCGCCCGATGGTGATTCTGCCCGTGATCTCCAGCACAACAATGTCCGGCGGCAACTGCTTGGTCTGAATCTCGAGCATAAGCCAAGGTCCTTTCTTATTTTCTTCTTCTCTCTTTCGATCTTCTCTTATCGGAAACCGCTGAACATGACCACGTCAGTATCGTTATAGCGGGCACGAGTGACCGCGAGCTTCTTTCCGTCACGGGACCAGGCGTAGGCGGCAATCGAAGCGGGCTCGGAATCGAAATGGGTCAACTGCACGGGTGCGCCTCCATCGAGCGGTTGCACGTATAGATTCTGCGTGTTGCCAGTTGTATTGCGCACGAAGGTCAACGCTTTACCATCCGGCGTCCAGCCGAGGTACATAGGCGTGAAGGCCGAAGGGACTTCGATCTCCTGCACAGGCGAGCCGCCTTCCACCTTTTGCAACACGACCTTCGACTTCGCGCGGGCACCCTGTCCGTCGATCCTGGTATAGGCGACCAATTGGCCGTCCGGGGAAACCGCTGGCTCGTACACCCGTCCCTTGGCCAGTTCCACCGGCTCACCGCCGTCTGTTGAAATCTTGTAGATGCGATACACGCTGTCGTTGGGGGAAGGTCCTGGATAGACCACCCATTTGCCGTCGGGAGTGCAGGAGGAAGTTTCTTCGTCCTTGCCGAACGTGAGCTGCTTCGCTTCTCCGGTGGCCATATTCACGCGCCAAAGGTTCGGCGCATTGCTCTCAAGCACTCTGGATACAATCATCAGGTCGCCAGAACCACAAGCGCGGGGAGAGAATGCGATTCCATTGTCCTCCAACACACGAACCCGGTTGCTGCCATCAGGGCCAGTAACATAAATGTGAAAGGACCCATCTTGCTGTAGGAGCTTGCCCGCACTGGTCCAGGAAAGACCATACCCCGTCGATTGTTCCGTCGAGATCGCACTCAACTTCCAATCAATTTTGTCATTGAGCAGCCCCGGAGAGTCGCCTACGTAAATCGCCGCCTGCCGGCGCTCCTGTGTGGTAACGAACGACTTTCCATCCGCCGTAACACTCAGCGAGTTATAGTCGCTTAAATCATTGCTGACTTTGAAAGGCGTACCTTCTGGATAAGGCTGCAACCATATCTGACTCCGAACCACCGAGGTCTGAATACCCATAAAGAATATTCCGGAAGAATCGGGCAGCCACGCCACATCACTCATCAGAGTGGGCAAGGGGAAGGCCTTGACCTGCTTGCCCTCTGAAGTCAAAACCAGAATGGATGTAATCACGTCCTTCTGGCCCAGCTGTAACATTCCCACCGCAATGAGGCCCGACGCCGACCACGAAGGGCTTGTGCGGAAGCCGTTAGCCCCGGACTCGTGTCGGAAGATGATCTTCTCATCGCTTCCGTCGGCATTCGCGATCAGTAATTGATCTTCGCCTTTGTCCTGAATGGTGCGCGTGTAAACCATGCGCTTGCCGTCGGGCGAAAATGCGACTGCGCTGTTTACATCACTGGCGATCTGCCGCGACGCTCCGCCTAAGGCCGGCACACTATAGAGATTTGTGCTGTTTGGGTTCGCTGGATCCTGATGCGTGTAGTAAAGATAATTGCCGTCAGGGGTGAATGTTGCGCCTCTGCCGAAGAAGCCGGTTTGCGGCGGCACCACCGTGACCTCGCTACCCGTCGCGACCTGCTTCACGCGTAGGCTGCGTTCGCCTTCGCGCCTGCCATAAGCGACTAAGCGGCCGTCGGCCGAGATGCTGGCAAAGCCGACTGCCTGCCCGTGTTCGGTGAGCTGGCGGATGGTGATGTTGTGAGTGTCGATCACCGGCGCATTTTTGTGCAGAAGTTTGTAGGCGCCGAACGCGGCAGCGATCAGTAGCACGACCACCACGGCAGCCGCGCTCGCGAGCTTGCCTTTATGGCGCTGCGCTTCGGCGATCAGTACCGAACTTGACGATGCTGAGGCGGAAGCCGAAATCTTTGCACTAGATGCGGAAACAGAGGTTGGCAATGCTGCCGCCCCGGAAACATTCGCGGAGGAAGAATCCGCGCTTACTCTGCCGGATTCCGTCTCACGCTTCAGTCGTTTCAGATCGGCCCGCATCTCGGACGCGTGCTGGTAGCGCAACTCCTTATCTTTCTCGAGAGCCTTGTTGATGATGCGTTCGAGTTCCACGGGCACTTCTGGATTCAGCCGCACCGCTGCAGTGGGTGGCTTGTGCAGGATCGCATCAAAAATGTCGCCCGAACCTTCTCCGCGAAACGGTACCGTGCCCGTCACCATTTCATAAAGAACTGCGCCGAAAGAAAACAGATCGGTGCGCGCGTCGAGCTCGCGTCCGCGTACCTGCTCTGGGGACATGTACGCGATCGTGCCTAGCGTCGAGCCGGGACTGGTCAGGTGTTCTTCGCTCGGCAAGGTTTCCTGAAGCGTCGCGGTCGCGCCGTCTGGAATGCGGCTGCTGCGCAGAGTTACTTTGGCTAAACCGAAATCAAGAATCTTGGCGTGACCGCGCTTGGTCACAAAAAGATTCGCGGGCTTGATGTCGCGGTGAACGATTCCGCCTTCGTGCGCGGCATCGAGAGCGTCGGCAATCTCGATGGCCAGGGCTAGCACCGTCTCAATTTCGACGGGCTGCCCCGCGATGCAGTGCTTCAGGGTAATGCCATCCAAAAACTCCATGGCAATAAAGGTCTGGCCATGCTGGTCGTCGATTTCATGGATGGTGCAAATGTTCGGATGGTTCAGCGCAGAAGCGGCCTTAGCCTCGCGCTCGAAGCGGCTGAGAGCCTGCGGATCTTTGGCGACTTCATCGGGCAAGAACTTGAGAGCGACGAAGCGGCCGAGTTTTATGTCCTCGGCTTTATAGACGACACCCATGCCGCCGCCGCCGAGCTTCTCGGTAATGCGGTAATGCGAAATGGTTTGGCCGATCACGCGGGCAGGTATGTCCTTGGCGGATCATCTTAGGGGGCGCGCAGCGGCAAGTCAATGCGGCGCACGCAGATCGAGTGCCCTCCGCAGACTCCGCGGGTGTTCTTGGCGACCTCCGCGATTCAGGCTTTTGGGGACCTGGAAAAGCTTCGTCAAAATCTTCAAACGCGGAGATCGCTGAGAACGTCCGCGGAGGCCGCGGAGTTTACTACTATTCTGGAGGGCCGGTCATTTACGGCGAGACTAAACTTCCGCCTAGCAGAACCGGGGCCAGGTCGACCCAGCAGTTCTGTGCGTCTTCGCGCACAAACGTGAGCCGGTCGAGCAGGATGCGGCGACTGCCTGAATATTGGCGCCAGCGGTCGCGGGCCATTTCCATCGCCTGCTGCGCGGCTTCTTCGTTCGGCAATTTCGCAATCGTCAGATGAGGCGTGTAGGGCCACTGTTCGGCGAAAGCCAAGGCGTGCGCGTTAAGCTGGTCGTGCAACTCTTCCAGACGCGCTGCGGCATGAGCCACGCGAATGTAGACCGTGGGAGTAGTCGGAACGAAGGTTTCGACGTCGCCGAGAGTCACTTCGAAAGGCTCGGCCCGGCCGCAGACACTCTCGAGCACCTGCAACGCCTCGCCTTCCGTACCCTGCAAAGGCCGCGGCGGCAGAAACGTGATGTGGGCCGACAAATGCGGCATAGCGGGATGCAGCTCTCGCCGGAGGTTCTCCACGAACTCTCCCACTGGACTCTTTACATACGCAACCAACGCATACCGCGGGCTCGACATATTCTGTAAAGAATTATAGCGCTGTTCGTCGTTTATAATCGAAAGCGTTGTTGATTCCGCGGAGTCGTTGGCGGTTCGCAATGTCGGGGCGTAGCGCAGCCTGGTAGCGCACCTGCCTTGGGCGCAGGGGGTCCGCGGTTCAAATCCGCGCGCCCCGACCAATTTTTCTTTTGTTAAGTTGCCTTTTCCGTGACAATATCTGAGGCGCGGGCTAGCATAAATTCAAGATGAGAGAGAGCTGTGATTCATAGTGTCAAAGACTTGTCGCCCGACCAAAAGCTGGCCATTGAGAGCTTGATCGGTCGTCCCATTTCCGAAGGAGAGCAAGTGAGCGTGCGCACGGTACCCCCTACTCCGGAATGGCTTGCCTCCATTCAAAGGGACTCCAGAAACAAGGGCACCGATAAACTTACGACGGAAGAGATCGACGCGGAAATTACCGCTGCACGGCGTGAGCACGGTCGGCGCCTCGGAAGATGATTCGGGTCGTCATCGACACCAACGTGTTGGTTTCAGCATTAATGACCAGCGGCGGCTTGCCGGAGGCGGTCATCAATCTTGCCCTTTCCGGCGAGGTTCAATGGGCTGCCTCCGAATCAGTCCTTGCGGAATACGAGGACGTGCTGAAACGTCCCAGGCTCGCTATCGAATCGGGCAAAGCCGCGGAGGCGATGGCGAGAATCCGGAGAATTGTGTCGGTAGTCTCACCGACGGTAGGCATACTAGCGGCAAGCGATCCTGACGATAATCATTTCCTGGAATGCGCCGAAGCCGCGCAGGCCCATTATCTCGTTACTGGGAATGTTCGTCATTTCCCCGAGGTCTGGAAAGAGACGCGAATCGTGACGCCGCGCGAGTTCATCGACGCCTGGACGTCGGCCGACGACGAAACGCTCCAACGGTGAATGTCAGAAGCGTTCAGTCAGAACGATTCGCGAAGAGCGCGATTCTAACGTGAAGTAAAAGGTGGCGCCTTTTTCTACTGCGCCTTCCGCCCACACTTCGCCTCCGTGACGTTGAATAATGCGGCGGACGGTCGCCAGGCCGATCCCATTGCCGGGAAACTCGGCGGCGGAATGCAGGCGCTGAAAGGGTTGAAACAGACGATCGGCGGAGCGCTGATCGAAACCGCTTCCATTGTCTCTCACGAAATAGACGGTCCGGCCATTCTTGTTGTCCTGCCCGAGTTCAATGCGGGCGTGGTCTCGGCGCGAGGTGTACTTCCACGCGTTGCGCAATAAGTTGTCCAGCATGATGCGCAGAAGCCGAGGATCGCCATAGGCTTCCGCGCTCGCGGGAGCGACGAAGTCGACGTGGCGGCCCGGTTCTTCGCGGCGCATATCCTCCACAGTTGAGCGCGCGAAGGCGCTGAGGTCGACGCGCTCCCGATGCATGGTGCTGGTGGTCATGCGCGACAGATTCAGCAAATCGTCGATCAACTCCGACATGCGCCGCGCAGCCGCGCGAATGTTCTCGACTGATTCTTTGCCACCGCTATCGAGTTGGCCAGCATGCTTGGTCATCAGCATATAGCTGAAGCCGTTCAACACCTCGAGCGGACCTCGCAAGTCATGAGAGACCGAATAGGAAAATGCCTCGAGTTCGCGATTGGCTGAGACCAGGTCGTGAGTCCGGTCCGAGACGCGCTGCTCGAGCTCATCGCGGGCATTGCGCAGGGCGCGGTCCCGCTGTTGGATCTCGCGCAGCATTTCATTGAATGCGTCGATCAAAACCGCGACTTCATCGCGTTCACCCGTAGGCGCAACCCGTACCGAGTAGTCACGATTCCGTGAAACGCTGCGCGCCGTCTCGGCCAGCGCCGTGATCGGTTCCGCGACGGACTTGCGAAAAGCGGAGGAAACCAGCAAGGCAAAAAGCAAAGACAACAGCAACACGCCGAAGGCGATGAGAGCATAACGGCGCAACCTCACAGCACGTGGTTCAAATCGGCGCGAAGGTAGACAAACCCGATCAGCTTCTGATCCAGAACAATCTTGCGCACCAGGATGAGGTGAGTACTTCCGAACCGGTAAGCCTCGGCCTGATCGTCGCGCAGAACGGGGACGTTCAGAAGTTCATCTTGGCCATCGCGGCTGTACTGCGCGAAAGTCTGCCGGGTGGCCGTCAAAATACCTGCCGAGACGATATTCGGAAAACTCTTAAGTGCGGATAAAGTATTGAGAGCAGCCTGTGGATCGTCAAACAGCAGGGCAGACGCGCTGTTGGAGCCGATAATCTGGCCTTGTGCGGACAGGGTGCGCACTAAACTTTCGCGGAAAGTGATCTGATCGTAGGCAAAAAATCCGGCACAGGCCAGCAGCAAGGCAGCGCCGCTCACCAGCATGTTCATCATGGTGAGCTTCGTCGAAATCGATTGTTTGCGCTGGGCGATCATATTTAGTTCAGGATGTGGGCTTGGCGATCACCCGACTGGCCACCTTCAGCAATTCTGAACTGAGAGCAAGGTGCGACTGTTCGGCCGCTGTCGGATTTACTTCGAAGCGAATCTTCTCCTCTTGCGTTACGAATCCAATCACGCCACCGCGCTCCGCAAAATGCGGGATATCGCTGACCGTCAGAATGCTTACATGCTGCATGGCCGCCAGGATTGTCTTCAGCCGGCTCTCCTCTGACAAGCCGATGAAGAGGATGTTGCACGCGGCCGCCTCTTGCAGATTTGAAATCCGCTTCACGGCGATGCTTCTGCGATCGATACTCTCGCCAGCTACGGTGGAATCCAGAACTGTTGCGAAGGAGTCTTTTCCCAGCACACAGATTTCGAATGGGCGTGCGACCGACGAAGCTTCGGCAGGCCACTTGATAAACTTTCCAAAGTTGTAGACGTAGGCTGCTTTTACCTGGAACTCGGTGGGATGGGTCTGAGCGTGTGCGGGAACGAAAGCGAACAATAAGAACAGCGCCACGACGAGCAGCGCCGGAAGGCGCTCGCTGTTACCGCTCAAATGCCGCGCTGCTCGCCTCTCAGTCGCCGCCCTGAGGCGCAGGCGAAGTGCGGAAGATTGATCCGTTCTCAACGTGTCCACGTGAGCTGTCCGTACAAACTTCTTTTGATTCCCACAGTCGGCCCAGGATCGACTCCGCTGAACTCGTCGTGATGCGGCTGCAACAGGTTCCTGCTCACAAACGACAACTTGAATTGCCGGCTCGGCTGGTAGTCAAAGCGGACGTCCGCGGTCGAATACGACGGAATCTTCAAGGCGGGGAGATCGCTGACGTAGCGGTACGTCACGTCAAGGCTGAGGACTTTAGCAAAATCCAGTCCCGAGAGGATGGTTGCTTCATGCTTCGGGCTCGAACCTTCGACAATGGGAGCTGTGCCGATATCCAGCGAACCCACAGACTTCTTGATATCCATCTGAAGGTAGGAATAGGTTGCGCGCAATCGCCAGAAAGGAAGCGGTCTCCACTCCGGAGCAAACTCCACTCCCTTCGTCGTACCCGTGAGTCCATTGCCGAAATCGGCGGGCAGTAACAAATAGTTGCCCGTCGCTGGACTGTTTACCACATAAGGCGCGCCAGTCACATCTTCGCTAAAGAGATCGCCGTAGTGGTTGAAAAACGACGCTATGTCGAGGTAGACGGTCTTGTGCAGAAGCAGGCGATACCCTAACTCATAACCATTCAGTTCTTCCGAGCGGAAGTTCGGATTGGGATTAAAGCGGGCGAAGAACGGCATTCCTGTGGGGGGAGTGCCGTCGTAGCCAATGTAGCCGAGAAGAGAAAAGTTTTCTTCCGCGTCAGATGGAGTTCGCACCGCATGCGTAAAGGCAGCCCACACGGACTGATTGCTGGTTGGGGTCCATAGAAGCCGACCGGTGGGCTGCAATTGCCAGCCAGTAAAATTCGTCCGCAGAAATTTTGTGCCGGCGGTGAGCGTGAGGCGTTTGTCGACCAGGTTGATTTCATCCTGCAAAAACGCGGTCAGCAATCGATCGGTCCGGGGATTGGGCTCGAACGTCAAACCGGAAACCACCACGGGATTGTCTCCCCCGCTGAAACGCGCTCCGAGTCCCCACGAGATCTGCTGGCGCCCGGGCAGACGAAAGCGGTCTAGAAAATCGACGTCGTAAGTATTGCGAAGGTCGTCGAAGTTGGGCTCCAGGCGAACCGTGCGATCATAAAAAGCTTGCAACTGAAAGTCTTTGCCTTCTTCGAAGACTCGTTGCCAGCGGCCCAGAAGGTTTCCTCCGCCGAGACGTGCGGTGCCGTAGAGATTCTGCGTATACGGCGGGGTGTAGTAGGTTGCGTTAACGACCTCGCCCGCGCCTTCGGCATAGATATCGCCTTGCACTGTGAAACTGTCGCGAGTGCTCGTCGACCAATCGGTGCGGAATCCACCTTGCGCCGCGCGCCAGGCGTCGAAGTTAATTCCATCGGGATGATACTGGGGACCGCGATCAAATCCCATGGCATAGACGCGGTAGTTGAAGTTGCCTGAAGTGGCGCTTCCATAGCGCGCGTCCACCAAGCCCGTTTTTATATTTCCCGCTTCCGCGGAAACAAGTTCCCCATGCGTATCCTTGCTGCTCTTCGTGATGATGTTGATGACGCCGTTGACGGCGTTCGGTCCCCAGATGGTGCCGCCGGGGCCGCGAATCACCTCAATGCGCTCGACATCCTCGATCATCACATTCTGCACTTCCCAATAAGTGCCCGCGAGCAGCGTGGAATAAACCGTCCTGCCGTCGATCAGTACCAGCACATTCCGAGCGAGCCTGCTGCCGAAGCCGCGAATGCCGATCGCCCACTTGCTGCTATCGATGCGAGCGACCTCAACTCCCGGGGCGAGACGCAACACCTCCGGAAGGTTGGTCGCGCCCGAGCGCTCGATATCTTCCTGCGTGATCACATAGATCGCAGCGGAAGTGTTCATCACCCGCTCTGGTTGCTTGGACGCAGTGGTTACCTCGATGTTGCCTAATTCCTGAAGGCTGAGGTGCTTTACCGGATTCTCGGATTCCGTGTCGGTGGAGGGTTGAGTTTCCGAGAGAGCCACCAAGGCTGTGGCCTGAAACAACAATAGAAGCAGGAAGGCGAACGAGAGGGCGCGTGCTGAATTCCCCCCGGCTGCTGACGAATTTCTGGCCCTGAGCGTTCTCATTCTGGAATCGCAGTGCGACGTGCATCCTTGCGAAGTCTCACGAGCCGCGTCACTTCGCGGATAAGATCCTCCGGCTGAATTTCGGCTTTGCGCAGCCAGGCGTCCACCACGGCTCCCTCACCCGGCAAGGACGAGAATCCTGACAGCATCACAACAGGAGTTCTGGGGCGCAGCGCCTTCATCTGCTCCGCGATGGCCGTGCCATTTTCGACGGACAGCCAATAGTCCATCACCACGGCATCGATGTGGTTTGATCGAAAAATCTCCATGGCCTCTTTTGCGGTTCGCGCTCCGAAGACCTTAAAGCCGGCGGACTCCAGCAGCATCTCGCGCAGCCGCAGTTGCAACTCCTCGTCCTCCACGCACAGAATCGTTCCGGGGGAACTTTTCTCTTCCGGGGACTCCTTTGACTCGGCGAGAATCCCCGAAACGACGGAGACAATCTGTTCCGGGTGCCTTCCTTTCAGCATGTGGCCATCCACGGCCTCGATCATGGCGGGCGGAAGCTCGTTTCCAGAGGCGGCGACGAGGCGCAGCTTCGGATATCTCTTGCGCAATTGCCGGGAAAGTTCTTCGCCGTCCATGCCGGGCATGGAGTAATCGAGCACTGCAATGTCGGCCAAGGCGCCTTGCTCCAGCATCGACAATGCCAACTCGCCGGAAGCTGCCGTCAGCACGGAGTATCCTGCATCCTCGAGCAGACGCTGGTGCAGGCGCAAGATCGCGGCATCGTCGTCAATGCACAAAACGCGCTTTGAGATTGTTTCCAATGGGCTTGCTAAAAACGCGTACCGAAAATGAGGCAAAAGCGCATCATCTTGCCAGTTTCAAAGCAACTCTGATATACAGGATTATACTTAGTAACCAAGTAGTAATAGCCGTGCCGGATGCTCGTCAACGTAAAATCAAGCGGAGGTCGAATCATGCGTAAGTGTTTTGGGATTGCGCTTCTCGTAATGGTGTTGGCGATGACGGCGGCGGCAGGGTCGAAGATCGAAGGCACGACCACGTTGAAGGATTTTCAACCCGCCGGCACCACGGACAAGAAGACCCACAAGCATCAGCAGTACGATCTCTCATTCGTGGCGCAAGACAAGCAATACACCTGCCGCACCAACGAGAGTGAATCCCTGAAGGCGACCGATTTCGTTGTGGGCAGCGCAATGGATTTCGAGATCAACGGCACCAAGGGCAAAGTGAAAAGCGCCAGCGGCAAGAAAGCAGAATGCAGCGTGGTGCGCGTCGCGGAGTTGCCGATCTCAGCACCAGCCTCAGCTCCGGCGCACTGAACTGGCTCCAATCAGACGAGCGCTTCATGATTGACTCCGCCAACTAATCCGCAGGCTGGTGTGGTGAGCAGCCCGCTAAATACAGGGTACGACCGCGCTCAGCGTTCGTGCACACACGTTGATCCCAGATTAACCGTGGATTCTGATCGCCAACCGCGCTAATGTAGAGTCCATAAGCAGCAGCGCGAGGGCCTCATGAGCAAACATCCAACGGACAAAACATCCAGCAGTAATCGACGAACTTTTCTTAAGGCAGGCGGTATCATGACAGCCGCCGCTCTGGGGTCGGCGGCTCTTCCTGACGTTGCAATTGGCCGGCCTGCGCTGCATTCCAGTTCGCATCCCTTTAATGCCGCAACTTCAGATTCCATGCCCACGGAATCTCGGAAAGACTGGATACAAAGTTGGCATCTTCAGCCTCGGAGGCCAGGCTGCTCTCGAGAAAGCGCATAATGAAGTTAACGCCGTCCCGATTATCGAAAAAGCTCTCGACCTCGGCGTAAATTACATCGACACTTCTGCGATCTATGGCGGCCCTGAGCGCTGGAGCGAGCAGTACGTTGGCAAGGTCATGAAGCACCGCCGCAGTGAGGCGTTCCTGGCGACCAAAACCAAAGAGCGCACGCGTGATGGTTCCATGCGCATGATCGAGACTTCGCTCAAGCTGTTGCAGACGGATCACGTCGACCTGTGGCAACTGCACGACATTGGAACCATGACGGATATCAACGAAATATTCGCCAAGGGCGGAGCCATGGAGGCGCTGCTCGAAGCTCGCGACCAGAAAATCGTGCGCTACTTCGGCATCACCGGGCATTACCGGCCGGACGCGCTGATGGAGGCCATTCACCGCTATTCTTTCGACACGATCCTGATGGCGGTCAACGCCGCCGATCCGCATCACTTCAGTTTCTCCGAGCAACTGCTGCCGCTCGCTGTGGAGAAGCAGATGGGGATTATCGGAATGAAGGTGCCCGCGCGCGGCCGCATTCTTTCGTCATGGACGCCGCCGCCGATTGAACAGCAAAAACATATGTGGGAGGGAATGGTGCTGGCGCCCACCCCGGGAACGATCGACATGCGGCAGGCGATGCGCTATTCGCTTTCTTTGCCGGTGAGCACAGTCATTATCGGTTGCGATTCCGTTGCGCAATTAGAAGAGAACGTGCAGTTGGCGCGCGAGTTCACTCCGCTCACCCAGCAACAGATGGCGGCGCTCACCGAGAAAACGCAGCCCGTATCGAAGCAAGCTTTGTTCTTCCGCTTTTATGAATGAGCCTAAGGCATCGAGGCGAGAGCTTGTCACATATTGTCGATTCTGAGGTTCGCAGCACGAACACAGCTTCTGACAAGGCTTTCCCCATTTCGGTAACTACAGCAATTCCCCTACTGCACAATTTATGTTGCACGTTTAACACTCCTGCAACATGCTTGATCTAGGATTAACGCAGGAGGCACCCCATGGGTTCGCCGCGCATCGCGAAATCACTCCCGCTGCAGGTCGCTGCAATCTGTTACCGCAGGCGGGGTGCGGTCGTGGAGTTCCTGCTGGTGAACACCAACGGCGGAAATAAGTGGACCTTTCCCAAAGGATCTCCGGAAACTCATCTCTCGCACAGCCAGGCCGCCGAACGCGAAGCCGCCGAAGAAGCCGGAGCCGTAGGCACGATCGAGCCGCGGCACTTTCATCTTTATATTCACTCCAAGGGCGTGTTCTGGCAGCCGGGCGGCGTGCAAGAATTTGTGGTGAAGGCATTTCTGATGGAAGTCCACGAGATGCGCCGGCCCGATGAACTCCAGCGTCACCCTACATGGTTCAGCGCGGAAGAAGCTCGTCTGCGGCTGGCCAAGGGCCGCGAACTGAAGTATGCGCGTGAACAGGAAGCCGTGATCGATCGCGCGCTTGAGCGCATTCAAGTTCACGGTGCGTTCTGGGGCAAGCATCCTGAGAGCCGCAACGGGCGCCCCGTCGCGCATTCATAATCCAGATTCTACCGCATTGTCATCCTGAGGAAGCGAAGTCCTTCGCGGTTAGCGAAGGACTTCCGACGAAGGACCTATGCAAGTGCCTGACGCCGCCCCTCGCTCGGGCGATCCCGACGCCGCAAGCGACTGCACAGATCCTTCACTTGCTTCCGTCCGGCTTTCGCCGGACGGAAGACTGCGTTCAGGATGACAATGCTATGGGTAGTAAACAGGTTCAGCTTTTTATGAGACGATGAATCCAGCCCATGATTCAGCTTTCTGGCGCCGGAAAACGTTTCGGCCACAAACTTCTTTTTGAAAACACCGACTGGCTGATTACGCCCCACGACCGCGTCGGCCTGGTGGGTGCGAACGGCACCGGCAAATCTACGCTGATGAAGGTGCTCGCCGGGCTCGACACGTTCGACTACGGCTCGCTCATCGTTGCCAAGGGCACGACCGCCGGATATCTTCCGCAGGATGGACTCTCGCTTTCCGGCCGCACCGTTTTCGCCGAATGCATGTCGGTGTTCAGCGAACTGCATGCTATGGAGCGGGAGATGGAAACGCTCATGCAACAAATTTCTGAACTCGATCATACGAGTCCCGAGTATGCGAATGTTGCCGACCGCTATCACAGTTTGGAGCACGAATTCCAAACGCGGGGCGGATATTCGATTGAAGCCGACGTTGGGCGCGTGCTGCAAGGACTTGGTTTTCGCAAGGAAGACTGGGAGCGGCAGACCGACGAATTTTCCGGTGGCTGGCAGATGCGGCTGGCGCTGGCCAAGCTGCTGCTGCAAAAACCGAACCTGCTGCTCCTCGACGAGCCCACGAACCATCTCGATCTCGAAGCGCGCAACTGGCTGGAAGAATATCTGCACGATTATCCGTATGCGCTGGTGCTGATTTCGCACGACCGTTATTTTCTCGACGTGGTGGTGAACAAGATCGCGGAAATCTGGAACAAGCGGTTCTGGTTCTACACCGGCAACTACGACAAATTTCTCTCGCAGAAGACGCAACGCAACGAACAGTTGCAGGCTGCGTACAAAAATCAGCGCGACCGCATCGAGCAGCTGGAAGTATTTATCAACCGCTTCCGCTATCAGGCCACGAAGGCGAAGCAGGTGCAAAGCCGAATTAAAGAACTGGAGAAGATCGAGCGGATCGAAGTGCCTCCGGAAGAAAAGACGATTCACTTTTCGTTTCCGCAGCCGAAGCCAAGCGGGCGGATCGTAGCAGAATTCGTCGATGTGGCGAAAACGTATCCGCCGAAGCCGGGCGGCAATACAGGCGAAAAAGAAGTGTTCCGCGACGTCAACTTCCTGATCGAGCGCGGCGACCGCATTGCGTTGGTCGGCGTCAACGGAGCGGGCAAGTCTACGCTGATCAAGCTGCTCGCCGACACGGAGCGCACGACGCAAGGCGAATACAAACTCGGCCACAACGTTGAGGCCGATTACTTTGCGCAGGATCAGTACAAAGAACTTGATCCGGATGCGCGCATGATCGACGACCTGGGTAATGCTTCTCCGGGCTCCACGCAGACCGAACTGCGCAGCCTGCTGGGATGTTTTCTGTTTTCCGAAGACGACGTGTTCAAAAAGATCGGAGTGCTCTCCGGCGGCGAGCGCGGCCGCTATGCTCTGCTGCGCCTGCTGCTGCATCCGGCAAATTTTCTTCTGCTCGACGAACCCACCAACCATCTCGACCTGCGTGCCAAAGATGTTTTGCTCGACGCGCTCATGAAATACGCCGGCACAGTCGTCTTCGTCTCGCATGATCGTTACTTCATCGACAAGCTCGCTACGCGCGTTTTCGAGATCGGAGATGGAAAAGTCGAAGTCTATCCCGGCAACTATGAAGATTATCTCTGGCGCAAACAGGGCGGCAACAAGAAGCAGGATGAGTCCATCCGGCAGCAACTGAAGGCAGTCGAACCCGCACCTGAGAAGCCTTCAAACGGCAATCAAGTCCCAGCCGACGCTGCGAATGCGGCCAAGGCGAAGCGCATGAATCCCATCAAGCGCAAGAAGATGGAAGATCGCATCCACGAACTGGAAGCGGAGATCAGCCGCGCCGAAACTTTGATCGCGCAGTGTGAAACCGCGATGCAGGATTTCGTAAGCGCCGAAGAAAGCCAGCGCCAGGCGGAGGAGCTCGACCGCCAAAAAACCGCGCACGCTACCTTCCTCAGCGAATGGGAAGAGCTCAGCGAGGCTCTACAAGCCGACTGAACGGAAGTCTATTAGCGACACTCGTCCCACTGTCAAGTTACCTGCGCAACCGTTCACTCTCTTTCGTAATCTCGGAGAATTACTTACCTCTGTGCGATATTGACCATGGCCGATGGGACACGAACCTCCAGAGGCCTAAATCCCAGACTCCCCGCCGGGCGCACTAACGGAGCCCGCGGAAATAAAGGAAGGTCGCATGCTCCAGTCCAACCAGTCCGACGTGAAATCCACTTCGCCAGCCTCGAGCCCTAACTCTTACAATCCTGTGAAAACCACCACCGTGCCCGTCGAGCAAGCCACTATTGGCCGCACGCTCGTCATCAAGGGCGAACTCAGCGGCGCGGAAGCGCTCTATATTGACGGCCGCGTCGAAGGCAAGATCACGCTGCCCGATCACCGCGTCACCATCGGCCGCAACGGCAGCGCGCAAGCCAACATCACTGCCCGCGAAGTTGTGGTTCTCGGCAAGGTGAACGGAAACATCGATTGCACCGATCGCGTCGATATCCGCGCCGAAGGCTCGGTCATCGGAGACGTTACCACCATGCGCATCAGCGTGGAAGACGGCGCCATGCTCAAGGGCGGCATCCAGGTCAAGAGCGGCGAAACGAAGCACAATCAGAAACAGGCGGAGACAAAATCGGCCTCCATCGATCTGCCGAAGACGATGGCTGCAACCGCCAGCGCGTAAGACCTGTCCGGAAAATTAATATTGTCATCCCGAGCAAAGCGAGGGATCTTGGTTCCTGCCGGCAGCGGCAACACTGCTGGTGCAGGCAAGAACCAAGATCCCTCGCTGTCGCTCGGGAAGACAAAATAGCTACTTCTTCTCTTTCTCTGCCTGCTTCAAATCCAGCGAGGCCGAGTTCATGCAATACCGCAGCCCGGTCGGCGCAGGGCCATCCTCAAACACGTGCCCGAGGTGCGCGCCACACTTCGCACAGCGCGCCTCGGTGCGAACCATCCCGTAAGCCGAATCCTTGTGCTCCTCGACCTTGCCCTCGTCCGCCGGCTTGTAGAAGCTTGGCCAGCCGGTTCCGGAATCGAATTTCGTCGAGGAATCAAACAACGGTTCCCCGCAACAGACGCAGTGATACGTGCCCGCGTCCTTGGTCTTCCAGTATTTGCCAGTGAACGCCGGCTCAGTTCCTGCCTGGCGGGTGACGTGATATTGCTCCGGCGTAAGCTTCTGCTTCCACTCTGACTCGCTCTTTGCAATTTTCTCTGTCATGAATTGGCTCCAAATTCAGTGGTCAGTGGTCAGTGGCTAGGGGTCAGTAAAATCTTAAAAACCTAAGAGAGCCAAGGTTTTGCTGACCACTGATCACTAGCCACTGACCACTGCTCTTTAGATGTTCGACGACACCTAAAAGTGGCGGATGCGGGATTTTCAACTGACCACTGAACACTGACCACTGACCACTGCCTTTGTGACCCCGTCACAAGCACCCTGTGACATCTAACCTTGCCCCGCACAGGGCGACCGGGCAACTATGGATGAAACGTCTGCGAGTCCCTCCGGTCCGGCGTTCTTCTCATAGGCGCGCCGGACCTTTACCAATTTCATACTCTCTAGCCAACTCCCTCGCCAATGTGCCGGTACTTGCCTCGAAAGAACAACAGCGGTTCGCCCTGGCGCACCACAACGTGCTCCACTTCGGCGATAAAGATGGTATGGTCGCCGGCGACTTGGGCCGATTGCAAGCGGCACTCCACGTAGGCGAGCGCCCCGTGCAATATCGGAGTTCCCTTCTCGGTGCGGTCAAAGCGCGCTCCAGCTATCTCTTCAGCCTGGTCGTGAGTGTGCACCGGCCGCGCGTAGTAGTCAGAAATCTCCCGCTGATTCTCGGCCAGAATATTGACCCCAAAGCGTTTCTTGGAATGCATGTGAGCATGGGTGTGAGCGCTATGATCCACGCAAACCAGCAGCAGCGGCGGATCGAGCGACACCGACGAGAATGCGTTGGCGGTCATGCCATGCACTTCGCCATCGAGGTCAAGAGTGATAATGGTCACTCCCGTGGCGAAGCATCCCATGGCTTTACGAAATTCAGCTGGGCTCAGGCTCATAGCAAGAACGCCTGCGGTTTTCAGGCCGCGACTGCTTACATTAGCATGCCAATGGACTGTCCGCGTCAGTGAGCGCGGGGGGCTAATTTCGCCCCCTGCCGCAGGCGCACGGTTCGGCTTTTTTTCTCCTGTTACTTTTGACAGTATTCGATCCACCGACCACCCTCATAAGCTACAAGTCTCTTGGCCTCTCCTTAAGCCTCGCCCGAGCCTTTGCTTGAGCGGGGCTGTTTTTTCGCGTCATCAAAAGGTGAGCGGTTCAGAGTGTTGCCATCGATCTTTTCTTGGGCCCTGTCGCACGATCCCCTCAACTGGTATCCAGCTTGGGGCCACGGCTCCGCACGCTAGCCACTGACCACTGTTGTATGATTCGATGCATCCGCACGTCGCGGAACCGGGCATCGTGACACTAATCGCCATCAGAACGTCCGCTCAGGAGCGTGCCTCATCGTGCGCGGCAGAGCTAGCCGATCTGCAACCCGGCTCGCCCATCTCGCGCGAACTCGCCCTGCGCCTGATCAACTGCAGTGACGATGATCTCCCCACTCTGCTCGCTGCCGCCCGCGCCGCAAGAGATAACTTCAAGCCCGGCGTGCTCACCTACTCGCGGAAGGTTTTCCTGCCGCTGACCAATCTGTGCCGCGACTATTGCGGCTACTGCACTTTCCGCCGTGATCCCGGAGAACCCGGCGCACATACCATGGCTCCCGCAGATGTTCTCGCGGTCGCACGCGCCGGAGAACAACTGGGATGCACCGAAGCTCTCTTTAGCCTCGGCGACAAACCCGAACTGCTCTTCCCCGAGATGCGCGAAACGTTGCGCCATCTCGGATACAAATCCACGCTGCACTATCTTGAAGCCATGTGCGAACTAGTACTGCGCGAAACCACTTTGCTCCCGCACCCGAATCCTGGATTGCTTAGCGCCGAATGGATTACCCGTCTCGCCGCCGTTTCGCCGAGCATGGGCTTGATGCTCGAGACCACAAACGCCGCCCTGCTCGCCTCCGGCGCGGCCCACGACAACGCTCCTGACAAAGTTCCAGCCAAACGCCTGCGCACCATTGAAGAGGCCGGAAAGCAGCAAGTCCCGTTCACTACCGGCTTGCTCATCGGCATCGGAGAAACGTCCGAAGACCGCGTCGAGACTCTGCTCGCCATTCGCGATCTGCACGAGCGCTACGGACATATCCAGGAAGTGATCGTGCAAAACTTCCGCGCCAAGCCCAACATTCCAATGGCGCACGTTCCCGAACCGAGCGAGGGAGAAATGCTGCGCGCCGTGGCAGTAGCTCGCTTGTTAATGCCGAACGTCAATATTCAAGCGCCTCCCAACCTTAATGCACCTTATTATGAAGAGTTGCTGGACGCCGGCATCAACGATTGGGGAGGAATTTCGCCATTGACCCCTGACTATATCAATCCCGAAAAACCCTGGCCGCATCTCGAGCAATTGCGACTGCGCACTGAGAGCAAAGGATTTCAGTTGCGCCAGCGCTTGCCGGTCTATCCCGAATTTTTGCCGGCAGTCGTATCGAAATCCGGATTGCTTTCAGAAAAACTTCAAGCCGCGAGCGACCGCGAAGGCCTCGCCAAACATAGAGAAACGAGGGCCGCATGATCTGTGTGCTCACCGGTGGCACGGGCGGTGCAAAGTTCGTCGATGGCCTTAGCCAAGTTATACCGGCTGAAGAAATTACTTTGATCGTCAACACCGGTGACGATTTGCTGTGGTGGGGACTTTACGTATCTCCCGACATTGATTCCATAACTTACGCGCTTTCCGGCATGCTCAGCCGCGAGCGCGGCTGGGGCGTGAAGGGCGATACATTTCTTTGCCTCCAAGCCATGGGGCAACTCGGCGAGCCCACATGGTTTCACACCGGCGATCGCGACCTGGCGATGCACCTGTTGCGTTCGCGCCTGCTGGCCGAGGGCAAAACGCTTTCTGAAGCGACATCGACCATCTGCGAAAAGCTGGGAGTGAAGGCCCGCGTGCTTCCCATGAGCGATTCGCGCGTTGAGACCCGCGTGGACACGCCCTCCGGCGAACTGAGTTTCGAAGAGTATTTCGTGCAGCGCTGGTATCAGGACCCTGTGAACTCGGTGCGCTTCGCCGGTTCCTCCGACGCCGAGCCGGCGCCGGGTGTGATCGAAGCCATTCTCTCCGCCGACGCGGTCATCATCGCTCCGAGCAATCCCATCACCAGCATCGGACCGATTCTTTCAGTGCCGGGGATTCTCGATGCGCTGCGCAGCGCGCGCGGCAAAGTGGCTGCGGTGAGTCCGATCATCGGAAACGCCGCCGTTGCAGGCCCCGCAGGCATTCTTATGACCGCGCAAGGTTTGCCTTGCTCAATCGCAGGCGTAGCCAAGGCTTATGAAGATTTTCTCGATCTTCTCGTTTGCGACACGCGCGACACACGCGCGGCGGAAGCGCTTCGCCAAAACGGTCTGCAGGTGCAGTGCGCGCAAACCATCATGCGGACCGTCGACGACCGCGCCGCGCTCGCTCGCACGGTTCTTTCGCACGCGATCAGCGGACTGCTTTCCGAGCAATCGCCTGCGACTGAGGCCGCGTCCGAAAAATCAGCAGCGCGTACCGCCGTCGAGCAGCCGTGATTCTCATTCCCGTCAAGAATCTGTCGGCGGCCAAGCAGCGGCTCGCTGCCGTGCTCGACCAATCCGCGCGCACGGAACTGGCGCAGGCCATGCTGCACGATGTTGTCGCCGCGATTGCTGCCTGGCCGCAGCGCCCCGCGTGCGCGCTGGTAACCGGCGACCCGTTCGCTGTCGAACTCGCGCGGCAATATGATTTCGAAATTATTCCCGACCCCTCCAACCTCGGCGAAACAGGCGCAATAGATATGGCTACGCGACTTTGCGTGGTGCTCGGTTGCGACAGCACGCTCGTGATCCCCGCCGACATTCCTCTGATTCAGGCGGGCGAACTCGAGCAGATTCTCGCCCAAGCTCCGGCAGAAGGTGCGGTGCTCGCGCCCGCCTCCGACGGACGCGGCACCAACGCCGCCTTCCGCCGCCCCGCGAATCTGTTCCCGTTGCGCTTCGGCAACGACAGTTTCAAACCGCACTTGGCCGCAGCTCGCGCCACCGGCAAAGAATGCGTCGTGCTGCAATTGCCCGGGATCGCAATCGACGTGGATAATCCCGAAGATTTGCAGCGGCTTCTGACTCAACCCGGCGAAACCCGCACCCAGAGCCTGCTTCGCCAGTGGGCGCAGGACGGCCGCTCGCTCACCATAAGGACGGAGGGCGCGTGAGCGCAATTCGCCACGGCCACAAAGCAGCCGCGAAGGGGCGGAAGAATCAACGCCCAATCAATTCGTCGGCCGATCTGCGCGTCATCGGCATCCCTGTCGCCGACGAAATCCATCCCGGTGATTCAGTCGCTGAGAAACTTTTGCACTCCCTTCGGCAAAACAAAATATCGCTCGCCCCCGGCGACATTCTCGTTGTGAAACACAAAATCGTTTCCAAAGCGGAAGGCCGAATCGTAGATCTGGCAACGATCAAACCCTCGGCCGATTCGATCGCCTGGGCAAAAAAATACAAACTCGATGCTCGCGTCATCGAGCTAGCCCTGCGCGAGAGTCGCTCCATCATCCGCCGCAAGAATGGCGTGCTCATCACCGAGACGCGTCACGGCTTCATCTGCGCCAACAGCGGAGTCGACGTCTCTAACGTCGATGGCGGCAGCCACGCCCTGCTTCTACCGGCCGACCCTGACCTCTCCGCGCGCAAACTTCATCGTGAACTCAAGAAGAGCACCGCGCTCACCATTCCAGTTCTCATCACCGACACATTCGGACGTCCCTGGCGCGAAGGCCTTGTCGATTTCTGCATCGGCATCGCTGGGATGAAAGCTCTGCGCGACGATCGCGGTCGCCAGGATTCGCACGGTTACAAACTGAATGCTAGCGTCGAAGCCGTCGCCGACGAACTCGCCTCAGCTGCCGGACTCGTCTGCGGCAAACTTAACCGCACCCCCGCATGCATCATCCGCGGATTTCCCTACGAACCCGGCCAAGGCCGCGCCAGCGACCTAATCCGCCCCGCGGCCAACGACTTATTCCGCTAGACAGTTCTTAAAATCGCGGCGGACCGGACACACTTGTCATCCCGAGCGAAGCGAGGGACCTTGGTGTTCGCCTGCACCGGCAACACTTCATTGTGAGGGCAAACACCAAGATCCCTCGCTTCGCTCGGGACGACAGATCGCAATGGGCGACGCGCCTGTCAAATTAGCCCGCCCTCTCGCCAAAGAGCCGCATCTAGGAGTAACTTGGAATACCAACAGCTTGGAGGAACTGGTGCCCCGCGAACTCTCATCCTCGGAACTTGAAAGGTTCCCGTCACTCGATTGGTTCGAGGTCGCGTCGCAAGTCGAGCCCACCGTGCGCTCCTCGCTGGAACGAATTCTAGAAACTCAAAACGGCAACTCCCTTTCGCAAGAAGAAGCCTTCGCGCTAGCTCACGCCGAAGGCGACGACCTGCTCGGCCTGCTCGCCGCCGCCAACCTGCTGCGCGCCGAACTCTGCGGCAATCTCGTAACCTACGTGGTGAACCGCAACATCAACTTCACCAACATCTGTTTCGTCGGATGCAAATTCTGCGCCTTCAGCCGCGGCCCGCGCGAATCCGACACCTATTTCCTCGAACCGGATCAAGTCGCGCAAAAAGCCGTCGAAGCCGCGCAACTCGGCGCCACCGAAGTGTGCATTCAAGGCGGCTTGCCGCATGGCCTGCCTCCGTTTTATTACCGCGACATTCTCCGCGCGGTGAAGCGAGCCATCCCGGCAATGCACATCCACGCATTCTCGCCGATGGAAATCGTCTACGGCGTAGAACTCACCGGTATGCCGCTCGCCGACTATCTTTCGATGCTGCAGGATAACGGCCTGGGCACGCTGCCCGGCACGGCCGCTGAAATTCTCGACGATGAAATCCGCCACATTCTTTCGGCCAACAAACTCTCCACCGCGCAGTGGATCGAAGTCATCCGCACCGCTCACCGCGCCGGCATCCGCTCCACTTCGACAATGATGTACGGCCATACTGAAACGCCCGAGCACTGGGTGCGCCAGATGCTTTTGCTGCGCGAAATCCAGAACGAAACCGGAGGCTTCACCGAATTCGTCCCGCTCGGCTTCGTCCACCAAAACACGCTGCTCTTTCATCAAGGCTTGGCGCGCAGCGGACCGACTCTCGCCGAGCATCTTAAAGTTCACGCGCTGGCGCGCTTGCTGCTGGCCGGCTCCATCAACAACATTCAAGTTTCATGGGTAAAGTTGAACAGGCAACTTTCGCAGCTGTGTCTGCACGCCGGTGCGAACGATTACGGCGGCACGTTGATGGAAGAAAACATTTCGCGCGAAGCCGGAGCCACCGCCGGGCAGTACACCGCTCCGGAAGATTTCCAATCACTAATTTTAGAAATGGGCCGCGTCCCCGCCGAGCGCAACACCACCTATACGCGCATCAAGCTTAAGTCGCCGCTCGAAGACCTCACTGCTGAAGAAATGCTGCAGCCGGAATTCGCATGAGCGAAACCTCGCGTCCCATCGCCATTCTGAGCGGAACCGGGCCTGCCGGCACTGGCCTCGCCCTGCGCTGGGCGCGCGCCGGAGAAACTATCATCATCGGTTCGCGCGACGCGCAGCGCGCGCAAGAGGCTGCCGACAAGATCAAGCAGAAAGCCGGAAATCAGGCCAGCGTTTCCGGCATGGAAAACTCCGCAGCCTGCGCCGCCGCAGATATTCTAGTGCTCACCGTCCCGTTCGAAGGCCAGGCTGCTCTGCTCAAGCAACTCAAACCCGCAATCCGCGCAGGCAGCATTCTGATCGATGCTACCGTCGCGCTCGCCGCCAGCGTTGGCGGACGCGCCTCCCGCACTCTCGGCGTCTGGCAAGGCTCATCCGCGCAGCAAGCCGCCGAACTCATTCCCAAAGGAGTGAGCGTCGCGGCAGCATTTCACAACTTGTCGGCCGAACTTCTAAACGGCGACGACCCGCTCGACTGCGACGTAATCGTTTGCAGCGACGATGCCAACGCCACGCAACTCACGCGAGCGCTCGCCGCCAAGCTTCCCGGAGTCCGCGCCATCGACGGCGGCAAACTGGAAAACGCCCGCATCCTCGAACAGATGACAGCCCTGCTCATCGGCCTGAACATCCGCCACAAAGGCCACGGCGGCATCCGCATCACAGGATTGCCGCCGGAAGCCTATCGCTAAAATATGAGGATTGCCCCGAACGCACAAGTTGAACCGGCTCAATTGAAATTGGCGATCAGCTTTGTGAGGACGACCGCTCAGGCTTGACTTTGCGCTTGCAGGGAGTATCGTATTGGCATTCACGTGGGCGGATCTTTCTGCTCGGTGACCAAGGAGGCCCGCCATGGCCGCACAAACCGTCACTCCTCCCGAATTAAATCTCGAGACGGAAAAAACTCCGGAGCAAACTCTAGTCCGCTGCAACGGCAGGATCACATCGACGACGTCATCCTCACTGCAAACCGCGGTGCGAAGCCTGATTCCCGAAGGCAAGCCCATCGTGCTCGATCTGACCAACGTCAGCTACATGGATAGCTCAGGTTTAGGTGCGCTCGTCAGCGTGTATGTGTCGGGGAAGCGACAAAAGTGCCAGATCAGGCTCGTGAATATAGGACCGCGATTGCAGCAATTGTTTCGCCTCACGAAGCTGGCCTCCGTCTTTGAAGGACACGACGAATATCTCGGCTTGACTCCGGACTGAAAGTTCGCGAATCGATCGGTGCGAAAAGGCGTTTAACGATTAGTCTTCCACCGCCTGCGCCGACATCTCTGCCGGCTCCCCGCCGGCCGCGGCCTGGGCGAAGATCAAGCGCTGCGCTTCCACGCGAATCTTTGGAAGATGCCGCGCAAACCAGCCCGCGCCCAGCAAACACGCAATGCCGCCAATCGCCACGGTGCGCGGCGCGCCCATATGTTCAGCCAGCGCCCCGCCCAGCAGCGCCCCAATCGGAGCCATGCCCATGAACATCATCGAATACACCGCCATCACCCGCCCGCGCAGCGCGTCCGGCACCATCACCTGGATCAGCGTGTTCGAGCAAGCCATCTGCAGCATCATCGTGTAACCCACCGGCAGCAGCAGAACCACTGAAAGCCAGAACGTGTGCGAGAACGCGAACACCGCAAGGCTGGCTCCGAACCCGGCGCAGCACCACGCAACCCACCGTCCCAAGCCTTTCACGCCTTGCCGAAACGCCAGAGTCAGCGCGCCAAACAGCGCTCCCACGCCGGTAGCGCCCATCAAAATGCCCAACCCTCGCGCCCCGCCGTGCAGAATCTGGTCGGCAAAAATCGGCATCAGCACTACATACGGCATACCGACCAGGCTCACCATTCCTAATAACAAAAGCAGCGCCTTGATGGGCGCGGTGCGTTCGACAAATCGGAATCCTTCCATCATGTGCTCGAGCGGCGATGCCATCGCCGCACGCACTGGGCTGTGCACTTTCATCAGCAGCAATCCAATAATCACTGCGATGTAGCTGACTGCGTTGCCAAAGAAGCACCAGCCCTCGCCGATTCTCGCCACCAGAATCCCGGCAATCGCCGGACCGATCACGCGCGCGCCATTGAACATGGAAGAATTCAGCGCGATCGCGTTCATCAAATCTTCCCGGCCCACCATCTCCACTAGAAACGATTGCCGCCCCGGAATATCGAACGCATTCACCACACCCAGCAGTGCCGCAAGCACGAAGATGATCCAAACCCGGTGGTCAATCTCATGGGTAAGCGTGAGCACAGCGAGAATGCAAGCCAGCACCATCGATGCGATCTGCGTGAAGATGACGATGGAACGCCGGTTAAACCGATCCGCCGCAATGCCACCCAGCGGCGCAAACAGAAACACAGGAATCTGGCTGGCGAATCCCACCGAACCCAGCAACAACGCCGAACCCGTCAGCCGGTAAACCAGCCACGATTGCGCCACGCTCTGCATCCACGTGCCGATGAGCGAAATCAGTTGTCCGCTAAAGAAGAGTTGAAAGGTGCGGTGTCGCAGCGCTCGCACTCCAGCCTGCCAGCGCGACCCGCCGCTGGAGGCCACTTCCGTGCCGTTCGGCGCAGCACTGTCTTGGATTGGAATTTTCGATTCAGGCACGTTCACATCTTTGGATGACGCCACTCGCCCTCGGGATGAATATAACTTGTGCGTCGCCGCGGGTGAGGTTTTGGGCGAAATCGTCGTCACATCCAAAAACTGTTCTGGTCAGCGGCCACCCACAACTTTAGCCGCCGCTTCATACGCCCGCTGATATTCCTCGTGATAGCGCGCATAGTTAGGATCCTCAGTATCGTAAGCGATCAGCCAGTCCTGCATATAGATTTCGAAAATTTGTGTGTGCAGGCTGAGGGCGAACGGCAGCAGGTCAACCATCGAACCGACCTTGCCCGATCGATCTGGATTCGTCTCTTCCAGCGTCTGCAACTCCAGCGGAACTTTTCCATTCGCTCCGCGGAAGACGTGGCACCAATCGACCGCGCACGGTTGGCCAGCTTTATCGGAACGCGGATCATCCATGGATAACGCCTGGCTGCCGATAGCAATCTTGTTCTGCACCGCGCGGTCAGCCACGGCGTCGACGAAATCGATATTAGGCGGCTCGCCGAACGTATTGATTCCCACCATCAAAGTCTTCGGAGAATTCAGCGTGCCCTCGTAGTCGAGCATGTCGAAAAGATACTTGCGCCACACCTGCGGAGTGAAACCCTTCTCGCGTAACGAATACATGCACACAGGAAACGTCTCGCCCCCAATGCCCAGCCCGAAGCGGATGTAGCCGACCGCCGGATTGCCGCCAAAGTGATGAACGATCTCTTTCATGAACTGCTGGTAGTTGTCCATGAAGCCTTTGTCCCAAAAGACCGGAACCTGCCCGCCATTCTCACACTCCACAGATTGCGCCTGCTTGAAAATGTACTCAGGCGTGACCTGCACCTTCGCGCCATATCCCACGGCCCACGCAATCAGGTTCACTTCCTTCCCCGCTTTAATCCAAGGCTCCATTTGCTCTTCGACCGTCTCGAAGTCGTAGCGCGGCGATGCCCCTGGCCCCTTATCGATCCGGTTCCAGACCAGATAGAAGTTGGCCCCGCAGACCACCGGATTGTGCAAAAGATATTCGTTGGCCTTGGCGTTTAACTTCTGCATACCAGGAAATAAAATCGCAAACAGACCATGCGGAGCTTTCGGCATCGCAACGCTGGAAAGATTGTCGGTACAACTTGGAAATGAAGGAGCGGCCTTGGGCTCGCTCTTGCCCGCTTGCGCCTGGCCGTCGGCCAATGTCATCGCAAGCAGCACGGCGGCGAACGCCAAACTCATTCTCGTCTTTGTCTTCATTGCGCCTCGATCCATCTTCTCATCTTTCGCAAACGACATTCGTCTAGACCAAAAGGTGCAGGCGTACCTTAGATTATTCTCAGCCATTGAATTTGCCCACTGGCTGATTTCCTGCACCCAGCCTGCAAGAATTTTTGACTTCCCAGACCGCCCAGACTGCGCTACAGTGACGATTGCACTTGCGTTATCTCCGGCGACTCCCTAAGGAAGTGACACGGCCATGACTGCTCCGGTTGGTGTTGAACGCCGCATAGGACAACGCTTCGCTTTTAACCTTCCTGTTTCCCTGCGTGACGTTGCCACCGCCGTAGAAGGTCTCGGTTTTACCCAGGACCTCAGTTCCCGCGGAGCTTTTTTCTTCACTGACATGGCTCTTGCCGAAGGCGCAGAGATCGAACTCACCTTAAGGATGCCCTCCGAGATCACGCTCGGCGAAAACATGCGCGTCCGGTGCCGCGGTCGCGTTCTGCGCATCATCAAACCCGCCGATAAGGGTTGGATGCCCGCATCCTCGGCCGCATCCGAACCCAGATTTGCAGAAACTACGTCGTCCGAGACAAAGTCCACTCCCGCAGAAACGCAAACGCAGACTCAAACTCAAACTCAAACAAAGATCGGCGTTGCCGTCTGCCTCAACGGCTACGAATACCTTCCCGAAACCGACGACTCATCCGCCGACTTCCGCCGCATTTCGGCGCTGCACAGTCCCAGCGAGACCGAGCGTCCCGCCACGCCCGCATCCACCAATCCGCGCGCCGCAGCGCATTAGCCACCTGTGTCCGAAAGTCCCCAGTCGGGACCCTGACGCCTACTAACTTTAGTTTTTTGTACTTCCGGCTGCTATTCGATCAATTGTTAGCTTAGAATGCTATCCAACACTGCGGAGTGCTTGGGGAGTCTTCCTGCTGTGCGCCTCACACTGATTTTCATGATCTTCCATATCGGTCTCGTCTATCGGCGCGCGTCTTGGCGTCAGTTGTGTCCACACTTGCGTTCTCATAGTTACCTGAGTCACTTGGCGCGGGGTGCTTTCTCTTTCTAACATGCAAACACCACGAGAAATCAGCGAGAACCGCGCCATGCATGGCATCGCCGTAGCAGTTCTGACCGAAGACCGCGACCACTTATCCGAACTGCAGAACCGCATCGAGGCGACGCGTCTCGCGCGGGTCGTGTTCGCAAACGTAGGCTTTCCCACCGGACCCACGGATTCCATCCTGCGCCAGATTCAGGATCTGCGCGCCGAAGTAGTCTTAATCGACATCTCTCCCAACAGTCCGCAGCCCGCCATCCGAGCCATCGAAACCCTTCAAGCCAACACCCTGCAACTCGCCATCTTCGCTAACGGCACCATGCAGCAACCGGCCGTCATCGTCGCCAGCATGCGCGCCGGCGCCGGAGAATTTTTAGACGACAGCGCCGGCACTGAGGCTCTTCTCGAGGCCCTTACACGTTTCAGCTCCAACCGCACGCGCACTCGCGGCGGAGCAGGCAAGGCTCGCATTTTTACTTTCTTAAGCGCCAAAGGCGGCGCCGGCGCCACCACTGCAGCCGTCAACACCGCCGTCGCTTTGCAGCAAGCTCACGGCAGCGTAGTCCTGGTCGACTTCGCTCCCGTCGGTCACGCGCAACTTCACCTCAACCTGCGTCCCGCCTTCGGAGTTCCCGACGCATTACAGAACCTGCATCGCCTCGATGTTTCTCTGCTCGACGGTTTAATGACCACTGCCAAGGACGGCTTGCATCTTCTAGCTGGCCCGCAATCGCCTTATCCATCGATGCCAACGCCCGCCGAGTTGGCACGCCTGTTCGACTTGCTGGTGAATCATTACCGCTACGTGGTCGTCGACGCTTCCAGCCGCCTTGATCCCACCACGCGCCTGCTCTCCGATCTTTCGAATGCAGTGCTCATGGTCGCTCAAACCGACGTAGTCTCGCTCTGGAGCGCGGGTCGCATTCACGCCTTCCTCGAAGAAGGCACAGGCCGCAACCGGCTGCGCATGGTTCTGAATCGTTACAAAAAAATTCCCGGCTTCACCGATGAAGACGTCGAAAACGCCACGCGCTGCAAAGTCCTGTGGAAGATTCCCAACGCCTTTCACGCCATCTCGCCCGCCATCGATCACGGTACGCCAGTTGTTCTGCAGGAAGGTCAGGAAGTAAGCCGCTCGTATCGCGCGCTCGCCGCAGCATTAGCCGAGGCCTCCACCACCGACGAAGGCGGACTCGACCTCATCTACGCCCAGGAGAAGGCCGACCTGAAGAAAAAACTCCCGGGACGCCTGCTAACACCCGCCCGCGCCGGCCAGTAACTGAACGGCCTTACCCTGTGAACCTCGTGTCCCCTGTGGTTAAGCTTTCGCTTTGCTTCTGCCATTTACCCGGCCGCCATTTCGCGACAATGCCTTCGCGCATCTAAAATAGAACGATGCACCAAACCCCAAGCCCAGTGCAGGAAGAGACCGAAGAACCGCTCGCCGAACCCCGTCTCCTGATCGAACTCGAACCACGGTCCAGCGTCTTCGTCGAGAATATTCGCGACCTCTTTCAGCGGCCCATGTTCTTCAATCGACAATCACAAATCAACAATCAGCAATCCTTGTCGACATTCTGGCCAGACGTTTTCGTCGACCGCGCACTTCCCTGGCGCAGCTTCCTGCAATCCGCCGCATATCACGTTCTTGCAATAGCCATAATCTGGGCCGGGACGCGCCTGCTCGCCCTGCAACCCCACGCCACATCTCAATCCGCATTCACACACTCCGAAGTCATTCACTACACAGCGTCGCAATATCTGCCGCCGCTCGACACTCGGCGCTCGCACTCCGCCCACGCCCGAAAATCTGATCCCGAATTCTCGCAGCAACCGATCATCTCCGTCCCTCACGAACCGGACAACCGCTCGCAGACCATCGTCACTGCGCCCCACATCCAGTTGCAACACGATGTCACTCTGCCCAACGTTGTCGCATGGTCGGGCAAGCCGCAAGTTCCAATCGGACCAGCCCCAGCAGTTCCGGCATCGGAAACTTCGCGCCTGGCACCACAAATAGAACGCTCCGTAATCGCGCCACCACCCGACCTGCAATCGGCGCGGCAGAAAATCGTGCAGGCATTGCAAACGGCAGTCATCGCGCCTCCGCCCGCCATGGAATCCAACTCAACGCGCCGCCCAGGCGACCTCAACATCGCTCGCTCTTCCGTGATTGCTCCTGCTCCGCAGCTCGCGCTCGACGAACAACGCGCCATTCCGGGCAGAAGTTCATTCAGCAAACATTCGCAAGATGTAATCGCACCGCCGCCTTCGCTCGGCACCGGACGCTCCCACTCCGGCAACAGCATGATCGCGCTCAATCTCAAACCCGCGGTGGGCGCGCCGCCGAATCCTCCCGCAGGCAACCGCCGCGGCAACTTCGCCGCCACGCCCGAAGGCCATCGCGGAGCCTCAGGAACGCCCGACGCAGCAGCAGAAAACGGAAGAGACAGCGCAGCGGGGTCTGGAAAGAAAAACAGCAATCTTCCCTCCGGACTCTACGTCGGCAAAACTTCGAACGCCACGTCACCAGTCGCAGGCGATCCCGAGCCAAAGAATGAGCCAGCCAACACAGTCAATCCCAACCTGCTCGCCAACGCGCGCCCGCCGCGCATCCCAGCCCGCACGCAACCGGAAGGCGAAAGCAAACTTTCCGAAGAAGAGCGCGCCGTCTTCGGCACGCGCAAGTTCTACTCGCTCAGCCTCAGCATGCCCAACCTCAACTCCGCCGGAGGCAGTTGGATCGTCCGCTTCGCCGCCCTCAAGCCGGACAACGCATCAGGTACCCCATCTTCTCGCGCTACCTCAGGCGATTCATCAGACGAAAATCTTTCCGCGCCAACAGCCACGCGCAAAGTCGATCCCGCCTATCCAGAGTTGCTGATGCGTCAGAACATTGGCGGCACTGTGATTCTCTACGCCGTGATTCACAGCGACGGCACGGTCGGCAACGTGCGCGTCCTGCGCAGCGTCGATGACCGCATCGATCACTTCGCCAGCGCAGCTATCGCCAAGTGGCAATTCCAGCCCGCCACGAAAAACGGCGCTCCCGTAGATGTAGAAGCAACCTTCTCAATTCCCTTCCGCCCCTCACGCGTCGGATCAAACTTCTGAAGGCGCTTCTGCGAAAATCAGCCGCGAAGTGGCGAAAGAATGCAGCCCACGGCGCAAGCCGTGGGGTCAGAAGCGGGACGAGGAACAAGCCCCGAAGGGGCGACAGAAAATAAGACTCAGATGGCGTCGCAAAGCTGGGTCCGCATCGCCCACGCTGCCATGTTTGCATGTACCAGCCCAGGTTTTGCATATTCCGAAACTCGGCACACATCTAATTTAGGAGCCTTGTCACATTCATAAAAGGAGAAACAATGCAGAAACGCAAACTTGGAAAAAGCAATCTTGAAGTCTCCGCCATCGGCCTCGGCTGCATGGGGATGAGTTTTTCTTACACTCCGCTTCCTGACAGAAAAGAAATGATCTCCCTCATCCACGCGGCAGTAGAGCGCGGCATCACTTTCTTCGACACCGCCGAAGTCTATGGCCCCTATACCAACGAGGAACTAGTGGGCGAAGCTCTCGCGCCATTCCGCAAGCAAGTCGTGATCGCCACCAAGTTCGGATTCAAAATTGATCCAGTCACGAAAAAACAAGCCGGGCTCGACAGCAGCCCCGAACACATCAAGCAGGTAGCCGAAGCCTCCCTCAAGCGCCTCAAGACCGATGTCATCGATCTCTTCTATCAGCACCGCGTCGATCCCAATGTCCCCATCGAAGAAACTGCGGGAGCGGTAAAAGATCTGATTCAGCAAGGGAAGGTAAAGCACTTCGGCCTCTCCGAAGCAGGAGTGCAGTCGATCCGCCGCGCCCACAAAGTTCAACCGGTCACGGCGCTGCAAAGCGAATACTCGCTGTGGTGGCGGGAACCTGAAGCCGAAGTGATTCCCACGATCGAAGAACTCGGCATCGGCTTCGTTCCCTTCAGTCCTCTCGGCAAGGGCTTTCTAACCGGCAAGATCAGCGAAGATAAAAAGTTCGACAAAACCGATTTCCGCAGCCAGGTCCCGCGCTTCTCGCCGGAGAACCTCAAAGCAAATCAGGCGATGGTCGATATGGTCGAAAAATTCGCGCAACAGAAAAAAACAACCCCCGCGCAGATCGCGCTAGCCTGGCTGCTAGCCCAGAAGCCCTGGATCGTTCCGATCCCAGGCACAACCAAGCTGCACCGCCTGGAAGAAAACATCGCCTCAGAGAAAGTCGAGCTCTCGCCCGAAGATCTCCGCGAACTGGATATCGCCGCCTCAAAGATTTCAGTACAAGGCGCGCGCTACCCTGAAGAGTTGCAAAAAATGGTCGGCCGCTAGCCTTTGCTTGTAACTACAAAAAGAGTTACAATGGAACCCTTGAGACGGAATGAAGTACGAATGGGATGACGCAAAAAACCGGAAGAACTTCGCCAAGCATGGCCTCAGTTTCGAAGATGCCGAACGAGTGTTCGACGGCCGCTGCGTTACCTTTGAAGACGACCGCTTCGCTTACGGGGAAGAGCGGCTCATCACCTTGGGCCTGTTGGCGGGGCGACTGGTGGTCATAACCCATTCACCGCGCGACGAGGGAACGCGCGTTATCTCCATGAGGAAGGGTAACCGGCGTGAACAGAAAATCTATCAAGAGCGACTTGGCGCGGATTGACCGCATGAAGGACTCCGACATTGATTACTCGGACATCCCGCCGCTGGACAAAACATTTCTCAAGAAGGCAACCACAGCGTGGCCCCCGGCGAAAAAACAACTGACGATTCGTCTCGACGCGGACGTGCTCGATTGGCTCAAGGGCCATGGCAAGGGCTACCAGACGCGCATCAACCGCATTCTGCGCGTGGTAATGGAGAGTCAACCGCCGCGACCGGCACATCAGTAAATCCTTCACAGGGCATGGCGCGGGAATTTGGGACCTGTTTCCACTACGGAGGCTATTCGTGAATAACCTAGAACGGATTAACCTGCGGAAAATGTATCTTCAGCTTGAAGCAAATGAACAGAACCAGCATCGCCCCCAATATCGAAACAATTAAACCGGCCGGATGATACCGCTCGTTCGACGGACGCGAAAACATATGCGTAATGCCGCCTCCCAGGATCGATCCGATAATGCCGAGCACGATCGTCCAGAAGATGGTCATATGCACGTGCATTACCGATTTCGCAATAATCCCCGAGATCAGCCCAATCAAAATGTACCAGACCAGGTGAAACATGCTTCCTCCCGCGTCTGCGTGCAGAACATCGCTGAGTATAGTCCCTACCCGCAGGCTACGTGTGCGACTATCTCATCTCCTTTGCGAGAAATCGGGCCGTTTCTGATTAGCTCTGCAACACGCCTCGGAACATCTTTCTGATCGCGGCTCGTTCTATCACTTCTCGCCGACCCTGTGCTGTATCGCCGTCATCGCCGCACGCCTGAAGATCGATCGGCCCCTGAGTGCCGCCCTTGCTAGCATCCAGCAGCAAATGCCATGCCTCCCGGTACTTGCCGTATTTCTGCTTTTTCATACTTGGTTTGAGATACACGTTCGCTTTCCGGTTCCGCACCATTGCGTAAGGGATGATGTACCAATCATCCGTTGGGACGACATAAAGCGCGAAAAAGTCCACCGTTCCGGGAGGATAGAGATGCCGTCCCTTCGCCCCACTTTTCATCTGAATGGCTATGCGGTAACTGCCCTTGCGGCACTCAAAGAGTGTGCACTTTACCTGAACCCGCAGAACGGGCCCGATGCCACTCTCCACGCCCACGTCATACGGGCCGAACCCTCCATAGGGGCTCGACACCTTCAGTCCGTAGGTCATGGCCAGGACCATAAAGTAGAGCTCCGCCCACACCCCACGCTCTTGGGATCCCTTGATCCGGCCTCCCCGAATCTTCCTGTGTTTCAGTCTCGCGCTCCTTTTTGCCCACAAATAGAAGTCGCGGCCAAAAGGCCGCGACGTTTGTACTATTCCGAATTGTCACCCTGAGCGAAGTAAGTGCTTCGCGCAAGCGAGGCATTTACGCAGTTGAAGGACCCCTTGCCAGCTGGCACCTCCAAGAGGCCCGCAAGAGTTTCCACAACTGCCGCCATGCTCCGTCGGGCTTGTCACCCCGACGTAGGAGGGACCTGCTGTTTCTTTATTTACCCTCTATCTCTAGTATGACATTTTGCATAGGTCAAAACCGTCATATTAGCCAACTTTATATTTCCTTTCCTTTCATCAACCTAGCTCAGCCTTTCGCCCTTTCTTCCTCTTGACAACAATTTTGGATCATTTTGTATAACTAGTGGCTAATTTCGCGCGTAAACCATTCCAGCGGCGGGGGTTGGCCGCGAAAGTGGGACGTTCCTTCCTTTTTTTCCCCCGATCAAAACTTCCCGTAAGCCTGACAGAGCGCGAAAAATGTGGGGCGCCCCGCTCAGAACCTTATGAAACCGTGCGTCTTCGCTTCCGCATCGGTGTAGGACCCGGTGCTGGTGCCGGAATTGTTAACCGCGTTCGCGGCCGTGCCCGTGGAGGCGGCAGTGCCGGCATTCGGAGCGTTAAACATCGTGAAGCTGTCGGCGCCGTTGCGTGTAAAGGAGATTCTCGAACCGGCACCGGTTACGACGTAGCCTATGACGAGGCCTGAGTCGTTAAGGCCTTGGGCAAGCGTGCCCTGTGACACCCCGCCTGCGTGCGGGGCGTTGAAAGTGGTAAAGTTGCCGGCCGAGTCGCGGGTGTAGCCGTGCCACACGAAATCGCTGTCGGCATACACGCCAACTATCTCGCCGCTTGAGTTGATTCCGTTCACCACCGTGCCCTCGCCGCTACCCGTTCCGGCCCCCGGCGCGTCGAAAGCCGTGATATTTCCGCTCTGATCGCGCACGAATCCATGCTGGTTGTCAGTGGAGTCGAGGTACTCTCCGGCGACTTGCCCGCCCGCGTTTATGTGAGTTGGGTAGGTTCTCGCAGCGCCGGTCACGTCGAAGGAAGTGAGACTCCCGTTGCCGTCTCGTACAAAACCGTGGGCTACGTCGCTCGCGTCGAACCAATAGCCGCAGGTCTCGCCCAAGTCGTTGACGCCCGCCACGGTCGTGCCGTATCCGCTGCCGGAAACGTCTACAATCGTGAAGCTTCCGCTGGCACTTCGAATAAACCCGTCCGACTGAGTGTGATTGTAGCTGTAGTTTCCAACAACTTCGCCGCTGTCGTTGATGCCGTAGACACCAGTTGAGATCGCACTGGGCGGATCGAAGGAGGTAAAGGCGCCGCTCTCCGTTCGCAGGAATCCGTGGGCCTGGCTGCCAATCGTGTAGATGCCCGCCACCTGCGCGCTCTGGTTGATCGCCACGCCTGCTGTAAGCGTGGCACCCGGATAATCAAACGAAGTAATGTTGCTGCCCGCGGCCCCCGCAACACCTAGAGTCGACACGACGATCGCCAGGGATGTGAGCAGGATCGACCACACGTTCTTGAGGCACGCCGGGCGCGGGTTGCCGTGAAAATTTGACATTGAAGTTCGCTCAGGCGTCGGCGACTCTGGGGGTGAGCCGGTTTTTGGACCGCCGACGGAAGTCTACCCCTTTCCGCAAGACCCTGCAATGTGAAGGATTCTGCAACGTCAAGCGTCCGCCCCCGCGGAACTGGGGTCACTCGGTACTAGGTACCAGGTACTCGCTACTACCTGCTAGCGCTCTTCTTCTTTTCCAGCGCGGCGTAGATGGCGGGGTCGGTGCAGACTTCGTAGTAGGTGCGGTCGGTCCAGCCCTGGACTGAGAAGTCCTCGACGTTGATTTGCGGCACGCGGCTCTTTCGCACCACGATTTTGCGGAAGATGTCGCGGTCGACCGGAACGGTGGCGCCGAAAAGCTGGTATTCGCCCTTATCGGAAGGCGTGATCGAAGGCAGCAGCTTCATCGACAAGGGCACGAGCGAAATTTCCTGCTCGAGTTTGCGGAAGGCGGCTTCGTTCATGCGAATGCCGCCGAGGTTGTAGCTGATGAGGTCTTCGGAATTTTCAGCGTCGTTTTTCGGAACCTCGCCAGCCTTAGCAGGCTCGGCACTCGCCTGGAACACGAAGACGTGAAATGGCCCGGCCTGCGATTCCATTATTTTGCGGGCGCGTTTGTTGCAGGAAGAAAGGCGGTCGCTCTCGTTCAGCGCTTCGGAAATCATGATCTGATGCTCGCCATCCATCAGGTAAAGCGGCGCTGCCTCCTGTAGCGTGATGCCCACGCCCAGTTCGAGTTCGGGCATGCCCGAGCGCTGCATGAGTTCGTTGTAGCCGCGCACGATCTCGATGATCTCGCGGGCCAGCACACAGGCGCGGCTCACGGCAAGTTCGGGCTCGCCAGTACGCTCGAGGATCGCGAGGATGATGGCATCGCCCTCGAGAAAAACTTTCTGCGCTCCATACTTCGAGAGCAGCTTGTTCACCGGATCATAAAAATTCAAGCTGAAGTAAGACGCAGGGTTCAACCCTTTTTCCATTAAGGTGCGCGTGAGCTTCGTGGAGTCGCGCACATCGGCCTTGAGCACCACATGCCGCAACACGCGATCTTCTTCGGGTTGCTGCTCTTCGGGCAGAAGAAATTCGTAGAGCGTTCCGTTCATGCGGGAAAGCTCACGCAGCTTCTCGGTGCTGACCACGTTCACCGAGTCGAGAGCGGCGTTTAACACTTCCAGCCGCCGCAGATCGCGATGATACTGAGAAAAATCCTGGAGAAAGCGCGCCGCGACTTTCGCGCGCTCCGAGCCGCGGCAGCCCGCAACCTTGGCGACAGCGGCATAAAGGCTGTTCGGCGAGAGCTTGCCATGCTCCTGAATCATGCGCTCGACGCGATCGCATTCCGGACGCGAGATCAAAGCATTCTTCAACTGCTGCGGATTGATTCGCGGCGCGTACTGGCTGAGCAATGGCACCGTATGATACGAGGCGATCACGCACTCCATAACCTGCTCGTCTTCGAGCAGTCGAACCCACTTCGCCAGCCGACTCTGCTGAGCGACGCCTTCCGCGGTGGAATCGTCAGGCGTTCCAGTTCCTACGAGAGCACGAGCATTTTCGGGTGCGCAAATCCAGCCATCGATAGTTTCAGCCGTGGTCTCTTCGCCGAACAGCGAGCGCACAAAGGCCCAGACGATATCTTGCAGGTGATGATAGCGATCGGGATCGCGATCCCAATTGCCAAGCATTACGTAATGTTCGGCGCAGAGGTAGTCGTCGCGGCCGTCTTCGGAGAATGCCAGGCGGTTCAGAAACAAACCGTAGCTGGCGAGACCCGAGCTTCCAGGTTCGTCGGCTTTCTCTCCACTCGTTTTCGCTGTGGTCGTTTTCGCGTCGCTCTTTTTCGCTTCTCCAAATAACGACCGGCGCATGCGGGCCAGCGTTTCCTTCTCGATCTCGCGCACGGTTTCGAACAGATCCTGTCCCGTTTTGCGCAGGATGATTTTCTTGCGCACTTGGAAGGCTGCGACGCGCTCGCGATACTCGACTGCTTTGCCTTCGCGTATGCCTTCATAATTCTTGAGCAGAACGCGGCAGCGCTCCAGCACCTGCGCGAACTGCTGGTTCATTTCCGTGCGGAGAAACTTGGTCACGGCCATGCGCGCCAGCAGGTCGATGGAAATATTTTCTTCCTTCTTGGCGCGATTCAGAGCCGTCAGATGCAACTCGGCAAGCAGCGGCTTCCAGTCGGATTTTTCCACTGGCGCGCGAGGTGTTCCGGCGGCGGCGTTTCTCATCCACGAAGGTCCCTGAGTTTTCGGCGGAGCTTCGGCGGAAATTAGTCCTTCCAATTCGCCATGACGCACGATCAATCGCATCACATGCGTGCGCGCGGCTTCCACAAAGCGCGGGCTCAGAACTACATCGTGCCGCAGGTTGTCGACCCCGACCGCGAGCCCTTCAAGTGCAATCGACGGCGCGGCCGCAGCCATTTCCGGCAGTTCCGGCTTGTCGGGCTCTTTGCCCAGGCGGAAGATGGGGAATCTAGGCATCGTGAATGCTGAGAATTATTGGAAGCTACTGATTACACATCACATATCGAGGCTAGCACGCATGCCGCGCTGGCTAAAGTTACCTCGGTTATGCACATCGGTGCCCGATATAATTCCTCGCATGTATACGCCTCAAGCTGGAATCTTCGCTCTTGGAACGTCTTCGCATGCGTACCTGGAGTTTGACATTCTGGATGCGAAGAACTTCAAGGAGTTCGCTTCTGCAATTTCCGCTATCCGCGAACCACGAACTACTACAGGAGGAGTGAACTTTGTCATCGGATTTCGGCCTGAACTCTGGCGCGAAATTGCTCCTGACGAAGCGCCAGCGGGCGTGGAAGGCTTCAATAAAGAAATTCAGGGCGCAGATGGATTCACGATGCCAGCCACGCAACACGATGCACTGGTGTGGCTCTCCGGCAGTGCTTATGACGTTCTCTTCGATATGGCGCGCTCGGTCATTCATGACCTCGCTGGCCAAGCCACGCTCGCAGAAGAAACTTCGAGCTGGCCTTATCGTCACGATCGCGATCTTACCGGCTTCATCGATGGCTCGGAGAATCCCACGCTGCTTGACGCTCCCACCGTGGCACTTCTGCCCGAAGGAGTTCCAGGCGCCGCCGGCTCAATCCTCTTGCTGCAAAAGTGGAAGCACAAAACAGCTGAATGGGAAGCTGTGCCGATCGATCAGCAAGAGCGCATCATGGGACGCAGCAAGCGGGACAGCATCGAACTCGAGAACAAGCCGGCGGATTCGCATGTCGCCCGTACGGATCAGGACGAGTTTGGCAACATCTTCCGGCGCAACATGCCTTACGGAAGCGTCGGCGACCACGGCACCGTGTTCGTCGGTTTCAGCGCGGACCAGAAGCGGCTTTCCAGAATGCTCGATAGCATGGCGGGGCTAGTCAACGGCACGCGCGACGCGCTCACACGTTTTACTCAGCCGCTAACCGGCTCGTATTATTTCGTGCCCTCCGTCGAGAGCCTGCGCGTCTTGCGGTAAGTCAGCCGCGCGAACACACCCCGGAAATTGACAATCGCCACGGCTCTCTTTTCGGTTCCCAGTGTAAAATCGATGTCAACGCGGCAGCCTTGTCCGTCGTCTAATGCATATTACGAGGCAAAAACTGGAGAACAAACAATGATTGGCTTCTCCGTGAATGGCAAGCGGGTCGATCTGGAGGTCGATCCATCCACTCCGCTGCTGTGGGTGATTCGCGAGCAACTCGGTCTCACAGGAACCAAGTATGGATGCGGCGTGGCGCAATGCGGCGCCTGCACGGTGCACATTAATGGAGAAGCGGTGCGGTCGTGCGTCGCGCCCGTATCGCGTGCGGCCGGCACGTCGGTGACTACCATCGAAGGGCTATCGCCGGATCTCAGCCATCCGCTGCAGCGGGCGTGGCTGGAAGAAGATGTTCCGCAATGCGGCTATTGCCAATCGGGACAACTTATGAGCGCGGCGGTGCTGCTGCGCGAGAAGCCCGCGCCCAGCGATGAGGATATTGACGAGGCGATGACCGGCAACATCTGTCGATGCGGAACGTACCCGCGCATTCGAAAAGCGATTCATCGGGCGGCCGAGATGGTGGCGAAGGGCGGTGCGCGATGATTCGTCAAAAGATGATCGGACAAGAAACGACGAGTGAAAATGCGGGTCGAGGGATTCAGCGCCGTGATTTTCTTAAGGTGACTGTCGCTGCAAGCGGCGGGTTGCTGATCGGATTTCATTTTTTCGGAGTCACCCAGCTCGCATCGGCGCAACCACCCCTCGGCAGTTCTTTTATGCCGAACGCGTTTGTGCGCATCGGCACCGATGAGAACATCACGGTGATCGTGAACCATTCGGAGATGGGACAGGGCGTTTATACGTCGTTGCCCATGCTGCTGGCGGACGAACTTGACGCCGACTGGAGCAAGATTGGGTACGAGCCTGCCCCGGTCGATCCCAAATACAACCATCCTGTCTTCGGTGTGCAGATGACGGGGGGAAGTTCGAGCGTGTATTCGGGACTGCAGCAGTTTCGCCAGGCTGGAGCTGCCGCGCGCGCTTTGCTGATCGCTGCGGCGGCGCAGCAGTGGAATGTCGATGCAGCCACGTGCCGAACGGAATCGGGAGCGGTGTTCAACGGCACTCGCAAGTTGACTTATGGCCAGCTCGTCGGCGCTGCGGCGAAGTTAGCTCCGCCCGCGAACGTTCAACTAAAAGATCCAAAGGACTTCAAGTTGATCGGCAAGCCGCTCAAACGCCTCGACACTTCCGTAAAGATAAACGGCACGGCTGAATTCGGCATTGACGTGAAGCTGCCGGGGATGTTGACGGCGGTGATCGCACGCCCTCCGATCTTCGGAGCGAGCGTGAAGAATTTCGACGATACGCGCGCGCGTTCGATGCCCGGAGTGCGAAAGATTATCGCGATTCCCGCCGGAGTTGCCGTGATCGCCGACACATTCTGGCAGGCGAAAGTCGCGCGCGACGCTCTGCGTGTTGAATGGGATGAAGGAAAGATGGCGAACTTCAACACCAGCACGATGATGCAGGACTTTCGTGAACGCGCAAAGACTCCCGGACCCGGCGTGCGCAAGGACGGCGACGCGGACAGTGCGCTCGCGAGTGCGGCGAAGAAGATCGACGCCGTTTACGAAGTTCCTTATCTTTCACATTTGATGATGGAACCGCTGAACTGCGTGGTGGATTTGCGCGCCGACTCATGCGAGGTGTGGACCGGCTCACAGTTTCAGACGGTGGACCGCGCGAACGCGGCGAGAATCGCGGGGCTGCCAACCGAAAAAGTTCAATTGCACACGACTTTTCTCGGTGGAGGCTTTGGACGCCGGGCGAATCCGCAGTCGGACTTTGTGGTGGAAGCGACGCACGTCGCGAAAGCGGCTGGCGCTCCGATCAAAGTAATTTGGACGCGCGAAGACGATATGCAGGGCGGTTGGTATCGTCCCGCATTTCTGCATGCGATCGAAGGCGGCATTGATGCGAGCGGCAATGCGGTCAGTTGGAGATCGCGCCTCGTTGGGCAGTCGATTATGGAAGGCACTCCGTTCGTGGCGATGATGATGAAGGGGAAGGCCTATGATCCCGCGTCGGTTGAGGGTGTTGACGATCTTCCTTATGCGATTCCGAATGTGACGGTCGAATGTCATCAGGCGGAAATCGGAGTGCCCGTGCAGTGGCTGCGTTCGGTGGGGCATTCGCATACTGCGTTTGCGGTTGAGTGTTTCGTGGATGAACTGGCCGCGCTGGCGCAGAAAGATCCATACCAGTTCCGGCGACAGCTGCTGCAGAAACAGCCGCGCTATCTTGGCGTGCTCGATCTGGCCGCCCAGAAAGCGGGATGGGGTAAACCTCTGCCGAAGGGCATGGGGCGCGGCATCGCGGTGCATTTTGCTTTTGAAAGTTACTCGGCGCACGTTGCCGAAGTTTCGGTCACCGATGGCAAGGTGCGAGTGCACCGCATGGTTTGCGCGATCGATTGCGGGCAGTACGTGAATCCCGGAATCATCGCCGCGCAAACCGAAGGTGGAGCGATTTTCGGTGCGTCAGCGGCGCTCTTTCAGGAGTTGACCTTCGCGAACGGACGCTTGCAGCAAACGAACTTCAACACTTTTCCGGTAATGCGCATGAATGAATGTCCTGAGATCGAAACTCATATCGTCGAAAGCAAAGAGAAGGCCGGTGGAATTGGAGAGCCGGGTGTTCCCTGTGCTGCGCCGGCGATCGCAAATGCCGTATTTGCGGTTACAGGAAAACGAATCCGCAGGTTACCTATTCGTCTGACGGAGGCCGTATGAAGAAGGTTCAGATTAATTTTTTTCTGGCGAGTCTAATTCTTTGTGGCTTCATCGCAGCGCTATGGTTCTCGCACTCGGCCGCTGCGGCTGAGCCGCCGGTGCCGACGAAACCTTCTGCTGCCGCAGCGAGCGGCGATGGAACGCTTTTCGTCGCGTTCGTTTCCGTGCTGCGAAGTCCGCGCTGCATGAACTGCCATTCCAAGGGAGACTTCCCGCGGCAGGGCGATGACGGGCATCCGCACACGATGAACATTCGCCGCGGAGCCACGGGCTCGGGAGTGACGTCAGTAAAATGCAGCACCTGCCATCAGGATCACAACCTTGACGGCGCGCATCTTCCTCCCGGTGCGCCGGGCTGGCGCCTGCCGCCTCCGGGCATGCCGATGATCTGGCAAGGTCTCACAGATGCGCAGCTTTGCGAATCGATCAAAGATCCAAAGCAAAATCGAAACCGGAATGTCAGTCAGTTGGTCGAGCACCTTACCGAAGACAAGCTCGTCATGTGGGGATGGAATCCGGGCGAAGGTCGAACTCCCGTTCCCATACCGCATGATGAGTTTTCGGCGAAGGTAAAACAATGGCAGGCAGCAGGCGCGCCCTGTCCGGCTAACTAAATCTCTCCAGGTACCAGATACTAGATACTGGCTACTAGCCGCGACAGACCGCAGCTAGTGCTGCCCTTGTGTTGTGTTGATCGTGGTCGCGTAAGATCCGTCACCCGTTGCGCCGGTCTGTCCGGGCTGGCCCACCGCCTGAAAATATGTGTACTGGTCTCCGGCGGGCAATTCAATCGTCGGAATGGAAACGCTGCTAGTGGCATCACACGCTCCCGCCGTGCCCGTGAGCACACAGTAATTCGGATCATAGGCGAGCAGCGCGTCCAGATAATAAAGCTCGAGCACCGTCATGTGCCGCTGAACGGCAAATGGCAACAAGGGCCGCAGGTCGCCGGTGGCGCTGGTCGTATTCGTGATGGCAACAGGGGCAGACAGACCATACTGCTGCAACTCGAGCGGAATTCCGGTTTGGTAATACTGATTGAACATGTTGCACCAGTCGGAGCTGCAATCAGAGGCGGCGGCGTAGTTGGTAATGTCGCTGGCCTGCAGTCCCTGACTGCCAAAACCATTCGTGGCACCCGACGCGTTTTTGTAGCTCACCGCGATGCCCGCCTCGTCGCTTCCGTAGGTCTTGTCCGCTGTGCTTCCACTTCCCGACTCGTTCAGAGGATCCAGTATTTCCATCTTCGGATTCTGCGCCTGCACAAACTCATCGATATCCGTGTAGAAGTTCAGCCACGCTGTCATGCTGTAAGTGTTGGGAGCGGGCAAGTTTTCGAGGTTCGAGATGCAGTAGGGATACGCTTCTCCGCCAACCGATCGGCCCACACGCATGTAAGAAATCTGCGAAAGATTTGCCGACGCATTGTAATGCGCGATCACGGCCGCGACAAACGCTTCATACGCAGTCATGTAAGGCGTTTCGTAGGGAACCGGGTAGGATTGCTCTGCACTGATCACAGTCTGCTGAACGCTCGACGTGCCCGCGGATTGAATGCCCGATTGGTATTGAAATGAAGTGGACGTGGCGTTCAGTACCGGAACTCCCAGAGGATTAGTTGTGCCTGCGCCGACCGCAGTGGGACCGTAATTTGCATTGGTGAAGTTCGCCGTGAACTGCGTGGGCGTGGAGGAAGTGATCGTCACCGTCTGATTGTTTAAAAAAGTCGCCGATCCCAGGCCTTCAAAAATTACCTGTGTGCCCACCGGAAGACTGTTGGCCGACGTGATAGTGAGAACGTTCGATTGAACCTGCACGCTCGTAATATCTTCCTGCGCGATGTTGAAGTTCGAAGGCGTACTGCTTCCCACCCAGATGAGGTCGCCATTGTTGTATATGAGCTGGCCGTTGCTGGGTTGATTGGGCATGGTCACGGTGACCACGCCATTCGCGGCGCGCGTCATCGAGGTAGCGACCAGCCCGACGTCGTTGGTGCAGCCGTCTTTATTGGCGTTGACAACGTCCTGCGTAGCTGCCGGAGTGAAATGCCCCACCCAACTTGCAGACGTAACGTAGTAGGGCGTGTCCTGATTAATGCAATTGTTGTAGTAAAGGCACACGGGGAGCGTGCCCGGCCCATTTATTCCAACCACAATGATGTTGACCTTCTTCGCTCCCGCCACGTTGAACCATTGCGCGTTGTTGCTGTCGATCGTTGTCCAGTCGTAGGTGTGCGTCCAACCAGAAGAATCTATCTGGCAAGTATCGGTGCCCACAGGGCTGCAGGTTGCTAGTCCGGGCGTGCCGGTTTCCGCATCCCGCCATAAGGTTTGTGTGGTCACGCCCTCAATCGCGGCCTGGTTCATGACCGTAGCCATCAGGTGCTGATTATTGACGCCGCTGCTTGGAGGGAACACCACGTAGACATGCGTGAACTGGGCGGATTGTCCCGTCCCAGTGCTCGAGCTTGAGCCTCCGCCGCAACCAGTCAGGAATGCCAGGAGCGCGCAAATCGCGCAGGACAGCGGGAAAAACATTCGGGTGAATCTATGCATGAAAACCATCCGTTGAGATGAGAGGCAGTAAGAAACTTGGTTGATCGTACGTGGTAACGGTTGGAATCGGAGACACAAAAAGACGGCAGCGAGCTACTTTAGGAATTCCAAACCCCGCCAGTATTCAACAATGGCGAACGCCGGGCTGGTTAAGATTGATCAACTTTCCCGCGACCGCGGGATTAATTCCTGGAGCTTCAACCAGCGCGAAAATCGCGCACGTCTTCCCCGGGTTTGAACACGAGCGCAGGAGGAATGTTTCGCGCCTCCGCCATTTTTCTGCTGACCTCTTCGAAGTCAGCCTTCACCCAGCCCACGCTCGAGATTTCAATCTCGCCGTCCTGCCCAACCCAGAACACGCTTGGGACGTTGGTCAAGCCGTACGCATTCGATACGGGATAGGATTCCGTGTCATCGAGCAGCACAGGAAATGTCACGCCAAACTCTCTGCTGAACGCTACGGTCTGCTTAGGATCGTTCTGCGAAACGCCGATGATTCTGGCAGTCGTATGTCCGTACGCGCGCTCCAGTCGCTCGAGAAACGGAAACGCATACTGGCAAATAGGACACGACACCTTGAAAAATGCCAACATGATCGGCCCATGCGCCAACTCTTCGCTGAGCACGAAACTCCTGCCATCCAATGCTTTCAATTCAAAATCGGGCGCTTTGGTGCCCGCAGTCAATGCCGCCATCGGTCGTCCTCCGGTTTGTCGTTTCAGGATGCGTCGCAGCCAGCGCATACGTTCTCACTCTGACCTGCTTTTATTCTAGACGATGCGGAGACAAAGCAGCTGCCGGCCGCCAGTTGCCAGCCGCCAGCGTAAGGCGGCCTTTCAGCGTAAGAATGCTCAAAGCATTTCCACCTTCCGCAGAATCTTTCGCGCCAGTCCAGTAAGTGCAATTTTTTTCAAGCGCTCAGCTGGAATCCATTTTCCGAACTCTGTCGATGTTGCGACGCCGCGCCACACGCGCACGGTGTAGTCCGTTATCGTAATCGAATGCCGCAGCGTGAATGCCGGAACGTCTCCATTCATGTTCGCTAACTCGGGCAACTCCCACATGCCGGGCATTAGCGACGCATCTTTGGCCCGCTGCACTAGGAACACTTCAGCATCTCGGACATCTCCATTGCGGCAATTCAGCGTGTAATGAATCTCGCGCTTCTTTTGTCTTGCTGCTTTTTCGGACTTCGCCAGCTCTCCGCGCGTGGCACACAGGCCGACCACCGGACATGTTAAGCACGCCGGCGCGCGCGGCGTGCACACCGTCGCGCCTAACTCCATCATCGCCTGGTTGAAGTCGCCGGGACGCTTGGCATCCAGCAGGCGATTCGCCTCGATCCATAATTCTTCGCCTGCAAGCCGCTTCCCCGCTACGCGTTGCAACACGCGCTCGACATTTCCATCTACGACTGCGACCGGCTCGTTGAACGCGATGCTGGCGATTGCCGCCGCCGTGTAGCGGCCGATACCAGGCAACTCGCGCAGCGCTTTTTCGGTCGCCGGAAACTTTCCGCCGAGCTCGCGCACGATGACTTTTGCGGCTGCGTGCATCATGCGCGCGCGCCGGTAGTAGCCGAGGCCGCTCCATGCCGCAAGCACGCTGGCCTCGCGCGCAGCAGCCAATTTCTCCACCGTGGGAAAGCGCCGCAGGAATTCCTGATAGTGATCGATTACCGCTGCCACGCGGGTTTGCTGCAACATGATCTCGGAAAGCCATACGCGGTACGGATCGCTGCTCGTACGCCAGGGGAGATCGCGCTTATGCAGGTCGTACCAGGCGAGAATGTTCTTGCGGAGGCAGCGTTGCTGGCGGTCCGAAAGCGAATTAGGGATGGACTGTGGCGTCTTCACCTTCTCAAGGTTAGCCCAAACCTAGCGCCACAAATGGATTTCTCACGCGCACCGCGCCGTACATACGGCCATGTTCGAAGTCTTCGGAGACAAGTTCAGAAATGCCATAGTGCGATGCGTACGCCCATAGGTGCGCGTCAAACCAGGGCAAGCGATACGTTGCCGCTCCGTACAATGCGGCGCGGAACACATGCTCGTTCGGATAAAGAACGGGAAATTCCGACATGAATAATTCCGCTTGCCGCGTCGCATCGCCTAGAGTCATGATCGGTTCGGTTCGACCGCGCAATCGCGTCACGGAATTCACAAACTCAACCAGCGACTGATGCGAAATTCGGAACTCGCCGGATTTCTCACCGGCGCGCAAAATCTGACGCGCCGCTTCGCGTTTGCGGGGATCTCGCGGGTCGCAACGGTAGACCAGGATATTAGTGTCGACGAGGGAGGCCACGAGGTAATCCCCTCTCATCTTCGTATAGCTCCTCGCGCGTCCAGCCGCGGGTTTCCCGGGTGAGGCTCGTGCCTTTAGCCTTTGCTTCTTTCAGTTGTTCCGCCTGGAGTTCGTCTAACCACTTCGTGTTGGCATCGAACAGCGCCAGCCGTTCCTCTGTCGTCAGTTCGTGTCCGGCCTTGGCTTTGTGGCGCACGAGTTCGACGCGAATGCTCTCCCCCGCGGGAACCCACTCCAGTTCGTCGCCCGGCCGGATACCGTACTGGTCAGCAATGGCCTTGGGGACGGTCAACTGCAGCTTGGATGTCACCTTGGGCATAATCCTTACTTTATCAAGGATGGAATCCTTACTGCAAGCTGAACTTAGAAAAGCGGATCTCTCAGCGGTCTCTGCGGGTGTTCTCGGCGGTCCTCTGCGGTTCAAGCTTTTGGTTTAATTTTCGCAAAGGTCAGAAGCTTGAACGCAGCGGGACGCTGAGAACACCCGCTGAGACCGCACGAGAGAAACTCGACCGCCATTGACCCCGCGCTCCGAACCACGAAATAATAGCCCTGTCTGGCATCCGCAACCCGCGCGTGAGTTCATACACGCCCAGCATCGAGGAGCATCATGAACGACTTTAACCGCAAGGTGGAAGACGCATCGGCGCGCGTCAGCAAGACTGTCGCCGAAGCCGCCGAACGCATGGAGAAAGAGATTCCCGAATTCATCAAATACCTGAACGACGAAGTTGTCCCGGCGGTGCGCCAGCATTCGACCAAAGCGCTGCGCGTGGCCAGCGTGAAGCTCACCGAACTGGCCGACTACATGGAACAGCAAAAAGCCTCGAAGAAGTGAAGCTACGTCGAGCAGCTTCGATCGATTGCGCCAGGCTTGTGGCGCTGTTAGCCATCTTGCTGCTGCTCTCAGGCTGCGGCCATCCCAAGCAGACTCCCGTGAATGTGCCGGTGCCACCGTCACCTTCTGCCGAAGCGCCTGCTCCTCCGCCTGCCGGCGACTCCGCGAAAACTAAAAATCCATCGGAAGCCGAGCGCAAGGATAAAACCGGCGCAGATCTGGCCGAGCCCACGATTCCCGCTGGCGCTGTGCCCCTGGCTACTGAAACCGGCAAAGCAAGTTGGTATGGTCCTCCGTATCACAACCGCCGCGGATCGAATGGCGAAGTTTACAACATGCACGCGATGACGGCCGCGCATCGCACTCTGCCGCTGGGGTCGATTGTGCGCGTCACCAATTTAAAGACTGGCCACACTGCGCTGGTGCGCGTGACCGACCGCGGGCCGTTCATCCCAGGGCGCTTACTTGATTTATCGCTGGCCGCCGCCCGCAAGCTCGACGTCTACACGCCCGGAGTCGCCGAAGTAAGAGTTGAAGTGATGCAATCGCCGGTGCCGCTCGAAACCGGCGGAAAGTGGGCAGTGCAGATAGGCGGCTTCCCTGACGAAGACGCAGCAAGAAAGTTAACGGATCATCTCGAACACCGATACCGAACGGCAAAAGTAAAATGCCTGAAGAGTCCCGCGGGTGATTGGTGGGTGAGGGTGCGGGTTCTCGACGACGATCGCCAGCGCGCCGATCAGCTTGCGGGTGAGACCACGACTACGGAGGGCGCGGTGTTTTTAGTGAGATTGGATTAAGCAGGGGATAGGGATTAGGGGTAAGGAATCAGCCAGCATGGGTGAACTGCCCCCAAACCCCCGAACCCCTAGCCCCTAACCACTGGGTTTCCTATGATGCCAGACGTGATTCCCGGAACTGCGCGCATTCGCGCCGCAAAGATTATCGCGGTCGCGGTGGCGATTTACTTTGTCTTGCGAATCGCTGGCTTTCATAAGCTTTTCGAGAACGATGCCGAGGGGATCGGTGCGCTTCTCCAGATCATCGGGACGCTGTACAGCGTTGTGTATGCGTTCGCCATCTATGTGATCTGGGGACAGTTCACGGCTGTCGAAAGCATGATTCAAAAGGAGTCGGGGGCGTTGAAGGACTTGCTGCTTTTCAGCCAGCGATTGAAAGAGTCCGTGCGCGAACCGATCGTGCGGGCGGTGAAGACTTATGCGCGGGGAGTTGCGGAAACGGAATGGAAGTCGCTGTCGGCGGGCGAAGACACCGACAAGACCGATAAACAATTCTCTGCGGTGATTTCGAGCGTCACTGACGTAAAGCCGGAGAGCGACACAGAGCGCATCCTCTACCAGAGGCTGCTTGAGATTGCGAATCAGGCGAGCGCGCACCGCGATGAACGGCTTGCCCTGAGCGTGAAGCGAATGCCGCAGACGCTGGTGGTATTCGTCACACTTACAGCGGCGATGATTCTGTTTCTGCTTTTCTTTTTTCCGTTTCGCAATCTGGCGCTTGGTTTGGTTTCGATTGCAATTACGACCATGCTCCTTTTCTTCGCCAACTTTGTGCTGATGGATCTGGATAATCCCTTCGAGGGCACATGGAACGTGGGCTCTGAGCCGTTTGCAGAATTAGTCACGAAATTTAGATAGCGACTGGCCGCTGACAATTCCCTGACTCAGGTGCTATCGTTTTTAACACAGTGATTTTTTCGGTGACAGACCATGACTGACCTGAACAGCGACTGCCTTTTTTGCCGCATCATCAGCGGCAAGATTCCCGCGAAGAAAGTTTATGAGGACGAGCATGTCTTTGCCTTTGAAGACATCAAGCCGAAAGCTCCGACGCACGTGCTGATCGTCCCGAAGAAACATTTTGCGGGATTGAACGAAGCGCAGGCCGAGGACGCCGACGTGATTGGCCGTTGTCATCTGGTGGCAGCGGAGATTGCGCGCCAGCGAAATGTTGAGCAGGGATACCGCACGGTGGTGAACGTGGGGCCGGGTGCGGGGCAGACTGTTTTTCATCTTCACGTCCATTTATTGGGGGGACGCGGGCTGAACTGGCCTCCGGGGTAGGGAGCAGTTCTCAGTTCTCAGTTCTCGGTTCTCAGTTTTTGAGTTCTTGCCGGCTTCCCAACTTGAATCGGGGGCTTGACTCCGGTTTCACGATGTAATTACAATGTGGCTACGGAGGTTGTTATGCTCTTAGAACTCACACGCATCGGCAACTCACGCGGCATCCGCATCCCTAAGCCGTTGATAGCGCAGTGCGGCTTCGGCGATGTCGTAGAAGTCCGCGTCGCTCCCGAAGGCCTAATCATCGCACCTCATCGCGCCCCGCGCGAGGGCTGGAAAGAGGCCTTTGCCGCAGCGCAGCCGATCAAGCGGGAAATGTTGCTCGACGGTCTGCCTCCCAGTGCGTTTGACGACGAGGAGTGGACATGGTGAGCCATCCCAAGCGCGACGAAGTCTGGCTCGTCGCTCTTGACCCGTCAAGGGGAGCAGAAATCAAAAAGACCCGGCCATGCCTAGTCGTCTCCGCTGATGACATGAACGAAGCCCTAGAGACTGTTCTCGCAGCCCCCATGACCACGACCCAGCGTAACTATCCAACGCGCGTGAACCTCGTCTTCCGGAATAAGACGGGGCAGGTCGCGCTGGATCAGTTGCGTACCGTAGCTCGTGAGCGATTGATCCGGCGGCTTGGCGTGGTTTCGCCTAAGACCGCCTATACCGTTTCCAACGTGCTGGTGGAAATGTTTACCCGCTGAAAGGCGCCGGAAGGGCTCTCGGCCACCACGCACGATGCCCCGCCCGGCGATTCTCCGCCACGCTGAACGCGTTTCGGCTCCCGGAGTGACCCTTGGCCCATCTGCGACTTCGCCTCAATTAAACGCACAGTTAAATCGATTTAACTCGCGGCTGTATGTGCCTTGGAATCAGGCAGTTGGGGTGTACGTACGAATAGCTTAAAGCAATAAATCTCGCACCAAGACGCGCCGTTCTAACCCGCTCCCTTGCTTTCAACAACTTGCAGCCGAGCGAGCTATTGCACCGTGGGATTTTCGTCTTCCGGCGCTCCGTGGCGGCGCAGCAGTTGAGGCAGGTTCTGGGAGAATGCCGAACGGGGCAGGACCATGTCGCATCCGACCTCGTGAGCTTTCTGCTTCAGGTCGCCCTGCACGTGTGAGAGGAATCCGATGATCGAGGTTCCCTTCTTAAGCTTCGCCTTCAATTTGGGGATCAGCGTTAGCGGCTTGGCGTTGGCGTTGTTCAGATCGAAGATGATCAGCGAGGGTTTCTCTTCGCCATTCTGCTGCATGCGCTCGGCCAGGTCTTTGTCGTTCTTGGCGAACTCGACTTTCACGTTGAGTTTGCGCGCGGTCTCTTGAATCTTGGCCGCAAAGAACAGGTCGTCGACGAAGGCAAAGATGCGCGAGTTGGAATCTTCGCGCAAAGCGGGCAGCGGCTCAGGATCGACCGGCGCAAAAGGCGCGGCGAATCCGGGACGTTGCCGCCGTCCTCCTCCGCCATTGCCATTGCCCGATAAGGCGGCGCGATAGCTGTGATCCATGGGCGCGGTGTAGATGCCATCCTGATTGTGGCGCGCCTGGCCGGGGCCGGCGTTGCGTGGCCCGCGTGGGTTGGGGGGTCTGCGTCCCCGACGCCGACGGCTTCTGCCTCCACCACCTCCGGAGGGTCTTCCTGATCCTTGCCCTTGTCCGGATCCTTGTCCTGATCCGCGTCCTGGTCCTGACGGTCCTGCGTTCATAGTCCTCTCAAAGCCTGCGAGGCCGGCTTTCGATCCGGTGCAGGGTGAAAAACTTCAAAATTTCAGGTTCCCCATTGGTTGCGGCAGGCTCACACACTGTTGGCGCTAAGCCATTTTCTAATCGAGTAACCGGGAAATTCGGCGATTGAGTAACTGGAACCCTTACCGGGTAGGCGGTTTTCAATTTAAGAATCACCCAACTGCAGAATTACACAATTCCTCGACCGCTCTATGGTGAAGCACTCTTAACTGGCGAAAACAACTTGTTAAGTTTTGCGTATTCGGTAATCCGTTATCGGAACCCGTCGCGCCGCCGGGAAACGGCCTGGGGCGCGGAAGGCCTACGCGGGAACGTGGCCAATGAGAACAAGATAATCGTACTCGCCTCGGCGCAGGCGCGCAAGTGGCAAAGTGCGAGGCGTTTTGCACAGGAGGCCATGACTGTTGGAGCAAGGACTAGGGATCAGGGCTTAGGGTCTAGGGATCAGTGATCAGTGGCCAGTAAACCGGGTTGTTTTGGTTCTCGCTAACCCCTAGCCCCTAAGCCCTAGCCCCTAGCCTCTGACCCCTGTTCTTAATTCACCTTTAGCGTAAACGTGAACGGCGCGTTTGAGTTCGTCACTGGATTTGTCCCGCCGGTCGTGGCGCTGACTGTAATTGTGTAAGTTCCGGTCGGCGTGCCGGGATTTGTGGGGCTTGTGTTGGTGCTGCCTCCGCTGCAGGAACCCAGCCACATGGTTGAGAAGCATAGGACCACGATCAGGCCCAGCAGGCGCAGGCCGCGCGTGCGCGATCCTGCCGCGAAGACTACTCCGAACAGACCGGGGAGCAGCAGTGCGTAGAAGAAGCGGCTGCGGCCGAGCGGTGAGCGGAGTTGCGTCGTCGGAGCCGTCGTATACAGGCTGATCGTCGGGGTCGGGAAGTTAGTGGGCTGGCTAATATCGCCAGGGGCAAGTTTGCAGGTAATTTCCGCGGCAGGGAGAGAACTTACCGTAGCGCTGCTTCCAGTGCAGGTGTAGCTGAGCGGCAAGGCCGTGGTCGCGCCGGCGCCGGTGCCGACAATGAATCCGTTGGTGCTGCTGACCATGAGCGGGACCTGAGCATTCCCTCCGACAGCGGATATGACGAAGGTGGTGGCTCCAGTGGTGGTTGTAAGGGTAAAGCTCTCGGTGGTCGCGGTTATGGTGAGCGTGACGGGTACTGAGTGCGAGTTGCCTCCGACGCCGCTTTCAGTACCGGTAATAGTGATGGTCTGCACTCCGGAAGGAATCGCCATGTTGGGAAGAGTCGAAATGGTGACTGTGATGGTTGGGGAGCCTGAAACGCCGCCGAAGGTGACGGAGCCAGTGCCACTGAAACTGCAGGTCGCCCCGGCGGGCAAGCCCGAGCAACTGCTGGGAGTGAAGTTCACGGTGCCCGACCCGGTCACGCCGCTCGCCGGCGCGATGGTCAAAGTAGACGAGGCCGACTGTCCCGCTGAGATGGAGGCGGGAGTCAGAGTACTTGCGGTCAACGTGAAGTCAGGAGGCGGGTCTGACGTCGCCCACGCGGTAAAGAGTGCATTGACGTCAACAGAACCAAGTCCTGTCACAGAGCTATAGGAATGTCCACCGGCCACCGAGTAACCCATGGTGTCCGTCGACGGGCATCGGAGAGCCAAGGGCTCAAAAGAAGGAGTCCCGCTGGCGCAAGGCACCATATTATCCGAGGTGTCGCCGTCTCCGATCCCGCTAGTTCCGGCGTTTATGTCGTGGAATGCTGTCGGATTGGAGCCATAGAGTCCGTAGAGCTGCGTGTTGATATTACCCAGGCCATTGGTTCCCAGATATTGGTTCAATAGCGCAGTCATCCCCGCTGTTAATGGCGTGGGGGCAGACGTGCCACCAAAGGCGGAGAAGTACGTAGTCATGGCGGCGCTGATGCCGTTAACGCACGTGCTGGTCGAGCTTGTGCTGCCTTGGACCACCTCTGACTGAGGCGCGCACACAATGTAGGCGTCATTCACGTTGGAAGCTGAGAAAGAAATGTCAGGCACGTCTCGAACGCCGTCGCTCGGCGTAATCCCACTTTGATAGGACGGTTTGGCAAAACCGCCGCCGGGTGGCGCGTCGCAGTCGCTAAATCCATATAGGAATCCGCCAATATTTAGGGTCGTGGTCCCTGAAAAGTTGGCGCAGTTGCTAGGGCCGCCGCCGGTGGCGTCCGGGGCACCGACAAGCGCGGTGTCGTTCCAAGCGAGTTCCGGAATATAACTTAATGCCGAAGCCCCAAAGTTGGTCGAGCTATTCGTAGGCGGTGCCGACCAATAGGTGCCCGCGCCCTCGTTAAACTCGGTACCTCCCACGCCCGTGACCTCCGGGCTGCTGGCGGGATAGCTAACAGACAGTCCGTATACAGCCGTAGAGTTGCCAAGATCAGCGTCGCATGTGGCCGAACCACCGTCGCCGGCGGCAGCGAAAATCGAGATGCCGAATGACGCGCCTTTCTGAAACTCCTGATCCTGGATAGCCAGGGACGGGGGCGGGCCGAGCGCCTCGCAGAGGCCGTAGCTGATGCTGATGATCGGGGCAAGATTGTTATCTATCGCCCAGCTCCAGCTATCACCCACGCCGCCCGATGAGGTCACGAAAATAATCTGTGCATTCCGTGCGACTGAGCCAGACACCTCAATGTCGAGATCCGATTCACTTATGTCGCCCGGGCTCAACCCAGGGTCGCCGCCCGTGCCCGAGACTACATACTGAAAGTTAGTGGTGTCACAGGGCGCGGTGACTACGCCAGTCTCACCAGCCACAGTGCTCTCAGCACAGGAAGAGGACGAAGAGGGTATTGTGGAGAGCCCGAAACCTCCGCGGTAGTCGTTGACATCGGCGAGATAGATATCCGTCTGTCCAACGATCACCAGCTTTTGGTTCGTGCCGTCGATCGCCGGACTCGACTGGTAAAGCGGGTTAATGTCGTAAAGGACGGCGATGTCACCCGGAGCGATGGCGGTGAACGACTGGCCCTGATAGTTGAAGGAGTAGTCAGGGCGTCGTTTAAGCTGTGGCTGCGGAAAAAAATTGTGCAGACCTCGGAAGCCTCCGACGATGCCGCTCAGCGCCACCGGGATCATAGGCGGGGTCGAATTCGCAAAATGAACCTTGCCATTCACGTCGTAATTGTGGATTTCTGTTTTGAAAACGGTTTGCACCTGCGAGGCGCTTCCGCTGAACGTTACCGAGTCTCGGCCATTGGCGGTGTAAACGACCTTCAGGCCTTGGGCTTGCAGCCATGCGGTGATTTTATCGATGTCATTCTGGCTCAAGCCGAAGCGGTCCGCGTACTGCCCCGGAGTCAGCCACTTGTGGAAGTTCGCTGACTTGGTGTCCTGCTGCTCCGCAAGCAACTGCTCGAGCGCGACGTGTTGAGCCGCGGTGGGAGAAAACAGCGCGGTCACCCTGAGGAGAGTGGAGGAGTCGATCAATCCCTTTTCGTGCTGGGGCTGCGCCAGAAGCGAAACATGGCCGGGCAACGTGACCATCTGGCTGGAATCGATGGGTCCAGCGATGCGGTCTTGTTGGGCGAAGCACAGGGTTGTGGCTAGGAGGGGTAACAGACACTTCCAAAATCGCATGAAGACTCCGTCTGGGGTGCGGGGCTGAGCGCCTACTGTCGCCTAGCTTATAGGCTTTATTGCTGTCTGATCAAGTTTTGCGTGAAGAAGGTTGTATGTGGTGCCGAAAGTTACAATTTTCATGCGGGGCGGCGCGGGTTACCGGCGTCACATTCCAAGCAGGTTGGGATGGAGCTTGGCGTATCCGTGCTCTTGCGCCCAGAGGTTGAGCGGGACGGAGGCGAGTTCGTCGACTAACGGGTCGGCGAGGCCGTTCTTGGTGAGGTCGATGGTTTTGATGTAGGTCTTGCAGGTATCGCAGCACTCGACGCGGATATAAGGCAGTTCTTCGGCGGTGTAGACCGGGAGCTTGGCGTGATCTTCCTCGCCGCATCCGGGGCAGATTACGCGGCGGAAATCCCATTCGGTGAGGCAGAAGCCGCAGAGCAGGCTGCGGCGACCTCCATCGCCCTGCTGGCGGAGCACGCCGCCGGCGGGTTTGCGGTTGCAGAATGGGCAGAGCAACGACGTAGAGCCTTCCAGTTTTAGCGGAGCACGGCGGCGGGTGAATTCGACGTAAGGCTGAAGAAAGGCGAGCACGAGGAATTCCTGGGGATCGGTGGGCGCGTCGATGTGGGTCCAGCATTCGGTGAACAGATCGGGCCAGGAATTGAGATCGGAAGCCTGCAGATGATGCGCAACCGGGGCGAGGGGCGAGGGTCCTTTTTGTTCGACGAGCGAGAGAAATTGCGGAAAGCTGGCGACGAGTTCAGCCGCGTCCTCGTCGGATGGGGAATCAGCTGAAGGAGGCGAAGAAGTGTCCGCGGAGAGGCGTTCGAGGCGCTGGTAAAGGCCTTCCTGAAATTTTGCTACGTGGATGTAGAAGCCGAGAATCTCTGCTGCGAAGGCGTGCTGTTTGGCGAGGTGTTCTGCGCGCCGGATTCGCCGCTGCCAGGGAGTGATGGCCACTGGGCGATTATGGGGCTTGGAGCGGCGGCAAGCAAATCTTCAGGAGAATTGTTACCACGCCGTGGAGGGGCGGACGCCCTCGTCCGCCCGGGCAGTGGCATGGTCCTGGACACGTTCCTGCCGCTGCTCCCCGGACGAGGGCGTCCGGGGCTCCACTAGAGCTGTTTGATAATGGAGGGCGGCGGGGCGTAGCGATTCTCTTTTGGTGATTGCCAGATCCATCGGTACTGGCACCAGTCCTCGACCAGCGCCTTGCGCACTGGATTCTGCAAAATATACGCGATCTTTGCGTCGAGACTCTCGGAAGAACGAACCACGCGGTCAAAAGACTCTTCTTGCCAGACGGCGCCGTAACGCCCTGCCTGCCGATTGATCGCATGAGCGGATGCGCCTTCGATTGCTTTCATGATCTCCACTAGTGAGACGATATGGAGAGCCGGATGCCCCCGTCCGCCTTGGTCCGAAGCCCCAAGGACCAACGGAGTCAGAATCAGATGAACGTGGTCAGGCATCACCACCGCTAGTTCCAGGCGGTATCGCCTGCCGTGATCGTGGATGCAACATCCCAGCACGATATCGCGAGCCCAATCTGGCAGGATGCGGCGAAACTTGGTGCAGAAAGTGATGAAATGCGGAGTGTAGTCGCGCTGCATATGCGGCAAGTTACGACGATAGAACTGCATCGAAGAATTCTGCCACGGCAACGGGGACTGGACCAAAAGCCTTGAGAGAAAAACAGCGTCGATTCCCAAAATGAAATTTGTGGAGGGGCGGACGCCCTCGTCCGCCCGGGCAGTGGCACAATTTTGGACGCGTTCGTGCCGCTGCTCCCCGGACGAGGGCGTCCGGGGTTCCACTTAGATCTGTCTCGGTACTGGACATTCCGCATTGACTCTGGTGCATGTCGGGTTTATAGTTTCTTCAATTTTGGGGTGCAGTCCGGTCGGCTTGTGATACGAAGCAGTCGGAGGAGTGCGATGGAATTTTCCCGCAGAAATTTTCTCAAGGGCGCGCTGGTTGGTGGAGCGGGCTTCTCTATTCTGGGATTCGATCTGACTCCCGCGGTCGCACAACTCAAAGAGCTTAAGATCGCGCGCGCCACCGAGACGCGATCGACCTGCCCGTATTGTGCCGTGAGTTGCGGCGTCCTCATTTATACGATCGGCGACAAAGCTAAGAATGTCACGCCGCAGGTGATTCACGTCGAAGGCGACCCGGACCATCCCATCAATCGCGGCACGCTGTGTCCCAAGGGAGCGTCGCTGGAGCAGGACATTCTGAATCCGCGGCGCCTCTTGAAACCGCAGGTGCGGCGGCCGGGATCCGATCACTGGGAAGACATTGCGTGGTCACAGGCCATCGACGAAATCGCGCAGCGGGTGAAGAAAACGCGCGACGACACCTTCATTACGCAAGACGCGCAAGGCCGCACCGTGAACCGATGCGAGAGTCTCGCGTTCATCGGCGGCTGCACCGACACCAACGAATTTAATTATCTCGTCGTCAAGACCATGCGCGCCCTGGGGCTCACATATTTAGAAAACCAGGCCAGGGTTTGACACGGCCCTACGGTCTCAAGTTTGGGACCAACATTTGGACGCGGGGCCATGACAAATGGCTGGGTCGACATCAAGAATGCCGACGTGATGTTGGTCATGGGCGGAAACCCCGCCGAGAACCATCCTTGCGGCTTCAAGTGGGCGATTGAAGCCAAGCGAACCCGCAATGCGAAGCTGATCGTGGTCGATCCGCGCTTTACGCGCACGGCCGCCACTTCGGATCTCTTCTGCCAGATTCGCGCCGGAGCGGATATTGCGTTTCTGGGTGGAGTGATCCGCTACGCGCTCGAAAACAATCGCATCGCGCACGAGTATCTCGTGAACTACACCAACGCCGCCTTCATCGTGAAAGAAGGCTTCAAGCTGCCGGAAGACGGGCTGTACTCCGGCTTCGACGCCGGCACTCAGACTTACGACCGGTCTTCGTGGACTTACGACTACGGCGATGACAAGGGCGGCGTGGTGGCGGCGCCTCCCGCAGCTTCCGCCGCAACAAAATCCGCGGGAACGACTTTGGGACAGGCCGCCACGACGCCTGCGCCGCTGCCCGCGCTGCCGCCGAAGGTGGCGTATGACCTGACCTTGCAACATCCGCGATGCGTGTTTCAGTTGTTGAAGCAGCAGTATTCGCGCTACACGCCGGAAATGGTCGAGCGCATTACCGGCATTCCGAAGGATCAGTTCCTGAAGGCTGCCGATCTGTTCACTTCCATCCGCAAAGATGGCGACATGACAAAAGTCGCGACCATTATGTACGCGGTGGGTTGGACGCAGCACAGCTTCGGCACGCAGATCATCCGCACCGCGGCCATGTTGCAACTGCTGCTGGGCAACGTGGGACGCGCGGGCGGGGGCGTCAACGCTCTGCGGGGGCACTCCAACATCCAGGGCGCGACGGATATGGGTGGAATCTTCGACGTCTGGCCGGGCTACCTGAAGGTGCCGAATCCGACGGACGTCGACCTGGCCGCTTATCTGAAGCGAATCACGCCAACTTCTTCGAAGCCGGAACCCTGGGATTCGTTCAATTATTGGTCGAACACGCCGAAGTTTGCCATCTCTTTTTTGAAGGCGCTCTACGGCGACGCTGCCACGAAGGAAAATGACTTCGCCTTCAGTTACATGCCGAAGGTGGATCGCAACTATTCCTGGACGCAAATCTGGGACAACATGTATCGCGGAACGGTAAAGGGGATGTTGGCGTTCGGCATGAACGGCGTGGCCATCGGGCCGGACTCGCAGAAAAATATTGACGCGCTCAAGAAGGCGGATTTCCTGGTGGTGGGAGAGATTTATCCCGACGAGACCAGCGAATTCTGGAAGTCCCCTGGAATCACGCCCGAGGAAATGAAAACCATCAACACCACGGTCTATCGCCTGGCCTGCGCTGGGTTCGCCGAGAAAGATGGGTCGATGACCAACTCGGCGCGCTGGCTGCAGTGGAAGAACGCCGCCGTGCCGCCGCCGGGCCAGTGCCGCCTCGATCAGGACATCGTGGCGCAGATTTTCCTCAAGGTGCGGGAGCTTTATCAGAAGGAGGGCGGCAAGTTCCCCGACCCGATCTTGAATCTGACTTGGGGCTACACGAATGCGCAGCATCCCGGTCTCGGCGAGTTGTTAAAGGAGTTGAACGGCAAGGCGCTGGCGGACCTTACCGACCCGAAGACACAGGTGACCATCAAGCGCGGCCAGCAGTTGCCGGGATTCGCGTGGTTAAAGGACGACGGCACGACATCGTGCGGGAACTGGATTTATTCCGGCAGTTGGACCGAGGCAGGAAATCAAACTTTGCGCCGGGGCACCGAAGATCCCTCAGGCCAGGGCATCTACCAGAACTGGGCGTGGTCGTGGCCGGCGAATCGCCGGGTGCTGTACAACCGGGCTTCGTGCGATCCCGCGGGAAAGCCGTACGATCCTACGCGCAAGCAGGTTTGGTGGAACGAGTCGGCACAGCTTTGGCAGGGAAACGACGTGCCTGATTTCAAACCGGACTCGAATCCCAAGGACCACATGGGCCCGTTCATCATGAATCCAGAAGGCATTGGACGGATCTTTGCGCCGCTGGCCGCGTTCGCCGATGGACCCTTCCCCGAACATTACGAACCCATCGAAAGTCCGGTGCAAAATGTGCTGCATCCGAAGCAGCAGAATAATCCGGTGGTTAAGAAGCTCAAGACGGCGATGGATAAGTACTCCACGATGGGTGACGAGTTCAACGTGGTCTGCACCACTTACCGGCTCACCGAGCATTACCATTACTGGACCAAGAACAATCAGATGAACGTGCAGCTTATTCCCGAGCCGTTCATCGAGATTCCAGTGGAACTGGCTCAGGATCTCGGCATTAAGGGCAACGACAAAGTGAAGGTCACGAGCGCGCGAAGCTTTTACATCGCGAAGGCATTCGTGACCAAACGAATCAGGCCCATGATGATCGACGGTAAGAAGGTTTACCAGATTGGGATTCCGATCCATCAGGGCTATCGCGGCATTCAGGAAGACGCAGGCAGGGACGCGAAAACACTGTTGAACCGGCTCACGCCGACGGTAGTCGATCCGAACGCGTACACGCCGGAGTTTAAGGGCTTCATGGTGAAGGTGGAGAAAGCGTGAAGGATTGAGTGATTGAGCCATTGAGTCATTGAGTGATTTGAAAACCGCTGCATCGGCCTTCAGATTGCCCAATGGCTCAATCACTCAATCGCTCAATGACTCAATTCTTATGAGCCAGGCGACGTTATCAATCCGACAGATTTCCGGCCACGCTGGCGCCGCTCCTGGCGAGAACGTGGAGCGCGACTACCAGGTTTGCAAGCTGATCGACACGACCACGTGCATCGGCTGCAAAGCTTGTGAAGTTGCGTGCCTCGAGTGGAACGGTTATACGTTCACCGATACGGTGTTCGACAACAGCTACCAGACCATGCCGGAGACGGCGTGGAATTACTGGAACCTGATCAAGTTCAACGAGCACGAGCGCGCAGATGGCAGCATCACGCTGCTGATGCGCAAAGATCAATGCATGCACTGCGCCGATCCGGGTTGCCTCAAGGCTTGTCCCGCCGATGGCGCGATCGTGCAATACACCAACGGCATCGTCGATTTTCAGCAGCAGAATTGTATTGGCTGCGGCTACTGTGTCAGCGGATGTCCGTTCGATATTCCCAAGTTCAATCCTACGACCAAGAAGATGTTCAAGTGCACGCTTTGCGTCGACCGCGTGAGCGAGGGATTGGAACCGGCGTGCATTAAATCGTGCCCCACCGGGTGTCTCCACTTCGGAAGTAAAGAAGACATGGTCGATCTGGCCGAGACTCGCGCCAAACAACTTCGCGAGAACTACGGGATCAAAGAAGCCGGCGTATATGATCCGGCAGGTGTGGGCGGGACCGGCGTCATCTATGTGCTGCACGATGTGAACAATCCCGAGGCGTATGGAGGATTGCCGAAAGATCCTCACATTCCGTGGGTGGTTCGCTTCTGGAAAGGCCCGGCGAAGTGGATCGGAAACCTCGCCATGCTGGGCGGAATTCTCGGCGTGACGCTGCATTATCTGCGCTATGGTCCGAAGCAGGTTGTGCACGATCACGATCTTGAAGGCGAGCCCGAGCAAGACAAAAACAGGCAAGATAAAAATAACGGAGGCCGGCCATGACCGCTTCGCGCGTAATCTCGCCCCGTGAACCCGCCGGCACCGTCCATCCCGAAGGGATCATTACCCGCTATACCCTTAACGAGCGCTTGAACCACTGGTTCGCCGCGCTCACTTATCTCTATTGCTTAATCACCGGTCTGGCATTCTGGTCGCCTTACATGTATTGGCTGGCCGCCATTGTCGGTGGCGGACCAACAGCTCGCTTTTGGCATCCATGGTTCGGCTTGGCTTTCACGGTCTCGGTTTTTCTGATGTATGACATGTGGCACCGCGACATGCGCACCACGGAAGCGGACAAGCAGTGGTCCAAGGATGTGGAGTACTACATCAAGAATGAGGACGAGAAGCTGCCGCCCATCGGCCGCTTCAACCACGGCCAGAAAATATTTTTCTGGCTGATGCTCTACGGAATCATTCTGCTGCTGATTTCTGGGATTGGCCTGTGGTTTGTCGAGTCGATTCCGTGGAGCCTGCACTGGCTGCGTTATCTCGCGGTGACCATACACGTGGCCGCAGCACTTGCGACCATCGGCGGCTTCATCATTCACGTTTACATGGGCACAGCTATGGTGCGCGGCGGTTTCACCTCCATCATTCGAGGAGAAGTTTCCACGGCCTGGGCTAAGACTCATCACCGTCTTTGGTACGAGCAGGTGACGGGAGACACTTCCACGAAAAAATAAACGATTGCAACCGCACACCCGTCACTCTCATCTAGCATAGTCGCCGAACATATTCACTGAACTCCGAAATCGGAATTCCAGCCTGGACGGGAGCCCCTATGTCGAAAAAAGTGGCTGACATCTTGTGGGAAATGCTGGCGAATGCCGGAGTCAAGCGCTGCTACGGCATTGTGGGCGACGCTCTAAATCCCGTAATCGACGGGCTGCGCCGCAATGGGAAGATCGAGTTCATTCACGTCCGCCACGAAGAGTATGGCGTTTTTGCCGCCGTCGCAGAAGCCTACTTTACGGGCAACCCGGTGGTTGTGTGCGGAACGGCTGGCCCCGGTGTCGTCCATTTGTTCAACGGACTGATGGACGCGCGCAAGGAGGGTGCACCGATCATCGCCATCGCCGGCGATGTGGAAACAAAACTCATCGACACGGAGGCCCTCGAAGAACTGAATCCTTACAAATTCTTCGAAACCGCATCTCTCTACACGGGGCGGCTCGTCAATCCTGAACAGGCGCATTCGATCATCACTACTGCGATTCTTACGGCCGTGCTGGAAAAAGGACCTACGGTAATTTCGATTCCGGGCGATGTGGCGGCCGCCGATGCCGCTGACCGCTCGGCCGAGATCACAATCCCCGCACCACCGATCCTGTGCCCTTCTAATGCAGATATGAATCGCCTTGTGAAGATGATCGACGAAGCGAAAAAGATAGCGATCTTCGGTGGAGACGGTTGCAGGGATGCCCGGGATGAAGTGCTCGAACTGGCGCGTAGATTGAAAGCGCCCGTTGGCTATACGTTCCGCGGCAAGCAATGGTTGGAGCACGACAATCCAAATGCCGTTGGCATGACCGGTCTACTCGGTTACGGCGGAGCTTACGATGCAATTAACGAGGCCGACCTTCTACTCTTGCTGGGCACCGACTTTCCCTTCACAGAATTTCTGCCCGGACATAAAGTGAAGAAAATCCAGATCGATAAAGACCCCAAACACATCGGCCGCCGGACACCCGTTGATCTTGGACTTGTGGGAGACATCAAGGCCACGGTCGCGGCATTGTTGAAGAGCGTAAGTGACAAGTCGGACGATAGGTTTCTCAAGAAACAGGTCGCGGACACGAACTCTTTCCACGAACTTCTGCAGCACTATGTTGAGAAAGGACCTGAAATCAAGCCCATACGTCCGGAGTTCTTGGCTGCGACGCTAAGTGATCTCGCTTCCGACGATGCGATGTTTTTCGCCGACACCGGCACCGCGTGCATATGGCTGGCGAGGCACATCACGGGAGGCAAGAATCGCAGGCTTTTCGGCTCGTTTTCATGGGCCTCCATGGCTAACGCTGCGCCCAACGCGTTCGGCGCGCAGTTGGCATACCCAGGGCGGCAAACCATCGCGCTCTCCGGTGACGGAGGCTTCACCATGCTCGGGCTGGGCGACCTTTTGACCCAAGTGCAACGGAAGACTCCGGTGGTTCAGATCATCCTGAACAACGCTTCCCTCGACTTCGTCAATATTGAGATGCAAGAGGCAGGCATCGTTCCCTTCGGCGTGGAGTTCCAGAACCCCGATTTCGCCAAGGTTGCCGAAGCGATGGGCGCGAAGGGCATCCGCCTCGAAGATCCCGGAGATGTGCGGGAAGGACTGGCTGAAGCGCTTGCTTACAAGGGTGGCCCGGTTGTGGTCGATGCGGTAGTCGATCCGTTCGCGCTTTCGCTCCCGTCACACGTTCCTTTCCATACGGTCAAGGGCTTCACTCTTAGCATGGCCAAGCAGGTATGGAGCGGAAAGATGGACAAAGTGATTAAGACGATCGAACGGAACGTGAAGCTGGTCTGAGTGGGTGATTACCTTGTGGCATATTCAGCGAGCTGCCTTCACTAGCGCGGTTTGCTTTTTTTCTGTGCCGCCGCACCGGTCGTGGCAAAAACTTAATTCCTTCTCCAGTACCGTTGCATCAATACCCTGAGGTACGATCCAGGATCGAAGACGTCATTGCGAGGATTTCATGCGCTCATTTGCGAGGTCGTCCACACTGATCTTTATCTCCTCTATGCTATCCGGAGCTCTACTGCTCGCGGCTGACGACACGAAGTTTCACAATGCGCCCGATTCGGCGCAGCAGATGAAAAATCCATACGAGGGCCAACCCGCTGCAATCGCCGCGGGCACGCAGCTCTACGCTCGCAATTGCCTCTCGTGTCACGGCAAATCCGGAGAAGGCTCCGGCAACGTTCCTTCCCTGGTAGATGGCAAGCTTGAGACCACCACGCCTGGCGAAGTTTTCTGGTTCATCACCAAGGGCGATAAAGATAACGGCATGCCCTCGTGGGCGCAGTTGCCTGAAAAACAGCGCTGGCAAATTGTCAGTTACGTAAAGTCGTTGGGGCTGCCGCAGACCGGACACGTAGCCAGCGCTCTTCCCGCGGACGCAGGCGGATCGACGATAAAAGCGCCGCCGCCGAAGCCACCATTCACCGACTTCCGATACGAGAAGCCCGGAACCGTTCGAAAAATTACGGCGAACGATCTTCCCGAGCCCTACGCTACGCCTTCGGCGAACAAGGGACCGGAACTGGTCGCGCGCCCTGAGAACGTGTGGCCAATCGCGCTCGCTGGATTCAAGGTGGAGATGTATGCGACGGGCCTGGACAATCCGCGCACTTTGATGACGGCGCCGAACGGCGACATTTTTCTCACCGAGAGCGACGCCGGACGCATTCGCGTATTTCGCGGACTGACTGCCGACGGCAAGCCTGAACTCTCAGCCGTTTTTGCGACTGGGCTGAAGCATCCTTATGGCCTGGCCTTCTATCCTCCCGGGCCTGACCCGCAATGGCTCTATGTTGGGAACACCGGCAAGTTGGTTCGTTTCGCGTATCACAAAGGAGATTTGAAAGCGACCGGTCCCGCAGAACATATCGCCGATCTTCCGAACACTGGCGGCCACTGGACGCGCGCGCTCGCATTCTCGCAAGATGGCAAGAAGCTTTTCGTCGCCGTCGGTTCGGGATCGAATGTGAATGATCCCGACACTCATCCCGACGAAAAGAATCGCGCCGACATTCTGCAGTGCGATCCCTCGAACTGCGTGTTGAGCGTTTATGCCTACGGTATTCGTAATGCCGGTGGAGGGCTCGCGATTAATCCGCAGACCGGAGAACTGTGGTGTTCAGTGAATGAGCGCGATGCGCTGGGCGACAATCTGGTTCCAGATTACATCACGCACGTGCAGGAAGGTGGGTTCTACGGGTGGCCGTGGTGGTACATCGGCGGTCATCAGGATCCGCGGCATAAGGGCAAGCATCCGGAGTTGAAAGATAAAGCAATCGTGCCCGACGTGTTATTGCAACCGCACAACGCGTCGCTCGAGCTTACCTTCTACGAGGGAGAGCAATTCCCTGCTGAATATAAGGGAGACATTTTTTCGTCTCAGCATGGCTCGTGGAATAAAGCGGTGCGCGTCGGTTACGAAGTGATTCGTGTGCCGCTGCATCAGAAAGCTGACGCCAGTGGCGAGTATGAAGATTTTCTCACCGGCTTCGTGCTGCCCGATGGCAACGTGTGGGGACGTCCGGTGGGCGTGGCCGTGGCCTCGGATGGCTCTCTGCTGGTTAGCGACGATGGATCAGGTTCGATTTGGAGAGTCAGCTACACGGGCAAGTAAGTCGGAGAAGGCGAATGGCCTGCGTGTGTCGTGCACATCGCAGGCCATTTCGCGGTCCGTCCAACTTCTTCTGCAATTCTGTTGCTTCGGTGGCCGCTGCTAACCGTGATGGACGAACATCTCATAACCTCTCTTGAAGCCGCGGCGGTATTCCTCGCCGGCCGGCGGCGGCACAGGAGGATGGCGGAACTTGGGATGGCGTTCGATATCTGGCGGTTTCCCGTGCTCAGCATCGTGCCGTGCGGCTGCAAATCCATCGTGATAGCCCTGCTGCGCTATCGCCGGAAAATCAGGCGGCGGGGGCGGTTCGACATATGCCGGGTGTGGATGCGAACAACCGGCTAAAAAAAGTGGCAGCATCAACGCTGCCAGTGCAAGCCATTTCTTCATATTATTTCCTCGATAGTGAGATTGCTGTAACACAAAACCAAGCGCGACTCTTGCAGGCTCTAACCCGTGATTTCCAGAAGTGTTGCGGCAAAATCACGCATCTGTGCCCTCGAAGAACACCAGGTACACTTTTCACAGAAATCGATTAAGATGCTAATGCCCGCACAGGGCGCGCCATGGAGAACCCTTCTTCCCCGAGAAAATTGGCAGGCCGCTACGAGGTCAGGCAGATCCTCGGCCAGGGCGGCATGGGTCTTGTTTACCGGGCCTACGACCTAGTTGTGCGCCGTGAAGTCGCGGTCAAGACCATTCTCGACATCCCCGATCCCGCTTCGCTTCAACTGTTCTATAAGGAATGTGATGTGCTCGCCTCAATGAGCCATCCCAACATCGTTGAGATCTTCGACATCGGCGAGTTCGAAGAAGACGGCAAGAAAAAACCTTACTTCGTGATGCCGTTGCTTCCCGGCACTACGCTGGATTATTTCATTCGCAAGGCCAGCCATCGCCTGACGGTCGAGCGCACCATCGACATCATTTCCCAGACCTGCCGCGGCCTGCAGGCCGCGCATGAGCGCGGACTGGTGCATCGCGACCTGAAGCCGAGCAACATCTTCGTGATGGAAGACGACTCGGTGAAGATCATCGACTTCGGCGTCGCCCACATGGCCGACGCCCACACGACTCGCGCGCAAAAGGGCACTCTGCTCTATATGTCTCCCGAGCAGATTGAATTGAAGCCGCTGACGGCGGCCTCCGACATTTTTTCTCTTAGCGTCGTCTGTTACGAAGCCATGACCGGCCGGAATCCGTTCCAGCGCGCGCGGGCCGACGAGGTGGTCGAGGCGATTCTGCGCCACATCCCGCCGCTGGCCGCCGAACTGAATTCCACGGTCAGCCAGCCCGTGAGCCGCGTGCTGCACAAGGCCATGGCAAAACAATCGTGGCATCGATTCGCCAGCGCGCGCGAATTTGGCGACACGTTGACCAAAGCGCAACGCAACGAGCCCATCGAGTTTTTTGATCCCGAGCGCACTCGTCCGCGATTGCAGCGCGTCACACGGGCTTTAGATGAAGGCGATTTTCAGTTTGCTGGAGAAATCCTCGGCGAACTCGAAGCCGAAGGCCACATGGATACCTCCATCGGCTCACTGCGCCGCCAACTCGATGGCGCGGTCCGGCGAAAGACTCTTTCTCAGTTGCTCGACGCTGCCCGCGCGCGCTTCGAGGAAGAAGAAGATCCGATGGCACTGCAGAAGTTGCAGGAAGCTCTGCAAATTGAGCCCGATAACCCCACCGCTTTAACGCTGAAGAGCAGAATTGAAAACCGGCGCAGCGAACGCCAGATCGACAACTGGTACCGCCTCGCCCGCCAGCACATCGACAATCACGCCTACGCGCACGCTCGCGAGGCGTTACAGAATGTTCTGCAACTCCGGCCGCAGGAAGCTCGCGCGCTTCAATTGCTGGCCGAGGTCGATCGCCAGGAACAGGAATACAAAAAGCTTCGTCAGGAGAAAGAGCAACTTCATCGCGCCGCCATGGACGCATGGCACAAGGGCGACGTCAGTAACGCGCTGGCAAAGTTGGGCATAGTGCTCGATCTCGACCGTCGCGCACCGGATTCCATCAGTCGTGAGAGCGGTGCAAATTATCAGTCGTTTTACAACGAGGTCCGTTCCGAACACGACGCGATGAACACCGCGTATGCCGAGGCGCGCCGGCTCCTCACTGAGCACAACTTCCGCAAGGCTAGCGAATGTTGCCAGACCTATCTTGCAAAGTATCCGGGCAATGCCATCTTTCAGGCTCTCAAGTACGACATCGAGGAACAGCAGCGGCAGGAACTTTCGGCGTTCGTAGCGTCCATCGATCGTCAGGTCGAAGGTGAACCGGATCTCGACAAACGCGTAAACATTTTGCGCGAGGCGCTCGATCTCCATCCCGGAGAATCGCATTTCGAGCGCTCGCTTCGCCTGGTGCAAGACAAGCGCGACCTGGTCAACTCAATCGTCGCGCGCGCGCACTTGCACGAGGAGCAAGCTGCTTACAGCGATGCGCTGAACGACTGGGAAATCTTGCGCACCATCTACAGCCAGTATCCAGGATTGACCTTCGAGGTCGAGCGCCTGCAAAAGCGGCGTGAACAGCAGGGCCGCATCGAATCGAAGTCGCGTCTGGTCGAACAGATCGATACCTGTTTGCATTCGAGCGACTACGCCCGTGCCCTGGACTTATTGCAAACCGCGGCCACCGAGTTCCCCAACGATGCCGAGTTCACAGAACTCGAGAAGCTCGCACAGGATGGCGTCAAGCGCAAAACGGAAGCCCACCGCCTCATGACGGAAGGTCAGGAGCTAATCGCACAGCAGAAGCCCGTCGAAGGGATTAGGTTGCTGCGCGAAGCTTACGAGCTGGATGAAAACAATTCGCTGGCCCGCGCGGTGCTGGCCAACAGCCTGGTGGAACAGGCTCACGCGATCGTAGAAAGCGATTGGCGGGAAGCGGAAAAGTTGGCTCGCGAAGCGCTGGATTTGAATCCAGCGCATCCGATGGCCAAGACCATTCGAACTCTGATCCTCGACCAGAAAAAAGAAACGTTCGTCGAAGAATGCGTTTCGCAAGCGCGTAAGCTGCAAACTGCCACCGATCTTGCCGGTGCGCTGGCGCGCATCGAAGAAGGATTGTCAGTTCATCCGCGCGATCCACGGTTAATTCAAATTCAGGAAACTGTGCAGCGCGATCTACAGACGCAGCGCCGCCAGGTCCGCCGCCGAGATCTGGAAGAACTGCGGCGCATAGAAAATGAAATTGACGCCGCCGCGGATGCCGCGTCGAAACAGGCTCTGGGCGAACGCGTGCGCGTGGTGGCCGAAAAATATTCCACCGATGGAGAAATGCTCTCCGTTGCGAATGGCCTCTTGCACCGGCTCGGCTTGCTCGAAGTTGACCGACAAATTGCGACCGGCTCGCCTGTAAGCGAAAGCGCGACGCTTACTTACAACACTCCGCCAGCGAGCGCGCCACAGTCTTCGCTGGAGGCGACCAGTAATGTGTCCGCGGCTCCGCCGCCCGCGGCCAGCGCGGTTTCCACTCCGCACGCGCCACCGGTTCTGGCGGATCCTATTTCAGCAGAGCCAACTCCGCCAACGCCCATTCCACAACCGCCGCCGATCGCAACTTCCGCGGCCAAGCCCCCCGCCACTGCGCCCGCAGCTAAGGCTCCATCTTCCCTCAAGACACCGGCGGCAAAGCCGCAGCGTTCCACGACGATCATCATCGCCTCAGCAGCAGCAATAATTTTGGTCGTCGTCATCTTTCTATTCGCACGAAAACATCAAGCACCACCAGTCGTCCAGGTTCCTGAAGCGCCAGCGCCGGTAGTCGCGGCACCGGTCGCGCCGCCACCAGCGCCTGCTTTGCCAGTCGTGAAACTATCCTCCGACACCGGCACGGGTAAAGTCACACTCGATGATCAGCCGCCTGCGGAATTTCAAGACGGACAATGGTCTACAGACCAAATTCCCAACGGAGAGCATAAGCTGACTTTCGACGGTCCGAAGGGAGAAGCATCATTTGCGTTCTCAACGGATGCGGCAGCCGCGCCAATCGTCAAAGGCCCTATCGTTTCAAAAGGCGTGTTGGCCGTAGTTGTCAGCGGCATGGCCGACCACCTGCATGTGTATTCCAGCGACCCCGCCGCCAAAGTCGCCATCGACGGCCAGCCTCCGCTCGACGTTCCTGCGGACGGTCTTGACTTGCCTTCCATTTCCGCCGGCGCTCATCAACTCGCCGTGACCCGCGGCAGCGACGAATACAAGCTGGACATCGATGCAGCGGCAACGCCCACGCTGAACACATTCCTCGAATCCGGCCAGAACGTGGGCACCCTGGTTGTGATCACCGGTCAAGACAAAGCAAAAGTTTTTCTCAACGGGAAACTTCAACCGCAAGCCACTCAAGGCGGGCAGTTGCGCCTTCCGAATCTCGAACTCAAGGACTATGTGGTTCGCGTTTCGAAGAGCGGATTCCAGGATCTTCCTGAGCAAAAGATCCACATCCGCAAAGGCGAACAGGCCAAAGTTATTTTCAATCTGCAACCCACACTCGTTGCATCTACCCTGACCATCCAGGGCGGGATTCCCGGCTCCACAGTTCTCGTGGATCAAACTCCCGTTGGAACGGTGCGATCCGATGGCACGCTCACTGTGACGACGATCAATCCCGGAGATCGCACCATCGAACTCCGCAAAGACCGTTTCAAGCCTCGACAAGTCAAGAAACATTTCGTGGTAGGGCAAGCAGTCTCTTTGACCGCTGCAGAAGCCGCGCTGGAAGCCGCTCCCGGAGAGTTGAAAATCACTTTCACTCCCGCCGATGCTCAAGTCACGCTCAACAAAACAGGCGAGACTTCGACAAAGGTAATAAGTGGCGGCGCGCTGACTCTTTCTGCGGGCTCTTACACACTCACGGCAAAATCAGCGGACAACTTCGTTCGCTCCTCCACGGTTGAGGTCACCGCAGGTCAATCTCGCACTCTGGATTTATCTCTCGCGCCCAGCGGCATGTCCAAATGGGATGACCCTGCAGGCTGGAAGCAGGACAAAGGCTCGCTCACTCGGAAGGGCGGCGACTTCGTGACCTACAGCGTCTCGCCGACGACGGGCACATTTGTTTTCTCCGCCATGCTCACCAAGGGTCATCGCTTGCAATGGGTGCTCAACTTCACCGACGCGAGCAACTACGTTCTCTTTCAGATGGACGACAACAACTTCTACCGCACGGTAGTAAAGAACGGCCAAAAGGGCGACGAGACCAAGATCGCAAACAAAGGCGGCAAAAAGAGTTTCCACACCCTGCAGGTCCGCGTGACGGCGAACGAGATCCTTCACCAGATCAGGCAAGGAGACAACTGGGTCGTTCTCGACCGCTGGGCCCAGCCGGCAAGCAATCTAACCCTCGGCAGGTTCGGCTTCTACATTCCCGGCAACGATCAGGTCGCGCTTTCCAGCTTCGGCCACTATCTCGATTTGAACGTCCATTAGCCAACCCTAAACAACCCTTTTTACAACGTTCCGGTGTCAATTGGAATCTAGGTGGAGAAGCGCGCCTGATTCCGGGCCTCCGCGCAAGAATCCGAAAACGGCTCGTTCTTCCCCTGAGTACAAAAACTGATTGCAGGAAAACTGTAGCGGCCCTGCTGAAAGATTTCACGGAGACGCCATGGAAGATTCCGCTGGACACACAGCCCCGTCAAAGTTCTGGTTGCTTTCCCTCGTCGCGCTGTTATTCATCACCGGACTCGTGGCAGTTCAGAAATTTCAAGCCGCTGGCGGCGAATCGACCGCGACTGCAACCTACGCGCACGGCGTGCTTGATCTCACCCTCCCCTACCAGGCCGCTCACGCGGGCGCGGGCCAACTCACCGTCGAAGTTCTGGATCCGGAGGATCAGGTCCTTGGGCGCGCCACGCAGTCTCTCGACGTTGCCGAGGGCAAAGGACAATGGACGGAAAAGATCAGGCTCGCGGAGCCACTGCCCGTGGACGAACTAGTTTGGCAGCGCGTGCGCTATCGCTTCGAATACAGCGACAGCAAGAGCGCAAAAATCGAAGGCACCGAGTCGATCTCGCAAATTCTCCGCCGGCCGGTACTTCACATTCTCGGCCAGCAATCCTACCTGGCGGGCGGAGAAGCGGCGGTGCGAGTAATTGTCACCGATTCGCAGGATGAGGTCATCGCAGGCCGCGGATCGGTGCAGATCGAATTGCTGGTTCCTGATCAGAAACCCGGCTTACTCTTCACCGGGCGTCTCAATCGTCGCGGCACTACCGAAGCGCAGTTCCACTTCCCTGGCGGCATGGTTGGCAGTTATCAACTGCGTTACGTGGTCGACACACTGATCGGCTCGACGGAATTTACTCAACCCGTGCGCCTCGAAGACAAGGCTTCGATTCTACTCACCACCGAAAAGCCGCTCTACCAGCCGGGCCAGACCATTCACGCGCGCGCATTGGCACTCGATCGCGCCAACCACGAAGCCACTGCGGATCGCAAGCTGACCTTCGAAGTAGAAGATTCACGCGGCAACAAAGTTTTCAAGAAGGTGACCGAGACCGATGAGTTCGGCATTGCATCGGCGGAATTTGGCCTCGCCGACGAAGTGAACCTCGGCACCTATCATCTTCGCGCACTCATGGGCGAAAGCGACACTCCTGCAAACACTGCGGAGATCGCCTTGAACGTCGAGCGTTACGTTCTGCCGAAATTCAAAGTCACAATCGACTTCGCGGGTAAAGATAACAAAGTCAAGCGCGGCTATCGTCCCGGCGATCACGTAACCGGAACGGTCCAAGCCAACTACTTTTTCGGCAAGCCGGTCGACAATGGGGAGATCACCGTCAAAGCTTCGAGCATGGATGTGTCGGTGGTCGTTGTCGGCTCGGCGCAAGGCAGAACCGATCGTGACGGAACTTTTCATTTCGATCTGCAACTGCCCCCGTTCTTCGCGGGGCGACCTCTGAGCCAGGGCGCGGCTCGCGTCCTGATCGAGGCCACGGTAAAGGATTCTGCTGATCACGCCGAAACTCGCGGCGAGCCCATCATGGTCAGCGATTCGCCGCTGCTCATCACGGCCGTGCCTGAGGGAGGTACGCTCATCCCCAATCTTGAGAATCTTGTTTTCGTCCTCACTTCTTATCCGGACGGGACGCCAGCCAGCGCCAGCTTGAGAGTGAATGCGGAAGGAACTCGAGAACAGCAGGTGACTTCCGATGACGGCGGAGTCGCCGTAGTCCGAATAAATCCACGTGACGGAATCGAATCGCTGAAGATCGAAGCGGACGACAAGGAAGGAAACCGCGCATCGAGCACGGTTCCAATGCAAAGTCGCCAGGGGGAGGATCAGATTCTTCTGCGTACGGAGCGCGCCGTCTATCATGCTGGCGACCGCATCGCGCTGAAAGTTTTTTCTACAAAAACCCGCGGGACCGCATACGTGGACATCGTGAAGGACGGGCAGACGATCCTCACGCGCGATCTCGATATCGAAAACGGACAATCCGAATTGTCACTGACTGCCACGCCCGATCTTGCGGGAACCGTGGACTTCAATGCCTATCTCTTCGGCCGCAACGCGCGGCCCGTCGGCGACCATCGCCTCGTCTTCGTGCAGCCGGCGGATGAACTCAAGATCGAGACTGTTGCCGATGCGCCGGTTTACAAGCCTGGCGGCGAAGCCCGCATACGGTTCCGTGTGACAAACTCGCGCGGCGAAGGCGTAAGCGCCGCGTTGGGGCTGCAGGTGGTCGATGAAGCCGTCTTCGCGCTCGCCGAGAAGCAGCCCGGCTTTGCCAAGGTTTTTTTCTATCTCGAACAAGAAGTGATGAAGCCGCGGTATGAGATTCACTCCATCGGCATGTCCGAGATCGTGGAATCCGTAGAGCATTCGAAAGTCGAGCAAAAAGATCGAGCCGCGCGCGCTCTGTTCTCAGCCACTGAAATGGTCAATACGAATAAGTTTGAAACCGAATTCGGGCGCGCTGTTCCGATGGAGAAATATCAGGAGTATGCGATCCGCTATCACAAGCGATTCCTGGAGCAGGTAAACCGTCTGGCGGCAGATCTCAGCCGCGCCTACGTGCAAGACCCTGAGAAAGGCGACCTGACAAAGGTTTTCAGCGACGTTAAGAAATCCGGCGAGCCTGACCTGTTCGATGCTTGGGGCAGCGAACTTCGCGTGGAACATGTCAGGTGGTACCGCGATGACACGCATTACATCGTGCGCAGCGCGGGCGCCGATCGCCGATTCGACGACGGCGACGACATGGTCGCATATCTCGAGGTCAGCGCGAAGAGCATTATCGGCGGGCCGAACTCGCCCCCTTATTCTGGTTCGATCAATCTCGACATCGAGCACGATCGCGGACCGTTCAATGGTATGGCCGAGATCACAGGAACCGTCACCGACCCCACAGGCGCGGTGGTGCCGAATGCCAGTGTCGAAGCGCGCGAAATCGCCACCGGAAAGCTGCGCAAGGCGAGAACGAATGCTACCGGGCAATTCAGTTTGTCGGGTCTGCCTTCCAGTGATTACAAAGTTCAAGTGACTATGCCCGGATTCAAAAGCATAGCCCGAGAGTTCAAGGTTCACGCGCGCGATCGCGCTGTGGTCACCGTAGTCCTCACCGTCGGCGCGACCTCGACGACTGTCGAGGTTTCGGGGCAAGCCGTAGTGGTTGAAGCGCAGGCAGCGGGAATCGTCGGTGGTGTTCCAGGCGGGGTTGCTGGCGGCGCCATGAACGGCCGCCAATTCAATGCTCTCGGGAACTTTGCGCCAGTTCCATCGGCAAAGTCCATGGCAAGAGCCCAAGCCCAGAACAGCGCGATGCTCGCCACGAACGGCAGCGCCGACTCCGCCGCGCCCGCGGCCCACGTGCGCTCCTACTTCCCCGAGGCTCTCTACATCAATCCCGAAATCATCACCGACAAGAATGGCGAGGCCAGCATCACCATCCCCATGGCTGACTCGATCACGACGTGGCGCATGGCAATGCTCGCATCCACCACGCATGGAGCGCTGGGCAGCGCCACGTCGAGCCTGAAAGTTTTTCAGGATTTCTTTGTCGATCTCGACCTGCCGGTCACGCTCACACAAGGCGACCGCGTCTCGATCCCCGTTGCGGTCTACAACTACTCGGGAGCGAACGGCGATGTTCGCCTTCAACTGCAGTCAGACGACTGGTTCTCCCTGGTCGAAGACACCGCAGACAAATCCGTCCAGGTCGATTCCTCTCGCGTGGGCGGATCGCAGTTTACGCTCGAGGCCCGGCGCATCGGCAAATTCAAGCTGACGCTCTCCGCGCGCATGAACGGCGAAGCCAACCGCGCCGATATTGTTGTGCGCGAGATCGAAGTCATCCCCAACGGACGCGAGCAGAATATGGTCTTCAACGGCCGACTTGAAAACACCGTCCGCCATGAATTGAACTTCCCTGCGAATTCCGTTCCCGATGCCAGCAAGATGTTCGTCAGGCTTTATCCTGGCCCGCTGAGCCAGGTCATCGAAGGCATGGACAGCATTCTGCGCATGCCCGGTGGATGCTTTGAGCAGACATCCTCCAGCACTTACCCGAATGTGTTGGCGCTCGATTACATGAAGCGCACGAAGAAGCTGACTCCCGAAGTGCACGCAAAGGCTGAGGGATACATCGCCAACGGCTATCAGCGCCTGCTTACCTTCGAAGTTCCCGGCGGCGGTTTCTCCTGGTTCGGACAAGCGCCCACCAACAAGATCCTGACAGCTTATGGCTTGATGGAGTTCAGCGACATGTCGAAAGTCTACGACGTGGACCCCAAGCTGATTCAGCGAACGCAGCAATGGCTAGCCGGGCAACAGCGATCCGATGGAAGCTGGAAGCCTGACGCTCAGTTCATCAACGAAGGCGCGACCAACCGATTCAACTCTGACGTGCTTCGCATCACTGCTTATCTGGCGTGGTCGCTGGAAAACACGGGCTATCAAGGGCCAGCGGTCGAGAAGGCCAAGCATTTCATCGAGAAAAACATGAGCGCCAAGATGGACGCCTACACTCTGGCCGTAGTAGCCAACTTTGCCACTGACTATGGGAGTGGAGCGAGCAAAGACCGCGGCTTCACCCGGCAGGCGATGCAACTCCTGCTCGACGCCCGCACCGAAAAAGATGAGAAGGTCTGGTGGACTGCGGAAGAAACTGGCGTCTACGCGAGAGGCGAAAGCGCCAGCATCGAAACCACGGGATTAGCAGTACAAGCGCTGCTCAAGTGGGGTGAGGCTTCAGGCACGGCGCGCAAAGCCATGGCTTATATCGCGTCGAAAAAAGATTCCAGCGGAACCTGGGGCACAACGCAAGCCACAATCATGGCGCTGCGGGCTCTGCTGCTGGCGACAGAAAAAGGCGCGGCCGACGTTCAAGGCACGCTGCAAGTTCTGCTCAACGGCAAGGCCGTCGAGAAACTCGCGCTCACATCTGAGAACAATGATTTACTCCATCAGTTCGTGCTTAAGGATATCGAATCAAAGGGCAAAGGCTCGCTGGGAACCAACGTAGTGGAACTCCAGTTCGAGGGCAAAGGAGGTCTAGCCTATCAAGTCGTCGGGAACTACTTCCTCCCTTGGGACGAGAAACCGGCGCACGAAGCTTTGTCGATCAACGTCGCTTACGATCGCACTCACCTTGCGCAGGACGATATCGCCACTGCCACTGCAACCGTCACGAACAATCTGCCTAAGTCCGCGAACATGGTGATGGTTGATCTCGGCATCCCTCCGGGGTTCGACCTGCTGAGTGAAGACTTGCAGACCTATGTCGAGAAGAGCGCCGGCCTGAAGAGCTCTCGCCTGGAAAAGTTTAGCCTCACGGCCACGCAAGCGATTCTTTACTTCAACGCCATCGCTCCAGCGGAGACAGCGACAATCCACTTTCGACTGCGCGCTAAATATCCCATCCGCGCCCGCACCTTCAAATCGCGGGTCTATGAGTACTACGATCCCGAGGTAAGTTCCGTAGCGCGCCCGGTGCAGTTGGAGGTAAGCCAACGTTAGCGCATCTTGATCTGGAAAGAGAGGTTGAGTTACTCGTTGAGGTTCGTATTACAAGGAGAATAAAACGCTCCCGCCACGGGAGGGCATTCCTTGACATATCCTGGTTAAGAATGCTAACGTCCGCCATCCGAAGGAGATGGCACAATCGCAAGCGCGCCACAAGTGTTCGGTCTGCCAGGAAGAGTTTCACGTAGCAACGCCGCGACAAACCAGGCTAAAAACACGCGCCGTATCGGCGTCATTTGTTCCCTGATTCTCTTTTCCGCCGCAGCCTTTGCGCAGACTGGCACCGGCGTCTTCCTGGGAACGGCCACCGACCAGCAAGGCGCAGCACTGCCGGATGTAAAAATAACCGCGACGAATACTGATACCGGAATTAGCGTCAGCGTAGTTACCGATGCTGGCGGTTACTATCGAATCCCAGCGCTGTTTCCAGGCACCTACGATCTGCGGGCCGAGCGCGCATCGTTCGCGGTAGAAATTCTCAGCGGCGTCGTCCTGGCCGTTTCCCAAGAGGCCGTGATCGCTTTCATCCTGAAGGTGGGCCAGGTCGCAGAAAAAATTGAAGTCGGCGGTCAGGCGCCTCCCGTGGAAACCACCGATTCCGCAGTCAGCGGTCTAGTGGATCCTACGCAAATGCGGGAACTTCCGCTCAACGGCCGCGACATTTTCCAGTTGGTGTTGTTGCAGGCGGGAGTCGAACCCACACCCAGCGCCGGCCCCAGCCCATGGCAAAAAGGCAACCTCGCGAAACTGTCGGTGAACGGAGCGCGCCCGACGGCAAACAATCTGACCATCGATGGCATGGATGCCAATGACCCCGCTTTCAACGTATCGCCCGGAGGAGCCTCAGGCTTTCTGCTCGGCGTCGATGCGCTCGAGGAATTCCGCGTCTTCACCGACACTTACGCTGCAGAATACGGACGCAACGCGGGATCGGTTATTCAGACCGTCACCAAGTCGGGAACGAATCGGCTGCATGGATCGTTGTTTGAATTCCTGCGCAACTCCGCGCTCGACGCGAAAAATTATTTCGATCTCGCGGATCCGTCCATCCCTCCCTTCCAGCGCAATCAGTTCGGAGGCAGCCTGGGTGGGCCGATAAAGCGCGATCAGACTTTTTTCTTTATCAGCTATGAAGGCTTCCGCGAACGGCTCGGCATCACCGCGGTATCGACTGTGCCGGACTCACTGGCGCATGAAGGACTTTTGCCTTCGGTCGCCGATCCGACGGCGTGCACCGTGCAGAATCCAAGCGGTTGCGCGGCGGTCGGTATAAATCCCGAGGTCACGCCGTTTCTGGCGCTCGCTCCGACGGCGAACGGACCTGACCTGGGAAACGGCGAGGCTCTGCTCACCAGCAGCGCCAAGCGCGACACGCGCGAAGATTACGGACTGGTGCGGCTCGACCACTCGTTCTCGCCGGCGCACTCACTTTTCGGCCGCTACATTATTGATGACAGCGACTCGCAAAATCCGTATCTCAGCACGCTCGTTCCCGGATTTCCCGGAGAGTCTTCCAGCCGCGATCAATTTTTCACGGTGCAGGAGAAGCGAGTGTTTCACTCGAATTGGCTCAACCTGTTGGCCTTCGGATTCAATCGCACCACGTATCTTGCGGGTGTTCATGACACGCATCCGGGGCTGACGATTGCGCTTGCGCCCGATCGGCCGGTGGGCGTTCTGCAAATTACAGGATTGACCTCTCTCGGCAACAACTTCATTTATCCCTTCGGCAGTTACTCCGATACTTTTCAGCTTCAGGATAACGTTGGCTATCAACACGGCCACCATGCCATCGAGTTCGGAGGTGAATTCCGGCGGCTCGAAATGAATGGACCGTTCGATCTGTTCGTGAATGGCGAGTACACGTTTGAAGACCTGAGAACCATCGGTGTTCCGTTTCCCTACGCCAGCAATAACCCTCCGCTGGAATCGTTTCTGGATGGCGCGCCGTACTCATATATCGGAACCAATCCTCAGCTCTCGGATTCCGATAGAGGGTTTCGGCAGAGCTGGTTCACAGGCTACCTGCAGGATGATTGGCGCGCGACTCCGCGCCTGACCCTGAATCTCGGGCTCCGTTACGAGTTCTACTCCAACCCCACGGAAGCTGAGAACAAGGAAGTCAACATCATTAACGTCGCCACCGACACGGCCCCTACCGTCGGAAAATTTTTCGCGAGTACTCCGAAGGATTTGTTCTCGCCGCGATTTGGCCTGGCGTGGCAACTGACGGGAGACCAGAAAACGGTCTTGCGCGCCGGCGCAGGAATCTTCCGCGACCAGATTTGGGCGAACCTCTATGGCAACGCGCGCACGCTGCCACCTTTTTTCCAGGCTTACTTCGTTCTGCTGCCGCCATTCTTGAGCCCACTGACTGGGCCCATCCCGCCGGCCACAACCGCGAATGCAACCATGACTTACTATCCGAAGTTCCCCGCGACCATTCAGTACAACTTGAATCTGGAGCGCGAGGTTACGCGGAACTCGGTTTTCAAACTGATGTATGTCGGCGCGCGCGGCAACGACCTGGTGCGGATGGGCGAAGCTAATCCCTTCAATCCATCGACGGGGCAATATTTGAATCCCGCATTCGGATCGATCATTCGAATCGTGACCGATGCGCAGTCGTTTTATAACTCCATGCAGTCGAGCTTCGAACACCGCACCAGCAGCGGTCTCACGCTCGCGGCTCACTACACCTGGGCGCATTCGGTCGACGATGCTTCCGGAGCATTTCCCAGCGACTCGGTCAACGAAGCGGGCAAGGCGCAAAACCTGTTTGATCGCAAAGGCGACCGCGGGCGCTCGAGTTTCGATGTCCGCAACAATTTGACCTTGAATTTTGTGGATGAACTTCCGTTCGGCCCCGGAAAGAAATTCGGCAATGACACATCTGGGTGGGTCGCAAAAACAATTGCAGGCTGGTCAGTCTCTGGCGTTGGCAGCTTTCACAGCAATGTTCCCTTCACGCCGATGGTTGGTTTCGATAATGCGGAAACGCGCTCGTCAGTGCTTTCGGACCGGCCAAACGTGGCGGGCAATCCTTATCAAGGCACATGCCCAAACGGCGCTTCTGTTGGAACGGTGACTTGCTGGTTCAATCCATCGGCATACGCGCTGCCGAATCCCGGCTCTTTCGGAAACGCAGGCCGCAACAGCTTGGCTGGCCCGGACTTTGCTGACTTCGATTTCGCCGTGCTCAAAAATATTTCGTTCGGCGAATATCGGCTGCTGCAGTTCCGCGCCGAAATATTCAACATTGCGAACCGTCCGAACTTCGCCGTGCCCACGAACACCGAGGGGCCGAACGGAACCGGCGGCAACGGCGACGCTCTTTATCTGGGCCGGGGAGCGACTGGGCAAGGCATTCCGTCGCCCAACGCGGGACAGATTTTCAGTACAGTGAATCCTTCGCGGCAAATTCAGTTCGGGCTCAAGTTTTACTTCTAGAAGCCGAAAGCGATCGAATCGCGATACCAGATCTCATCAGGAATGGGGAGGCGCTTGTGAGAAGTCCAATGCGAAGACTGAGTATTCTGATCGCGACGGGCTGTCTGGTTGCGGCCGCAGTTCTTTCCATGAGTCAGCAATCGCAAGCGCCGGCGGAGACACCTACGGCGCCTGCCGCAAAAGTGCCGAACCTGCCGAGCATTACGCCGAACATCAAGCAGATCGAAGCGATCCTGAAATCTCCGAAGAAGGCGTCGCAGAAGGCAACGTTGACTCCCATCGATTTCGCCTGGCTCGCCTTCATGGACGTGAATTGGCCGGCACTGGGCACGGTTCGCGGCAAGCCCGATCTGAACAAGGGGTTCGGCGGGGCGGGTTTCGTGGTCTGGCAAACCTGGAAAACCAGCCAGAACCTTTACGTTGCACCGGGGCAAACACCGATTTCATGGAACCAGGGACCGATCTACCAACAACCTGCGCTGCAATCGGAGATGATCGACGGCAAGGTTCTCACGGATAATAACGGCAATCCGGTGATGTATGAAGTTCGCGAAAGCCAGGACACGTTCAACTACATCATCGAGCGCAATCTCTACACTCAGGCCGGCCAGCTTAAATTGCTGCAAGGCGGCCTGCCGGTAACATTTCCCGCGCGCGCGATGGAGGTCAAGGCATCGTGGCGCTTTCTTGGTGAGGGCGACGATGCTTCGCACTACCTTACCGCGACGGTGTTATACCGGGGCGTGGTGCGAGTGGTTGGCTTGAGCGGGTTGCACATCACCAGCAAGTTTCTGCCGGATTGGTTCTGGTGCACGTTCGAGCAAATCGAAAATTCGAAAATGACTCCGGTTAAGCTGGAACTGCCGATCGCTCCCGAGGTTCAGCGAGTGAATGCTGTCATGCAAGCGGCATTTAGAAACACGAAATGGGCGTATTACCGCCTCGACGGAGTGCAGACTTCGTATGCCAACAATCCCGATGCCGCGAACTGCATCGTGAATGCGAAAGACAGCTGCCTCGCCAACTCGCAGATCGAAACCTATTTTCAGGGAAGCTCTTCCTGCATAACCTGCCACTCGCTGGCATCGATCGGTCCCGGCGGAAAGCGGTATAGCTTGTGGACTTTTCGCGGCGGAGATCAACAAGGCCACATGGGCAGTCCACCGCCGCTCAAGCAGGATGTCCCGCTGGATTTTGTCTGGTCGCTGCGCGAAGCGCAATAAAACTCCGAAGGAAATTCACGTATGAGCTATCTCTCACTTCCGCGCGTTCACTTCATGGGCATCAGTTCCTGCACGCCGCCCACCACCAACAACAATAACTACAACCGCGTGCTCGATCCGGAGACGGTGGACTTTTTTCCGCCCTACGACGCTGCCAGCATGAGCGACGGAGCTTTTCGGGCGAACATGTGCACGCTGGTCTGGAAGAGCTTCATGCCGTTTATGCCCACACAACAGCAGGTGCTCAACGGCAATTGGAATTATTTTGGAGACAACGCATACTACGTGCAGGACGCTTCGATCTACGCGATCGAAAAACTTGGGAACACCGGAGCGAACCGGATTACTTCGCCCGCGCAGGATGGGCTGATCGGCACGCCGATTCAGATGGTCGGTAACCAGGCCGGCGACGTGACCATGCCTACACTGATGGTAGACAGCGACCCCACCAGCGATTTTTCCACACAATTATTCAGCGGGAAGTTTTCATTTGGGGCCACGGGACGCAGTTGCACCGCGCAAAGCAAAGATGGGGCGGACTTGCCCCGCGCCTACACGCGATGGGTTGACCTGGCCCGAAATTTAGCAGCTGTGCCGGACGCCTGTTTCGCGACCATCTGGGTGCAGCCGCTGCCAAAAGGAAATTTGCAGTTCGATACTTCGGGCAACCAGTCGACTACGCTTGCACTCTTGCAGCAACTATCGAATGCGGGCGCGGGGCTGATCGTGCGGTTGACCAACTATTATTTCCAGAGGAAGTACACCGATCCGGAACTTTACGCGCTCTTCCAGCAGGGCAATTACGCGATGAACGCGAGTGTCGGCATACTGCTGGGAACGATCGGCGTATGGAATCCGGACGAGCCTTCGACCTACGCGCCCGGACGGATGCTTCTGCCCAACACGACAAAACTTTCTTATACGCCGCCGGGCCAGCAGAAACCGATTCCGTTCAGCCTCGCGCCTGCGTCCGCGGTGGTGGACACTACGCGGCAGGTGATCACCATGGACCTGGCCACGGCTTTCCCTGAGATTAATACGCCGCCGCAGCCGAATGGACCGCTGCCGCCTCCGCCGGCTTCATCGCTCACAAAAATGACTCTTGGTACGGCCACGCTGCAGGTGCTGAATCCCGACGGCACCACTACCAACATCAACTCATTTGATTACGATACGACCACCTATCTGGCCACCGCGGGAGTGGTGGAAGTTCCTTTCACGGCGCAGCAGCAGCAAGCCATTCTTAACGGCAACCTGCAGATTAATTGTTCGACGGCCACCGTCAATCCGGTGCTTCAGGAAAAAGTGAACGTGGCCGATGCCGATGAGCACTGTATCTACATCACCGAAGGCGAATCCGTGACGCTGACATTTCGAGTGGCAGTGCGCGGAAATCCTCCGGCGCAGCCGGTACCGGTAAGCATTGATCAGTATCGATGTGTCGAAACCAATCAGGCGGACCCAGCTAAAACTATTCCCATAAAGTCGATGTATCTTATCCGCCAGGGGCAGCCGTGGGTGCCGGCTGCTTATCTCGAGGTAACGCCCGATACCTTAAGCGTGGGCAGCAGCGGCATGGGTACGGTGACGATCAAAGGGCTAATGCCTGGCCTGGGGTTTCTGCGCCTCATGGCAGGGCCGAGTTCAGATAATCCGGTGCCGATCATTGGCCCCTCCATGATGAGTTGGATGGGGCAGATGGCGTGGGCTTTTTTTGTAAATGTGCGGGTGATGCCGTCAGATGCCGATCTGGCAGCGGTGCCGGATTCTCAGATCAACTGGAACTTCATCTACACCAACGTGCTGCAATACTACTATCGGCTCTATCCCGCGATGGATGCCTATCTGATGCTGAACAATCCGAATCAGGTGGGCAGCGCGAACGGCAAGGCCATCATCAAGGCACGCACAAACAAGAGCCTGTGGGGCTCGACTTTGTACATGCCACATACGCGCGAAATGTCGGACGGCAAGCGCACCCTGCTGCAGCGCTGGTGCGATATGCCTCCGGGCAAGTAGCGCCCAGAGGCGGTCGCGAACGTTAGGCCGCAATCTGCTGCGCATTTAACTTTTCTATGGGCACGTACGAACCTGCGTAGCCAATTCCAGCCAGCGCGATGGCAAACTGATTCAGAATGAACGGAACCCGCATAATGCGGGCGGGCACTCCAATCACCGCAACCTTCGTCCCCGGCGCAAGCGTATCCAGATCGGCATTCGAAAATACCTGCCCCTTGGTGGTGAGATAGCAAATCAAATCCGGGCCCATGGCCAGCGGAACATACGACCTGTTGCTGAACGCGATGAGGTTCTCGTTCTGGTTGTAGATCGTGACCTCAGATCCATCGTCCGCGGCGATCACTACCGTGCCGAAATCAAATCCGCCGCTCGTGGCTTCCGAAGAATTCTTGATAGTTCCGGTGCACAACACGAAGTTAGGCTTTTCCATGGTCTGCATCACTGCCAAAACAGGGTCTTGTCCGGAGCCAATCGCATTGGCCAACGCCTGGCCAATTGTCAGAGCCAGCGTGGTGGTGCCAGTCACCGCGACGCCGGGAGTATTCAAAGTTTTTCCATTCATCGCCCAGAAAGCAATGCCGGCATCCTCAGGAAAGACTCCACCGCTGATCACACCGCGCGTGACCGGATCGGCAATCGCATTCGCGCAATTGAGCGTCACCTGATTATTTTTGTCCGCCAGAATCATAGGCGAAGCAGGGATGCCCGCCGCAGCGTAACTGACCATCAAAAAGCCGGGAATGGCCCGAGGCGCTCCCGCGGCGTCGATGACCGGGATGTTGTTATCGACTGCGACGGCCATTGGGATCAGGCTGTTGCCTGCTCCGACTTCGCCGGGCAACACGCAAGGGAAGTAAAAGCCGACTGTCTTGGAAAGCGCGTTAAATGCGGTCGCGGCGACGCTGAAGTCCAGCACCTGATTCGCGGCAGCGTCGGGCGAGCCGACGAAAGCGCTGACAGCCGTGTAGTAATTGTCCGGCACGATCGATGCCGGCACAAGATTTACCGGCCGCGTACCGATATATTGCAGAACTTGTTGTCCCACGGAATAGGGCCCACCCCCTCCGCTCCCCATAATGGTTGCGCCGTTGAGAATGTAGTTGAGTTGCTGGACGCTTAAAACTGTGCCAGCAGCAATTTTTGGTTTGTCGCTCATGGTGTGGCCTCCAGAAACTTCCGTGCCGTTTTCAGATCTTCGGTCTCAAAGCCCTCGGAAAACCAGTTGTACGCCTCGGCCAGCTGGGCGCGGGTTTCACCGTCCAGCCGGTGGCGGCAGAGGCTGTTCAGAGCGCGCAGCTCGTAGGAGCGAGCCTGCTGGCGGCGCGCAATGTTCGCGGCCTCAATAAAATCCGCCTCCGCCTTTTTCACATCGCCGGAGAGTTTCCAGACCAGTTCCCCACGCAAACGCTGGACCTCAGCCTCGTGCGACCGCTCCGAGCGCCTTCGCGACTCAGCTAGTGCAGCGGTAGCCAAGTCAATCCCTTCCTGCAAATCACCGGTCTGAAGGGCGGCTTCCAACAGGAACGTGGTGTAGAGAGAATGCGCCAGCCCGGCGCCCGCCTGCCCCCAATGCTTCCAGGCATCGCGGATGATCTCCGTCCCCTCCTGGGTATGGCCCAGGCGAATGAGCGACCAGCCTAGCAGAAAACGCCCCGCAATCCAATATGGAGGGTATTGGCCGGCCTGTTCGATCAGTATTTCGGCGTAGCGCTTGGTTTCCTCAACGTCGCGGCGCTGGTGGTGGAGAAAAGCCAGAATCTGGACCGCGATGACGCGGCTGAAACCGTGGTTGAGTTCTTCCGATAGCGACACGGCTTCCTGCGCAAGATCCAAAGCACGCTGCGGATGGCCCAGCGCACATGTGGCCCAAGCGCCGTAGGTGAGGCAAGTGATTCGCGGGTTGTGGCCAAAATGCGTCGTGTGAACTTCATGCTGATGCGGCTGGTATTGAGCGATGACCTGTTGCATTTCCGCGGAGGCGGGTGCGAATTCGCCCTGCCAGTAAAGAACGTTGCCCAGCGAGAAGTGCGCTTCAAGAAGCATGTCAGGGTCACCGCTCTGGCGTGCATGGTTCAGGCAACACTCTGCGAGTTCACGACAGGCCTCAAGTTGCCCGCTGAAGAGGTAGAACGCGGCTTGGCCAAACAGGACGCGGAACAACTGCGTCGGATCGCCGAGCTTGATACAAAGCTCGCCGGCGCGGTCGAAGGCGCGCTTCATCTCCGCAGAGGTAAAGCCTCTGGCAATCAGATAAGCGGTGCCGAGATTGAGCTCGAGTCCAAGTTCTTGCTGCTCTTGTTCTCCGGCAACGGCAGGAAGAAGTTCGACAGCGCGCTCCAGATACTCAATGGCACTGGGGTAAGCGGCGCTCTTCAGCATCTCCGAGCCAGCCAGCGCAGCGTAGTGCTGCTCACGTTCGTCGTTGCTGGCGTGGGCCCAATGATAAGCGAGCCGGGGAGCTGGCCGCTTCGCATCCGGATAAACGTGCTCGATCGCCTCTGCCACGCGCTGGTGCAGTTGCGCGCCTTTATTCCCTTCCAGGCTGGCAAGGAGCGCCTCGCGCAGTTTGTCGTGAGCGAAACGCCATTGCCCATCGTCGAGATCGAGAACCATGCCGTCTGAGGCCACGCTCAACCAGCCAGCCAGATCAGCTCCCGGGAGTGCCGCTTCGAGGACGTTCATATCCAGCTGGCGTCCTTGAATGGCGGCCAGTTCCATCACCGGCCACCACTTGGCGGGAACACGGTTCAGGCGGCGACGAACGATCTCAGAAATTCCGTGCGTAGTGAGGCGCTCGGGGGCATGATCGGCGATGAAATCCAGTCCGCCCATGCTTTCTGCCAGCGATCGAACCACCTCGACGAGAAAAAATACGTTGCCCTCAGTCTGCTTTTTCAAATATTCGATAACGGCGGGTCGAGTGCCGCTGGCGCCAAGAATCGACTTGCTCAGCTTGGCAATGGCGTCATCCTGAAGCCGGGAAAGCTTCATGTACCGCGCCCCCGGCAACAGTGACGGGAGTTCCGGCCTCTCATCGTTGCGGAACGTTCCCACAATCAGCAGCGGGTGCTTCCCTGCCAGATGACTCACTTCGCGCAACAGCGAAAGACTTTCGTCGCTCGTCCAATGCAGGTCTTCTAGAATCAGCAACACCGGAATGGCTTGCTGCCGGAATAGTGCGGCAGCCGTTCCCTGCAGAATTGCCTGCATCCTTCCGGGCTCGGCGCGTTCCAGCGGTGGAACTTTGCGCTCCAGCAGATCGCCAACATCGGGCACAAAGATTTGCAGATAAGTTAAATCTTCGTCGCGCAGTTCACTGCTCAAGCAAAGCCGGCGCAGGGGCTCGCGCCATTCCTGATAAGGAAGTCCAGCTTCGGCGATAGCCTGCCCGCGCATCACAAGCACGCCACGCACCAGAGCCTCGGTGCGAATTTCCTCGATGAGCCGCGACTTGCCGACTCCGCTCTCGCCGCCAATCAGAACGGTGCCGCCACGCCCACTTTCGAGTCCGTGCAGCAGCTTCCGAAAATCCCCGATTTCATGTTCGCGCCCTACAAACTCTGCAGCTTGCAGAAAACTTTCACGAATCGCGCTGGTTTCTGCGGGAGCAGCCTCGCCAATCGCCGCGCTCAGTTCTTCAATGACCTCTAATGCGCTGGGATACCGGTCTTTGGGATCGCGCGCCAACAACCTTGCAAGAACTGCGTCGAGCCCAGGTTTCGCATCGGGGTTTAGTTCTTCTTGTAATTTTCGGAGCTTGGCAAAATCGGGAGGAGGCGCATTGATCAGGTCTTGCACGGTCTTGTAAACCGGAAATGGATGCTCCGCGGCGAGAACTTCATAGGCCATCACGCCGAAGGCAAACAGATCCGATTCCACAGTTGCTGGACGTCCCAGGAAAAGCTCGGGCGCCATATACCGCAAGGTTCCCGCCAGCTCCGGTTCTGCATTCTGATTTCGGGCTAGGCCGAAATCGAGAACCTTGACCATCCCATCCTGCACCAGCACATTCGTCGGTTTCAGATCGCGATGCAGAATCTCGCGCCGGTGCAGGTAGACCAACGCCTGAAGAACCTGGATCAGCAAGGAAACCTGTTGCGCCGGCTTCAGGTCGCGACTTGCCTCCAGCAGGTCGAGCGGATCAGCCAGCAGCTCCATCGTGAAATAAGGCTGCTGCTCGTCGAAGCCATAATCGAGAACGCTGATGATTCCGGGATGCCGCAACGAAGCGAGCACGCGGAATTCCTGCGTCAAAGCCAGGCGCAAGGCCTGGCTCGAATCCGTTATGCGCGGACTCGGCGTCGGTTCGACCAGCGATACAGTCGCATCAGCACTCAGAGTCTCCATCCCTGGGTCTGTTGAGATCTTCGTGCCTAGCAGAGTTTCCGCACCACCGGCTGGCGCGGGCGCGGTACCCGGCACCTGGGGTCGAAATCTTGAAAGCAGAAGCTGCTTGAGCGCGAGCCTCTTCTTGGTGAGCAGGTCAACAGCACTCCACACCTCACCCATGCCGCCTTTTCCCATGCAGTCTTCAATGCGATAGCGTTTGCCGATCAGCGAGCCAGTGGCGGTTGGCATTAGGTACGTGCGGAAAGTACGAAATTTTTCAAAAGACGGCTAAGTTTAGCATTGGAGGACGATAGCCGCCAGCCCAGTAACTGCCCACTTTCGTTAAGTGTCGCTCAGAGTTTGGCTTCCGGAGACAAGTCCACCGCAGGCCGATTTCCTCCGCTCAGATACTAGGGCGTAGTTCGGCCCCGCGAAAGAAAGCACTACTGCTGTTGTTGTTGAGCATCGATTAGCTGGGATTGTTGGTCATCCTCGAGAAACTGCGACCATTCTTCATCGGCAGCAAACTCTTCGTCGGGAGGAAGTACCGCCTGGGACGGCGTGACCCGAACTCGCACCTGGAGCTGTGTTTCGGCCTTCCCCTTCATCACGCCCATTGTCGGTGGAACATCGGCGTAATCGCGGCCAATCGCCGTACGAATGTGCTTGTCATCGGCGAGCCGGTTCGTAGTTGGATCAAAACCCAGCCATCCGACTCCGGGTAGAAGCGCTTCCACCCACGCATGAGTTGCGCCATCGGCGGAAGGATGCGAACTTTCACTGGTCTGATAAAGGTATCCGCTGACGTACCGGCAGGGGATTCTGGCGTTCCGCACGAGCGCAATCATAATGTGGGCAAAATCCTGACAGACGCCTTGCCGTGACTCGAGCGCATGCTCAATCGGAGAATTGACCTTCGTACTTTTTTTAACGTATTTAAAACTGCGATTCACGCCAGCGCAAACGTCCTGAAGGAACGCTAAGGGACTGCGGCCCTTTCTTTCGTCGATGCCCATCTCCATGGCCAATGCTTCAAGTTCTGGAGAGGATCGCGCAAATTGACTTGGCATCAACATGTCCCAGTAGTCATTTTTCTCGACGAGATCTTCCAGGTCCGTCCAGCTTTCGTATGCCATTGACTCTGGAACCGGAGGTTTGCCCTCGATATTCACCAGGGCATCGGTGATGATCGTGAGCTGGTCATGGCGCGGCGGCAAATCGAAGTGATGAACAAGATTGCCGTAGGAATCGGTGTAGCCAAAGATGCGCGCGCGCGGATTCACCGACAACTGAAACACGAAGCAACGCTGATTGCCCTCACTCCTGGGATGCATGCGAACTTCCATCATGCTCTGCCAGACCTGCCGGCTATAGCGGTAGCGCGTGAAATGGCGAATGGCGTAGAACATTTAATTTTCGAACGCAACTTCGATCGGATAGTCGATATAGACTTCGTGAACCGCCGCATGCAAATCGCGGCACTGCTCGATAATTTCACCGAGATATTTGTGCAGGTTGCGGATCACATCGGAAACCTGCACATAGGCCACCATCGACCGCAACCGCCCGATCAACCTCTCGATCTGGTCAGTCCTGCGGCTCAGAGAAAGGGTGCTGATCGCGGTCAACGCCTCATGCATTCGATCGAGCGAGTACCGCACCGAATAAGGAAACTCGGGCTTCAGCAAAAGAAAGTTTGCGATCCGGTCCGGCTTTAGTTCGGCGGTGCAGGCTTTGCAATAGGCCTCAAACGCGGCGCAACTGCTCAGCAAGCCAACCCAATCCAGATCGTCGGCATGCTTGTCGACCACGAAGTAAGCATCCAGCAGAACGCAAAGATTACAGGCCCGCTCAATATATTTTCCGAGCTGGATGAAGTGCCACGCCTCGTCATGATTCATGGTGGCAGCGGTTACACCGTGAAACCGATAGGACCCTTCGCGCACCGCGGTCACGACCCGCATGGCGCCCGCATCATCGTTGGCTTGCAACTCCGATCCGGTCACGTCGTGAAAAAGACGGTTCAGGTGCTCCCACATCTCCGAGCTGATTTCTTCGCGAACCTGACGGGCGTTCTCGCGGGCTCCGCCAATGCATTTCACAATCGAAAACGCGCCTTCAGGATCCGCCACCAGCAAGAATAGAGCGCGTTGTGGATCGACGTTGTTGGAAGCTGCTCCCGGCGCGAGCGAAGAGACAGCCCGAAACCAGCGCTCTTCGGTGGAGAACTTTGCAGGATTCAAAATTAGGCCGTAGGTAGCCTTAAGCACGCGCGAGGCATTGTCGGCGCGCTCGAAATAGCGGCTCATCCAGTACAAGCTGTCGGCTACGCGGGAAAGCATGGGTGGGTTAACTCAATCCTTCTCAGTTCTGCAAGCTTAGTTCTGCAAGACCCAGGTATCTTTCGAACCACCACCCTGAGACGAATTCACAACTAGTGATCCTTTGCGCAACGCAACGCGAGTGAGACCGCCGGGGATCACAGTAATTTTTTCACCGTAGAGAACATAGGGTCTGAGATCGACGTGGCGCGGTTCAATGGTGCCGTCTACAAAACAGGGAGCAGTGGAAAGATTAATCGTGGGCTGCGCGATGTAGTTGCGCGGTTGCGCATTAATTTTGTCTCGAAACTCCGAGCGCTGCTGTTCCGTGCTGTGCGGGCCAATCAACATACCGTAGCCACCAGACTCGCCGACCGCTTTCACTACGTATTCATCGAGTCTCTGGCAGACGTGCTCGCGCTGCCCGGGATCTGACATCAGCAGCGTTTCAACGCCTTCGAGAATGGGATCCTGATCGAGATAGTAGCGAATGATTTTCGGCACGTACGCGTAAATAGCTTTGTCGTCGGCAACGCCCGTTCCCAACGCGTTGGCAAACGCGATATTTCCGGCGCGATAGGCGTTGAAGAGGCCAACCGCTCCGAGCGAAGATCCATGCTCAAAAACCAAGGGGTCGAGATAGTCGTCGTCGATGCGGCGATAAATCACGTCCACGCGCTGCAGGCCGAATGTCGTCCGCATGTAAACCACGTTGTCGTGGACTACGAGGTCGCGGCCTTCGACGAGTTCTATGCCCATCTGGCGCGCCAAATACGTGTGCTCAAAATAAGCAGAGTTGTAGGAGCCAGGCGTCAGTAGAACTACCGTTGGATCAGAACGGCCTTCAGGGGCGAGCGACTTCAAAGTCGACAGCAGCACCTGGCTGTATTGCTCGATCGGACGCACGCGGCACTTCTGAAACAGTCCGGGAAATATCTGCTTCATCACCCTGCGGCTCGTGAGCATGTAAGAAACTCCGCTGGGCACGCGAAGATTATCTTCAAGAACTACGAAGTTGCCTTCCGGATTCCGGATCAGGTCGGTGCCGACCACGGTGATGTAAACATCGCGCGGAACTTTGATGCCGCGCATCTCGCGGCGATAGTGTTTGCAGGTGTAGATAATGCTGCCGGGCACAATGCCATCGGCAATAATTTTGCCTTCGTGGTAAACGTCTTTGAGGAAGAGATTGAGGGCCGTGATGCGCTGAGTCAGCCCACGCTCGATGCGCTCCCATTCGGCGCCCGTAATAATCCTGGGCAAAAGGTCGTGAGGGAAAATCCGCTCTGTGCCTTTGTCGTTGCCGTAAACGGTGAACGTAATGCCCTGGTTGAAGAACGACTGGTCAGCTTCGTGCTTGCTGCGCCGTAACTGGTCTGCCCCCAGATTCAGAAGCAAGTTGTGCAGCGGGCGGTACTGCTTGCGGGGATGGTCGACGGCGCTGTACATCTCGTCGTACGCGCCGTTGAGTTCGTAACGATGCAGGGCCTCCGCACCGCCACGCTCGGACGTATCCATTTCTATAATCATACGCTCCCGCTTGCTCCGCCAGAATAGCTCACAAAGCGGCGAATCGATGATGGGGAAAAGTGATGCGCCGCATTCAAGAAACAGCGCGCACCGGTCTGGCGACCTTAGACTCTGGAGCGCGCGACTTCTCTGGTGCTTTCCGCGGGAATTTCGTTGCCAGCAGACTGAAATTCGATGTCCGGCAACTGCTCCACGGCGCGCCGAAGGGATTGCTCCCAGCTCGAGTGGATCAGGTTCAGATCCCGATCTCCGGCCGAAACTCGGCGGTATCGGGTGATCTGCAGGCTATCTTTCTTATAGAGCAACAGGTCGAAAGGAGGTCCGACCGTTACATTCGAGCGCATGGTTGCGTCGAGTGAGAGAAGCGCATACTTCGCGGCGACCTCCAGCGAGGTTGAGGCCTGAATGCCGCGATCCAGGATCGGTCGTCCATATTTGCACTCTCCCAGTTGCAGGTAAAGCGAGTCTTCCGTCGCTGCGAGCGGATTTCCCTGAGGATAAATCAAGTAGAGATTCGGTTCCTGCCCTCGAACCTGCCCGCCGAGAAGCAGGTGGACATTAAAGCTGAAGGAATCGCGCTCCAGCGATGCGCGGTCAATATCTGAGATCCTGCGCACGCAATCGCCGACGATGCGGGCCGCGTCGTAAAGAGAGTTGGCCTGGGCTAGACCTCGCCCGGAATCGAAATCATCGCCCAGTAAAGTAATCACTGACTGGCTGATAGAAAGGCTGCCGCTCGTCAAAATTACGAAAACGCGCTCGCCCGGCTGAACGAAGCGAAACATTTTGCGGCAGGTGTTGACTTGATCGAAACCCGCGTTGGTCCTGGAATCCGAAGCCAGCACTAAACCTTCCCGCGTTGCAATTCCCAAACAATAGGTCACTTTTGCCCTCTGAAATGAAGCTACCGCATGATACACCGATTGGGCTGCCGAATTTGTAATGGAGAGCAGCAAGAAAAAATGTGGAAGAAGATCAATTTCCGTGTTAGTTTCTGCATCTCACCTGCGCCACCATTCTGCGCAGGAGGGAACCTGGTCTTATGCTGATTCGCCTGGGCTACGACATTCAGTTCGAAACGGCCGGAGAGGTGCCGATCGTGACACTGCTGAATGTACATCCGTCGCGAAGAAAAGACTTGCGCGAACCCGACGAGTTGCAAAGCGATCCCCTGGTGAACATCGAGAACTATGAAGACTCCTTTGGCAACCACGCGTGCCGCCTGGTAGCTCCGCCCGGAAAAATTCGCCTCCAAAATTCCACGCTGATCGAAGACTCGGGAAAACTGGATGAAGAAGATCTGGGAGCGGCCGAGGTTCCCATCGACAAATTGCCCGTGAATGTTCTGCCCTTTCTCATGAACAGCCGCTACTGCGAAGTCGATTTGCTGTCGAGCACGGCGGCGGAACTTTTCTGGAATGCCCCGCGCGGCTGGCAGCGGGTGCAAGCAGTGTGCAGTTGGGTGCACAGCAAAGTTACATTTGGATACGAATTTTCCAGCCCGTTCCGCACCGCCCTGGATGTCTACACCGAGCGCGTAGGAGTCTGCCGCGACTTCCAACATCTGGCCATCACGTTCTGCCGTGCGCTGAACATTCCGGCCCGCTATGCCACGGGATACCTTGGCGACATCGGAGTAATCGTCGCACCCAGTCCAATGGATTTCAGCGCATGGTTCGAAGTCTATCTAGGTGATCGCTGGTGGACGTTCGATGCCCGACACAATGCCCGGCGCATCGGCCGCGTGCTAATGGCAACCGGACGCGACGCCACGGATTGCGCGATAACAACGTCCTTCGGCAGTGCAAAGTTGACGAACTTCTTCGTCGTCTCTGATGAAGTAGCAAGTCAGAAGAGCGAAAAATAATAGAAAGAAATAATAACGACAGGCGCAATGAAAATGTCGAAAAATTGCGCCGGACGGCGTCAGCAAGAAACTTACCGCAGGTGATACGTCACTCCAACTCGGCAAGCAATACCCGGGTTAGGAAATCCCAGATATTCATGAAATCGGCTATTCAATACATTGTCGACTCTGGCGAACATTGTGACATGACGAAATCCATCGTATCCAAGTACCAGATTTGTTGCGGAATAGCCTCCGACGGAATCGATGGTGGGCGCCGGAAGCTGGAAATCGTACCTTCTGCCCACCCACAGAGTAGTCGCCGACGCTCGAATCTTCCTTGGCAATTTGGCGTCGACGCCGACACCGGCCTGCCAGTCTGGCTCGTCCCGCAGCGGCTCTCCGCTCGATGATTCGATATTCCAGTCCAGAGAGGATCCCCACGCTTTTATTTGTATTTTGTTATTGACTGCGAGCAAGGCCTCCGCCTCCACGCCCTCGGTACGAACGCGGGTTAGATTTACCAGGCGGAATGCAGTCGAGCTGAAGTCGATCAGATTCGAGAACAGGTTGTAGTAGTAAGTCCCGGACAGGGTAAAGTTTCTGCCGAAGCGTTGCTGCACTCCCGCATCCAGTCCAGTCACTTTCTCTGGCACAAGATCAGGATTACCCACGCTTGGATTCTCGAGTGCATACAAGTCCGGCACCCTGTATGCCTGACCCCAGCTCGCTTTCACAATTGTTTTCTCCGCTACCGTCAGGGCAATGCCAACTCGGGGGGCAACTTGTGTCGGAAACCCCGCCGTCTTGTTGATGCCGAGCGCAGCCATTCCTGTCATGCGATTGGTGAAGTAAACCAGGTCTCCATTTCCATTCACGATTCCCCGATTCGTGCTGAAATTCGAATTATCCAGATTGGCAAGGAGCGTATTGTTAACACCAATCTCATCGGAGCCTTGCACGTTGAAATGTGCCTGCCATTTGGGAGCAAGGTTGAATATGTTCTGGAGAGCCAGGCGCGGTCGAGTGAAACGTGTACTCGCGAGAGCGCTGGGTTGTGACAGCGGTGATGGATTCGGGCTGGCCAGAATTGGCGGCGTGTAGGAATGCTCCCCGCGGGTAAACACGTCGGCATTCAGACCGACGCTCCACCCTGTGCTTACCTGACGTTGAGATGTGAAACCGGCGAGGAAGTTTCCCGCATTGCTCGTCTCCGGAATCTGGAGCACCGACAGCTCAGGACCTCCTCCGTTCGGTGGAAAGCTCGAACCCTGGAACTGAATCCAGCGGACGGTCCAACTCATGGTCGAGTCTGCGTTATGCGCACAATTGGATGCGGCAGAAAATGTGCTTGTCGAGAAGGCGTCCGATTCGACCTGATCTCCCATCCGCAGAAATGCCCCACTCAACTTGTAGCCTAAGGCTCCATCAGAACCTTCAGCGATGAGGCTCACGCCGGCGGTGCCAAATGAACCTGTCTCAACCCCGGCTTTTAACTCCGATTCATAGTGGGTCGGCTTAGTAATAAAATTTATCACTCCGCTCATAGCCTCCGATCCGTAGGTCGACGAGAGCGGCCCCCGCACTACTTCAATGCGCTCGACATCGTGAGTCAGCAGAGTTGAGAAATCGAACGCTCCTCCAAGAAGATTGGTCAGATCGTTGACGGGAATGCCATCGATCAGCGTCAGGACGAGATTGGGCTTGCCACCTCGGATTGTGAGAGTTCCCAATGAGCCCGCACTTCCATTTTGTTCGAGGTTAACGAAAGGCACCGTCCGCATGATGTCGTCAGACGTGAGCGCGTCGGCGTTACTCACGTGCTCGCCATCGACCACACTCACGGAAGCTGGCGCCAGCGAAACATCCAGAGGTTGTCCAGTGACTGTGATGACAGTCAACAACATGGGTTTGGTGGTGCTCTGATTAGTCGGAGTCGCTTTGCTCGGTGCCTCGTCAGTCTGCGGACGGCTGGGCTCGGTCGGAGTCTGGGCCCGGCACGGCGAAACAAAGATGGCTACGGATAGGACGACAATCACAAACTGAAGAGGGCCTGGTGTCACCGCGTCAGCTCCGGTAAACGCAACAAACTAGGTTTCTTGCACCGGTAAAGATACACCGCGCGCCGCAGAACTGCGACGCCAACTTATCGCCATACCTGAGGCACTCGCGCGTTCTGCAGCGCCGAAGCGGATCGCTACCCTTCGCCCTGTATGGGCTCTACACGGACTTTGGTTGTATATATAGCTATGACCTTCCTACGCCGTGTCGTAATGCTCTCTCGTAGCATCAAGCTTGATCGATATCCAGCAGCGAGATGGACGAATTCCTTCGGAATGATTCCAGCGTCCATCGCTTTGCTCATGCTGTTGTCGATGGCGCAGCCATCGCGGGGCTCCGCGGCGAATCCTGATCTGGAGACCGTGCTGACTGGTTCGCGCCAGCGCATTGAGAAATTGGATTACCGCGTGAGCGGACGGCTCACACGGGTGGAAGGCGATGGTAAGCGCACGAACTACAAGTTTGTCGCCAAGGCTCACTGGTTTCCCGATGGCCTGCGCCTGCTCTGCGAGATCTCAGGGCCGAACTCGGAGAAGACGACCCTTCTTCTGCATATGACCGAGGGCGGGCACCTCACCATCGAGGCGGCACTCCCGGGCGCGAAGGGTGCCAGCGTTTTGCCATTCGAACGCTGGAACGACCCACTCGTGGGATCCGACTTTTCCTATGAAGACATGGTGGAGGGACAGTTCTTTTGGAAAAATCAGGAACTGCTGACGCCGGAGAAATACGGCGCACGGGATTGTTTTGTCCTGAAAAGTAAATCCGGCACGCAAGACCGCTCTTACTATGATTCGGTAACATCGTGGATTGACAAAAGCATTTCGTATCCAGTGCATGTGGTGAAGACGCTCCACGGTACGGGGCAGCAGAAGGAATTTGTTTACTACGGGCTGCGGCAGGTCGGCGGCGCTTGGTCTGCGTCGCAGGTGGAAGCAAAGGTGCAGGGCAAGCCCGGCTCCTCGATTCTCGTAATCGAAACGGGATCACCAAACGCTAAGCTTGGTCTCCACGACTTTGAGATCGGCGAGGCGGGCGCGCAAGGGGAGAAAGCGAAATGAATCGAATCTCCTAATTGGGTTTTTGGCCCGGTCCTGTGGGATCCCGCGGCACCCACGCCGTTCGGCGTTATGGGACCAGTTCTTTTTCAGGTGTTGCCGCAGCCCCATGTAAGCCCCAAGGCCACCAGTTCCAGTCTCCGGCAAGTTGTAATAGTGCCGGCCCGACTACCATCCGGACAACTGTAGCGTCGATCAGCACCGCTCCGGCGAGCGTAAAGCCCAGCATTTGGACGACTAGAAAGCTCCCCACAGTGAATGCGACGAAGACGGCAATCATAATTGCCGCGGCGCTCGTGATGAGTCCGGCGGTCCGCGCGAGGCCCTCGATCACCGCTGATCTCTCGGACAAACCGCGGCGCCGTTCTTCGAGGACTCGGGTGACCAGAAAGACCTCATAGTCCATGCTCAATCCGAAGACGATGGCAAACGAGAGAATCGGCACGATGGGGTATACGCTGCCGGTGGGTCCTTCGAGCCCAAAGATTCTGCCACCGTGGCCTTCCTGAAAAACGACAACTAATGCACCGAATGCAGCGCCAACGGAGAGCAGATTGAGCAGAATTGCTTTGACCGCCGCAAACAGACAGCGTAACCCGAACAGGAGCGCCAGCAAGCTGCCCAATATGACGCCAAGCACCACTTTCGGCATCCGCTCCTTTACGACCGCGTCATAATCTGCCTCAAGTGCGGGAACGCCGCCGACAAGCAGCCTGGCACCCGGCACGCCGGTAATCGCCGCGACATCGGTCGAACGCACATCTCGCACCCATCGTATCTGTTGGTTGGGCGAAAGAGTGGAGGTGGGCAGCAACTCAATCAAGGTGGCTTGGCCATCGTTGCGAAGAAAACTCTTGCGCATTGGCTCTGGCAAATCATTGACAGCATCCGCAGTATCAGACATCCCCGTGAGGGTCGGAAGAGACAAGACTTCTTGCGCTCGAGCATCGCTCTGAAAATGCTTTGTCAATTGACTGACGGCAAGCCAGCCAGAGGGCGAGAGCGGCGCGGACGGTTGCGGCAACTCGAGAATCACCCGGAGGCTCTGCACAATTCCCGAGCGTCCCATCCTTTGAAGCGTGTGCAGTGCTTGCACCGACTCGGCTGCAGCCGGGAGCGAATTATGATCGGGAACCCCCGGAGAAATTTTCCGCGCCTGGAACGCAAGGATCAGCAGCGGAATCCCGGCGACAAGTAGAGCCGTCCAAGGCCGGCGGGTTATGATGCTGCCCCACCGCACCCACCGCTCACTTGCCGCGCATAGGCTCTCACGGGTTTCCAATCGTTTGGCTGAAAGGCGCACTCTGGCCGAGTCGATCCGGTGCCCAAGAAGACCAAGCACCCAGGGCAGAATGAATGTGCAGAGCATGACACTTAAAACGGTTACCAGCAGGCCAGCTATCCCGATGGAGCGGAGTTCGCTGATGGGCACAGTCAGCAGCGCTGAAAACCCGATTGCAACTGTCGTGGCCGAAATGATCAGCGTCCGTCCCGCTTGCCGGGCAGCAATATCGGCGGCAGGGCCGGGATCGTATCCTTCGGCCAACGCTTCGCGAAACCGGCTCACCATCAGCAATGCGTAGTCGATGCCCAACCCGAGGCCGAGCATCGTTGCCAGATTCTGTACCAGAATCGAAAGCTGAAAATAATGCGCGAGTAGCGCGGCCGCACCCAGCGCCATCGAGATGGAGAGTACTCCAACTCCCAGAGGCAACAACGCCGCGACAATACTGCCGAAAGCCAGCAACAGAAGCACGAGAGTGATCGGCATCGCTCGTTCCTCGGCATGGGTCACGTCATCCGCACTGACCTTGCGAAGATCGAAGTTCAGCGGCGTTTCACCCGTAATCTCCAGTTTGATATTGGGGTACTGCGCCTTGAGCTGACCTTGCATCAAGTCTGCCTTTGCTCTCAATCTGGGGACCAGCGCTTCGACACTTTCATCGTGCGGGTCCAGCCCCACGATGATCAACGCCCCGCCATTGTCCCCAGTGAACAGAGGATCTGGCCAATCCAGACTCGAGATGGCGCCCGACACTCCCGGCACGCTACGCAATGAACTGGTTAAGAAGCCCAACGCATCCGCGCCCTTGGCCGAATCCGGATCAGGAACGCCGCTGATCACCAGAACCAGGCGGTGCGCGTATGGAGACTGAAAACGCTGCGCCAGTTCCAGGTCAACTTTCTCGGATTCTCCGCCCTTGATGTGAACCGCCGTCTCCAGGCGGCGTTCGACTTTGTAGGAAAAGGGCAACAGCGCAAACGCCATGACAAACCCCGACATCGCCAACCAGAATCGGCGGCGAGCGGCATTATGGCAACTCTTCGTGCTAGGCATCCCCATAGAAAATCCATGTCGTTTCCGGCCCCGTCTGAGAGCCATGAAACGACCTCATCCATAATATAAGGTCAAACTGGATATTCATCGGGTTCGGCCGTGCAATTGGTTACCGATAGATGTGGGGAACTGTCCGTTGAACCCCGTCAATCGGGGGACGTGGCTGACGAAGACTTCGCCGAGATCCAACTTTTGTGGGAGAGGTGTTGTTGGACATAGACGACGCGGTAACGTCCGCAGACTCAGTTGGTGAATGGTGGGCGCTATAGGATTCGAACCTATGACTTCCACCGTGTGAAGATGGCACTCTACCGCTGAGTTAAGCGCCCACTATGATGCGGTAAGTTCATCATTATACAGAATTGGCCTCGGCGGAGATCAACTCTCATATTTGCTGTTGCTCGTTGTCCGCAAACGCATAGTGACAGGAATCGCTGTCCACCGACGATTGGCAGAAAGCGCGACGCCGTAAAGAGCTCCTACTTTGCCACGCTGAACGTAGTCCACGCCCCGGCGTTCATGTCGCGCTGAAGACTTTGCTGCCAGTTGAATTCCGGATGCGCGCGCAGATGGTCCGCAGCCTTGAAATCCATGCCGCAGGCGTGACCAGCGGCCGCGGTGAAACTCATGTCCGCGGTCATGCTTGCGTCGGCCGCCTTGTTCTGGACAGCCCCGGCCATTCCGAAAGGCGGTTGCCAACCTTCAGAGCCTCGCGGCGAAAGGTCGATGTGCCCGTCGAGTGTGCGTTCGTCGGGATCTTCTTTGTTTTCGTAGGTATCGTAATGGTCGGCGAGAAAGCGCTGTGCCGCCGCAACGTCAATCTTGCCTTTATTTTCGGACATGAGTTGCTCCCAGCGCACGTGGCGTGCGGTGGCACTCTGACTCATGTCATGAGGATCGAAGTCGGTTTCTTCACGAATCAACTTCTCGCTGATGGGGAAGTTCGAACCCACAAAGTATCCGTCACTTGTCCGCGCCAGTGTAACGTTCTTCAATCCTAATTCGAGGCGGCCGATTTCATTCTTCGCGGTGTCGGCAATCAGCCAGGTGTTGGCGTAGCCGCCGTTGTTTCCGTTCTTCATGATGCGGGCAAAGTCGTCGATCGAAGCGGAATACTGCGCCGCCTTGCGAGCCCGCACAAATTCAGGAATGCCGTTGGCATCGTATGCCGAAAAGTGTCCGATCGTGGTTTCCGTAATCACGATTCCCGCGGAGTTCATCACGAAATCGTCGGCGCTGTGAATAACGCCCGGCAGCCCGTCCATGAGCATGCGCTTGCCGTTCGTGGGAACGATGTCGTAAATAATCGTCCACCGTTCGCCATCCAGATAACTGGTCCAGTTGTTGTGCGCAATTACCGCCTTGCCGTCTTTCGTGTAGCTACCCGTGGCGACGAAAGCGCTGCAATGCTCGGGAACGGCGCGCGCTGCCGAAGCCTTGATGCCGTGGTCTTTGTCGTATTGCCTGACGTAATAGTCCCATTCTTCGGCGGCATTCAACGCCACCACATCCCAGAGATCGATCTTGATGCCGTGCGCATTCACACCGTCGGTAATCCCCTGCAATTCTTCCCGATATTCCTGCTCGATGTGGGGCCACATCATGTTCTGCGCGGCATCGCGGAAGAACTGCCAGTCTTTTCTGCTGCTGTGCGTCTCTTCAAGAATTACGACCTTCAAAATGTCTTCGATTTCCGGCGCCAGCAGGTAGCCGTTCTGAAAGCCGATTTCGTGCGGCGTGCCTTGTAGATGCACGAACGTCCAGCCATTCTTTGGTGGCAGACGGAAGGAACCCTTCAACTCCGCGCTGGGCGCGCCCGCCTGAAGGGAGGAAATGGGCGAGAACGACAAAACCGCTCCCGCCAACAGAAGGCCAGCCAAAACCACGAAACATCGGCGCATCGGCGTCTCCAGTGATTCTAGAATTTGCGCCATTCTAGCAGAGTTCGATGGCGCCGACGCCACCGGCGGAAGCGACGTCACGTGCTACGACCGCGGCGTCAGTAGCTTGTTCTCGCGATAGTAGCGGCTGAAAATCAGTCCTACCACCAACAACGCGATAGGACACAGGATGCTGGCTTCAGGCCCAACGATGCCGCCAGTCAACCAGCGCGGCCCGCTAAATGCGGAACTCAGAACGTTGTGGTAAGGCACGATGCCGCTGTCGGGAACGCCGTAGAAAATTTGTCCCCAGTCCCAGGCGGTATGAAATCCGACCGCAATCCAAAGATTTCCAGTGCGCCGCAAAAAGAAACAGAACAACAGCCCGAATAATCCCGCGGAGATCGAACCCACCGCAGTTTCGTTCGCATTAAAGTAGTGGCCGAAACCGAACAGGAACGACATCACCAACGCCGCCGGCCAAAAGCCGATTCCGGAAGCAAGCGTGTATTGGATGTAGCCGCGATTCAGGAATTCTTCAAACAGTCCGACCATAAGAAACGCAATTCCCCACGCGGCCATTGAAGACAGAATTGCCGTGCCGTGAAGCGCCAGGCCGGTGACGTGGAAACCGTGCAGCAGAAAGATTGCGAGCAGTGTGCCGCTGATCGCGAGGAAGCCCGAGCCAGCGCCGATCCAGAAGTCTTTTCGCAGCGCTAACCTTAAGGGCAAACCGTATTCGCTGAATTTGCGATGTTCGATTTTTCCCATGATCAAAGCGGCAACGCATATCAGCAGGAAAGCCACGGCTTCGCCTTTGAACATCAACAGCGGCGTGATCGTCAGTTCGGCGGCGTGCTTTTGCGCTTCGCGGAAACCTTGAACCCCGCCGGCGCGGATGAGAACGAAGCTGCCAAGCAGAACGACCACAAGGGCGCTGAAGATGAGCACGCGCCAACCTGCACGCAGACCGTTGGGTCCAATGAAGATTGATTTGAAGCCGGATCGGGGATGGCGTTCGGGAGAACGTTCCACCGACAATCGAGGGGACAGCAAAGGCGCGACTTCGTTGGCTTTCAGCGTATTTGTGAGCGTCATTTTTTCTCTCCTATTCAGTTATCAGATACCAGACAATCAAAACAACGTAGACCACGGCTACCGTCAGGACGACCGCCAGCAGATCCCAGCTCTGGACGTGCTTGACAGATAGCGGTAGCCCCAAAGAACGTCGGCAATGATGAAGCCGATCAATCCGCCAATTCTTTGGGCGCGACGGCGATAGCTGAGGAAGCGTTCGTCCACCAGCTTGCCCAGGATTGGAACTTTCTTTAAGCGCTCGCCGATTAACACTAGAAGAGGAATTACCATTTCTAGCCCTCCCGCATTTCGCCGGACTTAATCTCGCCGGGCTTCACGTCGCCGTTCAGAGTGAAGATCTCGTCGGTCGAACACCCAAACACTCGCGCAAAAGTAAGTGCCAGCGGAAGACTCGGCACATAACGGTCGCGCTCAATCGAGTTGATGCTCTGCCGCGAAACGCCCACTGCATCGGCAAGCTGCTCTTGCGTCCATCCGCGAGCGGCGCGGAGTTCCTTAACCCGGTTTAAGATATTTGGCGCCATGTAAAGCTAACTTTCCATTGGAGTGTAGCTCGCAGGCTCTCGGATGTCAAGCAGACTTTACACATTGGCGTCCAGAGCGGAGCCGTCATCAGGCTTGGCCATGGATCTCGCGCCTAACCGGCCCAGTGCGTAAGTCAAACTGCACCACCATCGAAAGTAGAGTTTGGAGGCGAATCCGAGGCGTGTTAGCCTAATTGCTCGGACAGGGGCGCGGCGCTTTGTGTAGCCGAATTCCTGTGCCTAAAGTAACCCTCATGCCGGACCAAACCAAACCGCTTCGACCCGGTCTATCCCCCTCATCTGCGGGGACTTCCCAAGGTTCGGTCGATCAAGAAAAAGAAGAACTTTCTGCTCTTCCCAGGGTTGGAACTAGTGTGAGCACTGCCGCCATGGACGGAGGGGTTCTGATGGCCGCGCTTGGGCCGTCCGGCGGTTTGGAACCGGCGATGGCTGGCACTGAAAGTTATACCGACGCCGAAGTCATGTTGCGGGTGAAGGCTGGAGATCAGTCGGCGTTCGATTTTCTGGTGCAGAAGTATCGCCGGCCGCTGGTGAGTTTTATGTACCGCATGGCGCGTAACACTGCCGCCGCGGAAGATCTTGCGCAGGAAGTTTTTCTGCGCGTGTATCGTTCGCGCCAGAGTTATGAAGCCAGCGCGAAGTTCACCACGTGGCTGTATCGCATCGCGACCAATCTCGCGGTGAATCACGCGCGCGACACGCGCAAGGAACGTCCGGAGGTGACGGTTAGCCTCGACGAGCCGGATGAAGAGACTGGCACCACAATGGATGTGGCCGACAGCAAGATGACGGCCGAAGAATTACTGGTACGGCGCGAGCGAATGCTGGCGATCCGGCGCAAAGTAGAAACTCTTCCGGAACGGCAGCGGCTCGCGGTGGTAATGCACAAGTATCAGCAAATGGATTACAAGCAAATCGCCGATGTACTGAAGTTAAGCGAGTCGGCAACTAAGTCGTTATTGTTTCGCGCGTATGAAACTTTGCGGGAACAGTTAAGAGAATTTCTGTGATGCTTCACGAGCGGGTACGTTCCGCTCAGAATCACAACTGAATTGGCGACTGACGGTAGGAATAGAAGTTAAGGGGAAATGGTTATGAAGTGCAATGAGATTCGAGAAATGATGCCAGACATGGCATCCGGTTTGATGGAAGTGACTCCTGAGGTCAGCGGACATCTGGCGGGCTGCGGCGCGTGCGCCGCAAAGCTCGAAGAGTTCAAGCAGACCATGGCGTTGCTGGACGAGTGGCAGTCTCCGGAGCCCTCGCCATATTTTGATGTGCGCCTGCAAGCGCGTCTACGCGAAGAGATGGCCAAACCGCAAGTCACATGGTTGGCGTGGTTCCGGCGTCCTGCGCTTGCGGCGGCACTTACTGTGCTGATCGCAGTGGGTGTGGGATTGTTCTTCACTAAGAACAGCGCGACTCGATATAACGATAGCCAGTTCGCGCGGGTTGAACCTCAGACACCGTCGGGACCAGGGACCGCTGTGAGCGATCTGCAGGCTCTCGAGAAAAATCATGATCTGTATTCCGACTTCGATCTGCTGGATGATTTGCAGGTTCAGCACGACGTTGTTGAGAATCCATAGGCTGTGAAGTAGCAAGAGTTAAGAGCGGAACGAACCTAAGGGCGGGGGAGAATGCAGAAAAATCTCATGACGGGATGGATGGCTATGGCTGTGCTGTCGGCAGCCACCGTTGTGCTATCGCTTTCTCCATGCCTGGCGCAGCGCAGCAACCTCCATACTGTGCAGGCACGCCCAGCAGCGCCCAACCATCAGGGAGAAGCCCACGCAGGTGACTGGCTGCGCCGCTATAAGGGTCTTCCGCCGGGCGAGCAGGATCGCGCCTTGCAAAACGATCCCGGCTTCCGCCATATGACTCCGCAGCAACAGCAGCGTTTGCGGCAGCAATTGCACTATTTCGCGAGCCTTCCACCACGCGAACAGCAACGCATTGTCGATAACATGGATCGCTGGGCGCACCTCACGCCGGAACAGAAGCAGGTAGTCAACCGCATGCGGCAGCTTCCGCCCGACCGGCGGCGCATGGTAACCACTGCAGTACGCGATCTAAGCGCCATGCCTCCCGACGAGCGCGACCGGGTCATCAATTCCGGCCGCTTCAAGAAAATGTTTACACAGGATGAACTCGACATAATGGCCGGAGCCGTCAGGCTGCCATTCGCGCCCGGAGCCAGGCCCGAAGATCCGCCGCAGTGAGGCAAGTTTCAGTTTCTGGTTTCTAGTTTCAAATTTTCTTCTGCGTTTGCGAACGGCCAACGACCAACGACCAACGACCGCTTAGTGGAGTCGTGTGAAACCGTTTCCGCTTTCGTTACGAACAGGGGCTGCACGCGTTCCGCTTTCACAGAAATCACATTGTCCTGATTCTGCAAAATTCCTTCGATAGCCAGAAACCGTTCTGAGGCCAACAGCAGGCGATTGCGATGAAAAAGATCGGGCGCAATAATCGCATTAGCCACTCCCGTTTCATCTTCCAGACTTAAAAATACAAACCCCTTCGCGGTGCCCGGGCGCTGGCGCACGATTACGCAACCTCCGATGCGCAGACGCTTGCCGTTGGGCAGGTCGCGGAGTTCGCTGGCGCGGCGAATGCCCATGGCATTGAGCCAGTCGCGGCGGTAAGCCATGGGATGCGGTCCAACGGTGAGGCCGGTGCCGTGAAAGTCAGCAACGATGCGCTCTTCATGATTCATGCGCTGCAGCGGTGAAGGCGAATCGGGCTCCGGCAATTTTTCCAGCAACGGACCAGAACCGCGAACAGCGCGTTCCACCTGCCAAAGAGCATCGCGGCGATGAAGTTGCGAGTTCCGAGTACCTAGTACCGAGTACCCAGTAACGCATTTGTCATTCCGACCCCCGAGCGCAAGCGAGGGGCGGAGGAATCTCGGTACTCGGTACTCGGTACTAGCTACTGCATTCAGCGCCCCAATCTCCGCCAGCGTAGTAAGTTCGTCCTTTCGCAGTTCCGGAACACGGCGAGTCAGATCGTGAATCGAAGTAAACGGAGCAAGCGCGCGTTCGCGCACCAGCGCCTGCGCAGCCTCCTCGCGCAGTCCGCGAACATAACGCAATCCAAGCCGTAGCGCCGGAGATGCTAGTTGCGAGCAAGACCGAGATTCCTCCGCGCTTCGCGTTCGCTCAGGGGTCGGAATGACAAAGGTTTTTTCTATCGCTCGCGATATTTTCTGGTCTGAATTGGCAAAGGTTCTGCTCGGTACTCGGTACTCGGTACCAGGTACTGATTCACTGGCAACCGGCAACTGGCAACTGGCCACTGCCTCTAAACTGCACAACCACTCCGACCGCGTAACATCCACCGGCAGCATTTTCAATCCATGGCGTTTCGCATCCGTAACAATAGTGGCGGGAGAATAAAATCCCATGGGCTGGTTGTTGAGCAGTGCCGCGGTGAAGGCCGCGAGGTAATGGCATTTCAAATAAGCGCTGGCATACGCGATCAGCGCGAAGCTGGCCGCATGCGATTCAGGAAATCCGTAGAGCGCGAACGATGTGATGGAAAGAATGATTTCTTCCTGCACTTTCGGCGAAATTTTATTTTGTGTCATGCCGGCGCGCAGCTTGCCTTCGATTTCTTTCATGCGCGCCTGCGAACGCTTGAAACCCATAGCGCGGCGCAGGTCTTCCGCTTCACCCCCGGTGAAGTTGGCCGCGATCATGGCGATGCGCAGCAGTTGTTCCTGAAAAAGAGGAACGCCGAGCGTTCGCTTGAGCACAGGTTCCAGCGAGGGATGCGCATACGTAACCTCCTCGCGCCCCTGGCGGCGTTGCAAGAAAGGATTCACCATCTGGCCAACGATCGGCCCCGGCCGGATAATTGCCACCTGCACCACAATGTCATAGAAGCGCTTCGGGCGCAGGCGCGGCAGGCACGCCATTTGCGCGCGGCTTTCCACCTGAAATAATCCTATGGTGTCAGCTTTTTGCAGCGCGGAATAAACCGTGGCATCATCCTGCGGAAGATGCGCCAGATCGACCTCTTCACGATAGTGGTTGCGAATGAGTTCGATCGAATCTTTGAGCACGGCCATCATCCCAAGCCCGAGCAAATCGACTTTGATGATGCCCATGTCGGCGCAATCTTCTTTGTCCCACTGCACCACCACGCGGCCGGGCATGGACGCAGGTTCGAGCGGAACAACCGAGTCGAGTTGCCCCTGGCAAATAACCATGCCGCCCGAGTGCTGGCCGAGATGGCGCGGCATGTCTTGCACGGCCAGGCACAACTCATAATATTTGCGCAGCCGGGGATGGTTTAGATCGAGCCCGGCATCGCGGAAGCGGCGATCGAGCGCATCGTTTTCGTCGCGGAATTCCCAGGTGGCGACCGCGGCGGAAATCTTGGCGAGTGTTTCCGGATCGAAGCCCAGCGCCTTGCCCATTTCGCGCGCGGCCATTCGATTGCGGTAGGTGATGACATTCGCAGTCATGGCCGCGCCACGTTCGCCGTAGCGTCGGTACACATATTGAATAACTTTTTCGCGCTCGTCGCCACTCGGCAGATCGAGATCGATGTCAGGCCACTCGCCGCGCTCCTCCGATAGAAAACGTTCGAAGAGAAGCTCCATGCTGATCGGATCGACGGCGGTGATGCCGAGCGAATAACAGACGGCGCTGTTGGCAGCCGATCCGCGCCCTTGCAGAAGAATATTTTGCTCGCGGCAGAAGCGAACCAAGTCCCACACAATTAAAAAGTATCCGTCGAGTTTCAGTTTCCCGATCAGTGCGAGTTCGCGCTCAGCCTGGCGCCGGGCGCGGGTTTGCATGTCGGGTGCAGCGCGGCCATAGCGTTGGCGAAAGCCTTCCCATGCGCGTTCGCGCAGAAATGAATTCATAGTCTCGCCTTCGGGAACCGGATAACGTGGGAACTCATAGCCAAGATCATTGAGCGAGAATTCGAGGCGCGAAGAAAGTTCGCAGGTGTTGGCAATCGCTTCAGGCAGGTCAGCGAACAGTTGCTGCATCTCCTGCGGCGATTTCAAGTGCCGCTCGGAGTTGCGCGCCAGCAGGCGTCCAGCGGTCGACAGCGTGCGGTGATGGCGGATCGCGGTGAATGCGTCGCAGAGCTCGCGATTTTTTTCGGCGGCATAGCACACGCCATTCGTCGCAAGCAAAGGAAGATTCAGCGACCGGGCAATTGTGATGGCGGCGCGATTGCGAGTTTCTTCTTCGCGATGAAAATGGCGCTGCAATTCGACGTACACATTGCCGCAGCCAAACCATCCAATCAGTTGCTCAATTTCCTTGCGAGCTTCTTCGACACCACCGCGTTGCAAGGCGGCAGCCAGCGCACCGTCCGCGCCGCCAGTCAAGCAAATGAGGCCAGCAGCGTGCTCTTCTAATTCTTCGTGGCGAACCGAACCTTCACCTTTTTTTGAGCGCAACTTCATTTTGGTGATCAGGCGGCAGAGGTTCTGATAGCCGGCGCGGGAGGAAACGAGAAGAGGAAGACGAAATGGTTTCTCATTCCAAGCTACCTTGTCATTCCGAGCGAAGCGAGGAATCCCTGCCTGCTTAGCAGCTCGCTGGGTATAGGGATCCTTCGACTCCGCACATGCTTCACTTCGTGAAGCATGTGCTCCGCTCAGGATGACAGGGGCAAAGGACTGGCATGTAACCTCCGCGCCGATGTGGGCTTTGATCCCCATTTTTTTCGCCGCCAGGTGAAAGCGCGGAGCACCGTAAACGCCATCAGTATCGAGCAAGGCCATGGCAGGCATGTGAAGCCGGGCGCAAGTCGCCATCAGATCCTCAGGCAGGGAAGAACCTTCAAGGAAACTGAAAGCAGAGCGGGCGTGAAGTTCAACGTACAAGTTCTCAGTTCCCAGTTCTCAGTTCTCAGTAAAGATTTTCTCCACTGCAGAGTCAGGAAGGTTACAACTGAGAACTGAGAACTGAGAACCGAGAACTGGTTTTTCAGTCATAACTTCCTTCCACAAACCAGCTTCCGCCGAGCAGATCGTGCATAAGCCGGAAGAGACCGGCTCCGTCTGCAGTTTGCAAGGCGATATCCCACTCATCGCGCGACCAGGCTTCACGCTCCCACCAATCGCCCGAACTGCGCCATGGGCCAGCCTTCCAGAGCACAGCGCCCTGCACTTCTTTTTTCTTCGAGCAGAGCACGCGCGCGGGTTCCCCGTTTTCCAAAGTCACGGTGGCACGCAGCGGCGGCCGGAACATGCGCAGAGCCGTCACCGCAGATTTTTCTTCTGCCGCAGCTTTTTGACGAACCGTTTCTGAAACTGTTCCATCTGAATATGTTCCCGGCACAAAACGCTTCATGCGGAAACCTTCAGCACGGTAGGTATCAAGCAACTCCAGCGAGCCCACGCGGGATTCGCCAACCAAACTGGCAATGCGCGCCAGTGTAAGTTCCAGTTTTTCCGGCTCCGGCGATGGAGGCAGAAACAGTCCACCCTGCGCCGATCGCGGCCGCGCCGCTTCTGCGGTGAGATGAATCTTCAGGATGGGCGCTCCGGGCGGATGCGCGCTCAAATCCAATTGCAACAACTTGAGAAAAAGTTTGGGATCAAGCATGGGTAGAGGAAGACGAAGCGTGCGGCAGAATTGTTGATTGCTGATTTGTGCTTCTTGATTGCGAGACGAAAGACTTTCCAGTTCCAGCGTGAGACGCAGTTCCTGCGTATTCAGAGCGCGCGAAGCCAGGCGCGCACAAATCTGCTCGAGCAGACGGTTCAGCAGAAAGGCCAGCGGCTCCAGCAGCACAATGGGATGTTCCAACTCGACTCCCTCTTCAAATACCGCCGGCGTTTCCACCGGAACGAGCGTACGAAAAGCCGCGCCCCGCGCCAGTTGCCGCAAGCGCAGACCTTCCTGTCCCAGGCGCTCGCTCAGCGCAACTTCCGGCAATGCCGCCAGAGAATGCAGCGTACGAATACCCCAGCGCTCAAGAGTTGCGAGCAGCCGCTCGGAGTTTTTTCTCCGCTCATCTTCTTTCTTCTTCCCTTCCCGCTCACCTTCGATCCAACCGGCAAACAAAACTTCCACCGGCAGAGATCCTAGGGACTCGCCTTCTTTCCCTTGTGGAATCACAGTCACGCCGGAAAAGCCGCGGCCAGCGAGCGCAGCAGCATCGGGATTCGAAGCCACTGCAACATTCGCTTCGAGACCGAGGCCGGCAATGCGCTGAGACATGGCATGAGCAATTTCCGGTAGCGAGCCAAAAAGAGATTCCATGCCCGCAAGATCGACCAGCGCCGTATCGAGTGCAGCATCTTCCACGCGCGGCGAGAACGATTGCGCGCAATCCAGCAGGGCAGCATGCGCCGACGCCTCCTGCAACCGAGAGCGCGGATGCAGCGTCAACTCCGAACACAATTCTGCCTGAGCTTTTGTCATGCCAGGTGCAATGCCCACTCGGCCTGCGCTCTCGTTCACGGCAAAAACTTTTTCCAGCGGAGGTTTGCCCTCGAAAACAGCTACTGCCTGCGCGCGCAACTCCGGCTCGGCGCGAAACACCGCGGCCACGGGAAAATTCGGCACGAAGATGCAGGCAAACATGAAGCAGTACCTAGTACCTAGTTGTCAGTACCCAGTTGTTTTTTTCTGGCAGCTGGGTACTGGCAACTGGCTACTGTTTTTTCATCCCGCCCAGGCGGTTTTGCACGCGAACGTAATTTCTGCGGAACGAACCGGCTTGCGTTCCTGCCGCGATCGCACTAACTCCGCTGTGATTTCTAGTTCAGTCAGCAACTGCGCGTGCGTGGGTTTAAGAAGCCTAGAGTCCGCCGACTCTTTTATCCGATTTCCTCGCGATCCCAACTTGATCAACAACGAAGAGCAGCTTCCAGCAATCGACTGCCGCTCGATGGCCAGCAGCACCGTGGACGTATGTTCCACAGCATGGCGATAACGGAACCATGTGGTCAGCGGGATGCGGCGCGCCGCTTGCGGCGGCAAATCGCCAAGGTCGAGAGCGATCATGCCGAAGCCTCCGCTTTCGAGCAGCAAATCGGTCGCGCGCAAAAGTTGCTCCAAGCTCTTCTCCGGAGAATTTTCTCCGCACCGCACCCACAGCAACCGGCTCAACTCAACCCCGGCTGCCGCAGCCGACTGCGGATCGAGAGCATCGCTCGCATCCACGACCGCGCAGCATTCCCCGCGCCGGGTAACAGCGGCCAGTGCGGCCAGCAATAAGGTGGTGCGGCCAGAAGACGCTGGACCGCAAATTTCAGTCAGGCAGCCACGCGGCAGACCTCCGGTAAGCGCGTCCATCGCCACGATGCCGCTCGAAACCATTTCTGGCGCAGGACGCGCCGCCAGCCGCGACGCCGGGGTAACGCCAGCCAGCCGCGCATCTTTGTAAGTTTTTGCGTAAGCTCCTGCAGAAAAAACGGCTCGCTGCGGCGGACGCGCCTCGGCAACCTCCGCCCCGGAAGGCTGCGGACATACCTCAGCAACCTCTTCATCATCAAAGACAAAAGGGCGGCCACGGGCCGCCGAAGTGGAAAGCACTGCGGAAGACATAAATTCCTCGGGAAATTTCAGGGAACAGCGGGCTCGAAAGGCCCAGAGGCGTATTCGCTTTTTATTCGCCTATAGAATTGTGCTCTCGGCGGCTGGGATTGTCAAGCAGGTTAAACTCTGTTCAGAATTTAGTTATGAGTGATAATCCGATTTTTCGCCCAATTGAACGGCGAGGACTACTGGGAGGGCCCGATTCCTAAACTGTTAAAAAATCCTTCGTACGTCGGGAGTTGAAGATCATTTCTCGTACCAGCAGTCAGTGCAATGCTGAAATAGCCGTCACCCGTATCCAACACGAGAAACCGCTGTGGGGATGGCTTGCCCTTCTTTTTTCCGTACATTTCAATACTCCAGAAATTCAGTTTGTCGGGATCGAGCTTGGATGGTTGCCATTTTGTAAATTGGGCATCGGGAAACTGGGCCAGAGTGTCTTGTAGGTCAACCTTGACAAAGTTCTTGAGATTCTCTAGTCCGAGCTTATTCGCATCCTTCTTCTGGAAAGCGATTGTGATCACTCTGTCTGCATTCTCCAACGTCATTCCCGAAGGCACGAGAACACTGTGCAAGCCGAGTTTTTTCGCGGCCTTCTCATCCTTAACCCAGCCTTGCGGTATGGCGAAAGACAAAGACTTCTGGCTCTGTTGACCCTTTTCATAGCCGGGGCCCATAGTGACGCTGTTTTCCTGTGCCGCAAGGGTGGGGAACAGACACAAGCCGCAGCAAAGGACACTTACGACGAGGAACACCAAAAATTTTCGATCATCGCGCATAAAATTCTTCCTCCACGAGACGCCTCGACAGCAAAGTCTATCGACGCGCCTAATCAGCCGCAAGAGAGAATTGGCGAGGCCATTACATTCATAATATTCCCCACCCCGCTAACCTCAACTCCTCTCTTCCGTCTAAGCCCAACAGCACAGCGGTCAGGCGCAAGTGCTCCATCCAAATTTCGTCCCAGGGCTGCGGCTGAATCGGCTGTTCGATATCTCCATAGAGAAAGAGAAAGAAGAAGAGGAGTCTTCCATGCTCAAAACTCGGCTGCTTGTTTTGCTCGCCAGCATCTTGTTATTAGCCAGCATCTGCTCTGCCCAGACCGTCATGCTGAATCTGCCCTTGCAGAGCCAGCATGCTGAGATTATCCAGCGCATCGGCGTCACCGACATCACCGTCAACTACCACCGGCCTCTGGTGAATAGCCGCCAGATCTGGGGCAAGGTTGTGCCCTACGGAGAAGTCTGGCGCGCCGGAGCCAACGAAAATACCACCGTCACCTTCACCGATCCGGTCACCATTGAAGGCCAGGCGCTCGACAAGGGCACCTACGGCTTGCACATGATTCCTGGCGAAAATCAGTGGACCGTCATCTTCTCGAAAATGTCCACCGCATGGGGAAGCTTCAGCTACAAGCAGGATGAGGACGCGCTGCGCGTCACCGTGAAACCGCAGACGGCCGACTTCCACGACGCGCTGACCTACGACTTTGATGACGTTAAGCCAGATTCCGCCGTAATTACGCTGCGCTGGGAGAAAGTTGCCGTGCCTTTCAAGGTTGCGGTCAATCTTAACGACACTGTCGAAGCCAGCATTCACCAGCAATTGCGCGGCCTAAACCAATATTATTGGGAGAGCTGGGACGACGTTGCCACCTACTATCTCACCAACAAAATTAATCTCGACCAGGCGCTGAAGGATGAAGATCAGTCGATCAAGGTGGAAGCCCGCTTCGACAACCTGATCACCAAGTCGAAGATTCTCGAGGCTATGGGCCGCAAAGATGACGCGACGGTAGCGCGCAACGAAGCGTTGGAAAAAGCATCAGCCCAGCAACTTTACTTCTACGGCCGCCAGTTGCAAGGCGAGAAAAAGCAGGAAGAAGCCTTCGCAATTTTTCGCTCGAACGCCAAGAAGTTCCCCGATTATTGGACGTCGCACGTAGGCATGGCTCGCGTCTACAGCGGCCAGGGCGACTTCGACAAAGCCGTCAAAGAAATGCAATCCGCTCTCGCAGGCACGCCAGATGACGCCAACCGCGCCAACCTGGAAAAATACATGAAGCGCCTGCAATCGAAAGACGACATTAACCGCTAGCCGGAAGGCGTTTCGCAGTAAGAATGGGCCAGCCGCGAAGGCTGGCCCATTTCATTTGTCGCCGGGTGGCACACCCTTTACGATCTTCGCGTCCGCCGTTCCCGCTGAGGGTGCCCCGTCCTTGCGTTTTTTGCAAGAGCCTGCCCTGAGCATGTCGAAGGGGCGGGCGGCGATGCTGCGCGTCCAATTCGATTTTGTTATCGGACTCCACGTCACCCCCAATCACCGATCCTCTCACCACACCCGGCAAGCATTCGCCCGCACCATCTTCTGGCCAGCCTTGCAACCAAAGGCCTGCGCAAACTCCGGCATATTCGAGACCACATTGTCGATGCGGAAAATAGGCAGCGAGTGCGGATCGGTCGTGACCATCAACCGCGCGACCTCGGGCCTGATATTGGCGCACCACGAATAGCCGTACGATAGGAAAAACCGCTGGCGATAGGTCCAGCCATCCGGACCTTTTTCGTCGAGCGATTTACCTTGCTTCTTAAGTTCGGCCTCGAGCGCCATCAGCGAGAGATGCATGCCGCCGTTATCGGCCGTGTCCTCGCCCTGAGTCAGCAAACCATTCTGCTTGACTCCGGCGCCGGCCTCGGGAACCTCCTGCGTATATTCATCGGAGATGCACTTGCCGCGCTCGTCGTATTGCTTGGCGTCTTCCGCGGTCCACCAGTCGCGGAGATTGCCGTGGGCGTCGAACTTGCGCCCTTGATCGTCAAAGCCGTGCGTAAGTTCGTGACCAATCACCATCCCGATGGCACCATAATTCACCGAATCATCCATCCCCTTTTCGAAAAACGGCGGCTGCAGAATGCCGGCAGGAAAATTGATCGTATTCAATTGCGGATCGTAGTACGCATTAATGGTAGCGGGCGTCATGGTCCACTCTCCGCGATCGACCGGCTTGCCGATCTTAGCCACCCAACGCTCGAACTCGAAGGCCGACGCCTGTTCCACGTTCCCCAGATAACTCTCGCGCGTGATCTTCACGCTGGAATAATCTCGCCAATGTGACGGATAGCCGATCTTATCTTCGATTCCCTTCAGCTTCACGAAAGCCTGTTCCTTTGTCGCGGGAGTCATCCAGCTCACACTTTCAACATCCTCATGCATGGCGCGTTCGATGGCATGCACCATTTCAAGCGTGCTGGCTTTGCTCTCCGGCGGAAAAGCGCGATCAACATAAGCCTGGCCAAGCGCTTCACCCAGGTCGCGGTCGGCGTTGTGAACGCAGCGCCGCCAGCGTGGCTCGATCTGCTCCTGGCCGGCCAGCGTGTGATAGTAGAAATCGAAATTCTCATCGACCATAGCCTTGGTTGAGTAAGCTGCGGCCTGGGCAATTAAATGCCAGCGCATGTAGGCCTTCCAATGCTCGAGCGGATGTGCGGCCAGCAACTTCTCCTCGGCGCGAAAGAAATCCGGCGAGGTAACAATGTAGTGGCCGCTGGCCGGGGCCTTCACCGCTTTCAGGTAAACATCCCATTCGATGGAGGGCGCCAGCTCGCGAATCTGCGCCAGGCTCATCTTGTTGTTGATGTTCTTCGGATCGCGGCGCTTAACGTTATCCATCTGCGCTTTGGCCAGAGCGGTTTCGAGTTCAATCACCGTGCCCGCATCCGCGCTCGCCTGTGCTTCCGCTTCTCCTGTAAGCACGAACATCTTCTGCAAATGCGCATGAAATTTCTTGAGCGTCTCCACCGACTTTTCATCGGTCTTGGTGTAGTAGTCGCGACTAGGGAGGCTCAGGCCGCCCTGATCAAGCTGCGCCACAACTTTCGCAGCGTCGTCATAATCCTGCTGTCCCGTGAAGCCAAAGAAAGGTGAGTTCGTCTGATTGTCGCGCTGCTCCCACGCGCCGGGAAAGAGATGGTGAAGATGAGCAATCTCAAGTGTGAGTTCTTTCTTGGACTTGAGCGCTGCAATGCGATCCAGTTCCGGCTGTAGAGGCTTCAACCCAGCCGCTTCAATGCCGCTCTCATCCATGCACGCAGCCCAATAGTCGCCAATCTTCTGCTGCACGGCGCCACGCTTCGTGTCGTTCTTGCTGGCCGCTTCCATCGTTTCGCGCAGCACAGTTTCGTTCCACAGTTCCAGGCCGCTTCCCGTGCTCCAATACACTTCGTCGTGCGGAATCGGGTTGGCCGCGAGCCACTTATTGCACGAGTACTTATAAAAGTCGTCGCAAGCATTCAACGCCGGGTCGACCAGATTCGGATCGAAATGCTCGAGCTTGGGCGCGTCTTTCGCCTGATCGGCGGCGCCATTCGTGGTAACAGAAGGGATGGCATTTTGCCCAAGCACAGCCGCAGGCAAAGTCAGTAGCAGAAGATACAAAACGAATCGGCGGATAAACATATAGCCTCTCCCGGAAGTAGACGACACACTTCAGCCGTAGAACAAGATACTACAGACGTGCCGAACACCGGAGAGTTAGCGGGAATCCTGAAACCAGCAAACAGAGCACTGCGGCGAAAGATGCAGAGCAAGCATGCTACCGTGGCGACTCAAAGCGATAGCCAATACCACGCAGCGTCTTCAGATATTTTGGATGGCGAGGGTCCGGTTCGATTTTCTCCCGCAGCCGCCGCACATAAACGTCAATTGACCGCGGCGTAACAAACGGGGTCTCTTTCCATACAGCATCGAGCAACTGGTCGCGCGTGAGCACGCGACCGGCGTGAGAAGCCAGATACTCGAGCAAGCGAAATTCCCGCACCGTAGTAAGAACGGCCCTACCCTGCGCCAGGACAGTCATCGAAGAGGCGTCGATCATAAGATCTCCCAGGCGCAACACTTCCGGAGCGACCGCCGGTTGTCGCAGGCCACGCAGCACGCTGCGCACCCGAGCCACCAGTTCCCGCGGGCTGAACGGTTTGGTGATGTAATCATCCCCGCCCATCTCAAGCCCCTTCACCCGATCAGCCTCGGCAGTTTTGGCAGTCAAGAAAATGATAGGCGTCGAAGAAAGAGTAGGAGTCTGCCGGATCTGCCGGCACAGCTCAAAGCCGTCCGCCCCCGGCAGCATCACGTCCAGCAGAACGAGCGACGGCATCTCGCGCAGGGCCTCCGAAACCACCGAGCCGCCGCTCACAAAACTCTGCACATCAAACCCGGCAGCTTGCAGATTGTGCGAAATCAGCCGCGCAATGTCCCCGTCGTCTTCCACTACGAAGATAAGGCTGCGAGAAGCAGCGGCGACATCCGTATCGCCGAGCGCTTCGTAAGATCCCGCGGGAAAGTGCATCATCACCTGGGGCAGCCGGCGCGCAAGACGACGCTTCTGGGGCACGCCTGATTCTGCCAAGAACTCTATGTTGAAAATATTGCGAGAATGTTTCCCGCATGTTAACGAATGATAAATTTCCCCAACAACAGCCGCCAGCTACCAGTTGCCGGTTGCCAGTAAGAACGAAGCCTCTTCCACCCAAGCCAGCACAAGAACTGGCAACTGACAGCTGGCAACTGGCGGCTGTTTTCTAAGTTGCTGCCCGCTTCTTCGGCGCGTGGCGCAGGCTGCGGCCTTCGATCAGGCTGTAGAGATCTTCAGCAAGATTGGTCGTGTGATCGCCGGCGCGCTCCAAAGCCTGTGCCATCAGCAGCACATCAAAGCCCGAAGGATTACTTTCCGAATGCTCAGTAAGGTGCTTCTGGAATAGACCATGACAAACTCGGTCGATGTCCTTATCCATTTGCAGAACCTTCCGGGCGCACTCCAGATCGAGATCGACAAATCCTCGATACACCAAGTCGAGCATTTCGCGCAGCGTCGAAGACATCTCCACCAACTGCCGCACATCGGAGGCTGGAATCTTCGAAGTCCGCGACTGCACCCGCATGGCCACGCTCATCATCAGATCGCCGATGCGTTCCAGGTTGGTTGTGCACTTCAGGCTGGTCAGCAGCTGTCGTGCCCGCATCTCGTTCACGCGCGTGATCGCCGCGGGCAGGCGCTCATCAATGTAGCGTTCGATCACGTCGAGTTCCTGCTCACATTCTTTAATTGCCAGAAAAGCCATTCGCGACGAATGCGTAAGCAGATCGCGCACATTGAATGCGGCGTCTCGGGCGATCAGGCATGCCTTCAGCGCCGTGCGCGCAAGATCGTCGAGCGATGCCGTACTCTTCATGGCGGCTTTCTTGCTCGCTGTCGGATTCTGGCCGGGTATCTCTGCGGCAGTGTCTGGCGTGGCGGACTCCTCTTCCATTGCGATCCGCGAGGTTGCAGTTTTACGAGGCATGCTTCGCCAGTCTACCCCCTGATTGTGAACGGACTGTTAACATATTTCGGCTGGTTTCTGAACGCGAGACCGAGAAGATTCATGGAGTTACTCGAACATCTACGCCGCCAGTTCGCCTACGGCGCCTGGGCGAACCGCGAAGTGCTCGCAGGATTAAAGGCAAGCGCGCACCCCGCGCGGGCCGCGCCAACTTTTCGCGCACATACTCTCCGCCGAGCGCCTGTGGCTGGAGCGCATCCGCAACCAGGCGCAAAGCCTGCCCGTGTGGCCGGATTTCACGATCGAGCAATGCGAAGCGCAAATCGACGAACTAGCCTGCCTGTGGCAAGACTTTCTAGGCCAGCTTTCCGATGCGGCGCTCGCGAAGAAAGTCACCTACAAAAACAGTAAAGGCGAGCCGTGGACCAGCACCGCCGAAGATATTCTGACCCACGTCGCGCTGCACTCGGCGTATCATCGCGGCCAGATCGCCAGCCATGTGCGCGCCAGCGGAGAGCAGCCCGCCTACACGGACTTCATCCATGCCGCGCGGCAAGGCTTAATCGAATGAGGCCAATCACAATGCAGAAGATGCGAATTAAACAACTCGGATTCCTGGCAACAATATTCGTGGCTCTGCTTGCAACCGCGCAACAGCGGCCCGTCAATTCTCCCCTGCTCGATCACCTTTCCGGCAAGTGGGTGTTGCAAGGGACCGTGGGCAAACAATCCGTGACCCATGACTTCGACGCGGAGTGGGTTCTCCAGCATCACTACTTGCGCTTTAACGAAGTCTCGCGCGACAAGAACGACAAAGGCGAACCTTCGTACGACGCGACGGTCTTCATCGGATGGAACGAGAAGACCAAGCAATACGCCTGCGTGTGGCTCGACATCTACGGCGGCCTGACAACAGAATCCATCGGGGTCGCCGCGCCCAAAGGGAATGAACTCACTTTCGTCTTCACCGATGAGCACGGCGAAACCAGCTTCACCAACACCTTCATCTACGATGCCAAAACTAACACCTGGGATAACCGGCTCGATAATGTAGTGAAAGGCGAAGCCAAGCCATTCGCGCTCTTCAAGCTGACCAAGCAATGAAGTTGCGACTATGCGAAGCGCTCGTACGACGCTAGCTAGTCAATCAATTAGGCGTACTTCAACCACTTCAGAATCTCAGGCAGCGTCGGCCGCTTGCCATACATCAGGATGCCGACACGGTAAATGCGCGCGCAGAGAACGAGAATTCCCGTGATCGTCCCAACCAGCAGCGCTAGAGAAAGCGCGATTTGCCAGACTGGCGGCGGCTGCACCGCGATCCGCAAGTACATCAGCACCGGCGAAAAGAACGGAACCATCGAAGTCCACACCGCAACCGGAGAATCCGGAGCGTGCATCACCGGCCCCATCATAAAAACCGAAATAATGAGCGGAAGAATGATGATGAACTGCATCTGCTGCCCTTCCTGCTCACTTGTGATGACAGCGCCAATCGCCGCGTAAATGCTGCTGAACAGCAAGTATCCCAGCAGAAAGAACACGGCAAATGCCACCAGCGTCAGCGGCGCAATGTGGATCTCTCCTGTGCTGGCGCTCGCCGCCAGTGCCGGTAACGCGTATGTTGTGGCCATCACAATCCAGATCGCGATTTGCGTCAGCCCCACCGCGCCCACGCCAATCAGCTTCCCCGCCATCAGTTCGGTCGACGTCGCGGAGGAAAGCAAAACTTCCATCACGCGCGAGTTCTTTTCTTCGAGCACCGCGCGCATCACCGAAACTCCGTAAAAAATCACTGCCGTGTACAGCAGCATCACCATGGCAAAGATCGCAAAGAACATTCCTTTGTCATTGGCCTTGGTTTCTTTGCCGCCCTCGATGCGCATGGACTCAAGCTTCACCGGCTTGAGGAGTTGATCGACCTGCGCGCCGCTCACGCCTCGTTGAGCAAGTTCCTGCAGCAGGATCGCGCGGTCCAACTGGTCCTTGAGCCACGATTTTTCCATGAACCCGCCCCCGCCGCTCTCACGCCCGTAGTAAGTGACCTTGCGCGCCGCAACCGCATCGTCGCTCAGCCACAGAAAGCCATCGATGCCGCCGGAGTTCACTCGATCTCGCAGGGCCACCCGCTCAGCCTCGGTAGCAGTTGAGTCGACCTCAATCGAGTAGTCGCGGCCGGGATTGTCCTCATCCTCCGCATCTTTATCTCTATCTTTATCTTTGCCTGCATCATCGCGGGCAGCGTCCGGCTTGGCCACAAGTTGTTGGCGCACAATCTCGCCGAACTGCGGCGTCGAAGTCACCACCACCAACCGCTGCATCTTCGTATTCTTCATGCTCGAAAGCTTCGCCGGAATCGCGAAGGCGCCAATCATGATCGCCGGCAGCAGCAGCGTGAGCACGATGAACGACCGCTGGCGCACTCGCTCCAGATACTCGCGCTTGATCACTAACCAGGTGTTCCGAAACGAGGTGTTCCGTAACGACGTATTACGCATTGGCCTTCCCCACCGCTTCGAGGAATATCTCTTCCAGCGAAGGCTCCATCAGTTCGAACTTATTAACCCGCGCATTCGAAGCCGCCGCCCGCAGCAACTCCTGAGGATCGGCTCCCGCAGCCAGCCTCACCTCCACATAGTTCCCGTAATCATTCGACGACTGCACCAGCTTTGGATCCTTCAGGAATTGCGAATCGCCTTCATACTTGATCTGCACGTTGCGTTTGCCGTATCCCGCGCGGATCTTGCCCAGATCGCCCTCCAGCACCGCCCGCCCATGATTGATCAGGCAGATCGAATCGCACAGGCGCTCGGCCGTATCCATGCGATGCGTAGAAAAAAGAAGCGTCTTGCCCGCGTTCTTCAATTCCAGAAATGCATCCTTCAGCACCAGCGCGCTCGATGGATCGAGCCCCGAGAACGGCTCGTCCATGACCACGAACTGAGGATCATGCACCACCGCTCCAATGAACTGCACTTTCTGCTGCATGCCTTTCGAAAGCTCTTCCACTTTCTTGCCAGTCCAATCTTTCAAGCCAAGGCGCTCGCACCATTGTTGCGACCGCTCGGTAGCATCGTGCGCAGACAATCCTTTTAGTTCTCCGAGAAACACCAGCTGATCCAAAACTTTCATCTTCTTATATAGGCCGCGCTCCTCGGGCAAGTAGCCGAGTTGCTGCGTGTGCGCCCGCCGTAACGGTTCGCCAAACATCGACACGCTCCCGGAATCCGGAACCGTGATGCCGATCATCATGCGCAGCGTGCTGGTCTTGCCCGCGCCGTTCGGCCCCAGCAACCCATAAACTTCCCCTGGCCGAATGACCAAAGACAAATCATCCACGGCGACAAACTCGTCATAACATTTGCGGATTTTGTTCAGCTCAACAGTATTCACTGGAAGTCCCTTGAGGAAGTCGCCATCGATCTCAACCCAGACTGGCGCACTCGAAATCGACTTAGTAGAACATAATCGGGATACCTCTTCAAACTCGTAACGTATTAATATCTCAGCAATGAAGAAACAGGTCTTCATCCTCGTCATGCTCTGTGCCGCGACCTTACTGTCCGCGGACGATCAGAAGAAAATCCCAACCATGCCGGCCGCGGTTTCCGGCAACGCCGTGGCCGTTCTCGAAAACGGACTGGAAATAGTTTCACTCATGGGCATCGGTCCAAAAAGAAAATGGAATGACGTTACTAACAAGGTTTACATCATGAGCCTCTCCCACCCCAAGTGGCGCGAGGGTCGCACCGTCCCCGGAGTCGCGGGCCGCGTGAATGCCGCCGCCATCGGAGCGAAAAGCCTCGTCATCCTTATGGGCGGCTTCGTGGTCGATAATCAGGGCGCAGAACTTACTCTCCCCGACGTAAACGTGTATGAGGGGTCCGCGCGCCGCTGGTCTCGCGGAAAAGATATTCCGGTCGCAGTCGATAGCGCAGTCGCGGGCGTAATCCGCAACCGCTTCGTCTATCTTATCGGCGGTCGCTCGCGCACAGGTCCAGTCAATAATGTGCAAGTCTACGATTTAGAAAAAGACACGTGGAGTCAGGCGACTCCGTTTCCAGGCACGCCAATTTTCGGACTCTCCGGCGGCGTCGCTGACGAAACCATCGTGATCGTCGACGGAGCGAAACCAGGCCCGGCCGGCGGTCCGAAGTTCGTAGCCAGCGATGAATGCTGGCAAGGCAAGATCGACAAGAAAGATCCCACCAAAATTGAATGGAGCAAGCTGCCGCCGCATCCCGGCACAGCCCGCTTCGGCATCGCCGGAGGCGGCAACAACCGCGACCACAAAATCCTCTTCTCCGGAGGCACGCCCACCCCGCACGACTACAAGGGGGTGGCCTACAACGAGGACGAACAGCCCGCAGAAGCGTCGCCCTTAACCTTCGCCTACGATCTGCACCACCACCAGTGGGAAAGGGTCAGCGAGAAAACGTTCGATCCGCGCGCCGACGGTCGGGGCATCGTCTTCACGCCGATTGGATCGCTGGTGCTTGGAGGGATGGCAAGCGATCTAACCGTGACCGACCATGCGACATTGTTGCCGCAGAAGTGAGAGCTGGCGGGGCGGAAATCCTGATCAAAAAAAATTGAATAGCTAATCCGCTAAAATATCTGGAATCAATAACTTAAACCGACGTTACATGAAGCCGATCTCGCTAAAATATTGATTCCAAATAACTTGCCTGTAAAATCATGATGGAAAAGGAGTTAGGCACACAAGCATTCACTAAGTCCTTTATAATCAATGGAGCTATTTCTGTCGCGGCTGAAATCTGCCGGACTACGAGCTAAAATATTCTTGCGAAAGGACTTATCCGAACGATATTAAGTTTTCAAGGAACCGTTCCTTGCAGAACAGTATCGTCTCGGTTTGAGATGAAGTCAAGGGAAAACCAGGCGACGGGTTGGTCTCATTTCCGTTTGTGTATTGCAGGCGGGGCGTCGGAATTATCGAGTGTGATGCGGCAGCAGTCGTTGCCTCCCCATTTCTCGCAAAAAACGCGACGAACGGGGGCACGCAGGTTTGAGCAATCCATTTGTCGGATGGAGCCGCTTCGCGATACAATCCCAGAGATTTCCTTGTGGGGCCTGCGCTTCCATCTGAAGGTCGCGCCATGAGAACGACAATGTTTAACCCGCGGTAGTTCGCCATCCTCCGAGTCCGCACGCCGGACCTCTCATTCTGTCTCTGGCAATTTTATCGACGCACTCGCCCGGCTCTTTCGGGAAGAGTAGCGTGGAAAGTTCACAGGTATCAATTGCAGGCATCCATGGAAGCCACATCAACTTCCGACAAGCAGCACACACTCTGGGCCTCGCTGGTGGAAGCCGTTCGCGGCTCGCATCAGGACTACACCACCGGAAGCCTGAACCGCGCGATCTTACTCTTAGCCGTCCCCATGGTTCTGGAGATGGTGCTCGAATCGCTCTTCGCCGTAGTCGACGTTTTCTGGGTTGGACGCCTCGGAGCAAACGCCGTCGCGACCGTGGGCCTGACCGAGTCAATGCTGAGCCTCATCTTCGCAGTCGCGATGGGATTGAGTTTGTCTACGACTGCGATGGTCGCGCGCCGCATCGGAGAGAAAGATCCGGAGGGCGCGGCGGTCGCGGGAGTGCAAGCGATCGCTCTTGGGTTGATGGTCTCGCTCGCGATCGGCCTGCCATGCGGGTTGTATGCGCCGAATCTGCTGCGATGGATGGGAGCGTCGCCGGAGATCGTCGCGACCGGCAGCGGCTACACCAGGATTTGTCTCGGCGGAAGTTTCGCCGTGCTCCTGCTCTTTCTCAACAATGCAATCTTTCGCGGCGCGGGCGATGCGGCGATCGCGATGCGCCTGCTGTGGGTTTCGAACATCATCAACCTGGTGCTCGACCCTTGCCTGATCTTTGGCTGGGGACCGTTCCCGCGCCTCGGCGTGACCGGCGCGGCATTGGCGACGCTGATCGGGCGCAGCATCGGCGTGCTCTATCAGTTCTATCGCCTAATGCGCGGGACGGAGCGTCTTCGCATTCTAGCCAGTCAAGTTCACTTGCAGTGGAACGTGCTGTGGCGGCTGATCCGCGTGTCGGCGACCGGCATTTTGCAATTCGCCATCGCACATTCGAGTTGGATCGGCCTGGTCCGCATCGTCAGCATCTTTGGCGCTGCTGCACTTGCTGGATATACGATTGCGATTCGCATCGTCATCTTCGTGATCTTGCCATCGTGGGGATTGAGCAACGCCGCGGCCACGCTGGTCGGGCAAAATCTGGGTGCGGGCCATCCCGAGCGCGCTGAAAAAGCGGTGTGGCGCACCGGACTTTACAATGTAATTTTCCTGGGCTCAATTGGAGTGATCTTTATATTGTTTTCCGAACCGATCGTGCGCCTGTTCACGCACGATCCTGAAGTAGTACCGCTGGGCGCGGCCTGCCTGCGCATCATCAGCTACGGCAACCTCGGCTACGCGTATTTCATGGTAATGATGCAGGCTTTCAACGGCGCGGGCGACACGATCACGCCGACCATCGTGAATTTTTTCGGCTTCTGGCTGTTTGAGATTCCGCTAGCCTATTGGCTATCCATTCCGCTGAAGATGCACTCGAACGGAGCGTTCTTTGCTATTGCCATCGCCGAGAGTTCGATGGCCGTGGTCAGCGCGATTCTGTTCAAGCAGGGGAAATGGAAGAGACAGAAAATATGAGTGCGCATTTCTGATCTTCTCTCCGAGATCTCTGCGGAATTTCTCTGCGAACTCTGCGATCAAAAATCTTAGCGCGGAGTTCGCGGACAACGGCCGCGGAGGACGCCGAGAAATCCGATCTATCGCGCCCGAGCGAGCACCAGCGTGATGTCATCCGGCTGCTCGTTGTCGCCGATCCAGTCATCGACTGCGGAGGTGACCGACTCGCTGATTTGCACCAATGGAGAATTTCGGTTCGCGCTCACCAGGTCGATGAGCCGTTCCTCGCCAAATTCGCCGAACTCGTTTTCGGGCTCGGTGACGCCGTCGCTATAGGCCAGGAAGATCTCTCCGGGATGCATTTCTACTGCGCCTTCGTCGTACGTCATGTTGTCGAACAGACCGACAACTGTGCCGCCGGCTTCGAGTCGCCGCACCGCACCGTCCCGGCCAATCAGGATGGGCGGCAAATGGCCACCGTTGCTGTAGGTCAGCTTGTGCGATCGTCCATCGTAGATTCCGAGGAAGAGCGTGGCATACTTTTCCGGCGGAGTGCTTTCGTAGAGTTGATGGTTGAGCAGGCCAAGCAAGGCTCCGGGAGAAATCTCGATGCCTTCGGGCCACGCCGCCATGATTCTGCCTGCCCCCGCCACCGCGCCCACTGCAACGGGTTCGCGCATCTGCGGCAGACTCTCGACGCTGTAGGCGCGGACCGCGGAGTGGATGGTCGCCATGAGCAACGCCGCTGAAATTCCCTTCCCGCTGATATCGCCTACGGCAAGAATCAGCTTGTGGGAGCTGGCTGTGAGGAAGTCATAGTAGTCGCCGCTCACGGTGCGCGCCGGACGGCAGAAGCCATGCACTTCGAGCGACTCGAGTTCTGAAACCTGCCGCGGGAAAAGTTGCGCCTGCACTTCCTGCGCGATGGCCAACTCGCCTTCGAGGCGCTGTTTTTCTTTCTGTTCGAGAATCAGCTTCTCGATCGATTCGGTCATCGAGTTGAACGACAACGAGAGCTGCGCGAGTTGGTCGGCGGATTTAACAGGAATGCGATGGCTGAAGTCGCCGCGGTCCACATTTTTCGTGGCGTCGTAAAGCTGCGCCACGGCGCCGGTAACGGTGCGAGTCATGCGCGTGCCGATAATCAGCGCCACTAGTTCAATCACGGCGAAGAAGATTAAGATGCCCAGCAGAATGTATTCCACGCCTTGGGCGATGTCTCCCAGCGACGCAAACAAGTGGCTATACAAGACGGATGGTCGCGTGCGGACGCTCACGAGCGCCCCTGTCTCCCTTTCGCCCGTCGCCCAGTCCACAACCGAAAGAGGAGTGCCGAATGTGATCTCGCGATCCGTCATACCCGCAGGCGCGGCGAGCGAACCAACGGTGTACGCCGGATGGAAATGATGGGTATCGCTGTGGCCGGTCTTCCGCTCCTGCACGACGGTTTCGCTTTTATCCTTGTCGTCAAAAAGACGGGTTTGGAAACCCTGCCCTTTGGCAGCGCCTTGGTTTTGATCCTTCTGCTGCGTGGCGTCAGCGGCGTAAAGCGTGATCTCTCCGAGGTTCGCGGCGATATCCGCAACCAGGTTCTTGTCAAGAGGTTCGCTGGTCACCACGGTGAGCTTGTCTGGCCCCACGTCAAACCAGGAGGCCGCGCGCAAATATAACTCGTCTTTGTCGCGAACAATTTCTTTGAAGGGCTGACCTTCGCGAATCGCCTTCGCCAGCTCGTTGTCCCGCTTGTTCAAGAAGTCAGGAAATGTTACGGGCGCAATCTCCGTCGCTTTAAGCGGCAACGCTGTCGAACCATGCCAGGCGGCGAGTTGCCGTCTTCCCCAGGCGCGATCACGCTTCCGCAGACCAGCCAACGACTCCGCCGTTGGGGACTCGCCCTTTTCGATCCGCGCAGCCAGTTCGTTGCCCACGGCCGCATTTGCCGCTTGCATGGTGCGCAACCGGGAGTCGATCTCGGAGGTTACGACGAAGCTGGCAAACTGTCCGGCGAATCCGTAGAGCGTGATGAGGGCCATCGCGATCAGCAGCACGGCGGGGATTACGCCGATGAAGACGTAAGTCACGATGAGCCGATTGCGCAGGCGCCACAGAAGTTTTCGCTTTAGCCAACGGAACGCCAGAATGGAAAAGAGCACAGCCGCGTCGAATAGAAGAAACTTGACCCATCCGCCAAGGCTGTCGCTGGCCTTGGGCGCAACCAATTTCAACAGCATTGCGAGGATGAAGAGTCCGATTGCCGAGCCCAGCGAGTAGGCGGCTCCGCGCGCAACCCATCCGTGCGGCCATAGACCGGCCGTCGTTATTCGTGCGCGCAGATTCCAATAGAACTGCTTCATGATGACGATTCGCTGGAACTAGATCTCCGGGTACAGATCGAAGAACGCCTCCAGGCTGGTGCGTAACTGCTTCTCGATTTCTTCCTTGCTGCCTTCAAGCACGTGCATGGTCACGTGGGCCTCGCGTCCGTTCGTGAGCTTGACCGGAGCCTGGCCCACTTCGGCCACATCTTCAGAGGGCAGAAGCCGCATGCCGTAAACCAGCGTGAGATTTGCCATGTGTGAATTCTAATCGTCTTGGCGTCTAAGGCCAAAGAGCTTTCACCACGGAGGCACTGAGACACGGAGAAAGCTAAAATCTAAGGAAGTCCTTTTAATTCGAGATTTTCTCCGTGCCTCAGTGTCTCCGTGGTGAAATCATTTATCATTCTGCCGTGCTCTCAAAACTCATCCTGTTCCTGACAGTATTGTTGTTAACCATTTCTGCGTTGGCTCAGCAGGCTGCTGAACCCAATTCGAGCCAGCCGCAGGTGAAGGTGAATTTGCTGAATGTTTGCACGCCGTCGGCTGAGGAGCAGAAGGAAATCGCCGCGGCCCTGGCGCGGGTGCCCAAGCAGCCGCTGTTTTCCCCTGACTTCGAGATTTCGCATGGTGTTTCCACGCTGACCGACGCTCCCAACTTTCTTCAGCCGGGTCAGCATGCGCAAATGTCGGACGAGACGTCGGTCGCCCGCTATGTGCGCATTCGCCGCGAATTCGCCGTGCAAGCGCTGTTCGCCAGCGTGCAGTATTCGTTCAGCAACGATGGGCAGAACATGGTCGAGACCCTGGTGCTGCATGTGCGCGAGCCCAAAGATTTGATTCAGCTTTCGATGGAAGACAGCGCTTCGGCGATCGGCAGTCCGGAAAGTATGGTCGCGGCCAATACTCCTGCCAGCCGTGTGCGGCTTGAACGTTTCGGAAAGTCATCGATCGCGCTGGCTCGCTGCTCGGGATCTGAAAACGGGCCGCCGCCGGACCAGAGCGCTTATGAGCCGTTATTCCGCAGCGCTTCCGAGGTGCTGGCCAATTACCGGTCTTTGCTCAGCGTCCGGCGGACTGTGCCGGCTGAACTGGCACAGATTCCAGGTGGGAAGGAAACAGCGAAACCAAAGTCTGCTAAACCCGGAGCTAAACCTGCCGACGAAAAGAAATGACGGAAGAGCAAAATCTTTACCACGGGGGGCACGGGGTTACACGGGGTAAACCTCTACCCCCTATTGGGCTCTGCATCTTAATTTTGAATTCGCAATCTAACGGCTAGCTAATCATGAGCGAAACTCGCAATGTCGTGATCATTGGTTCCGGCTGCGCCGGACATACGGCCGCGCTTTACACGGCGCGCGCCAATCTGAAACCTCTTGTCGTCGAAGGGCACGAACCTGGCGGCCAGCTTTCTCTAACCACGCTGGTGGAAAATTTCCCTGGCTTCCCTGAGGGGATCATGGGACCGCAACTGGTCGAGAACATGCGCAAGCAGGCGGAGCGTTTCGGCGCGGAATACCGCATGGCCCATCTCACCAGTGTGGATCTCAGCAAGCGTCCATTTCTGCTGCATCTGGGCGTGCATCAGGTACATACGCAGACGCTCATTATCGCCAGCGGAGCATCCGCGCGATGGCTGGGCCTGCCCAACGAGCAGAAGCTTATTGGCCACGGCGTTTCTTCGTGTGCAACGTGCGACGGCTTTTTCTTTTCAGGAAAAGAAATTGTGGTGATCGGCGGCGGCGATTCTGCCATGGAAGAAGCGACGTTCCTGACTCGTTTTGCCAGCAAGGTCACGCTGATCCATCGCCGCGGCAGCTTTCGCGCTTCGAAAATCATGCTGGAACGGGCTCAGAAAAATCCCAAGATCCATTTCCTTACGGACACTGTTGTTGAAGATGTCTACGATCACACCAAGCAGGAAGTCACCGGCCTCAAGCTGCGAAACGTGAAGACCGGCGAGGTTTACGACTTCCCCACCAGCGCGCTTTTTCTCGGTATCGGGCACGTGCCCAACGCAAAAATATTCGCGGGCCAGCTCGATGAAGACGCTGACGGGTATTTGAAGACGCACAATTATGTGCACACGCGCGTGCACGGCGTTTATGCCTGTGGAGACGTGCAGGACCGGCGTTATCGCCAGGCTATTACAGCCGCCGGAAGCGGATGCATGGCTGCCATTGAGGTCGAAAAGTTCATGGAAGAGCACGGAAGCTGAGCCTTCAGCAAGCGTGTGCCCAGATCGACGAATGTTCGAGTCGAGATCGCCCGCATGAGATTACCGGGGTAATCTTTTTTCGTCATTACATTCCTCTTATTCTGAATTTGGAAGACTGGCCCCATGAAGAATCGTATCGCCATTGCTTTCGTTATTCTCGCGTCAGTCCTCACGCTTGCTCCAAGCTCCGCTCGTGGCCAGGAAGCGTCTGCAGGCGTCCGTAAAGTTGTGGACAAAGTGGTTCCGCAGTATCCCAGCGTCGCTCGCCGCATGAACATCCAGGGCGTTGTCAGGTTGGATGTGTTGGTGGCGCCCAACGGCGCGGTGACGTCGATCGAGGTGCGCGGCGGCCATCCATTGCTTGCGGACGCTGCCCAGACGGCGATACACCAGTGGAAATGGGCGCCCGCTCCGCACGAAACCCATGAGACGATTGAGTTGAGATTTAATCCTTAGCGCTCGACCCGTCGTCCTGCCTGTCTGTTCGACATCTCGGCCTTCGATGATGTGAGGTTTGTTGCGGCATGCCTCCGTTGTGATAAAACGTTCTGTGCTCCTCTTCCTTATCTTTATCCGGCAATCCTTTCCGGCTGATGAACTTCCAGGTGCGGAATGTTAAGAACTTTTTTCGTGCGTCTTTCTGAAAACCCATCGTTGCGCAACTTTGCCGAGCGTTCTTCACTGGGCCGCCGCGTTTCCAGCCGGTTCGTTGCCGGAACTGAGATTGCCGATGCGGTCCGCGCTACTCAAGCCATTAATCGCGCCGGCATGAGCGTAACCATCGACAACCTTGGGGAAAATGTCACCAATCCGGACGAGGCTCGCGAGAGCGCGCAGCTCTATCAGCAGATTCTTGAGGCCATCGCTGCCAACCAACTCAATGCCAACATAAGCCTCAAGCTCACGCACATGGGGCTCGATGTGGATGAGAAGCTGGCTCGCGACATCGTCAGCGGGCTGGTCGGCAAAGCGGCATCCATGAATCCGCCGGGCTTCGTGCGCGTCGACATGGAGGGCTCGCCCTACACGCAGCGCACGCTAGATTTTGTTCACGAACTGCACCGCATGCCCGGCAATGCGAACTCAGTGGGCACAGTGATTCAGGCTTATTTGAAGCGCTCCGAGAGCGACATTGAAAAACTGCTGGCGGAAAATATCCGGATTCGCCTGTGCAAAGGCGCTTACAAAGAACCTGCCGAAATCGCTTTCCCTGCCAAGTCGGACGTGGATGCGAACTACGTGAAGCTCATGAAGATTCTGATGAAGAGTGGCATCTATCACGGGCTGGCCACACACGATGAGAACATCATTCATCAAGCGCAGGCCTTCGCGACCAGCGAGAAACTTTCCCACGACTCCTTCGAATTCCAGATGCTCTACGGCATCCGCCGCGACTTGCAGCGAAAGCTGGTGAAGGACGGCTGGCGCCTTCGCATTTATATTCCGTTCGGCACGGAGTGGTATCCCTACTTCATGCGGCGGCTGGGCGAGCGCCCGGCCAACGTTTTCTTCATCGCGCGGAATTTGTTGCGGGCGTGAACGACGAGGAGCATTCAGCGCCCGCATTCCATTCGATAGTGCGAGCCTGCTACCGGGTTCCGGTCGCCGTCCGCGGAAGCGCGTCTTTCACGTATTTATCGAACCAGCGCAGCATCTCGTAAACCAGTTGCTCGTTCGATTCCATCGCTGTATACCAGTGCGGCTCGTGCGGCAGCATGACCAGGCGAGTGATACCGCCGTTGCCTCGAATCGCTTCATACAGCTTTTGACCTTGCAGCGGCGTGGTGCCGGGATTCGCATCTTCGGCGCCGTGCACGATGAGCAGCGGCGTCTTCAATTTGTCGGCGAAGAAAAACGGAGAGACTTTCAAGTAGACATCCGATGCCTCCCAAACGGATCGCCGTTCGTTCTGGAATCCGAACGGTGTGAGCGTCTTGTTGTAAGAGCCGCTGGTAGCGACGCCGGCGCGGAACAGGTCGGAATGCGCGACCAGATTCGCGGTCATCAATGCGCCGTGGCTGTGTCCAGTGACTCCAATCCGATCCGGATCGGCGACGCCCATCCGCACAGCCTCGTCGACTGCGGCCTTGGCATCGGCGACGAGTTGTTCGAGATAAGTGTCGTAGGCTTTTTTCGGATCGCCGACGATGGGGAACGAAGCGTTGTCGATGATGGCATAACCCGCAAGCAGCAACAGCCGATATTGCCGCAGCTGCGTGAAAGTTTCTTGCGAGCCTGAAACCTGGCCGGCCTTCGAAGCGTCGGCATAATCGAGAGGATAAGCATAAAGAATCGTAGGCACGCGCGTTCCGTCTTTATATCCGGGCGGCGTGTAGAGCGTGAACGACAAATCCAGCCCGTCAGCGCGCTTGTACTTGACCAACCGCTTCTTGATCGCCCGCACTTCGGGCGTGGGGTCGGGAACGTGAGTGATCGCGACACTTGTTGAGGCAACGACCGCTTCTCCGGCGGGCGCATCATTCGTGATGCTGCTCCCCAGCGTTCGCAAAAAGGCATTCGGCGGGTCCGTGGGCGATTGATGCCAGGTAAGAAACGTCTTTGTGTCCGGACCGGTGAAGGAAAGAAACAGCTCGAAGCAATTTTTATCGCTGCGGAACAGGCGCTCGGACTTCAGCGTTTTCAAGTCAAGCCGGTCGAGGAACGGCCGGTCACCGTCTGGCGAAGAACCCAAGCTTGAGAGGTAGATCGAATCGCCCTCCTCGCGAACCACCCAGACGCCATTCGCGAGCTGGCGCCTCACCGGCATGCCGGGATAGGCATACTTCTCGTCGGTGGAAAGATCCCACAGCAAGCGAGGCTTCGTTGGCTGAGCATCGACGTCGATGATGAAGATGCGCCTCCAGTGCCGGTTTTCGTCGTACTCATTCAAAAGAGCGAGGCTGGGTTGTTCGCCCCAAGCGACGCCCACGTAACGCTGCTCGGTCCGCGTGATTTCGACCGCGGGGGAGGTGAACGGCGCCTTCAGCAGCATAATTTTGTCGCGAGCCGGAACCTGCACCTTCCAGTCGCCGCCGTCGAGCGCTTCCGCCCAGACCAGCGTAGCCGGCTCGGTAGCACGCCACGAAAAATCGCGCGGACCGAGCGGAACGCCTGCGATGGGAACGCGATCCGCCAGCGGAAGCGACGCGATAGTATGAGCGCGAACATGGGAGCGATCCGATACTTCCCACACTTCGACCTGCTGCGGGAAGCGATCGAACGTGGTGACGTAGGAGTAGGGCTTGTGAATCGCGCTGACGAGAATGTGCTTCCCGTCCGGCGCGGCGGAGAGCGATTCGTAATTCGCCGGCTTGCCGACGGGCGTGATCGCCCCGGTCGCCGCGTCGACGAAAGCAAGTTGCGAGGTTGCGTAGTAATCGAAAACGTCTTCGTCGTGCTTGCTGTTCAGCGTGTCGCGGTTTTCATAAGTGCTGCTCTGCCCTTTTTCGCCGGTAGTCTCCTGAATGCTGGGACCAGCCGGCACAATCGGTTCAGGCGGCGGCGCGCCCATGCCCTCAGGCACCAGCTTAACCAGCAGCGTTTTCTGGTCGGCCATCCACTGCATCTCGTCGTTGAACATCGGGTTGAGGCGCGCTCCGTGCACGGCATGCACCTCACCAGTCTTGGCATCGCCGATCCAGAGTTCGACCGCCGTGGGAGCGAGATTGACGAACGCGAATCGCTTTCCATCAGCGGCCCAGACCGGCCCGCCGGGGCACGCGCCCTCGGGAAGCTTGATATGAATCTGCGCGCTGTCTTTATTTGTTGAGGAAGAGGAAGCAGCGTTTGTTGAGGAAGCAGCGGCGACGTGCACCAGTTCCATGCTCCGGACGCAGGGCGTAATGCCGTAACCGCCGGGAGTGTCATGCTTGCTGTGATTCTTGGGCTCGACGCGCACGCCTGCCAGCCGCAGAAAAGGTGTCGACACTCGGGCAATCGAGGGATAATCCTGCCACGACACGAGCAGAATCGAGTCTTGCGTGGGGCTAACGCTGGGCCGCGGCGGCGAGGGCGCATGCATCACATCCAGAATATTTTTCGGCGGCTGGTTATATCCGGATGCACTCTCGCTCGCAACAACCGGCGCTGAGGCCACGTTTAATGACGATAGGCTGGACTGCGATTCGACGCGTACAGAGATTGCGCAAGCAAAAACAACGACCGCTCCTGCCAAGAAACAGTTCAAGGCGTTCCGCACTGCCATAAGTTTTCTCCGCTACATTTCCCAGGCTTTTAGGTCGCACCATCTTACGAACGCGGCATCCGCGAGTCAACGAATTGAGATGCGAAGGCACTCAGTATCCAGCGTTTCTGGGTCAGCCCTGCACACACGGTCATTGGCCAGAACAGCTATGTCACGAGCAGGATTGTCGCAAAGCTAGGTCCGATGAGCTCGTGGACCGTCACAACGAAAAGCGAGCTGCGCCATGACTAGAACTACAGGAAAACCTTAATGGAAAAGACACGAATTTTCCCTCAGAAACAGCAACTGAGATCGTTGCTTGGTGAACGTCCATGCCAATATACTTTTCCTGGTTCATAACGGCGCTCCTTCGGTCAGTGGTGATCTCCAACAATCACAACCTACCGCAAAGTGGGCGCCTTTTATATTGCGTGTAATCGCGATGTTTCGCCAACCACGGGTAAACCTACACTTCCCCTAAGAACGTGCTTTGGAATAAAGTGGCCAGACTCACTTCGGTGGGTCACCTGCAGGTTCTTATGCAATGGCCATCTTTAGTCAGGGGTATTTGCGTTGTAGCAGCCTGCGCGTATGGCGGCGCACTGTTGGCTCCGAGCCAACGGGAAACCATAGCCGCCAAGACAAGTCCTCTCGTTCTGGAGGAGAACGAGGGAGAACGGCGTGTGGTAAGGGGATGGCCTGGACATTCTGAGCCGGGAGAGAGCTTCATTCTGAAAGTAGACCCCAGGAATGGCGGGTCCTCGCATCTCGTCTTCCTTACAGCGGACCTCGCGCCGGAGGGAGAAATTCCAACGCACCGTCACCCCGGTGCAGACGAGATTCTATTCCTAGAGTCTGGAACCGCCCGCGTTCAGGTGGGAGACCTGGTCAGGGAGGTGCACGCCGGGGCCACCGTGTTCATCCCTGCGGACACTTGGATCTCTGTCACCAACGTTGGGAAAGACCACATCCGGGCGGTGGGAGTATTTTCGGCTCCAGGCTTCGAGCAGTATATGCGCGAGGTCTCCGTTCGAGAAGGGGAAAAGAACGTGCCGGTGACAGAAGCGGAAGACGCGGCGATCGCCAAGCGGCATTCTCATGCCGTGGTTTACAAGTAAGAACCACGTTTGTCTAGAATCCCTTTCGCGAAGTAGTAATGATGATCGCATTTGTGATCGAAGAGATGGATGGTCGGACTAAGTTCCTGACTCTAGACAGTATTGTGCACGGCGAATTCTCAGTTTACGAAAACAGGCCATTTCGCTCATTGAGGGGCTTTGAGTGTAACCGCGATTTTTCACCAACTGGACAAATTCAATAGTGGGTGGCCCACCTGATCCAGCGGTGAACAGACCTCTGTTGCATCACTTAGTAGATGGTTTCCACTCCTTCGCCAGACGTCGCGCCTCCGCAATCTCTTGCGGACTCATTTTTCCGGCTAGCTCTGTCATCCTCGCAGTAAGATTCTCCATTAATCTCTTCTCTATCCCTTGCGAGGCGATGGTCATCCACATATACGCCGTGACATTATTCTGCGGCACTCCTTCCCCTTGCGTGTAAAGGATGCCGAGATTGGCTTGTGCCTGCGCATTTCCCTGGTCGGCCGCCTTGCGGTATAAGAGCCCGGCCTGGTCGAGGTCCTTGGCCACTCCCTGGCCATGTTCGTATTGGAAGCCGAGATCGTACTGTGCACCCGCACTCCCCTGATCGGCGGCCTTGCGCATCCAGATTGCGGCCTGCTCCAAGTCCTTGGGGACGCCATCGCCGGCGTAGTACATCTTGGCGAGATTCTCCTGCGCAACTACCTTCCCCTGATCGGCCGCCTTGCGATATAGCTTTGCTGCTTCGGCCAGATCTTTAGGAACGCCTTCGCCACCGTCATATAACTGGGCGAGCTTGAGTTGCCCGTCTGCATTGCCTTGATCGGCGGCCTTGCGATACCAGCCTCCTGCCGCGCTCGCATCCCTGGCCACTCCGTTGCCGGCGTAGTACAGCAGGCCGAGATGGTACTGGGCAGTCGCGTCGCCCTGATCCGCGGCTTTGCGGTACCAACTCGCTGCCTGACTGTAATCCTTGGGAACCACTTCTCCGTTTTCATACAGATAGCCGAGGCTTACCTGGGCATCCGCATAGTTCTGAGCGGCGGCCTTCTCGTACCATCGCTTCGCTTCAGTCAGGTCTCTTGGCACGCCCACCGCGTAGTTGTACGCCAAGCCCAGGAAGAACTCTGCCTTGACGTGGCCTCGCGCGGCAGCCTTGCGGTACCAGTTGACCGCTTGGCTCGGATCTTTAGCCACCCCCTGGCCCAAGGCGTAGGACGCGCCTAGAAAGAACTCTCCGCTTGCGTCGCCCTGGTTTGCCGCCTTCTGGTACCAGCGGACCGCTTCGTTGAAGTCTCTGGGCACTCCTTCGCCGTTGCGATTCAACAAACCGAGGCGCACCTCCGCCTCCGCATTGCCCTTTTCAGCGGCCTTACGCACCAAGCTGATACTTTCGTTAGCATCCTTTGGCACTCCATTGCCCAAGGCATACAGTTTGGCAAGATTGAACTGCGCCTGGGCGTCGCCCTGATCGGCGGCTTTGCGATACCACTTTGCCGCTTCGCTGACGTCCTTCGGTACTCCCTCGCCGTCTTCGTACATCATGCCCAGTCGCCGCTGTGAGGACGATTCACCTTGTTCGGCGGCCTTGCGATACCAGCGCGCCGCCTCGGTGGAATCCTTGGGCATCCCCTCACCCTTTTCGAACATGAGGCCGAGCAACATCTGCGAACCCAGATTGCCTTGATCGGCGGCCTTGCGATACCACTTTGCCGCTTCAGTGAGATCTTTGGGTACTCCCTCGCCATCGTGGTACAGCAGGCCCATTTTGCCTTCCGCCTGTGCCAGCCCCTGATCGGCCGCCTTGCGGAATAAGACCGCTGCTGCTGCGATGTCCTTAGGCACGCCCTCGCCGTTTTCATATCTCAGGCCGAGATTAAGCTGCGCTGGCGCAAAGCCCTGATCAGCGGCCATGCGCCACCATCGTGCCGCTTCGTTCAGATCCTTGGCCACTCCATCGCCCGCATAGTACAGACGGCCGAGAGCGGACTGTGCAGACGCGACGCCCTGATCGGCAGCCTTTCGGTACAACTTCGCCGCTTCGCTTAAGTCCTTGGGCACTCCCTCGCCTTCTTCATACATCAGGCCGAGCCGCTCCTCGGCAGATGCACCCCCCTGATCGGCGCCTTTGCGGTACCAACGCGCCGCTTCGTTAAGATCTTTGGGCACTCCCTCACCTTCGTGGTACATGAGCCCGAGCCTCGACTCCGCCTGCAGCAGTCCCTGATCGGCAGCCTTGGCGTACCAGCTCACCGCTGCGCTGGAATCCTTGGATACTCCCTCGCCGTTTTCGTACATGTGGCCGAGATCGAATTGTGCAATCGCGTCGCCCTGATCCGCGGCCTTCCGGTACCAACTGACGGCCTCGCCTAAGTCCTTAGGCACTCCGCTCCCGCTGTTGTACAGGTAGCCAAGATCGGTCTGCGCGTATGCGTCCCCCTGATCGGCGGCCTTGCGATACCAGAGCGCTGCTTCCTTGTAATCCTTAGGCACTCCCCGACCGTTTTGGTACAGGCCCCCGAGCTTTCTCTGGGCAGGCGCGTAACCTCCATCGGCAGACTTGCGGAACCAACGGGCGGCTTCGGCAGAATCCTGGGTCACACCGTCGCCGCTCTGGTACATGGAACCCAGTGCCTCTTGTGCCGGCGCATACCCCTGATCGGCAGCCTTGCGCCGCCACGCGGCTGCCTGGCCGAGGTCCTTCGGTACCCCCTTTCCGTCGAAATACAAATTGCCCAGCCAGAATTGACCCTCCGGATAGCCCTGCTCCGCAGCCTTGCGGTACCAGCTGGCGGCCTCGCTGAAATCCTTCGGCACTCCATCCCCGTAGTAGTACATGTTTGCCAGCCAGTACTGCGCCTCTGCGAAATTCTGATCGGCGGCCTTACGGTACCAGCGCGCGGCTTCGGCAAAGTCTCGCGGCAGGCCTTCGCCGCGCATGAACATTTTGCCAAGATTGATCTGGGCGACCGCCTTACCCTGATCGGCAGACTTGCGGTACCAAGCCTCCGCTTCTTTAAAATCTTTGGGCACTCCGTTGCCGTTTGCGTACAGGTACGCGAGATTTGCCTGGGCAACTGCGTTTCCCTGGTCGGCAGCCTTGCGATACAAAACTGCCGCTTGGCCGTAGTCCTGGGGCACCCCCTCGCCCCTTTCGTACATCCCGGCTAGCCCCAGCTGTGCAGCCATATCGCCCTGATCAGCGGCTTTGCGGCGCCAGCGCTCTGCTTCGGTCAGATCTTTCGGCACACCGTCGCCGTGGTCGTACAACAGGCCCAAATTCGCCTGCGCTTTTGCGTAGCCCTGATCAGCTGCCTTGCGGTACCAGCGCGCCGCTTCGCTGAAGTCCTTCGGCACTCCTCTCCCGTCTTCATAGAAAAGGGCAAGATTGTACTGCGCCTCCGCATTGCCCTGATCGGCTGCCTTCCGCGTCCAGGCAGCCGATTCTGCAGCATCCTGGGGCACTCCAATGCCCTGCGAGTAAAGGGTAGCCACCGCCTCCTGAGAGTCAGCCAGCCCCTTATCGGCGGCTTTGCGAAGCCAGACCGCTGCTTCGTGCGGATCCTTGGTCACGCCCTCGCCACGGTAATACATTCCGCCGAGTTTGAACTGCGCCTGCACGAAGCCCTGATCCGCAGCCTTGTGATACCAGCGCACGGCTTCACTGGAATCCCGAGGCACTCCTGCCGCAGGCACTCCCGCCGCGTACATATCGGCCAGATCGTACTGTGCCGCGGCTTCGCCCTGATCGGCTGCCTTGCGCCACCAACTCGCCGCCTCCTTCAGATCTTGCGGCACGCCATCGCCCCGGGCGTAGGCCTTACCGAGATTCACTTCTCCGCTTGCGTTTCCCTGTTCGGCAGCTTTGCGGAAAAGACGCGCTGCCTCTTTCAGGTCCACCGGCATCCCTTCGCCGTCCTGATACATGAGGCCGAGTTCTGCTTGCGCCAACGCATTGCCTTGGTCAGCCGCTTTACGCCACCAGCGGGCGGCTTCGCCCAAGTCCTTCGGTACTCCCTTGCCATAGAAGTAGATGTGGCCCAAGCAGTACTGCCCATCTGCATTATTCTGATCGGCGGCTTTGCGGCACAAGCGGGCCGCCTCACTGAAGTCCTTGGGCACTCCGCTACCTTCGTCGTACGTGAGTCCAAGCACCACTTCGGCCGGTGCATAGCCTTGATCGGCTGCCTTGCGCAGCCAGCGGATCGCCTCTTCAATGTCTCGGGATACGCCTTGACCGTTGTAATAGAGCATCGAGAGGCGCTCCTGAGCTTCTGCGTTGCCCTGATCGGCGGCTTTGCGCAACCACACCGCCGCTTCCTTAAAATCCTGCGGCGCCTTTTTCCCGTCGCGGTATATTTTCCCCAGAGCAAGCTGGGCGTCGGCATTTCCTTGATCCGCGCGTTCCCGGAGATTGGTCAACGATTCCGAACTGGACGTTTGCGTCGTCTGCCCAAAACCCAGCACGATGTTCGACACGGCAAAACACAACACAAATACGGCACTAGTCTTGAAGTGGAAGGCTCTCATAGTGATCCCCTGCTCGGGCCGCCATGTTATCGCTTCCGACGAATACAAACCAGAAAATTTCGCCAACGGCAAGCCGGAGATAACAACGTCGTACAGCCAAGATAGAAGGGAAGCTTGGATGGGTTGCGAAACCAAGCGATTTCGCTCAAAACCCGAGTCAAGCCACGCTCTCGGCCAGAAGTTTGGCGAAAGACCGCACAGAGTTCAGCTTGTCCTCGTGCAAACCGCGCAGTTCGCGCTCGCTGATCCGTTTTTCATGCAGGAGTTCTCCCAACACCTGAGTCAGGTGCGAAGCGCGGAATTGATACTTGCGGTCAATCTCCTTACGGCGTTGTGTCAGGTACTGTTCCAACCCCCAGACGTCCGAGGACTGCCTGATCCGGCTTGCTCATCATGGTCTTGCGCTGGGCACTTGACCGAAATGGCCTGGTTTTCGACAGTTGACTCCTGCTTGCCCGTCTTATTGGACGTAGACAATTCGATGATCGGCTTATAGACCTGCCATCTTCTCCTGAACCTTGGGAATCCAGACTTCTTGAGCAGTTGGCTCCATGAGGTGAACTCGCTCAAGTGCTTTCTCAAAAGTCGTGCGCGCCTCGGCATTCTTCTGCAATGCCTTCTGCGCATCTCCCAAAGCCATCAAAGCCTGCAAGGAATCGGGCGCAAGGGCAACTCCGGCCTGAGCTTCGGAAAGCGCCTGTTCGGGTTGGTGTTGCTCGAGCAGGGTTCCTGAGATGACGGCGCGATCCAACGCAGCGGCGTATGGAACGTTGAAGGTACCATCGTAAACAAACACGCCATCTTCGATCACAGCGGTCGGCTTGAGTTCCATGAACTGACGGTATGGGCTTAGAAGGGCTGAGCCTGATTCATAGAACGTCAGTGAAATGTGGCTGAAGAATACTGGCCCCTGGATGACTGGAGGGGTTTCGGTCTTCAGCCCAGCCCAGATCGTGTCCATGGTGGGCAGAGTCTTGCAGGGAATGCCATAGGCGTGGAACGGAATCAACGGCTCGGCCGTGTACGCGAACCAACATTCTTTGATCCCTCGCTCGTCAACGTAACGCTTGACGGCTTTTAGTTGCTGTCCCCAGTCCGTGGTGGAGTCGGTCAGATACTTGTGGATGTTGGCCGGCCCGCCCCAGAGTTCGTTCGCGTACGGAATGTACGAGGTGGGGAACGCGCGGAGCGAAGTCACGACATGGAAAATGATGAGAACAGCAATGGGCCATACCCAGAGGCGATCGCTTTGAATCAGGCTCCAAGCTGCTCCGCCCGCCAACACAAGGACGAAGACAAAGACCAAAAGGATGTGCCGCACTCCGATGTTCAGACTCGAAGTCATCGAAATACAAAAATAAAGCGTGGGCGGCACAGACAGGAACAGGATCTCGCGCCAGCCACGGAGCTTGCCAGTGGCGATGGCATATACGATCAGCGGGACGAAGATCAATGTGGTCAGGGTCGCCTTTATGACGAACGCCACCGGAAAATAGAACCATACCCCATGCGCATAGACCTTCCCAAACATGTAACTGGGCCACGTATTCGCCACCGAGCGGACGTCCGCCAAACCATAGAGCCATGACTCGGGCAGCACTTTCCAGCGCGCCATGGTCTTGATCACTTTGGCTTCCGCCGGACGCAGGGTCCCGAGTGTATCCTCCAATGGTGGATTCATCCGCGTCCCGGCGGGACGAGCAGCGTAGCGGAATCCATAACACGCCCACATGATGCCAACGGCGATGATTCCGGCAATCACGAGCGCACCACCCAGGCGTGCTGCCTGATGCAGGCGGGTCTCTTCGCCCGCTTGACGGGGACGCAACAACTCGCTGGCTGCGAGTAAGATCAGCATCGCCGGCAGCAGCACTGCGGAATGCTTGACGATAAAGAAGAGGCCTGCCGCGAGACCCAGCACTGCGACGCGTCCCCACGAGGGAGATTTCACATACCGGTAGAACGCATAGATGCTGGACACGAGCGCTGCCGCCGCGCCCGTGTCCGTCGTCACCAAGGAGCCATGCGCCAGGAAGTTGGGCTCGAAGACGATCAGCACGAGTGCGATGAATCCCGCGCCAGCGCCAAACATTTCTTGTGCTGTAAGGAACGCCAGCAGCGCAACCAGCAGCGCAAAGATCGATGCTGCAATTCGGGCGCGGAAGATGACCATCTCGTGATCATTCTGAAAGATGAGATCGCGTCCGCTCAGGTAGGCCTCGGCCTTGAAATAACGGTTCTGCAATTGCGGTTCATGAAGGTTCATTCCCAGCAGCGGAACGGCAGCAATCATCTTCACCAGCGGCGGGTGCTCAGGGTTTAGACCAAAATCCTGATGCTTGAGAGACATATATCCGGCAAAGATGTGATCGCCTTCATCGAACGTAAGCGACTCGTGCTTGACGGAGTACAACAACTGGAATTCGAGAATCAGGAGCAAGAGCATGACCGCGGCTATTTTTACCCATGACCGCTTGAGCAGTGAATGGAATGTGTCAGTGATTCCCGTCGCGGGTTGCGAAATTGCACGCGCCTCTGCCTTCATCATTTCTCCGCATCAAGAACATAAGTAGTAAAACACGCCTATTCGCAGAAACACTACGAATTTGAAGATAAGTCTCATCGCGATTCGATGGAGCGTGTCAGTTGCTGGATCAAGGGTCTCAAAAACGTCGGGAATTCGAGTCGCTGGGGGCAGCTGGCGAAGAATCGCCGTTACACTCATCATGGCTAGGCACTTGAGCGTAACGGCCTGGTTTCAACAGTCAGTTATTCCTCCCTGTGGCACGTTGGCGCCATTCCCACGGTCGTGATGAGAACGTCAACTGGTTTAGTTGGCAGCATAGCGGCAACTGTTGTAGCTGGTCCCGGCTGCAGAAATGGCAAGAGCAAAGGCAGGTTGTGGAAAAAAAAGTCTCGAATCCATTCTTCAGTACATAGTCATCTTTTGATCCAGCACACGCTTCGACATAATCGGATACCTCAAGTGCAACCTCGGCTTCTTTCCTGTAGAACTTGCTTGCATCCGTCAGTTGCAACACGTTCCCTTTAACATAGGCACGAAACCTTTCAGCAATGCCGTGGGACTTCGAGAAATCAGGAGCCTTGCCCTGTTTGCCTGAGTTGGGAGAGTTCGGTGTCGGTTCAAGACTTGAGGCCATTTCTGATGAAGGGGGTGTGATTTTGGTCGTAAGGACCGCACCTGTGAACGTGCCATCTGACACTCCTCCGCGAGGATGACGAACTGGAGATGGGGCCGCTTGGGTTGACCCAGGGATGGTATCGCAAATATCACTAGTCGGCGACATTCGATTCAGTGCACAGTTCTGGTGAGGATGATGCACCAACAAACATGGGCGTGGGCTTTCGCTGAGATTCGTTTCAACTGAAGGTCGATCATTTAGAAAGCCGGGATTCGTCTGCTTGAGGCTCTCCGCCGAGCTTCCAAGCGCCCATTCCGGGTCCAGAACAAAGTTCGACTCATGGTCTCGTGGGGAGCTGAATATCAATCCACATACCGCGGACAAGCCTCGACGAGTTCAATAAGCTCTGCGCTGGTCTCAGATAAAATTGTACCTCACCATACACAGAGCCTATTTTCTCGAGCAATCCGCATCTAGGAAAGAAACGCGAACCCGATTCCAGCTCACGCGGTCGGCCTGGTTGCGTTTGCGCTCGCAGCCGCCTGTGTGCAGTTTCTTGCACTATGGAGAAGGGCCGGACGCCGCTGTGAACTTCTGAGTAAATTTCTTAGACTTTCCTGTTTCGCCAGCTCCCGCCTCTCGTGTAATATTTCGTGCGTTCCAAGTTCCCAGTTTCTCCATTCGTCTCGCCGTCCAATAGAAATTTTAGGAGTGATCAAATGAGCGCGAAGAGCGATCATGTGCCCTGCACCCTGCTGGTTGGTGTTTTGCTTCTAACGACGGCAACCTTCTTGGTCGCGCAAGCTGACCCAAACGCTGCGATCACTCCGGAGTCCATCGCTCCCAGTTCCGTCACCTCAACATCGATACCGGCAAGTCTGTTCGATAATTCAGCTCACGACGGCGTGCTGTATGGCAACGCGTGGCCGAGCATGCCCACTTACGGCATGCGGCTCTGGGAATCGAACACCTCGTGGGCGGAACTCAACACCGCGAACGGTGTCTATGACTGGACTACCCTGGATAGCTGGATCACTCAGGCGGCGACCCACAATATCCAATTAATTTATACATTCGGATTCACTCCCAAATGGGCCAGTTCCGATCCCAATGATTCGGGTTGCGATGGATTTCCAGGTGCCTGTTGGCCTCCGAGTGACCTGAACTCCGACGGAACCGGTACGGATCAGGACTGGATTAATTTTGTCAGCGCCGTTGCGCAGCACGCTCCCAGCATCGTGTATTGGGAACTGTGGAACACTCCCCATGATCCCAATCAATGGAATGGAACAGACGCTCAACTCGTGCGCATGGCGCAGGATGCGCGCACCTACATTCTGAAATATATACCGACGGCACAAATCATCAGCATGGCCAACGGGCAGTTGAGCTACAGCTATCCGAGTTCAAATTGCACGATGCCCGATAAAATGGCCGGATACTTGGCGGCAGGGCTCGGCCCGTATATTGACATCCTCGCGTTTCACACCTACTACACCACCACGGCCGAAGACATCGTGCCGGTGATTCAGTGCTATCAGAGCGTCATGTCCACATACAACATAAGTTCCATGCCGCTGTGGTCAACCGAAGGTGCGTGGGGGACCGATAGCGTTCTTCCCGGTTCCACGGATCAGGCGGGCTATGTAGCGAGAACGTACCTGCTGCTCTGGTCCAATGGCGTGGTGCGACATTACTGGTATGCCTGGAACGATTTCAGCACGGGAACGCTGGAAGTCAACGGCATAGCCAACACTGCCGGAGATGCATACACGCAAGTAGAGAGCTGGATGTCCGGCCGCACCATGAGCACTCTGTGTTCCGAGAATAGCTCGGGGATCTGGACTTGCGGTTTAACGGGATCCAACGGCTACTCCGCTCAGGCAGTGTGGAACCCCGGTGGCAATGCCAGTTATACCCCATCCAGCCAGTATGTGAACTATCTGGATCTGAGCGGGATCGAGCACACCATTTACAAAGGCGCTACGGTAACCGTCGGCGTCGAACCCATCCTGCTGCAAACCAGCACAACCACGGAGAGTCCTAACTTCGTTTTCAGTGAATCTGGCGCGTTCCCCAACGTAAAAGCTGGCAGCACCGGCACCAGCGGTCCGATTACGATCTCGGCGGAGGACGGCTTCACCGGGACCGTGACCTTGAGTTGTCCCGCCACATTTGGAGTTGGTAGTTGCAGCATCAGTCCTACGTCAGTCAAAACCTTCCCGGCCACGGCCACTCTGGTAATCAATGGAACCAGTTTTTCTGCAGGCGCTTACCAGATTGCCGTGCAGGGCACATCGGGTTCCATCACTAATTCCTTTAACGTGTCATTCAACGTCGGAGATTTCTCGATTACTGGCCCGGCATCGGTTTCCTCCTCACCCGGAGATAAAGTAACCGCGAACCTCACCCTCACTTCCAAGGACTCTTACAGCGGCCAGGTTACTGCCAGTTGCAATACTGCGGCTCTCGCCGGCGCAACCTGCACGTTCAGCCCGGCAAGTCCCATCACAGTTGGCAATGGGGCCGCGGTGGCTGTGACTGCCACAATCAGTATTCCCAGCGATGCCGCATCCGGCACTTATAACATCACAATCACCACACAGGATGTCACCGGCGCCCCCAGCCACTCCCTGACCATCGCTCTCACGGTGGTAAGCCCGGTGAATGATTTCAGCCTCGGCTCAATCACACCGACTCCACAAACCATCACACCCGGTCAGTCAGCCAGCTACAATTTCAATGTGCTGCCGGTCGGCGAATCGTTCGCCAGTGCCGTGACGCTTTCTTGTAGCGGGATTCCTTCCGGGGCGCAGTGCAAGTTCACTCCGAATCCGGTAACGCCGGGGAACGCCTCAGTTGCAGTGGTGACGACGATCACCACTAGCAGCACCTCGACCGCGGGAACGTATCCCGTGGTGGTTACGGGGACGTCGGGCTCGCTTTCGCACTCGGCGACCGCATCCCTGATCATAGCCAACAGTTTCCAACTGGCAGCGACCCAATCCTTTTCCAATGCCGCGGATGCAGGATCCGAGCAATCCGCCAAAGTGTCTGTCACGTCCAACTACAGTGGCTCGGCGACCGCGAGTTGCAGTGCCAGCGCGCTTTCGGGTCAATGCTCGGTCACGCCGGAAAATCCGCAGCTTACTGCGGGGATCTCAACTACGCTAACCCTCACCGTCAGCGTACCCAACAGCGCTGCGCCTAACCCGGCGAACCCATATAACGTTGTTCTAACCGTCGCCAACTCCTCGGGACAGACAGTCCAGACTCTCACGCTGCCACTGACGGTGATTCAGGATTTCGCGCTCGGCTCAATCACGCCGACGACGCAGACCATTAATCCGGGTCAATCAGCTACATACAATTTCAGCGTGCTGCCCGTGGGAGAGTTTTCCAACGCTGTTAGTTTGTCCTGTTCCGGCGGACCCGCGATTTCGCGGTGCAGTTTCGCCCCGAACGCCGTGACTCCGGGCAGCAGTTCCGGGCCGGTCGTCATGACCGTAAGCACTACGTCCAGTTCGGCTAGCGTCTCTCCACAACGACCCGACAGGACTGCGATTTTCTACGCCTTCTGGCTGGCCCTGCCTGGACTTGTGCTGCTTGGCACAAAAACGCGCAGAGTGCGACGCGGAAAGCTTTCTCTCCCGGTTCCTCTGCTCGGATTATTTATGCTGGCTTTGTTGCTTATGTCTTGTGGCGGAGGAGCGAGCAGCAGTGTAGCAGGCAGCAATGCTGGAGGTGGCGGCGGGCAGCAGCAAGGCACGCAACCGGGCACTTACACCATCACTGTGACTGGCACCTCTGGGACACTCACTCATCAAGCCCCTACCGTCACTCTAATTGTGAACCAGTAGTAGCGATCTCCCCATCGTTTTGGAAAGGCATCTTCCAAGGCTGCCTGATTGAAGACGAATGGTGCCGACTCTTGAAGATTGGGTTCCCTTCTTGAGCCATCTGCAGGCCACCGAGAAAACATTGCTCAGCGACAGGCTCATTTCCTGTGAGCAGGAACGACAAGCGATACAATCGGTTCATGTCCGTCTCGAAGATTTGACAGAAATCCGTCGAGGTGGCATAGGGTGAGGGTTGCTGCTTTCCAAGCTTTGTTGCTCCGAACATCTCGATTCCTCCTCTACGGTGTAGCCGATCTGGGCCCCGAGCGTACATTCCTTTAGATTGACGATCAGCTTGCGGCCTCAAAGCTGTTCTCCGATTCCTTCACCTTCTCGGAAATAGAAACTGCATCTGGAACCTTGCCGACCACTTGCTCGTCCCGTTCGGGTATTCCGCATTTCCGAAAAATTGTCCGTAGACATTCACAGGTACTTTTCCGAAACGCACAATTTTTCCGACTCCGCCACCCACGGGGACGAGCCACCGTCCTTCGTCCAGTTTCCAGTTTGCGGTGATGATAGGCGACGAAGTGAGATACCATTTGTGCGGCAAGTTGTAGTTCACGAAAGGCTGCAGCAGCATCTGGTTTACGGCGCCGCTCCCTGGGGCCGGCCTCGACCGACCATAGATTTTGCACAAGCGATCCAAACAACCAGTGCCCTTGGCTCTTCAGGACAACAACAGTAGGACCGACGCTTGTTTTTCCCGTCCCATAAATGTGCTCTGTGGCGGTGGGGGCTGAAATGGCCGGCCCCGCTCCCCAAATAATCCCACCTAGACCCGCCTTTGTTGGTGAGAAGAACAAAGATTCTTGTATATCTCCTAGCCCGCTTGTCCCTTTTATTTCAGCCGTAAGGTCGGGTGTTTGAATTACGGGTATGATCGTTCGCGTGATCAGGTTCCACTCCCTCGACAACGGGATTGGGACCACAGGCTTTATCTCCAAGACGTATTCGTTTTCCTTGTTAATGCCTGTCTGCGGGTAAAAGTCATTCTCGAAGGGCACTGATATTATGTGGGCAATCGGGTTTTGTGCTGTTTTCGCGATGTCCGAAGACTCCTGCTCTGTCTTAGCTGTGTCTGAAGACTGCTGCACAGTCTTCGTTACATAGGAAGGTTCCTGTGCGCGGACCGCCACGACGCCGCAATACAAGATGCTCATCGTGACTGACAGAATCCATAAGGCCGGCCGGGTTTGCCCCCAGCATAACCACAGCCCTGCTGAAGAGATCGCGCCCTTTTGTTCACTCTGGAAGTCTGTCCTCACGAAGGTTAGGCTGCTCCCAAATCTTTGAATAAAGCCTCGAGTCTTAATTCTTTTCATCATTCCCTCCGAGTTCCATCATTGCTAGGCAGAATCGATTGCCGGCCTACGTGAGCTATGCAAGCAAAAAGTTCCTGGTGTCATCGCTAGAAAACTCGAATTACGGTAGAGCAAAGACAGTGCCAAAGCTGAGAATCGCCTCTTGGAGTGTCGGATCATTCAAGCGGCGTAGATTTGCAGAGATTAGGGAGAATTAACAATGACCGTGGCGTCACTCGGAGTCGAGTGACAGTGACGCGTCATACGGTGTCACCGACGACTTGCAAGATTAACCAGCTGATTCGCGCACAAGACAAACCGTCAACCGTGCGCAGATCGATCATGCCGATAAATCCATGAGGCAAGACTCGCGGGACTGACAAATCGAGGGATGAATGCTAGAGGGGACGAACTTCAGTCAGCCAGTATGTAGTGTCGGTTCGAACGACGTAAATTAGTAGAGCTACCCTCGCATTAAGCTAGGCGCCAGGCCTTCGAATCGCGATGGGCTCGATGCAAAGGGACGACCGATTTCAGGAGTGCTCGGGACAGCGGTCTCTTGCATAATCATTGGTCCAGCCAGGAATGCACTGCGACCTCCCTTGACGGCTTCGGCAAAGGCACCGGCCATTCGAACAGGATCAAGAGCTCGCGATACCGCGGTGTTTAGTAATACGCCGTCGAATCCCCACTCCATCACCTGGCAGGCTTGAGACGGAAGGCCTATGCCCGCATCCACGATTAAGGGAATCTCGGGAGCGCGTTCGCGCAATTCGCGTAAACCGCGAGGATTGCGTGGTCCCTGACCGGTTCCGATGGGGGCTGCCCATGGCATGAGGACCTCACAGCCTGCATCCATCAGACGGCTACATAGTACCCAGTCTTCTGTGCAATATGGTAGGACCTGGAAGCCACGTTTTACGAGTTTGGTTGCGGCTTCAAGCAGACCAAACGGGTCTGGCTGGAGACTGACTTCATCTCCGATGACTTCGAGTTTTATGAGATTCGTCTGAAACAGCTCGCGGGCCATGCAGGCTGTCTTTATGGCTTCACCCGCGCTGAGGCAACCTGCCGTGTTAGGGAGGATCTTGCGACCTGTCTCGCGCAGCAAATTCCAAAAAGACTCACCTGCATCCTGTGAACCCAGGCGTCCACCAGTAAGTTGCCGCCGAACCGATACGGTAAGCAGAGCGGGATCGGCTGCGCGTATAGCAGCCGCCAATCGCATAGGAGATTCGTACCGCGATGTGCCTAGCAAAAGGCGACTCGCGAAGGTCTCTCCATACAAAGTGAGTGTGTCTTCTGTTTTACTATCGTTCACGCTAACCTCCCGCCGCAGGATGCACGATGTCGATATGGTCGCCCGGCTGGATTTCGCATCCGGCATAGTTTGCATGCGGAATAAATTCGCCATTGCAGGCTACGGCGAATGGAGTTGGTGGAGCGAGCACTACCAACAATGCCGCCAAAGTTGGCGGCTCTGGTAGATTTTGCATTCGTCCATTTACAAGGACGGACATGCTTGTTCCTCCTCGACCTCGTGGGCACACATGCGCAGGCAGGACCATCGCCCGGTGTATGATTCTTCCCGTTGCCGGGATAGCAAGGGCAATGCCTCCTCAACGATTGCGGGCGACAGCATAAAACCGTGACGATACAGCCCGTTGATTCTCAGCACGTTTTTCCGAGATGATAGAAAAACGCAGGCCGGTTGTCGGGAAGGGTTGGTCGCAGCTGCGTGGTGAACTCCAGGATGCGGGCCTCGGCTAGGGCCGGTAGTATGGAATACGCAGAGGTGAGCAACTCCAATGCGCCGCGCACTGACATCGGAGAGCGATCGTCACTCTCGATGCTGGTGGCCCCGACAACCAGCTTGCCCTCGGCACGAGGTACCACATACACGGAAAACCGCGGGTGCAGCAGGCGCAGCATGTGGCGCAATTCCACGTGCGGCGCATCGAGACGTACAATTTCGCCGCGAACGCCACGTAGTTGCGATAAATCCTGGCGCGCACCCATACCGCGGCAGTCTACGACGATGCCCGCAGCGGGCAGCGCATCCGCCGCCACAAACGTTTGCCAGTGACACTGGACACCTGCTTCTTCGAGCGCGAGGGCGAGAGTCTTCAGCAGGGCCCGATTGTCAATCTGCGCCTCGCCAGGAAGATACAGCGATTGCTGAAACCTTGAATCGAGTGCCGGTTCCATCTGAGTGAGCCGAGCCGCATCCACGTGAACCAGATGCGCCGACGCGTCGCGCCTTGCGAGGAGTCTCTCGAAGCGACGTGCCTCCCCTGCATCCTCGCGATGCCAGAGCAGGAGAGTTCCGTCATCACGATAGAAAACCGGCTCTGGTAATTCGGCGAGCCACCGCGGCCACAGGTTCAGGCTGCGCCGCCCCATCGCTACGATTTCCGGGTCGGCATCAACTGCCTCTGCCGAAGGAGTAATCATTCCGGCTGCGGCCCACGCGGCAGAATCTTCTCCAGAACGACTAGCTGCGTCATAGAGAGCAACAAGCAGGCCGGTTCTGGACGCGCGCCATGCCAGAAGCCGGCCTAGCAAGCCGCCACCCGATAACAGTGTTGTTCGAAAGGGCAAAGTAGCCGGATGAAGGGGGAGTTCAGGTCGACTAACTTGCTTTTTATCCATGAACTCCCCACCGCAACCGTATAAATGCCAATGCTGTGCCCGACTTAGTTCCCGCCAGCGGAAGACACGGAGGATTGGTCCTTCTTCTGTGCTAGCATGACCATCGCGCGTGGTGCCCTAAAGGTGTAGATACCTTGCGGTGCCTCAACCTTGCTGAGACAGTACTCGCCGCCAACACGCACAAAGCTAAGCTTCGGTTGGTAAGCAGGAGTTTCATCAACGACAATGGGGAGCATGAGTGCGACATTGTTGTAGCTGCGGATTGTTATGCCTGAATGCGCATCGGCGGAGGTGCGGCCAACGATGTACTGGCCCGCAGGAAGAGTCTGGCCTCCAGCCACAAACTCAAATGGAACCGTTACACTGATCTCGGCGTCTTGAGCATGAGCTTCTACACCCACACCAAGCAGGCACGTCAGTGTAAGTACGGCGACTACGTAAAACCTATTCATAAGTTCTCCTTTGTTGAAGTGTCGCGAAGTATTTATGTTGAGAACTGCCCTCTTATGACGTTATTCCAGCAATGTGTCTAAAGGCCGGTTCATCAACTATGTTTCACAACCTATGTACGTTGGACGCGGTACTTATGAGCAGGGATACGTGAATGATGTCATTTGATTGTCAACTGTTTGTCGCCACGTCGTAACATGCAGTGCACACCGCAGGGCCGTGTCGTTTGTGGTTAGCACGAAATAACTAAAAAGGGGACAACTCGGGCGCGTCTAATAGGTCGAGGGATCGGGACACTCGGAGAAGAACATTGAGTGGATTGGGATATTGCTACTATTCGCGGCCGTGCTGGTCGTTATGAGCAGGCAGAAGCGCTGGTCGCATCGCTTTGTAAAGCACTGGAGCCTAACTGCTCATTATCTTTTTGGACGCCGAAGCGTTTGCTCAGCCGTTCACGAAGCTGCAGGCGAACTCTCCATAGCCGCGCCTTGATTGCGGAGTTGCTCATGTTCAGCACTTCGGCGGTTTGGTCGATGGAAAGACCTTCAATGTCGCGCAAGACGAAAACCGTCCGCGAGATGGGTTCAAGATCCTTCAAAGCCTCTACCAGAATGCTTTTCAATTCAGAGGCCCAGCAAAGCTGTTCAGGATTAGGAGACCAATCCGTGACTTCCTTTGGCAGGAAATCTCCCTCGTCGTTTTCAAAATCATCATCGAGAGACATTTCTTTTGTACCGCGCTGCTTGCGCAGCTTCATCAGCGATTGGTTCACCGTGATACGAATCAGCCAGGTTGAGAACAGGCAAGCTTCTCGAAAGTCGGCCAAGTGCTGGTAGGCCTTCAGAAAAGCTTCCTGCACCGCATCCTGCGAATCTTCCCGGTTATGGGTGACGCTCTGGGCGATGCGGAAGAGTTTGCGATCGTAGCGCTTCACCAGTTGCTCGAAGGCGGCAACGTCGCCATTTTTACAGGCATGGACTAGGTCCATGTCGTCATTCATTTGCGCGGTTACATCGAATTGGGTTACGCTTGCGCTCATAGTGTTCACCCTGCTTGCAGCAGGATCGAAAAATCACTTCGACCCTGCTTAGAAAGTGTGTTTACTGCACGACGATCTTGCCGGTCATCTTCGGGTGGATCGTGCAATAGTAGGGATACGTTCCCGCCTTGGTAAACGTGTAGGAGAACTTTTCATCCGTATCCAGCACCTTCGACTTGAACACCCCCTCTGTGCTGACCGAGGTATGAGGAATGTCGTCACTGTTAGTCCAGGTGACAGTCGTTCCGACTGGCACCGTGAGCGCCTGAGGTCCGAATACGAAATTATCGATTTTTACCGCAGCTGCTGGCGCTGAAGGTTCGGCATTCGCAGTGACGCGAGAGGACAATGCCAATAGCATCATCGCAATCAGTACCGGCACCGCTACGCCTGAAATCCAAAGCTTGTTCTTCGTCATGATCATTTTCCTTTCTAAATCTCGATATGCGCTATTTACTGCACGTTCCTTTGCTGCTGATCGGATACTGAATTAGCTGCCCAGCGGCGAATCAACCACCGCGAGGCTGCGACCACTCACCATGTAATTCACATCCGTAATCCCCAACACCCGCTGCAACTGTTCAGCCGGCACTTTCATCGGACCCGCCGAAGGCGCAGTCCCCGGCGCAGGTTGAGGAAAAGCCGTCGACATCGCGGTGTGGAACGAAACCTTGCCCTCAACCTTCTGCATGATCTGGTGAATATGGCCGTTCAACACCGTCACTGAGCCAAAACGCTTCACGTAGGACAAAGCCTGTTCGCTGTCGTCGGTGCCCCAGCCCCAATCCGGATAGATTGTCCACAGCGGAATGTGAGCAAAGAGCACGATCGGAGTGCTGGCCGAGCGTCCATGTAGATCGTCCTCAAGCCACTCCAACTGCTCATGTCCGAGCGACCCCATGCCGCCTGCCTTCAGGTTGGCTACGTTCACCAAGCCAACAAAATGCACGCCCTTGTGATCGAAGCTGTACCACCCCGATCCTTTAGTTCCCTTGCCATAACGCTGAAGATATTGATCGCCGTTGTCGGAGAGCATGTCGTGCTCGCCTGGCACAAAGTAAATCTGTTTCGCAGACGCACTTTTTAGGGCCTGGTCGAGCGTATCGAACTCACTTGGCTTCGAGAGCTGGCTCAAATCTCCGGTGTGGATGATGAAGTCCGGCTTCTGTGGCATCGCATTGATTTTGTTGATTGCCGTCTGTAAGGTAGCGGTGACGTCTGGATTCGCCGGCTTGTTGAACCCGATGTGGCTGTCGCTGATCTGTACAAAGGTAAAGTCCGCGCCTTTGCCGGCATCCTTGCCGTAACCCTTGGAGAATGCCCGCGACACCGGGACCCCGCCGCTCATGGTCCAGACAAGGCCGGTACCTGCCCATGCCATGCATTTCAGAAATCCGCGCCGGTCGACGCCGTCGTTATTAAGGTCTTGCAAACTCTGATCGATAAGGTCTTGCTTTTTGTCTGGCATTTGTCCTCCGTGGTTTGTGACGTTCTCAGTGGATAACCGGAGCGAGTCGCTTTTATTCCCACTTGAAACGAACAAACTTCAGAAACTTTCGCGATGTCGGCGAAGTCAAAAAGGCGGGCTTCTTCTGTCCGCCTTCTCAACTCATAGGGTGAAAATGCGGCTTATTTCGCAGTTGTGGAATGGATTGCCAAAGTCCCCATGCCGCCCTGAGCCCCTTCATCCTCATTTCCGAAAATCCACACGTTGCCGGGTGCCGGTACAACTCCAGCAAACAGAAGATCATCGAGGAAATTGCCCTTCGTCGGGTTGGGACTGGTAACAATCGTCCAACTGGTTCCATCCCAATGCAGAAGCAGCGTCATCTGATGTCCGGATCCATCGGCCGCGAAGTAAGAACCGAAAGCGTAAATGTCATCGGCCGAATTCGCCGTGATTCCAAGCAGGCGGTTCGACTGACTTGTGCTATTCGGCCCAACATTCGGGCTTGGCACTATCGACCAAGTCGTGCCATCCCAGTGCAGAATCAACGTGAGCGTGGCAGATTGTCCTGCAAGACCCGGCGTGGAATAGCCTACTGCCCATGCGTTGTCTGGAGCCAATGCCACCACGGCATTGAGCTGGTTTGGTCCCTCGCCTAAGTTATCTGGAGTCGCTACAGCGGCCCATTTTGCGCCATTCCAGTGAATTGCAAGAGTTGAACCGCCGTTATCGCCCACCGCCCAGGCATCGTTGGTGGCGTCTGCGGACACGCCAGTGAGACCCTCGAACCCAGCAGTGTTAATAAAGGTGGGCGTCCATGACGTGCCGTCCCAGTGCTCAAAAAGGTTGTAGCTTGTGGAGCCGCCATTTGAAAAGGTTTGCACCAGATTGCCGACGGCCCAAATGTCAGTCGCCGAAGTCGAGGTCATGGCGAAAAGATCCCCTTGAGAATTCGGCAGGAGCGTGGGATTCGGGAACAGGCTCCACTTGGTTCCGTCCCATTTTTCGATGATCTGGCCGGGATTCGCTCCCAGGGTTACATTACCCACGGCCCAGGCCTCTGTGGAAGAAATGTCGACGACGCCCTGGAGATCCGCAGTAAGCTCGCCATTAATCAACGGTGCGGCGAAAGCTGTCCACTTGGTGCCGTCGAAGTGCATCGTCGAATCTCCTACCGCCCAAATGTCGGTGGCGGAAGATGCCGATGCAGCAAAGATGCTGCTGTTGGCCTTGTTCCCGTTGGGTGTTGGGACTACCTGAAATGTCGAGCCTGCGTTGGCTTGGGCGATCGCCGGCACGCTTTGAACTGCGCCAAGCGCCAATCCTAGAAACATCACCGCGTTAAACGTAAGTTTCACAATTCCTCCTGAATAGTTTTTGTTAAATTTGACAACTCTTACTAAGGGTTTGATAACTCGCACGAGCTACTTTTATTCCCGACAACATCGAGGGAGAAACGCAGGCCAAGAAAATGTTTTGCTCAGAGAACAATTTCATTGACCTACGCAGGCTTCTGACGGAACCGCTTCTCACTTACAGCCGGTTAGTTCGCCAGGTACCGAGCCAACGCCAGATCTCCGTCTAGCTCTCCGATGGCAACGATGTTTCCATCTGTCTGGATCAGAAGACCTGTGAACGTCTGCTCACTGGTCACGGTGCAGCAGCCGCCAAACGAGTTGGTGGTACCGAAGGTGGTATCCAGCTCGCCATTTGCATCGAGACGCGCCATGCCGCCTTGAGTTGGCGAAATCAAGCCGCCGACCACGATCTGCCCATTCGCTTGCAGAGCCATTGCCGTCCCCACTGAAGTCGTCGCGGGCGGGTCGAACGATTCGAAGGAGTTGGCGTTGAAGCTTGTATCCACTTTCCCTGTTTCGAGGAAGCGGCTCACGCCGATCTTGTGTCCCCGGCACTGCGAATCATTGGTGCAGCTCGTCACCGCCACAATGTAGTCGCCGTTCGCCTGGAAAATGGTCGGAGAAAAGCCGCTCTGCGAAGACGACAGGGCAGCCGTCAATGTTCCCGCCGTCACCTTCACTAGCAGCACACCCTTGGAGTTCAACTCCACTGCTATGCCTGTCTTGCCACTTCCACTCTGCCCCACGGCCAGGTAGTCGCCGTTCGACAACAGCGCAAGCGCATCGGGCCCTGTGATTGTGTCAGTCACCAGCGAGATTCCGCCCGTGCCAAACGTGGTGTCCAGGCTGCCGCTCGAGTTGTAGCGCACCATCGACATCTTTCCGGGAGCAACCCCTTCCTGGGCAACCTCGAAGCCGGCCATCACGATTTTTCCGTTGGGTTGCAGCAGCATGGCGGTGGGAACGTCGGTCCGCGTGCCTACAACGGTGGTCACCAGGCCTCCGTTTCCGAACGTGGCATCCAGAATGCCGTTGGACGTGTACCGCGCGAGTCCGAATTCAATCCGCCCTGCGCTGCTTATGGCCTCTCCTGCAACCAGGATGTCGCCATTCGTCTGCACCGCAAATCCGAACGGAGTGAAGGTGAAGCCGGCGAATGTGGTGTTCGTAATCCCGTTCGTGCCAAACGTGGTATCCAGCGCTCCGGTTGAGGTGTAGCGCACCAAACCGATTCCGGTGCCTTCGTTTTCCACAAAGTCGACTTGGGCGACCGCCACGATGTCGCCATTTGATTGTTCAAAGCTGCCCACTCCTGCGGAGCCATTGGCGAAGCTGGTGGTAACCGTGCCACCATTGCCGAAGGTTGGGTCAAGAGTGCCGGCCTGGGCTTCTGACCGATTAATGCCAAACACCAGGCCAATTGCTAGTAGTCCGGCGATCATATGAAATACAGTTTTCCTCATTGCTTTTTCCTTTTTAGTTTCAAGTTTGATTTTGGTCACAGGCAGACAATCTACCAAGGCTGATAACCGGCAAGTGAAGGATTTATTCCCGCATATTGCGCTGTAAATTTCTTCTCTCCGACAGTCTGTTTGTGTGCCGTGGTGAGGAATGTACCTTGGCAACATTTGCGTGTTGTCAGCGGGAGGTCACAGCTCTGTTAGGTTTTGGTAAAAGATTTTTCTGTGGTGCGCTGGAGAATGTTGCGGACTGGCTTGGCAGAGCTGCCGAGAAAATAATCGTCGAGTGACCTGCTGTGGTCTGAGCTAAGAGGTTTGGGCGCGAGACCAAGCATAAGGATTCGTAAGCTGGGCAATTATGAATTAAGATGAGTGGCCATTTAACCTGGCAGGTTTACGCCGCTGAGAAAGCTGCCTAAATGCCCAGTTAGCGCCACAATGCCAACCGCCAAAACTTCGAGCACCAAACGGTAGGCCGGCAAGTAAACTGTCTTTCGTCGTGCGTGGAAATGCACCCACCACACCAGCCAGATCATCACCGTCGAAACACACGCCAGAACCAGATGCAGCAATAGAATGCCCTTCAGCTTCTGTCCTTCGAGTTGGAACTGCCACGCGAGTAGCCCAGTAATGAGGACCGGAACAGTTGAAATAGCCGCCGCCAGCAGATTGTAGTAGGCTGCCTGCGCCAAGCCACGTCGCTTCGTCCATTGCGCGATAAGGTCGAAGGCCACTGCCGTGATGAACAAACCGATTGGAAAATGGATCAGGACGACATGTTGCGCATGCTTGGCCAGAAGGGCCGTCTTAAGATCAAAGGGATTTACCATCGCCATACCTCTCCTAGATTTGCCTGTTCGTAGCGAGCGTTCGTTTCAATCCCAATTCGTGCCAGCGACAAAAAAACCTCACCCCCGCGCGAAAAGGAGAGAGCAAACGCGGGAGTGAGGCTCGCACACGCTACGGTAAGGTAGTAGCGGAACGAAGTGAAGATCATTGCATCCAGCCCGTGCGGCTCCCCGCCCACGCCCGACCATGTATTGCGCTCGACATAGGAGAACTGCGGCCCCCATTGGATTCGGCCGCGGTTCACCTTTTCTCTTGAGCCGTCATACGGCTTGAACCAGATGCCGAAGGTGCCTTCGATCAGCACACGCGTGTCGGCCGTGCAGTTCGAAAGGCCCGCAGGAGTGAAACCGTTGTTGACTGTAGGAGCGATTTCAGTGAAGCAGCCGGTATTGTTGAAAATGGGCGATCCGTAGCCGACGAATTTCCCCGAGGTAGGATCGAAATCAGATGCCCGGCCGGCGTACTCAGAGCCTGCGTTCATGTAAACGTCCAACTTCGACCCATGCCACTCGAGAGTTCCCAGAGCTTGGTAACTCTTGATCAGATCGAGAGTGCCGTCCGCGTGGATCGAAGCATCGGGAAGGCCGCCGGTGCCATAACGGCCCACTCCGCTGCCGCCAAAAGCGTGCAGACCGAAGTCGATGTGCTTGTGGTCGAACGACCAGCGGGCATTCGCACCAACACCTCCGCCATTTTTCGAGGCGTTGTTAGCTCCGAGAGCGTTCGGGCCAGCAACCGAGCTACCGCCGCAAAGCGTCGTGCTGCTGGCTACCTCGCCGCAGGGAAATACGCGGTCGCGGAATCGGCTATACACTCCGAACACTTCGTAGTGTCCGAAGCCGGGTTCAAGGGCCAGCTTCGCGATGACATCAGGCGAAGGATTAAAGGAATAATTGGCGATGTTGGCACCGGCGCTGGTGGCGGCGGCATTGAAAAGTCCACCACTGGCGCCGGCGGAGCCCAATAGAAAATTGTCACCGTTGTTGTGAGTGGTCAAAGTGGCTTGCGGGTTTTCTACCGACACCGCGAACCAGGCCTTGTTGTTGAAGCTCTTGGCTATGCGAAGCCCATACTGCCGGGCCCAACTGAAGCCGACGTTATACTGCGCGTCGATCGTCATGGGAACAGCTTCAGTGCGGTTATCCACACCATGCTTTGTCTCGGTAACCAGGCTCCACATCTGCCCGCCCGTGAAGGTGAAACCATTGTCGAGTGCGACTTGCCCGAAGGCTTGGCGTTGACGCAGTGAGTAGCTATTACTCTCGTTGTTGTTCGAAGTCGCGCCTGCCGACAGAAAATCGGCTTCCACGTACCCGGAAAGCTTCGCGCTTTGCAACCGTCCCTCGGCCAGCATGGAGATGCGCGACTGGCGCCCCGAACCGAAGAATTCCGAGAGGCTGCTTTGCGATGCTCCCGGCATAGTAAGTGAATTGAAGGGAGTGTTGACGTCGGCGGCCAGCGCTCTGGATCGCCTCACGAATTCCGCCGCCAGGAAGCCGCCGGGAGTGATCGTGATGCCTTTGTAATGGAGAGCCAAGGGGCTCTCTATCGCAGCATTCACGTTCTTCTGTGTCTCCTGCAACGCCAGCGCAGTGTCGCCTACGGTACCTTTGAGGCCGCTTACGTCACTACGGATCGCCGTAATGTTCTGCTCCACCTGTGTATTTTGCGAAGTTGCAGCCTCAGCGGCTTGTTGCGCCTGCGAAGCCGAGGTTTGCACCTGATTCATCCGTTGTTGCAGATCTTGGATCTGACTGTCGCGACTTTGCACTTGTTCCACCAAATGCTGGATCTGTTGTTGTTGAGCCTCAATTGCCTTCTGCATTTCTGCCAAACGAACTGCCACCGCCTCGGAACTGGACTTCTTCTTGCTGCTGCCCAGTGCGTTACTCGACTGCCCGGCCGCGAAAGCGCTAACCATAAAGCACACGGCCAATGCCATTCCTGCTTGTCTCATGTGTATCTCTCCCCAATTTTGAGTTGCATGAGTTTCAGTGGAGATAACTGAGTTTCTGATCTTTTATTCCAGGCTGCCTAAAGAAGATTCTCCTGCGGTGGTTCGATGGGCTTGAGAAATGAATCGCGGGCTGCGGCGAACCTGATTGGACGAAACTGACTGCGCCGCAACCCGCGAACTCGTTACTGCCCTATCCCTTGCGCAGAATGTGTGAGAGCCTGCGCCGCGTCGGGTCCGCTGCCATCCACACGCAACAGCATCGCAATGCCTTTGTCGAGCTTCAGGGCTTTCCTGCTGGAGGCCAAAGTGACTTCACCAAGCGGCTCGCTGCGTCCGGCTTGGGGAATTGTGAGGTCATCAAATCCGTATGCGCCGCGGGCATTTATTGAGAAGAGCCAAAACGCCTGCAGATGAGCATGTTGATTGTTCGTGTCCCGTGATGGTGTGCCCGAATCGTCCACATAGGCGAGCACGCCCTGCCTGGTGTATTTCCCAACAACCTGCTCTCCCACCATTACTGGCCCACCTTCACCGTAGGAAATCTGGTCGCCTCCGATTTGAATTTGGTTATCGGCATAATCGGGCGAGGTTAGCTGAGGTGTGGCAGCGAGTACTGCAGACCTGGACGCTACCGCACGCAAGTTGGTGGTAATCGGGATGGTCTGGTTGCCAAATTGCACTTGGTCGAATTGAAATGAGATCTTTGATTCGTCAGATCCCTTCCCCGGAGTCGTGGCTTCGACCACATGGCCTGTCACCTTGGATCCCTTACGTAGCGTTTCTCCGCTGCCTAGGGGCACGTCCTGCATCACCGTCGCGGTGATAGCAGCTCCGCTTCCGCTTTTGTCCGAGCGCAAGGTGGAATTCAGGCTGATAGGAAGAATGGTGCCCGCCGGAATGGCGACTCCGTATCCTGCATTCTGCTGTTGAGTAGGCTGAGACGCCTGTTTCAGATCCTGTCCTGTTCCGGCATGCAGATACATCGGCAGCACGCACAGCGCCAAGCCAAACATTTTCAGATTGTTTTTCATTTTGTTCCTCCTGAAGGAATTGCTACAGAGCGTGTGGTTCTTCCGCACCATCATTCTCGCCGGTGGCTCCAGTTCGCTCTCTGACTCGTTGTGCAGAACCGGCGACACTCGGTTTTATTCCGTGGTATTTTTTTGTGGGCTATGGGAATAAAACGATCATCCGCTGGTTTACGCTTGTGTGCATGTCGGAGAGAACCTGCCACCGGAGTCGTTCGAGCAATTAGCCATGCCTCATTTCGAGCGGCTCTATAACTTCGCCTGCTGGCTAACACATGACCGGCAAGAAGCCGAGGATCTGGTGCAGGAGACTTATGCCAAAGCGCTTAAGGGTTTTTCCTCGTTCAAGTCGGGCACGAATTTTCGCGCCTGGATCTACAAGATCCTGCGGAATGCGTTTCTGACCTCCCGTACCGGGCTGAAGGCGACCGCTACCGTGCCGCTCGACCTTGAGGACGAAGAGGGAGCCTTGCCCGCGATCGAGGAAACACCAGAGAGCATTTTGCTGCAGCGTTCGGACGGGCAGCTCGTGCAGCAGGCCCTGGAGCAACTGCCAGTCGCCTACCGCGAGATCCTGCTGCTGTGCGAGGTTGAAGAAATGTCCTACCAGGAAATCTCTGCCGCTCTCGCCATCCCAATGGGCACGGTGATGTCCCGTTTATCCCGTGCCAGAAAAGCGCTGCGCGGTGGCCTACAGCAACAGTTTGTAAGGGGGACGAACTAAAATGGTGACTTATGGTTTGTGAATCTTGGAAGGCAAAACTCGACACTTACCTTGACGCTGAGGTTCCAGAGGAGGAGATGCACAGCTTCGACGCTCATGTGCGTAGCTGTCCCTCGTGCTCGGTGGATGCTCTTGCGCGCGTGCAGATGAGGCGCGCGATTCAAGACGCTGGAAGACGTTTTACTCCCAGCGCTGAGTTCCGGAAGCGGATACAGCAGAAGATTGCGCCAAAACCGCAGAGAAGCTTTGGTCTGAGATGGACGTTAGCTGCGGCGGCAGCAATCATTCTCGTGGCCGGCACGTTGACTTCAGCCTATCTAGGAACTCGATCCAGAGATCAGTTATTTAGCGAGATTGCGGACTTGCACGTGGCAACCTTGGCCAGTTCATCTCCAGTGGATGTGATCTCCACCGATCGGCACACGGTGAAGCCTTGGTTCCAGGGAAAAATTCCCTTCGCGTTCAATTTGCCGGAACTCCAGAACACAGAGTTCTCTCTGCTTGGTGGTCGAATGACCTATCTTGATCAAACGCCGGGCGCACATCTCATTTACGATGTGCGGAAGCACCATATTTCCGTGTTCGTGTTCCAGGAACGCTCACTGCCAGCCAAGCTGGACGAAAACTCTCTTTCGCCTAAGCAACTGCCATTCAACCTGGAAACATGGAGTCAAGGCGGCCTTCGCTATTTCGTGATCAGCGATGCGAGTGCTGCGGACATCGATAGTCTTACGAAATTGTTTAAAGCTGCGTCATAGATTGACATTCGCCTTAAGGCAAAAACTTATAACCCTGGCCGTATACCGTAAGAAAGTGTGACGGGCGTGAAGGGTCGTTCTCGAGTTTCTGTCGTAGCCTCAGCATGTGGTTGTCCACCGTCCGCGTGTAGGGGTAGTTCTGGTAGCCCCAAACTTCATTGAGAAGTTCCTCGCGCGAGATCACGCGTTGTGCGTTCTTTGTCAGGAATTCCAGCGTCTTAAATTCCTTTCGAGTAACTGTGATTTTCTCGCCGCCACGAGTGATTTCGGTCTTGAAAAAATCCACCACCACATCCGCAAAGACATGTACGTCTGTGTCCTCCGGACTGAAGCGAGACGCACGCCTTGTTAACGCGCGCAGACGTGCAACGAGTTCCCGCGGGCTGAACGGTATGGTCACGTAATCGTCGGCACCCATTTCGAGAAGAAGGACCTTGTTGGTGACATTTGAACTCGCGCTCAGAATTACCAGGGGTACACCGGGAACCAAATTCGCAATCTCCCTGCAAAGATCACACCCCGAAGATCCGGGACGCGGCAGATCGAGGATTACTGCGGCTGGCACTTCTTGGCGAAGTCTCTCCAAACCGCACACTGCATCGAAGGCGACGTCGACCTCATATCCTTCCGAGGAAAAAAGCCGCTGCAGAACCTTCCGCAACGCGCCATCGTGCTCGATAACCAAAATCCGCTCCGTTGGAGCCGATCGCAGGACAGATGTTGGAGGGTTCGAGGTCGCTGCCAAGGTGGTGGCTGCCATAAGCTTTTCCTTTTCCTAATGCGTATCGATCTGATGAGACAACTCCGTCGACAACGGTGCGCAGGGCGCGCTAAGAAGTGACTCACGAACTGCCTTCCGGGCTCTGGCCAGCCGCGACATAACGGTTCCTATCGGAATCGCCAATATGTCCGCGATCTCCTGGTACGACATCTCCTCCACTTCGCAAAGAAGGAGGGTCTCCCGGTAATGCACCGGCAGGTGCTCGATGGCACGCTGCAGGAGTTCCGAATCAGAGCGATTCATGAGAATCGCTTCGGGAGTTTCCATATCAACTGCTAGTTCAGGTCCATCCTCTTCCGGATCCATGGCAACGGTCATGCGCAGCTCGAGTTTCGAACGCGAACTTAGGAAGCTGTTTCTGAGGATTTGAAAGATCCATGCGCGGAAATTGGTGCCGGACTGAAACGAGGCGAAACTGCGCAAAGCCTTAAGATAGGTTTCCTGTACCAGATCCTCGGCATCATTCGAATTTTGTGTCAGCCAGCGCGCGAAGTTGTAAAGGGAATCAAACAGGGGCATGGCTAAATCTTCGAATCCTGCCAACGGTTGATCGTCCCGCGAGGACGAAGCCCCGAATCGGACCATCGCTTGTGAGCCAAGTCCAATATTCCCCATTTGCGTTTTCCTGAGTCAGCGCGGACGCACGGTTGCAGCCCACCCCGACGCGCCAGTTCGTCCGGCGTCAATTAACTGAGAACCTTTCCCACATTGAGGAAAGCGGATTTCTAAATCGTCGAGGGAAATGCCTAGGCCGTCGTCCGAGATGCCATTTCACTCCTCAAGTGACTCTAGATTCGTCAGATGATGTCCCATCTTTGAGTTGTTCGGCCATAAACGGGTTAGCTCGCATAAGACCGACACCACGACTTCGCAGTTCCTTGAGGAGTACGATACCTGCGGCATCCACGAATGAAACGTCCGCCAGCTCGAGGGACAATTGAACCTCCTCGGCGAAAGTATGCACATCGCATGCTCTGCGGAGTTCCTCGACCGCAGCACCCGTTATCCGACCTTCTACCCGAAGGGTGACGGTCCTTCTTGACGATTCGACAACCGTGACCCTTAGCATCGCGGTTCACCCGATCTCCTTGGACTTGATAAAGCAATTGACATGCCCTTCACAAAAATCAGGCTGGGTGTAAGCTCTCTCCCCGGACCCGCCGAGGCCGTTTGGGCCAATATTTACCTAGAATCAATCAGTTGCGAAGCTTGCCGCCATCGGTTGGCCATCCGCCTCCTGGGGCGCACAAACTGCTGTCTGCTCCAAGGCCATGGACTGAGAGGGCGGAACCACCGCATACGGTAATCACGTGCTAGTTGGTGTGAGAGGAACTACGATGGGCGGTGACGAGATCCCTTGATGCCGAGCTTATCTATCCGGTGGCGAAGAGTGTTTGGATGGAGGTTCAAGATCCTCGCCGCACCTTTTGGACCATCCACCACTCCGCCAGTATGTTGAAGGGCGGCGAGGATGTGGTTTCGGTCTACCTCGTCCAGCGGTAGGAGTGGCTGTGGAGACTTGCGGTCAGCCGGGCGTCCATCTGAAGCATCTGCCTCCGGAGCCTCCGTCTCTTTCGTAGATGCAGCAAGCGGCATTAGATCGCGGTCCAACCTTAGGGTTGGACCCACTGACAAGACGACTGCGCGCTCGGTGATGTTCTGGAGTTCCCGAATGTTTCCGGGCCAAGGATAGTTCATCAGGTTCTCCATCGATTCCCGCGAAACGCCGTCGATCTTCTTCCCTAACCGCTTGGAGAACCGGGATAGGCAGAAAGCCACCAGTTGGGGAATGTCGGATCGGCGTTCTCGCAAAGGGGGAAGGTCAATGGGAAAAACGTTGAGGCGGTAGAAGAGGTCTGAGCGGAAGCGGCCCGCCTGGACTGCTTCACCGAGGTTGCGGTTCGTGGCGGCAATCACGCGCACATCCACGCGCAAAGAGCGGCTGCTCCCTACCGGCTCAAACTCGTGTTCCTGCAAAACGCGGAGCAGCTTCACCTGTGTCTCCAGAGATAGCTCCCCGATCTCGTCCAGGAAGATCGTGCCGCCGTGAGCAAGTTCGAAGCGGCCGATGCGCCGCTCCAGCGCCCCCGTGAAGGCCCCCTTCATGTGGCCGAACAGTTCGCTCTCCACCAGACCAGCCGAGATGGCGCTACAGTTCACGTTCACCAGGGCACGGCCGTTGCGGGTGCTGCGGCTGTGGAGCGCGCGCGCCACGAGTTCCTTCCCCGTCCCCGTTTCCCCGTAAATGAGCACGGTTGAATCTGTGGGAGCGACCTGATCGACGGCGTGGAGCACCTTGAGCAGTGCTGGACTATTGCCCACGATTTCGTCGAAGTTGTGCTCCGTGCGCAGTTCCTCCCGGAGATAAACGTTTTCCTTTTCCAACCTTGCCTTCAGGTTGTCAATTTCCTGGAAGGACTGCATATTCTGAATCGCCAATGTGACCTGGTTCGCCACTTCCCCCAAGAACATGGCGTCCTCATCCGAATAGCGATCCTTTTGCTGGTTCACAAGGCTGAGCAGTCCGATACACTTTCCCTGAAGAGCCAGGGGCACGACGCACATCGACCGGATACCCTCTGCGGCGAGGCGGCGCTCATTGGGATACTGCTGCTCCTTTTCAAGATCGCGGCGCACGAGAGGTCGCAGATGTTCAAACACCCAACTGCCGCAGGTCTCGTCGCGGCTAAACTCCAGTCCCGTTTGAAAGTAGTCCGAGTGCAGCTCTCCCTCCACGGCGAGGAAACGGAATGAGTCTCTCTCCGCCTGATAAAGGGTTATCGCGCATCGGTCAAATGGAAAGACAGGACGCAAGGCCTCGGAAATGGAATGCAGGAGAGCTTCCTGGGTCAGATTCGTGATGATGGCATTGTTGATCTGAAGCAGGATGCGGTTCTTCTCTTCACTTTTACGCAGCGCCGCTTCCGCCTGTTTCCGCTGCGTGATGTCCTCAGAAAGCGCCATGATAAATCGCGGCATGCTTTCAGTACCCGGAACCAAAGAAACGTTGTTGCTGACCCACCGTAGGGTGCCATCTCTGCGTCGATATTGTTTCTCGACCTGAAACTGTTGTCGCTCTCCCTCTAACAGCTCGTTGATCAACTCCCAGTTGGCGTCGCGATAATCCTCCTCGGTGATCTCCAGAAAAGTGAGCTTGCGGAGTTCTTCTTCGGTGTAGCCCAACATTTTCTCGTACGCGCGATTCGCCGCCAGGAAACGTCCGTTGAGATCTGTAAGCGCCACCCCGATGGCTGAATTCTCATACACGGACCGCCACCGCTCCTCGCTCTTCCGCAGCGCCGCCTCCGCCTGTTTCCGTTCCGTGATGTCGATAAAGGTGATCACGGCGCCCAGGGTTTTACCTTCGCGAACGACAATATGGGACCAAAATTCCACAGGAAAGCTCGTTCCATCCTTTCTCCAATAAACCTCATCGTCGCTGTGGACGTCCTCGTTTTTTTGGAAGCCAATATAGATGGGACATTCTTCAATCGGATAGGGGGTGCCGTCTTTTCGGGTATGGTGCTCCAGCGCATGCATGTTTTTCCCGATCAATTCCGCGGGATCGGCGTACCCGAGTATGCGTGCCGCCGAAAGATTTGAGAAAAGACAGGTACCTTCTGAATCGCAGCCACAGATCGCTTCCGTGGCGGAGTCGAGGATTAGGCGGATTCGCTCCTCGCTATTGTGCAGAGCGTCTTCCTGCGTTCGCATCGTGCTGTCTTCAGAAAGCGGCATCGCGCAAGATACCGACCTAATTGTGATTGGCTACTTCCTCCACGCGGTCTTGAAGTTAGCATATCGCCGAGCACATTAAAATTAAAGAAGGTATGTGAACTTCGTAAAGTTTCGTAAAGAAACCCCGGCTGACCGTTCGAACGATCCCTTAGGCCCGCAGAAAAAAGGCCCGCAACAAGTGCGGGCCTTCAAGAAGCAGGGATGAAGCTGGTTGCTCCTAATGAAGTATCACCGGCTTAATCCCTACCGGAACGACATTCCCCGAGATCGGAATCGGAGTGCTCGCAGTTGTCATATCCTGATACTCGGTCCATTGCGAGGCTACCGTCTGGTTCGCCGTGGTGCACGAACCGTTCGCGCAGCTTTGTGAAGCATCCCACATAATAAGGTACAGCGTGCCTGAGTTGAGGATTTCGCAGGACCACACGGATCCGTTGGCCGCGCACGGAGTAACCAGAGACGCACTGGCCAGCCAGTTGTAAGTCTGCTGATAGGACGTCTCCGCTTCTGCCGGCTCAGCCACAGAAGAACTGGACATGTACCACGCGATTCCACCGAGCCCTTGCGACCAGTTGAGAAGATAGAAGCGCGGCATGAAGGAAGCCGCCATATCCGGGTCGGCATAGGCATTGATGAAGCCGGTGCTTGAGTACTGCGCCTCTCCGTTCCACAGCGGTTTCGCCAGCTCCGCGGGTTGCAGGATTCCCTGAATATTCGACAGGTACATTTGCATTGCCGATTCCGGCGTGCAAGGCGTCGGAGCCGGGCAATTGTTCCCGGTTTCGTTTCCGGGCTTCATGTGGAAGTTGACGATGTCCACTGCCGTAGCAATCACGTTCGGTGGATTAGGACAAGGCAGTTCATACGACGGTATCCCGGAAGTGTTGTTGCAATACAGTTCGTTTTGTCCGAAGACCAACGCGACGGTCTTGGCGTGCGCCGAGGCCATCACGATCTGCGCCGTGGGATCGATTGGGTTTGCGGTGCAGGGAGTAGCGGTCCCGTTGCCGTTCTCATGGATCACTCCCCGGCCAGTGATGATGCAGTTGGCATCTTCCGTAAGCCTCGCCAACTGCGCGATGCTGCCTGCAAAGAATACCTTGGTATCCGGCTCGTTCCAGATTTCCCAGTATTTGATGTGGGCGTGCGTTTGCAAGTACGTTGGGTCATTGACATGGGACGCAATCGCCGTAATCCACGCCTTCCAGATGCCGTTGGATCCGCTGCCGTCGCTGTTCAGGTCGATGGGCGGATCGCACTCCCCGTTGCCTCCTCCGATGCCCGTAGTGTAATTGCAGGTGGTGTCGTTCGGATTGGAAGTCGCCCAGGGTGGAGTGCGGGATAGTGTGTACATGTTTTCATTGGCACCGTTAGACAGGGCCAAGGCTAGATCCGCGTCCAGATTGGTGAAATCAAACACGCCAGAAGCGGTGTTGAGGGACGGCCATTGCAGCCCCGGAGAATCCCAGAAGCGCTGCATTTTATAGGTCACAGTGGGCCAGGTTGAGCCATTCGTATCCGACTCCGAGAATCCGAAGAAAGTTGCTGGGAGCAGAGGTCCGTTGACCGTTAGTGTGAAAGATTGCGAGGCCGTGAGCTGCGGCGAAGAGGAATCTGACGCCTTCACGGTGAAAGTGAATTGCCCGGCCTGCGTGGTCGTTCCCGAGAGCGATCCACTTGATTGCAACGTAATTCCTGTTGGCAGCGTGCCGGAAGTGAGCGTCCAGCTGTACGGGGCTGTTCCTCCGGTGGCGGTCAATGGGTTCGAGTACGCAGTTCCAGCGGTTGCGCTCGACAAAGATGTGGTGGTTATGCTGAGCGGAGGTGGCGCTACCGTCAGGCTGAAAGATTGCGATGCCGTGAGCTGCGGCGAAGAGGAATCCGACGCCTTCACAGTGAAGGTGAATTGCCCGGCTTGAGTGGTGGTTCCGGAGAGCGATCCAGATTGCAACACGATTCCCGTTGGCAGTGTGCCGGAAGTAAGAGTCCAGGTATACGGGGCTGTGCCTCCGGTGGCGGTCAATGGGTTCGAGTATGCAGTTCCGGCGGTTGCGCTCGACAAAGATGTGGTGGTTATGCTGAGCGGAGGTGGCGCTGCCGTCAGGCTGAAAGATTGCGAGGCCGTGAGCTGCGGCGAAGAGGAATCCGACGCCTTCACGGTGAAAGTGAATTGCCCAGCCTGAGTGGTAGTCCCCGAGAGCGATCCACTCGATTGCAATGCGATTCCTGTTGGCGGCGTGCCGGAAGTAAGAGTCCAAGTATAAGGAGGTGTGCCTCCGGTGGCGGTCAATAGATTCGAGTATGCAGTTCCGGCGGTTGCCCCCGACACGGATGTGGTGGTTATGCTGAGTGGAGGCGGCGTTATTGTTACAGACGCCGTTGCGGACTTGGTTGGATCCGCGGCGCTGGTCGCGGTCACGGTTGCTGTTGTATTACCGCTCACCGTCGGCGCTTGATAGAAACCCGAGCTCGAAATCGTTCCCGAGGACGCGGACCAGGTAACGGCCGCATTTGATGCGTTGCTGACCAGAGCGCTAAATTGCAAGGTTCCGGCAGACAGCAGGGTAGCCGTGGCTGGCGAAATGGTCACCACCACAGGGGCTTGCGAGACAGTGATCTGGAAAGATTGGGTGCCCGATTGCGATTCCCGGTCCTCAGCTGAAATTGTAAAGGTGAAGGTTCCGACCTTGCTCGGGGTTCCAGAGATGACTCCGGGCCCGCTTAGAAGGATGCCTGGGGGCAATTGTCCCGAGGCGACCGCGAAATGATAAGGAGCCGTCCCACCGCTTGCGGTGAATGTCGCGCTATAGGTCACGCCCGTTGTTGCGACAGGCAGCTTTGCGGAAATCACGAGGCTGTGGACGGGAGAGTCAGTTGTTAGCATGGCCATCAGATGGGTTTGTGGGTTGCGGGTCAGCTGAGCGAACGAAGTCGAACACACACCTAGGATCGTCAGCAGCCCGAGAATCAGTGTCTTGAGTTTCATTGTGTTTTCCTTTCGCGAATTGCTCGGGATCGACTCCAGAACCTAGGGTTCGTGGTTGCTGTTTCAGTCTTTCTGTCAGCCTGCGTCCTCATTGAATCCGCTTACAGGTGCGAGACTACGCAGGGGGTCATGGTGGGGTGTCATCGTTGCGTCGTGACCTCGTCAAAAGGAAGTGGGAATGTCGCGGGTGTGTCGGGGGCCTGTAAACAATCATGCAGGTGGCGTCGCAGTGCTTGCGAAGAGGAGACAAAAATGAACCAGCAATGATGAGGCTTCCCGCAGCGGCTTGGACTCAGTGACAAGATTCTTCGGACGGAAGTTACTTCTATCGGAGCACTTTGGGGAAGTTCTCCAGCAAAAACCAGCAACGGGTGAGCGAGGCGTTGGTATGTGACATGATCAAGTGCCCCCAATGCGGCAATTGAAGGGCTGTCGATATGGTTCGACCTATCACTGCAACCAATGCGGACACAAGTGGAAAGACATCCGTCGTTGGACAGAGGATTCTGACATTCCACGGTGTTGGCCGGATGGCGAGCCTCTAATTTGGGACGAGGGCCGACGGCTGTGGGTCGACCCGCTCAGTGGCGACACCTACGCTCCCGGCGGGGGGAGATCTTTCGCATGAGTAAGTCTCGAAAATCTGTGCAGTAGAATTGAAAGTGCGGTGCTATGTGCGCCGCAAGAACATAGCACCCAAACGGAGACAATCGGAGCCTCGCTCTTGAATTTCGAGGTTCGATGCTAGTCCAGTTGGAGATATGAGGAGGAGCACTCGAAGTCACGGCATTGCAAGATTCAAAGCGTAGATACGGCCGAACTTGCCCTGGTCGAAAGGCGCAACGTGATTTTCTCCCACAGCCCGAAGAATACCAGGCCGATCGCAATTCATATTGACACCTCGAAAAAGCGGTGAAGAGCAACTAATCGACCGCTGCCGATCGCGGCACGAGCATCATGATCGCGAGGGTAATGCTCGCACAGCGGTCGGAGCATCTGAGGAATCGCATCCACTGTTTGTTGTAGTTGTCGCTCCGATTTCTTAACTTCCTCAAACGCGTTCGTTAGTACTATTTGGGACCGCTCGCGTTCGATGGCAATTCCGGCGATGCTGCTGGCGTATTGAATTAGCTCAATGTCAGACGGTTCCGGATACCGCACCTCCCGGTAATACATTCCAAAAGTGCCCAACACCCGGGAATCGTGCGAGATGATCGGACTCGACCAAGCTGCCCGCAAACCAGCCGATGCGGCCGCATCTCTAAAATTCGTCCAGTTCGGGTCAGAAAGGATGTCGGAAGTAAAGACCGGCTGCCGCAGGAACGCGGCTCTTCCGCATGATCCAATGGTGGAACCGATGACCATTCCGTCGGTCGCGGCTCGGTATGCCTCGGGCAAATTCGGGGCGGCTGTGTATCGCAGATGAAGGCCATCATCTTCGAGGAGGAAGATTGAGCACAACATGCCTGGACTTTGGCCTTCAATCAGGCGAGCGACGGTCGTAAGAACATCGCCCAGGGGGCGCCGATGAGGATCAGCTTTAAGGAATCGGGGATGCTCTCACGCATGAGGGTCTGGTGAAGGCCCGGTGAGGCGGGAGATTCTTGACCTGGAATCTTTGCGAGCAGGCTTGGGTCGGCCATACGTATATGTCAGCGCGGCGAATGAACAAAGTATCGCACATCAGGCAGGGCCCGTAACTACTCGATAGCGGCTCGATGGCTGCGAATCGGCGGCATGATGAACAGCAAGCCAATAGCCCCGGTCCTGACCTGTGATCCATCGAAAACATGCTCACTACCCCACTGGCTGATCGCTGGCATCGGTGTTCACTCGGCAAGCTATTGCAGCTTCGCGTACTCGGCTTTGGCTCGCTCAGGATCGGGATGTCGGTGGTCGGCGTTTTCGCAAGGTGCGAGCCTACGTCGCGGCTGCCGATGCCCGCTCGGCTGGCTGCTTTGACGGAGCCAGCGCGACCAGCACTACACCGACGATTGCGAACAGAACCACTCCCGCGAGTTCCCGGCGCTCGATCACATTCCGGTATTCCTGCGCGGCCATTACCCCAGCATGCGCAAGATTTGCCCATCCACCGAAGGCGATCAGGCTGCGGTTCGCTGCTGGGTCACGCACCGCCAGCAGCAAGAAAATTCCGAGTGTGACATAGATGCTCATTATCATTGGCACCGCAGGTTCTCGCGAGAAGAACATCGTTAGCGGAATAACTCCTGCTGTAAACAACAATCCCACCACAACCAACACAGCCTTCAACGCCCGTTCTCGAACCATGCTGACCTCCTTATCGTCATCGCAATCCGTATGGTGGCGCGAGCAACTGTTGCAGCTTTGCGTACTCGGCTTTCGCTTGCTTCAGAGCCAGAATCAGACAGGCTTGCGGCGATTCCGAGATGGCGAACGGCGTGCCGCGTCGGCGGTCACGAACTTGTGAGCCATGCCCAGCAAGTCGCGCAGGACATCGGGCGTGACGCGGGACAGGCGAACCAACACCGCGTAACCGAGATAGTGGTCGGTCACGTAGTAAACATCGGGAGCGGCTGCGAGCAGTTCGGCGCGGTCGTCGAATCCGACGCGAACCACAAGCGAACCCGGCTCAGCCGAACGATGAGAAGGCACGCACGCCATGAGTTTTCCGCGAACCTTGAGCGCGGGTGACCCGTAGGCTGTGCTCTCCTCTACGCCGGGCAACGCCAAGCCGATCTCCCGTACACTATCGAAGTTAATTGTGCTCGCATGTTTCTTCGGGCTATTGATCTGTTTCGGTGATTTTCCATCCGCTCTTGATCGGGGGGGCGACCTTCGTGCGCCCGGAATCTTACCGATCCTAGCATCCCCAGCCAGCACAAGGTCGCATGCCCGCAGCGCCGTTGATTCAAAGTCAGGCGCATCGACTGGTAGGAGTTGCCAACCCGTTACCTGTTTACCCAACACTTGAATCGACCGCATGCTTGGGAACTCGCGCCGCAAGCTCTGGTGGTGTTCTTGGGTAGTGGCGAGCCATACTCCGTTATCTGCAATGCTTTCAGGTTTGTCCCGTAGGATCAACACGATTTTGTCTTTTACATAGATTGCAAGGCAGCCAAACATCGGACGCGTGTACGGCGATAGTGTGGAAATCGCATCAAGCACGAATGCGTGTGGAATAGGCTTGCGCTGCTTGGGCACCAAGCTAGCATCCAGACCTTCTGGAGAGATGCGTTTTCTCTTAGTCATACCCGCCCAACCTCCAGCCTCGCCCGCACGACTGGTGGAAGTTTACACCGAAGAAACGGACCCGAAACAAGAGAGCGCTATTGCAGCTTCGCATACTCCGCTTTGGCTTGTTTCAGGATGGGGATGTCGGGGTCGTGGTCTTTCCAGAGCGCGAGGAAGACCATCCTCCGATTACTTCCTGTTAGCCGACCTTCCGGGGGTTGACGGTCATGCCTCAACTATTCCGACCTATTGCCTTTTGCCTTCGGTTTTGCCGTGCTGAGTGCCAGATGGACGGCTTGGCCCAAACTAGGCGAGCCCGATCTGCTTCGCCCGTAGAGCGGGGTCCACGAAGACGAACTCTTCGAGGAGCAGGTCAGGGAGCGCAATTGCCTGTTTGGGGTGTGGAACAGGGAATTTACTTGAACTTGCATTGAAAGCAAAATACGCGCCTAACCCGCTTAGGTCGCGCTGCCAGGTTGGCCATTCTTAGAGTCGATACGATGCTCAAGCCTGTGCGGGAAAACCGAACTGGGCCCGTTGCTCCACCCAACTGAGCGGCAAGCGGCGACGAGTCAGTTTCTTGAGGGTAACCTTTGCGGACGATATTGGACTGGAAGTGCCTTCGACTGATCTCGCGAGTTGGCAGAGACGACGATGGCTTTTGTCGCTCAGCGGACCAAATTCTTGCTCTTGCATGCGATATGCCAGGAATGGGACCATAAGCTCTTTTCGCATTCGGAGCGGCGGATCCTGTTTAAAGAACTCCCGCCAAAGCCCCTCCAGAGCCTCTTTCTGTAAACGTGGTAACGACGCTATTTGATCGGTAATCGACAAATTGGGCACGGCGCCTCCTTCTACGGCAGTAACATTGCCGCTCCCTTTTCCCACGAAATCAAGCAAATTCGCTACTTCAGGATGGGTTAACCATGTGTTTAATGAGAGACCGGATTCGATTGCACAACACCAAAACTGGAGAGCGCGAAACCCGGGAACATTCAACAAGTGTTTATTTATGACCGGCGCCGAGCCCAAAACGGAATGGCTTCCAGGTAGCGACGCGCTCGACGCAAAAGGGTTTCGTCAAGACCGCGGTGCGGAGGTTCAAGACGACTGGCCTCTGCATCGGCCTCCCTATCCCCTTGAAACGAGCCTTCCCGGAGTCTTCGCGGTTGGCGACATCCGGTCTGAGAGCGTGAAGCGTGTCGCCTCGGCCGTTGGTGAAGGATCGATGGTTGTTCAATTTGTGGACAAAGTGTTAGCTGAATAGATCCTTGTCCGCGATTCGCAACTCCTAATTCTTCCTCTTACGCGGCGCGCGGCGCAGTGACTGTGTCCTCGTTGCGTCCTTCGGGGTCATGCCAGCCGCCCACATCGTCAGCCAGACGGACTGCCGCATGAGGTCCCCATGAGCCTGGTTCGTATTCCTCCAGGGTTGTTGTATTCCCGAGAATGGGGTCGACAATGGCCCACGCAGCTTCCACCGCGTCTTCGCGAACGAACAGCATGGCATCGCCTTGCATTGCATCTCCAAGAAGACGCTCATATGCATCAACTTCGTCCGCAGTATGGTCCTCTAGCACTGAGAGTTGCGCGGGCTTGGAGACGAGTTCTTCGCCGGGGCGTTTAACGCAGGCGCTGAGGCTAATCGAAATCTCACCCGGACCGAGACGAAAGCGGAAATCATTGGTCGATTCGCCAGCCAAACTGTCGAGCGGAGGTTTTCTAAGTTTGACCAGCACCTCGGTGGTCGTAACCGGGAGGCACTTTCCAGTACGAATCAGAAATGGCACGCCGGACCAGCGCCAGGACTGAATTTCCAGGCGCAGTGCCGCGAACGTTTCCACTGTGGAATCCGGTGGAACTCCTTTTTCGGCCTTGTAGCCCTTAAACTGCCCTCGAACCAGGTTTTTGGGGTCCAGCGGTGGAATCGAGCGGAATACCTTAACCTGCTCATCCCGAATGGCGTCGCAATGTAATCCAGTTGGCGCTTCCATCGCCAGAAAAGCTACAACCTGGAGCATATGGTTTTCGACTACGTCGCGGATCGCCCCGGTATCGTCGTAGAACTTCCCCCGGCCCTCGATCCCGAACTTTTCAGCCATTGTGATCTGCACACTCTCGACGTAATTCCGATTCCAGATCGGCTCCAGGAAGCTGTTGGCGAAGCGAAAGAACAAAAGATTGAGAACGGCCTCTTTGCCAAGGTAGTGGTCGATACGAAAGATTCTGGATTCCGGAAGCACAGCATGAAGAGCGGCATTTAACTCCTGCGCCGAGGCGAGATCGTGCCCGAAGGGTTTCTCGATAATCACTCGAGCATTTTTCATGCAGTTCGACTTTGCGAGAGACTCGACGACACTCATAAAAAGACTTGGCGGAATCGCCAGATAGTGCGCTGGGCGGCTCGCCGAGCCGAGTGTTTTCTTCAACAGCTCGAAGGTCTCGGGTTTTTCATAATCCCCGCCGACATAGCGAAGCAAGTTCAACAGCTTGGCCAAGACTTCTTGATCGATGTCCCCCCCTTTCTGCTGGATACTGTCGCGCACGCGTTCTTTGAGATGCTCGTCGGTCCGCGCGGCCCTGGCAATTCCAATCACCGGTACATCCAGGTGACCATGCCGGACCATATGATAAAGAGCGGGAAAGATTTTCTTATGGGCTAAGTCTCCCATTGCTCCGAACAGAACCAGAGCATCGGCTGGCATTGTCTCTTCTGTATTCTTTCCTGTCGCGCATCCTTGTCTGAGATCCGACATGAATTCCTCCTCGGTCCTTTATGGACAGACTCGCGTTGTTCAAACTTGGCTGCCCAACATTCGATCCAGATTAACTGCGGTGCGAGACGGCAAGGCCGCAAAGAAAACTGGCAATCGTGAAGATGGCGATGCACAAGAGAAAAAAGCGCTTGCGGCCGATAACGCTGGAGGCCCATGCGCCCATGGGTAGAACGATGGCGTTCGATACCAGATAGCTGGTAAGAACCCAGGTTCCATCGTCGGTACTAACACCCAGGTTGCCGGAGATGTGAGGCAATGCGACGTTTGCTACGGAGGTGTCGAGGACCTCCATAAAAGCCGCAAGCGCCACCGTTCCCGCAATCACCCAGGGATTGACCCTCGGCTTCCATTGTCGCTCCGCAGAGCCAGGCGCCATAAGTTAGTCCGGATTCGGCAGTGGTACACGTGAAACCACCAGTGTAGGCCCAGAGCGGAATGCAAAACTGAGCATTAGGGAACAGCGTTGAATGGTTTCCCGATAGGACAATGGGAAACTGCGCAAGAAATATGCTGACCTTAGTTGTCGAGTAGGATTGGCTTGCCGCTTCGTGCCGAGTCCGAGGTTAGGTGCTCTACTCAGCGCACGCGAAACAATCGTGTCGATGGCTTGTCGGTCGGGACGGCATTAGGCAGGGAAGCGAGCCTAAAGCCCCCGATTTCAGGTCTTCAATTCGGGATGGCCACGTGGCGCTTGCCGAGCGACGTTCGAAGTGATCCCTTCGGCACAGTATGTCCGACGGGATTGAGCGAATCTAGACCGAAGGAGCGGTCGTTTCTCACGCGGCCCTTTCCTTAATCCGCCGTCCACGGGATTGCCCATCATGCAAAGTCCGTAAGACGGACTCAGCAGGCCCACGACTTAAGACGAGCGATAGAGGTTCTCGATATATGGCTGCTCAACTTGCTACAGTTTACGTCCTCGTCCACGAAGGAACAATCAGTTCCAGAAAAGATTTGCTCTCGCTGCTGGAGCGGATTACAAAAAGTGGAAGGCCGATGCTGATAATCGCAGAGGAAATCACCGGAGAGGCGCTTGCCGCTCTCGTTGTGAAAAAGCTGAGTGGCCATCTGCAAGTTGCCGCCGTTAGGGCGCCGGGCCTCGGCGATCAGCGCAAAAGTATGTTGCATGACATCGGCCTTTTCACCGGTGGCAAAACCATTACCGAAGGCCTCGAGATCCAACTGAGTGACATGCAGATTTCCGATCTCGGTCAGGCCCGGAGGATCACCGTGGACAAGAGCCATACCTGCATCATCACGTTAGAGAGCAGAGATCCGCTGCAACGGACGCCCATGAGTCTCGCGGCCGCTGCTGGCGTTTCACCCGAGTTCGATTCTTGACGTTGGATAAAACATTTCCAACGAACAACTAGTGTGCTGTCCCAGAGATACTTGCTAGAAGGTGTCCCTACACCAAACGTCAAAAATCGTACGATAAGGAATTTGGATCACTTGTTTGAGGCTGCGACAGGTCGTAGAGGCCCGAAAGCACCCTGCAATTGGAGGCGCACGCAATGGCGGCAACGAAGTGGACGGTCCAGCAGATCCCCTCGCAGACGGGCAAGACGGCACTGGTGACTGGCGCGAACAGCGGGATTGGCTACCAGGCGGCGCTGGAGTTGGCGCGGCATGGAGCGCACGTGCTTCTGGCATGCCGGAATGCGGCGAAGGGGCTGGCTGCGCTGGAGCGTCTGAAGCGTGAAGCACCGGGGGCGGCTGCTGAGCTGGTGGAAGTGGATATGGCTTCGCTGGCGTCGATACGCAGCTTTGCGACTGCATTTGCGGGGCGCGGAATTCCGCTCGATCTGCTGATCAATAACGCTGGTGTGATGGCGTTGCCGAAGCGCGAAGTTACGGTCGATGGGTTTGAGCGGCAGTTCGGGACGAATCATTTGGGGCATTTCGCGCTTACGGGGTTGTTGTTGCCGCAGCTATTGGCTGCGCCGGAGCCGAGGGTGGTTACGGTGGCATCGCTGGCACATCGGAATGGGAAGATCGATTTTGATAATTTACAGAGCGAGCGCGACTATAAGCCGTTGGGGGCCTATGGCGCGTCGAAGCTGGCGAATATTTTGTTTGCGAAGGAGTTGGACCGGAGAGCGAGGGCGGCGCATAGCAAGTTGATTAGTTTGGCGGTGCATCCGGGGATTTCTATGACCAACATCATGGTGAATGGACCTGGTACGAAGAACCTTCAGGCGATTGTGTTGAGGATCCTCGCACCGATTATTATTCAGCCGGATGATGCGGGAGCGCTGCCCACGCTGTACGCGGCGACGTCGCCGGATGCGAAGGGCGGGGAGTATATCGGGCCGGACGGCTTTCAGGAGTTCAAGGGATCGCCGGTGGTGGTGCAGCCGCGGGCGAATGGGCTGGATGAGGCGGTGGGGAAGCGGTTGTGGACGGTGTCGGAGGAGTTGACGGGCGTGGTGTATCCGGCACTGGGTTAGGTTGGCGGATGGTTGATGGGTTCGTGGCGGGAGGCGGGCTTGTGGCCCGGACCTAATTCCGGACTCTAAAAGCGGAATCCAAAAGGAAACACGAGTGCAGCGGGCCTCTCCCTCGCAGGTGACACCATTCGTTCTTGCGGCCCCGGAAATGAGCACAAATGCAGACGGAAATGGCACGAACCGAAGACCTATCAGTGATCGATGCGAGCAAAAACACACCTCGAACCGAACCGCTGCTCTATCCCTTACGATTTGAGCCGATTTATCAATATCGACCATGGGGCGGCCGGCGCTTAGCCGACTTACTAACCGAGCCCCTGCCAAGCGGACCTATCGGAGAAGCATGGCTGCTCAGCGACCGCGATGACCACGCAAGCCAGGTAGCCGAGGGTCCGCTCAAAGGCCAAACGATCGGTCAATTGCTGAAGCAGTTTCCGGAACAAATGCTAGGAAAGCTGGCCCATCGCTTTCAGCGATTTCCTCTGCTGAAGTTCCTCGATGCGCAGGAAATGCTGTCCGTACAAGTGCATCCAACGAAGGCGAATACGAATCTGTTGCCCGCGGGTGAGACCGCAAAGTCCGAAGCCTGGGTTGTGTTAGAGGCCGGCGCACAAAGCCGCATCTATGCAGGATTGAAAGCTGGAACGACTGCCGCCGATGTGCGGCGGGCGCTTGCGAACGGGACGGTGGCGGAGCTACTCGCAGGCTTCACTCCGAAGCCTGGCGACGGTGTCTTCATACAGGCTGGGACAGTCCATTCTCTGGGCGGCGACGTTGTGGTGTTCGAGATTCAGCAGAACAGCGACGTTACATTTCGCCTTTACGATTGGGGCCACGTGGACGCGAAGACAGGCGAACTGCGAGAACTACAAGTCGATCAGGCGATGGACTGCATTGACTTTGCGGAGGGGCCAGTCGGCAGGGTAGCGCCTGTGCTGGAGTCCGCGACACCCGTGAAGCGCGAGCAGCTTTTTGATTGTGAATACTTCCGGTTATGGCGCGTCGCCGGTGTATCACCGTTTTCCGTTGGCGCAACGGCTTTGCCGCGGGTGCTGGTGTGTATCGAAGGCGGGGGTGAGATTGAACAGGGATACGCCACTTATGCGGTTGGAAAAGGTGACGTTCTATTCCTACCTGCGGTGGTCGGACTTTGTACTCTTTGGCCCCGCGGTGCAGTCAACCTGTTGGAAATTGCGCTGCCGGAATAGTCTACAACCGGTAAATGGCAGTCCGATTCATCCGAGCCGCAGCTTTCATCAAAGATCGCATATTAAAAATTGCAAGAATTCATCATCGAGGCATAGTGAAAAAGCTCATTGTGTTTGATCTCGACGGGACGCTCGCCGGAAGCAAGTCGCCTCTTGATTCTGAGATGGCGGGACTGCTGCATGATCTTCTCTTGATCGTCAGAGTAGCGGTAATCTCCGGAGGCGATTGGCCGCAGTTCGAAGAACAACTGCTCTCCAACCTTCCTCATGACAAAACCTTGGCAAATCTGTCTCTGCTTCCAACCTGTGGAACAAAGTTCTACCGATACGACTCAGAAGTTTGGACAAAGATTTATTCGGAAGACCTTACGGCGGAGGAACGAGACAAGATTCTGAGTGCTCTCAAGAAGGCGATCAGCAGCCCGGACTTCAAGACCGACAAATTGTGGGGCGAACAAATCGAAGATCGCGGAAGCCAGATCACATTTTCGGCCTTGGGTCAGCAGGCGCCGCTAGAGGAGAAAGACAAATGGGACCCCGATATCAGCAGGCGGAAGAAGATCAAAGCCGTTCTTGACGGTTTGATCCCTGAGTTCTCTATCCGGATCGGGGGCTCGACATCGATCGATATCACCAAACCTGGCATCGATAAAGCCTATGGCATCCGGAAACTCCGCGACCTGTTGAGCGTTTCATTGAAAGAAATGATTTACATCGGCGATGCCTTGTATGTCGGAGGGAATGACTATCCCGCCAAAGAAGTAGGGGTAGATTGCATTCCGGTTAAGGATCCTAACGAGACGAAGCGAGTGATTCAAACAATCATCGCGTGTCTGGCAGTCAGCGATCAGGCAGCATGAGTCTAGGAAAAACATGAGTGGATTTGAATTGCAGCGCCTCGCAATGTTGATGGAGCCGCAACCGGGCAATCCCCAGGAGGTCGAAGGCGTCCTGAATCCGGCGGCCGCTCGTGGCCCGGACGGCGAGCTGTACCTCTTTCCGCGGCTGGTTGCGCGTGGGAACTACTCGCGCATCGGCATTGCCCGAGTGCGGTTCAATGCAGCGGGAGACCCGGAAGGCGTCGAGCGTCTCGGCATCGCTCTGGAGCCCGAAACCGACTATGAGTGCGGGATCGACGGCCGCGGAGGCTGCGAAGACCCTCGTGTCACGTACGTCGAACCGCTGCAGCGCTACCTCATGACATATACAGCGCGCACGCCGCGCGGGCCGCGCATTGCCGCGGCATGCTCGACGGATCTTTTTCACTGGAAGCGGCTCGGGCTTGTCCCTTTTGCTCCGTTTCAGGGCTTGGATCTCAGCACCGTTGACGACAAGGATGCCTGCCCATTCCCCGCTGCCATTCCGAATCCCTCCGGGCAACCGGAGTTGGCGCTGCTTCACCGGCCGCTATTTCCTGGAACCGCTCCCGAGGAAAAGGCACGCCACGCCGCCTCCCACGAGGTGGATCTTGATCGCGAAAGCATCTGGATTTCATACCGCCCGATTTCCTTGGAAGCTTTCCAACCGAGTCTCGTCGACCAGTTTTCTCATCATCGGCTGGCGACTCCCGTATCGCCTTGGGAATGCCTCAAAATCGGCTGCGGCACTCCGCCGATCCTGACTCGGCACGGCTGGCTGGTTGTTTACCACGGCGTTAGCGAAATTGGGCAGCCCAGCAATGGTGTGCATCGTCTGTGTTACGCGGCCGGAGTGATGGTGCTCTCGAAAGAGCGGCCGCAAGTGATCCGTTACCGCTCGTCTGAACCTGTATTATCGCCGACGTTGCCGCAGGAACGCGACGGGACTGTAGCCAACGTGGTGTTTCCCACCGGCATCGACCGGCGCGACGACATCGGCTTACCGGACCGCTTCGATGTCTATTACGGGATGGCTGACTACCGAATCGGCGTGGCTCGCCTCGACCTCCCTGATTTTTTGCCGCCGGTAGAACTCGTTGCCCCACTTGCCGGCCCCCGGTAATTAACGCCCGGTTCCCCATGTTAACAATTCACTAAGTGTTTTTTTAGGCCGCCATTCCTGGCTGTTCTTACGAAAGGACGTCGGGTCCGTATCTATGAGTCCAACCAGCACTTCCGCCACGATTCTGCCACCCACTGGCCCAAGGCGATGACCGCCTGTACAAGCGTCGGCTTCGCGGAGAATGTAATACCAGAGAGGAGTCTCAGCATGCCAGCCCGTGGAAGTGATGCCAACCTGTTCCGCGGTAAGTGGCGTCGCTCCGATGTGACGGGCTACGGCCTCGCCAGACGGTAGGCCCACACCTTGTCCGCGCTGCAGATCACGGACAGCAAGTGAATGGTAATCTTCGATCTCGCACTCACCGGTGACGGCTACCGGCAACTGAATGAGTGCGCGCACGAGCTTCCCATCCATTTTCTTGGACCGCTGCGCCGGTGGAGCACCAGGCGCGTCGAAGAACAGTGTCCAGTCGATCGCGTGCTCACGCGGTCCGGCGCGGAATCCCAGGAGATCAGGAAAAAGTGGAACGGGATCGGTCTGTGAGTTCAATCGGTAGCGATGGCGGATCTGAGAGTGGCCGTACCGATAGGCCGCGTCGGCAAATTCCAGCGGTATAAATCCACTGTGCCCAGGGCGAAACCAGTGCGGGCCTTCTCGAAGCACCTGATCTGCAAGCGTCCGCCCGACGAGTGTCGGCAGAAACTCGTTGAGGATGAGCCACTGATAGTGCCATCGTAACTGCCGGGCTGCTTCGTCGAACACGCGGTCGTTCACTATTCCGGTCAGGCGCGCTTCATCGACAAATGCGTTGTGAGCCTTGAGCATGGCGAGATGCAACTGTGATATCAGCATGTGCGAATCATTGCGCGGGTCGCCGATAATCGCGATGCCCTCTGCGTTTCGTTGCAGGTCTGCTCCGTCCAACCCAAGGAGGAACTTTGCTGGATCGTCGCGCTGGTAGAGGAATGGATTGCCAGTCGGTCCGTCCCCGTAGAGGCTTTCAAGATTGAGCTGCGGGCTGCGCGCATTGTGCAACCCCGCGGTATCGGTATGGCTTTGCAAAATGGACCGGTCAGCCGTAATGTTGTGAGCCACAAATTGGCCGAAAATGGGCCAACCGGCGGCGGTTTCACCCAGGGAATCAGGGGTATCTTCGACATCTCCGCAATCGCAGATACCGCCTGCACGACCAAGCGCGTGCAGGAATTGCTCATCGGCCTCAAACGATGGCAGCTCGGGAAACATCCGACCGTAAGCTGTGGGGCCAAGAGGTGCATCGATTGCCACCTTTGCTCGCGTCGGTGACAGGCAGTGATTTCGAACCGAAGTGGCGGGTTGATTCATGAATTCATCTATTCTAACGTCGCCTTGCCGACTCGTCTCCTGAGTTTCTCAACGCCAAATAGAAGATCACTTCGCTGCGTGAACTGTGAAACCCACAGATCATCAACAGTTGTGCCAGCTGCTTGATTGCTAAGCGTTGCGCGCGCGCAAATCGACGTTGCGGCACAGAACACGGTGAGTGGTCTGTTTTGCTCAGCCCGGCACCTGTACTGGCGAACATACTACGCATTCGTGGGATGAAGAGTCTGCCACCAGAAGGCGACGGAATGACAAGCGGGCGATCGAGCGAAGCACTCGGGTCAATAAAATGGAGTCATAGAGACAGGAAGGTTCGCATGCGCATTTTGACGTTAGCCGTGCTTATCGCCGGCTTCGCTACTCTGATCGCGGTCCCGGCGGGATTACAGGCTCGGGAGCCGGCAAAGAATATAGTCATCACTCCCTATATCACGTCACCGCTGGAGGGCGATCCGTCGCGCGTGGTGCGTCTGACAACAGTCTTGGTCCCGGCCGGCGACGCAACCCCATTCCATCGCCATCCCGGCGATCAGTGGGAAATGGTGCAGGAAGGCGAGATTACCTACACGGTCAAGGGCGAAGAGCCGAAGGTCTTGAAGGCCGGCGATGTGGTCTACATTCCGCGTGGCACCGTTCACCGCAACCAGAACCTCAGCGGCCAGCCTGTCCGCACCGTTGAACTGATGATCGTCGATAAAGACAAACCACACACTGAACCTGTCAACTGAGCGGCGGCGTTCAGAACCGCTGGTGCGCGCGACGCCTGAGTGTCGCTCGAACGCCGGCCACGGTGCTAGATGTAATCACGACAAATCGACTGAGTAATTTCAACTTCAACACTGATACAGGAGGATTCCATGAGCTACTCAATTATAGGTGCCGGCAAAGTCGGCCAGGCGATCGCCAGAGCGTTCGCCCGTAAGGGAATCGAAGTCGCAATAGCAAGCAGGCGATCGCCTGAAGCGCTTGCGCCGGTCGCAAAGGCGATCGGGCCCACGATCATCCCCAAATCATTGCAAGACGCAGTTAAAGCCGAAATCGTCCTTTTGGCTGTTCCCTTCGGAACGCAGAAAGACGTCGCGAAGGCCGGCAAGAGCTGGCAGGGCAAGATCGTGATTGACGTAACAAACGCCTACGGTGTCGCTCCGGAAGAACTGGGCAACCTTCCTTCCTCCGTTGTGATATCCCAGGCCTTTCCCGGCGCAAGACTTGTAAAGGCCTTCAACAGTCTAACGGCGGAGACCTTGGCCGAAGACCCGAACGTCAAGGGCGGTCGGCGCGTTCTATTCCTATCCAGTGACGACGAAAGCGCTGCGGGCGAAGTGGCGGCCTTGATTGAACAACTCGGCTTCGCCCCGGTCCAACTTGGGAAGCTGGCAGAGGGAGGCTTGCTCGTGCAAGCGCGAGGAAAATCCTGGGCTCAGCTGATTTTTCAGGATTTCGTCAAGTTCAAGTAAAGCAGTTCGCGGCGATCGGCTTCGTCGATTAACCCACTGAAAAGGAGAGCATCATGCCCACGACTGATCCGTTCTGGCCTGACGGTGCCCGTCTTGCCGTCAGCTTCTCGCTCATGTTCGAGGGTGGCGGTCAGCCGATCTCCGGCGCGCCCGGCTTCTTCGAAGAACCGATGCAAAAGGGTTTGCCCGATCTGGCGACCAACGGCGTCTTCCAATACGGCGTGTACGAGGGTATCCCCCGAATCCTCGACCTGATGGACAAGCACGAGGTCAAGCTCACTTCCTTCATGATCGGCCAAGCCGTCGACAAAGCGCCCGATCTCGCGCGGGAGATTGTCAGCCGCGGCCATGAAGCCGCGGCTCACGGCCGCTCCTGGCAGAACAGCTATCTCCTTGATCCCGACGCCGAGCGGCGTTTCATTGTCGATGGCGTCGAGAGCATCCAAAAGGCCACTGGGGAGACGCCAGTTGGCTGGAACGCCTACTTCGTTCGCAACTCGCCGCACACGCTCGACATCCTCCAAAGTCTCGGCTTCAAGTACCACATCGATGAGCCAAGCGCCGACCAACCGTTCATCGTCAAGCTGAAGGGCGGAGACTTTGTGACCGTTCCCTACACCCTGCACATGAACGACATAGCTTCGTACACCTTCGTGGGTTGGAATCCGACTGCTTACGAACAAGCGCTCAAGGACGAATTCGATCAACTCTATGAGGAGGGCGCGCAC